>Ga0315315_10003562_pt1 | contig 14299 bp, 24 predicted proteins | sample M140m3416metaG_FD_203699 | JGI IMG/M metagenome (GOLD analysis project Ga0315315, IMG submission 203699) | Ammonia-oxidizing marine archaeal communities from Monterey Bay, California, United States - M1 40m 3416 | ecosystem: Environmental > Aquatic > Marine > Intertidal zone | place: USA...
AAAGAAGTATGGGGTAATGAAGTAAGTTTAGCTTATGAAGATAGATGGGCAGGTGCAACAGATGTAGTTGGCCTTTATGATGATAAGCCTACAATCATTGACTTTAAACAAAGTAATAAACCAAAGAGAGAAGAGTTCGTAGAAGATTATTATTATCAAATAGCTGCGTATTCATTAGCACATAAAGAACAATATGGTCCTATAACACAAGGCCTTATATGTATTTGTACAAAAGATGTTTTGTATCAAGAGTTTAAAATGAACGAGTCTAAATTAAAAGAGTATGAAGATAAATGGTTAGAAAGAGTGGATAGATATCATAAATCTAAAGCCACTTCTGAACCTGTTCCCCAAGAGTCTTAGCAGATAATTCAATTTTGTTTTCTAAATTGTGTAAAACCATTTCATCAATAGTATCAGTAGCAATAAGATCTATGTATGTGACTTGAGAAGTTTGACCATATCTATGAGCACGATCCTCGCTTTGTTGACGGACTTCCAAGTTGTAAGAATTACTAAAATATATAACATACTTAGCAGCAGTAAGGGTAAGACCATAACCACCAACAGTAGGGTTCCCAACGAGGAAACGACATCTGTCATCAGACTGAAAACTTTCAACAGCTTTGTTACGAACATCAACTGAATCTTTTCCGTATATCGAAACCACCGAATCTTTTCCATATACCTCTCCTAATTTTTTTTTAATCATTTCTATATTGTGTACATAATTAGCCCATATAATACACTTGTCTTCACTCTCCTCCAAGATACTCATAAGCTCTTTAAGTTTGGCATTAGTTTTAAAATCAACAATATTACCATCGTTAGTTTTTACAAAACCATTAGCCACTTGTTGTAATTTAAGTAATTCAGTAAGTTTGTTATTATAAGACACTTCATCATTTTGCAGTAATATGATAGCAGTTGCTTTTAATTTTTCGTAAGCAATTCTTTGTTCATCAGGTAATTCAATATGTCTTTGAATATACATTTTTTCTGGTAAATCTAGGCAATCCTTTTTTCTAACTCTAAAAGAAAATGATTTTAATTTGAATTCTAATTCTTCAAGATTAACATAATACTTTGGTATTTGTATGTTATATCCACCTCTTTCAATACTGTACATAACTGCATATTTTGATTTAAACACTGTGAAGTTTTCATAACCTAATAGTTTTTTATCCAAAAAAGCACATTGAGAAAACAAATCAAGTGGCGACTTAGTAATAGGAGAACCAGTAAGTATTCTCTTATATCTAGCTAACTGACCTAATTTTATTATAGCTTTAGTTCTAGAAGCTTTTAAATTTTTTATAGAAGTGCTTTCATCTAAAATAACCATACTTCTCATACCATGTTTTAGAAGTTTATACTCAAGCCATTTCTTACCTGATGCATGTGATAAAGCCTCTACATTCATTAATATAAATGTGAGTTTTTTTGGATCTAATTTAAATGTTTTATCTTTAGTAACTTTCCAAATATAAATATTAGTTTTTTCTGGACAATGAAAATCTATTTCTTTTTTCCAATTTTGATAAACTGAATTAGGTGCTATAACAAATGCAAAATCAATTTTTTGTTCTTGAAATAAGTATGCTGCATTATCAATTGCTACTTTAGTCTTACCAGTTCCCATCTCCATAAAATAAGCAAAGTTGTAAGGTTTGGCACCTTCAATTAAAGATTGTCTTTGATGTTTGAAGGGTTTTGTTTTATAATTGTACACGCAGAATTATTTAAATTATTTGTTTGCATAAATCAAATTAATAATATATTGATTCTGGCACAAGGAGGTTCTTATGGACTTAGAAGCAGAATCTATCATATCGGTAGATACTGGCATGTCGACAGACATTGCTAAATCTTGCAACAAGTTATTGGAAACTCAGAAAAAAATATTGACGACTGAAGAAGAACTTAAAAAGTTAAAAGAGGTCGAAACTACTCTTTCTGAGCAAACAATTCCTAACTTAATGCAACAAGCTGGTTTATCTCTGCTAAAATTAGCAGATGGTTCATCTGTAGAAGTTAAACCATTCTATTCAGCTAGAATACCAGCGTCTAAAAGTGATGAGGCTTTTGATTGGCTTCGAGACAATGGCCATGGAGACTTGATTAAAAACCAAGTGTCTTTGGAATTTGGAATGAAGCAAGACAATGAAGCTAAATCAATAATAGAAGAGCTGAAAGCAAAAGGTCTACCAGTCAAGCAGAAAACTTCTGTTCATCCAAGTAGTCTTAGAGGATTTGTAAGAGAACAAATTCAAGATCTTGGAAAAGATGTACCTGCTGAACTGTTTGGAACTTATGTTGCAAATAAAACTAAAATAACCACGAAGGAACAATCATGATAGAAAAAAAAGCGATGACGACTAAAAAAGATAACCTTCCAGCTGCAATAAATTTAGAGCAGATGGCAGGTCAAGGTCAAGAGTTTGTAACAGCTCGTGATCAAAAACTACCAATCCTAAAAATACTTTATGCTAATTCCCCAGTCTTAGATGAGACTGATGGCAAGTATGTTGAGACTGCTAAGCAAGGAGACATATGGAGTGAAACATCTGGTAAAGTTTGGAAAGGTAGACAAGGATTAATAGTAGTGCCTTGTCTTTACATTAATACTTTTAATGAATGGAAAGACAAAGGGGATAGTCCAGGAAGACCAGTTGGTATTCACACTGATCCAGCTATTATGTCTACAACAAAAAGAGGTGCCGACAACAAAGACCGTTTGGAAAACGGAAACTATGTTGAAGATACTGGTAATCATTTTGTTTTTATATTGGATGAAAATTATAATCCTATGGAACAAGCTTTGATTACTATGAAATCTACACAGAAGAAAAAATCAAAAACTTGGAACTCTATGATTATGTCTAGAAGAGCACAAGGTAAGAATGGTATGTTTAATCCACCATCTTGGTCTACTGCTTATAAGTTAAGCACAACCAAAGAGTCTAATTCACAAAACTCTTGGTATGGATGGGTTGTAGAATTTGATAAGTTTTTAAACACTAAAGAAAATTTAAAAGCTTTAGAAACTACTCAAGCCTTTTACCAAAGTGCTATGAAGAGTGATATTTTTGGTAAGGTAGATTTTACTCAAGATAATCAATCTCAAGGAAATAATAGCAAAGAAGGTGTTCCGTTTTAATATTTTTTTATGGAGGAGCAACTCTTAAAAATATTTGAGGGAAATTCTGAACTGTTCATCACTACCTCTCTTACTGGAGAGGTAGATGAACGGGGCAAGACAGTAGGACAAACACTCACGGTTCACGAACCAGTCACTCTTAAAATATGGAAGGAACATTTAGAAGGTACGAAACGTATAGGTATCAAACCTGAAAAGGATGATATGTGTAAGTGGGGATGTATAGATATCGACCCACAAAGTTATAAAGATTATTCACAAAAAAAAGTTATAGATATTCTTAAAGACAATCAATTACCATTAGTGCCAGTACGATCAAAATCAGGTGGTCTTCATTTGTTTTTGTTTTTGGATAATTGGTATCCAGTTAAAGATGTTTTGAAAAAATTACACGAATGGAATAAAAATTTCTTTCAAGCATTAGAAGTATTTCCAATGAATAAATGCATGAATATGCCTTACTTTAATATGAATGCTACTACTGAGTTTGCATATAATGAATCTAATACCCCAGTTATGATTGGGACATTTATTGAAATAATTAGTAATAAAACTTTATCGTTAGATCAGTTACAAAATATTAAAGTTAAAGAATACGAGCCAGAAGAAGATTGGAAACATTACCCACCTTGTGTTCAAAAAATGATTATGGATAAATGGTCTGGGAATCATCGTAATGACTTACTGTACAATGTTGGTGTACTTGAGATGAAGAAGTCTGATGGCAAAATTACAATCGAAGAAATGAGAACAATACTTCAAAAAAGAAACCAAGAAATATTTGTGACACCAATGGATCCTAGAGAGATAGATAACTCTGTAGCAAAATCTGTAATTAAAAAAGACTACAACTATAAGTGTCCACCAAAGCTTGGTGCTATTACTCCAATATGTAATAAAGATTTATGTAAGTTTAGAAAACTTGGTATTGGTTCACAAGTCCCAGATTTAATAGATGACTTTGAAGAAATAGAATTTATTAGAAGCACAAAATCAATTGAATATTCTTTTGTATTTCAAGGAGAGAAAATAGTAATTAGTCCAGAAGATATGAAAGATGAAAAATCATTTAGAGTAAAACTTTTAAGATATGGAATTTATTGGGTCACTTTACCAAGACCTAGAAGTGGTCCTTCTCCTTTTGAAATGCTTATATCGACTATTGTTAAGAAAGCAGTAGAGAATCAGAAGATGAAATTTGAAGATACACTAGGAGAAGAGAAATACAATTTTCTTAAAAAATTCTTTGAAAGCCATATTGAGGAAGATGACTTCGATAAGTTGCAAGATAACTATGTGGTCTTAGATTCTAAAACAAATGTGTGTTATTTTAAAAAGATTACATTTGAAAAATTTTTAGGTAATGATAAAACATTTAAAAGTGCAGCAGAGGCTATGCATTTACTAGGTTGTGAACGTATAGATTATCATGAAGGTGTAAAAAATGTATGGTCAGTAGAGATGCCAAAATTTGTAGATTATAAAAAAGCAACCACCCCAAAAAAAACCAAAGCAATATCGGAGATGGATGAAGAATTCCACACAGGAAAGTTTAGAACTTAAAATATTAAAGGAACTTTATCACAAAACTATAAAGATCTTTGGTCCTCCTGGTACAGGTAAAACATATACACTTATAGAAAAAGTTTTAAAAAGTTATTTAAGGAAAGGTGTAAAGCCACAACAAATAGCTTATTTATCATTTACCAACAAAGCTGTTAACACTGCAGTAAGAAGAGCAATGGATTCTTTTTCACAATATAATACAGACGATTTTTCTAGATTTAAAACATTACACACCTATTGTAGAAGATATTTTCCAGAAGAGGTATTTGATCCAAAAGATTGCACGATTGATTTTGCTCTTCAAACAAAGGTAATTAAAACAAGTGATAAAAGATTAGCGGATGATAATTTTATGTATAAGGACTGGTCACTTGGTGTGTATAGTAAAGCTAGAAATTTATTGATTAAACCTGAAGAAGCTTACAAATTAGAAAGTTATAAAAGAGATTCGCTTACTGTATTTTTAAGAAAGATAAGTACCTACGAACATTATAAGACCGGTGGTGGAGAGAGATCATTTATTGACTTCGATGATATGATTGAAAGAGCTATAAAAGAAATAGATTTTCCTTCATTAAAAGTTTTAATATTAGATGAAGCTCAAGATTGCACACCTTTACAATGGTCAGTTATATATAAGATGGCTAACAAAGTAGATAGAATATATTTAGCAGGAGACGATGATCAAGCAATATATAAATGGAATGGAGCTGATCCTAAATATTTTACTAAATTTTTTCCTGGTCGCAAAGTAAAACTAAGAAGAACTCAAAGATTTGGAGAGGCTATACATAGATTTTCACAAGTAATTAGAAGAGGAATAAATGATAGTGAAGAAAAAGAATATCTTCCAGGTGGAACAAAAGGTTATGTAAAAGCATACTTATCATTCAAAGAAATACCTTTCGAAAATTTTAATGAAGATTGGTATATACTTGGTCGAATTAATGAGACTGTAAATGAATTAAGAATGTTAGCTAAAGATGCTGGACTATACTACAAAGATAATAAGGGTACAAAATGTTTTGACCAGAAACAATGGGAATCAATTAAAGCATGGACTGCAATTACAAAAGGTAAAAAAATAGATAAGAAAGCAGCTCGTAATATGTATAAGCATATAAGAGAACTTGAAGATCCAGCTTATAGATTAGATAAATTTTGGAGAGCAGAACCAGATTTTAGAGAATATGATTTTCAAACATTAAAAGAATGGTGTGGCCTTACACTAGATAATAATCAAAAAACTAAACCTTGGTATTGGATATTAAGGAGAAATTTTAAACCAAAACAAGTAAGACATTTTATAAGATTACTTCGAAGATATGGCCAAAAAGAATTAGATAAAGATCCTTTAATTACAATAGATACAATACATAGTGTTAAAGGTGGAGAAGCAAATCATGTTGTTTTATACAGTAAAGGTAATTACCCATCTGATTATAAAAATAAAAATAAACAAGAAAAAAGTGATGAACGCAAAGTTTGGTATACTGGTGTAACTAGAGCAAGAAAAACTTTACATTTGCTGAGAACAGACTATAAGTTTAACTATCCAATTGGACAAGACTATTTAATATATGTACAAGAAAAAAATGACAAATAAAGATTTATTTGACCAAAATTTTCCCAACGATAAACAAATTGGAGGATCCCACTACAAGCAGTTTGTCATTCAACCTTGGACATTTATAAGAAAAAATAATTTAAATCCATTACAAGCAAATATAATTAAATATGTATGCAGATATTTATCTAAAGGTAAACCATTAGAAGACTTAGAAAAAATAAAACATTATTGTGATTTAGAAATAAAACATTTATTAGATCGTAAAAATGACAGTAAGAAAAAAAATTAAATGTTTAAAGTGTGAAAAGGATGCAGTTACTATTGAAAACAAAATTTATTATTGTGGTTCTTGTGCTGTTAATAAGTTTGTTAGGTTGCACAAAAGACTTCGATTTAAACCCAGCATCAACAATAGTCAGAACAATGTTGAAAGGAAATAGTAAATGAGTAATGGATTACAACTTACACTTACTTTTAAAAAATCAATGTGGAATACACCTATGGAATATAAAGACCTATCTCAATATAAAGAAATAGCTATTGATTTAGAAACTAGAGATGATGGTATTAATGAAAGACTTGGAGCTGGTTGGGCTTTAGGTAAAGGAGAGATTGTAGGTTTTGCAGTAGCAGTTGAAGGTTGGAAAGGTTACTTTCCTTTTGGGCATCTTGGTGGTGGTAATATGATACCAGAACAAGTTAAAAAATATATGAAAGATGTTTGTGCTTTACCTAATACTAAAATTTTTCATAATGCTCAATACGATGTGGGTTGGTTAGAAGCATCAGGTATCACGGTCAACGGACCAATTGTAGATACTATGATTGCAGCTGCACTTATAGATGAGAATAGATTTTCATATTCTTTAAATGCATTATCAGTTGATTACTTAAATGAAATAAAAGCAGAAACAGAATTAAGAGAAGCTGCTGCAGCACATGGTATTGATCCTAAAGCAGAGATGTGGAAATTACCAGCTGAGCATGTTGGTTACTATGCAGAACAAGATGCAGAATTAACTTTAAAATTATGGCAAAGATTTAAAAACGAAATAGCTCAACAGAGCTTATCTACTGTTTGGGAGATGGAGCAGCAGTTGCTTCCGATATTAATAAAGATGCGTCAACGAGGTGTGAGAGTGCAAGTGGAAAAAGCTGCAGAATTACAAAAAGAAATGAAGATCCAAGAAAAAGAAATACTATTGGCCATAAAAAAAGAATCAGGAATAGAAGTAGACATTTGGGCATCACGCCAGATTGCCAAAGCTTTTGACAAACTAAAGTTAGAATACCCACGCACCGAAAAAACAAAAGAACCTTCCTTTACTCAAAATTGGTTAATTAATAATAAAAACAAAATAGCACAACTTATTGTAAGTGCAAGAGAGATCAATAAATTTCACGGAACTTTTTTATCTTCTATTATGAAGTATCAAGTCAATGGAAGAATACATGGAGAGATTAATCAGCTCCGAGGAGATAATGGAGGTACAGTATCCGGTAGGTTGTCTATGAGCAATCCAAATTTACAACAGGTGCCATCCAGAAATAAAGACTTTGGTCCCAAAATTCGTAGTTTATTTATTCCAGAAGAAGGTTTTAAGTGGGGAAGTTTTGATTATTCACAACAAGAACCTAGGATGACAGTTCATTATGCAGCATCTATTGGAGATGGATATGAAGGATCAAATGAATTAGTACAAGCTTACCAAAATGCTAGTGCAGATTTTCATCAAACTGTTGCAGATTTAGTTGGTATTGAAAGAACACAAGCAAAAACAATAGGTCTAGGTTTAATGTATGGTATGGGTAAAAATAAGTTAGCAATTTCTTTAGGAGTTTCAAAAGATGAAGCAGATGAATTAATAATTAAATATAATAAAAAAGTGCCATTTGTTAAAAAATTATCAGATAGGTGTAAGTATGCTGCAGATGAAAAAGGTGTAATACGCACAAAAAAAGGTAGAAAATGTAGATTTGATATGTGGGAAACTAGGGACTTTGGTTTACATGTTGCAGAAAAATATGAAGATGCAGTTGCCAAATATGGTAAAGATAATATTAAAAGAGCATATACTTACAAAGCTTTGAATAGATTAATACAAGGGTCTTCAGCTGATCAAACAAAACAATCAATGTTAGATTGTTTTAATGCTGGTCACTTACCAATGTTGCAGATACACGATGAACTATGTTTTAACATTAAAGATGAAGCTCATGCAAAAGAAATTCAAAAAGTTATGCAAAATGCTATAGAATTTAAAGTACCAAGTGTCGTAGATTATGGCCTTGGAGATAGTTGGGGAAATGCAAAGTAAAAATTTACCACATAAAAATCAAGATTTAATTGGATATGCAGCTGGATTATTTGATGGAGAAGGAAACATTAATTATGCACAATATAATTGTAAAAATCCCTCTGGAAAAATTTACAAGAAATGGAATATTGCAATGGAGATTGCAATGACTGATTTAAATTGTATTAAAAATTTTTATGACATTGTTAAGGTAGGCTCAATACATTTTAAGGGAATAGGAAAAGGATCTTTAGGTAAAAAAGATCAATGGAGATGGAGGTGTTCACATCAAAAAGCATTACACTTAGCTAAAATTTTTTTACCATATGCAGTAGCTAAAAGAGAAAAGTTATTTAAAATAATTAATCACTATGAGTTTAAAAAGCCGACAGATGCCCTAGGTAAAAAGTTTCCTTTTTTAAAACTTAAGAAAAATTAACCAGTTGCAGCTAAAGTTTCTTGTACATCTTGATACTTAATCGCATTTCTTTTCGATTTAATATCACTCTCAGTTTTAAGCATATCAACTGTACATAGACCTTTAGTCATAAGATCAGTTGACCACTTACTTTCAAGTTGTTGTAATTCTTTTAACAACTTTATTTTTTCAGGACTCATTTCAGTTCCTCATATGTTATGTGGATCCTAGTGTTCGCAGTGAAACCATTATTAAGTATTTCAACCTTACCTTGATCCACTTGTTCCGACAAATCTAACATCGCATCAATGCAGTTTGCAGCTTCAACAACATGGTCTAATTGCTGCCCTCCCATACTAGCTCTAATACGATAAGCTGTCATAGGATATTATAAGATATTTGGAACGATTCGTCAATATTGTAGCCTTCTGGGTCAATAGCTATACAATGTACCTCGTAATAGTCCATAAACCCCCCTAATTCTTCAATCTTTGATTTGTTTGACCTACCAACCTCTAAAGCGTTTTCTCTGCATCTAGTGGCATCTGAGAGGTTATCTACAAGATATTGTGTACACTGAGTACCAGTATCTTGAAAATTCCAACACATACTTCCTAATAAAATAAATTTTAAGATCATATTGAATTTGATTCTTTACATGCAAAAGCTGTATAGATTTTAAATTCGTTGACTTTATCAATACCAATTTCTTCTATTTTTTCAATAGCTTTTTTATATCCGTTTAATTGGCAAGTGTATAAATCATTATAAATAATGGGAAATGTATGAGGTGGTATACATACATTGTCAAGCATTGAGCATAGTGTAATGGTTAAAATATATTTCATAATTAGTTTGACTTTACTTTCTATCCCATATATTTAAGAGTTTATGAAAAACAAAAAGAGTAAAAGTCTTATACTCGATAATATCATAACTGAAGTAGATGAACAATTAGCAGCAGTGCCAACAGCTGATTTTGATGGCAGCCCAATTGAAGATTCACTTCATATGGATATGTTAGTTGATGGTATTTCAGCAATACATTTTGTTGATGGTATAGGTAGAAAACATTATCCATTTAATAAAACAGTTGCGACAATTTTAGTCGAAGATGAATTAGAGTGTCGTAATTTAGAACCAACATCGGAGGATATAAATGTCGATAAAAAAAACAATTAAGTTTACAACTGGTAGTGTGACATTACCACCTACAAGTAGTTCACATGTATTACCAATCGGAGAACAACCTGAAGGTAACTTAGATGCATTAAATAAGTTAGAAGATGCTATGAAAAAGTTATTTAGAAACTTAGATTTGCTTAAAGAAAATATTAAAAAACTTAAAGTAGAAAACCAAAAATTAAAAGATGCTTTAGGGATTATAACTACTGAGGAGAATATAGATGGATATTAACAAATGGAAATCTGTCGCAATAAAAAAAACAGATTACGATTTATTAAAAGGTTTGTGTAAAGAAAAATTTAGAGCCCCTGGTGCAATGATCTCAAAAATTTTAAGCGATTATGTAGATCATCAAGCTAGAAAACATAAAGTTCCCAATGCCGTGTTTCGTACCAGACTTTTAAATGGAGAAACAAATGTCGGATCAAAAAAAAATAAAAGCTAAAGAATTTTTTACAATTGAATTAGATCATCAAACTAATAATATAAGCTTATATGTTAATGGCGAGATGAGAAATAAAATACATACTGTTAAAGCAGATCCTTTATTTGATCGTATGTTAAAAATAGCAAAACAAAAGTTCTTAAAAATGAGAGAACAGATTGAACAATAAGCTTAAAGTAATAGATTTATTCAGTGGTATTGGTGGTTTTAGTTTAGGGCTTCACTCTACTGGTATATTTGATACAGTAAAGTTTGTAGAGTTTGATAAATTTTGTCAGAAAGTTTTACAAAAAAATTTTCCTGATGTACCACTAGAAGGAGATATAAGAAATGTCAAAGGACAAGAATTCGAAGCAGATGTCATTACTGGAGGATTCCCATGTCAACCATTCAGTGTTGCCGGAAAACAAAAAGGGACTAACGACAACAGATATCTCTGGCCAGAAATGTTTAGACTCATTAAAGAAATTAAACCAGAGTTCGTTATTGGGGAGAATGTGCAAGGCCTTATTAACCTCCAAGACGGCATGGTACTCAGACAGGTGCAAGACCAATTGGAAAGTGAAGGTTTCGAAGTCCAATGTTTTCTTATTCCAGCTTCAGGCATCGGTGCTTGGCACCAAAGGAACAGAGTCTGGATTATTGGCCACTCCAAACACAATGGATTACTTGCCGCCGAGAAGCGTTCAAGGGACAAAGAAATTAATGGAGGGACACAGGAAGGGCAGAACCAGACCATCGAATCTGAGAGAACAAGTGGATCCAGAAACAATGAAGATGTATCCAACACCACAAGCAGCAGATCATTTAGCGAATCAATCAGAGACATTGGAAGCTTGGGAGAAGAGAGCCAAAAAGAAAAAGGAAGAGAACGGAGTGAATCTACAATTTGCACTCCGACACGCAGTTCAAAAGGAAGAGAAAGAAATGTATCCAACACCATCGGCAAGTTGTCAGATGGATGTAGTAGCACCACCAGAGACAGTGACAAGGAATTCATCAGGTTGGAGTGTAACGAGGGTTGGGACTGGCAGAAAGTTCGGAGCCAAATTGAACGATGTAGTGAACAAACTTTGGCCAACACCGAAGCAAAGAGATTACAAGGACGCAGCATATCAACCGACTTGGAAAGACAGTCTGGAGCAGAATTTACCGAGGACAGTGTTGAAGAACAATACACCTGGTGGCAAACTCAATCCAACCTTTGTGGAGTTCCTAATGGGATTTCCAGAGAATTGGACAAAGATCGATCCAACAGAATAAAAAGTTTAGGCAATGCAATAGTTCCACAATGTGCAAGAATATTAGGTTTAGCTATCAAAAAAGTTCTAATTGAAGAGGGAAGAGAATGAGTGCCACTTTTGGTTTAGGTATGTTTGCTTATAATATGGTTTGTTTGTTAGTAGGCTTATTAATAATTTATTATGTTATAAATAATATAGAATGACTTTTTTATTGAATGTTTTAATTATTGCATTTATATATGGTTTAATTACATTATTATTAATGATGTGGAACAAAGAAGAGTTATGAAAAACAACAAAAAAGCATATAGAATCTACATGGCTTTAAGTGCAGAATGTAGAAAAATTTTATCATTTGAGTATGAAATAGAAAAAGTAGACAACACTGAAAATAAAAAATGGAATAATAGATTCCTATTTAATTTCTGGAATTGGTTGTGGATGACTAAATTTAAACACGCCTCACAAGATAAAACAATGGAATTAGTTAAAAAAATAGAAAATTTTAATGCTCAATGCTTAAAAGTTAAAGCTATGGGAATTACACCTAAAGAAATAAAAAAGTTAAGTATATCAGGCATTAAACATTAATTTGTCGTGGGTTATAAACCTCGGCATTGATCCCATTAGTAAATATCATTTATAATTATTACTTGTAAAAATAAAAATTTTTTTATATGAGTGATAATAGATACAACTACAAGAGCTGTATGGAATGTAAAGGAAGTGGTTTAATACTTGCCCCACATTCTAGAAAATTTTATTCTTGTATTCATTGTAACGGATCAGGAAGCACGTCTCACGGACCAAAATCAGAAGCAGAACAAACATTATTATTTAAAATAGCTTGGGATTATTTACATGGTAAAGAAAAAGGATGGTATCACTGATTTAACTAAGCTGTCGGTTTTGGCAGCAGAGAAACTTACGCCTACTCAATTCAAATTATATCAGTCTACAATTTTTTCTTTACTCAATGGAGTCAATTACGGGTATACAGAATTAGGTCCCAAATTTATTGAAGATACTAATGACATCTACATGATCCACAGTAAAACAAATAAAAAAACTAAAAAAGTATTAGTCAAAATAAAAAACAATAAGTCAAATGTTATAGATTTCAGTTCTTATCGAAAAGAAGATGTTATTGTATGAGAATGGATAACTATACTAAAAAAGAAATGACTCAAGACTTTAAGGATATAAAAGAACATATCCAGGAAGAATCTCTTGAAGGTGCTGACATTACGATATTAATCGAAGATGTTTTCTCTCATTACGAAGTCGCCAATCGTTGTAATTTTATAAACTCGAAAGGCCATTATCGTGATCTACTCTCTAGACTTGTTAAAACTTATGGGCATTAGTATAGCTTCCGATATCATATCAGAAACCCATGTTTGTAATGAACAGAAATTATGGAGACATGTAATTTTAAATGCATTTGAAGATGTACGATTATTAGCTGGAGATAGAAAAAGCAGTTTAAATAAATGTGATGCACATTTTTGGATTACAGCTGCAAAAGATTTTGAACAAATTTGTTGGTGGGCTGGTTGGGAACCAGATAACGTAAGGTATAGATACACTAAAGCTTTAAAAGAAGGTTTGATAAAATTTAAAAGACGACATTTCTTATGGCACGAATATTCAAAGTTGTTTTCGAGATTAAAAGTTGAAGATGATAAGGAAGTGAGAAAAGAATTAAGGAGACACATAGAGAACAAACGTAGACAAATCATGGACGCAGATAATGTCTACGTTGATCATAAAATCTTAGAATAGTCACGGTGGATAAAAAAATTTAAACTTTGAGGGCAGGGAGCAATCGCCACCCCCAAAGCAGAAAGGATTCATATGAAATATATGAAACATGTGTTAGTTATATCAAATTATGAAATTAAATCAAAACTTATTTGAGACCCTAATAGATGTGGGCAGTGGCCTAATTTTATCTACCTTAATACAACTATGGATATTCCCCTTTTTTGATATGTATCCTACTGTCTGGGAATCTTTCCATATAGCAGTTATATTTACAATCATAAGTATATGTAGATCCTGGTTATGGAGAACATTTTTTAGATCTAGGCCTAATAAGAAACAAATAAAACTATCAGACCTAGAATAACTAACAAAGAGGCAATAAATGAAAAACTTATTGCTTATTTGAGTAGTAATGGTTTCAGCTGTATTTGTCAATTCCGTGAGCCTTGATCGTTGTCTAGCGAAAAATTATATTTGAGTGGAGGATGTGGGTAATGTGGACAAGCACCACGGCTCTCGGTCCTCGGCTGCCGATTCCTAGTACAATCTCTTACAAACATTTTATTTTATTTTTTTTAAAACAGACCTTTTTTATGCAAGTTCTAGGAAAAACATTGATATACAACAATTCTAAAGCATTTTAGAC
>Ga0315315_10003564_pt1 | contig 14293 bp, 10 predicted proteins | sample M140m3416metaG_FD_203699 | JGI IMG/M metagenome (GOLD analysis project Ga0315315, IMG submission 203699) | Ammonia-oxidizing marine archaeal communities from Monterey Bay, California, United States - M1 40m 3416 | ecosystem: Environmental > Aquatic > Marine > Intertidal zone | place: USA...
TGCATTTTCATATAGTGTGTAAGATAGTTGAGAGTGATCTGGCGAGATATCCAACTGACCTATACGACCCGCAATCTCAATTTCGTCTAGAATTTCACCGGAGCGTGACACCACATCAAGACTCAAATTTGCGCTAGCAACAGCGACATCGGTCCCAGCAAGAAAGACAAGTCTGCCGTCTGCAGAAAAGGCATAGGCGGCACTGCCCAAAATACCGTTAGTTTGAATTTCATTGATTATACGAATTTCGGGCCCCTCAATTTGCTTTGTAGCTATATTGAAAGGGGCAGCCCAAAGAGCAGAATCCCTAACGAAAACAATGTGCCCAGTGGCCTCCACAAACCGGCCATTCACCGCGTTACTTATGATTTCTTCTGCCTCGGCGTTCTCAATATCATAAAGCAAAAGAACAGATTCTGAGCCAGCAATCTCCGATGCAGCAGAGACGAGTAATGTATTTCCGTCTGGCAGCAGCTGCGGCCAACGGTAAACGCGCGTAGCATCAAGTTGATCAAATCCATTTAGCATGGACCGAGTACCTGTCTCAAAATCCATTTGTTCGATAAAGTCGTTAGCCCCGGTGAACGTGAGCGAGCCCTCTTTAAGGTGATAACCGCTAGTCCTACCCAATGTACCTTCCAAAATATTTTGTGATGCACCACCAGAAACTCTTACGCGCTTCAAGACACCCGAATCAAAATACGCTATCCACTCTCCATCCTCTGAGAAATTGAGAATACCGTGCACATCCGTACCCCATCGGTATTCAGCAACTCGGTTAGTTGAACCTTCTCTATAAAGGTCTCGAACGAATACTTCTCCGGCGCCGTCGCCATTTTTTGTAAAAGCAACATATCTCCCATCTGGCGATATCGCAATTTCCGTGTTCAGTCCCCATTCACTTGTGCCTGTAGATCCAAGGTTTAGCTCAAACCTCGGGCTCTGAGGCGCAGCCAATCGAAAGGCAGCAGTGTCACTTACGATAGTTGTCTCGTTTCTTCTTGGATCAAAGTCAAATACATAAGGGGAGACGTAAAAGGCGAAGAGGGCAATGACTGCCATCATAGCGGTGCCCAAGGCAATTGTTTTGCCATTTAGTTTTGACGGACGGTTTTCAACCCTTTTTAAACTTTCAGATTCTTCTTCGAGAGGTTCATCAGAACCAACATCTGAGGCCCAAGCGATAACGCACGCAATCGGGAAGCCTACCAACAAAAGGAAAAGTATTGTCTGCTGAACCCAGACGGGTGCGCCTATAGTGGGCAGCACTGCTTCTTGAGCTTGGAGCAAGACCCAACTTAGAGCTGCGTATGCTGCTGCTACTTTTGCAACGTTGCGATGTTTAAATTTTTGCCAGAACTGGTTCATGTACCGAATCTACTAGTTTTTAGACCCCAAAGATACTATAGATATCGGCTAATGAGGAAGTGATAGAGGCGCGGATTAAGGCTTAGAAAAGTCCTTAGAGCCTACGAGAAGCGAGCTATGATGGGAAGAAAAGTCTAATGCAGATGCCTCCCAATTCTTATTTACAAGTTATAACCAGCAGACGTTGGAAGTTGGTGGAAGCCGTATGGCTGTTGCATGGCATCTTTATGCAATATGATCAGAAGAGCGTGCGTCGCCAGGTCAAGAGAAGGGAGACACACCAGGCGGCAAAGCAAACATGAGAGAAGAAAGTGACAAGACCAACACCGAGACCATATGCTGCGATCGCCTGATATGTACTGGAAAAAAGCAATGCATAACCAACAATGCTAAATGCCCATCGGGTGCTTGCGGCAGGTGCAGCACCGAACAACAACTTCGCTTGTTTGGCTTGGGTAAACGCCAGTGTGAGCATACCTAGCAGGGCCAAGAACCAGCCGATCAAGAATGTCATACACCTGCCTTATTTGCTTGGGCGGTCAGACCCGTAACTTCTTCTGCGTTCTCAACCGATGTAGGTTCATCACTGACCGTGCTCGATGACGTTAAACGCGGCCAAATAGCACATAGCGCGAGGCCAAACACCAAAGATGTAAGATCGAATCCTGCCCTTTCCCAATCACCCGCTGCCAGTGAGTTACCAAGATGCGCTTCAGTTGTCAGAGCATTCATAACTGGCAGCAACAAACACATCGCTGCCAATGCTCCGACTTGCTCTCGCCACGCCAATTTGATTTCTCGTGCACCTGCATGCAAGAACGACAGCGCCCATACAAGAAAGAGACAATGAATCTCCCACTCGGCTCTGCCTTCAAATTGGACAGGTAACAATCGATTTGCCCAGAAGTAGGCGGCAACACCCAACGGCAATCCGACGATGGTGCCAAGGTTTACACGCTCCATAATTGTCACGCTACGTGGTATGGGCATTCCAGTTTTCACTAGAGCTCTTCGTTTCTTAGCCCAGAGCAATAACCCTGTGGCAATCATTCCACAACCAAGCAAACCGCTAGCAAAGTATGCCCAGCGCAACCAGTAGTTTGCGAATCGACCTTCATGCAGACCCAGTGCACTTTGATAGAACTCGCTATCGAGAGGCCTAGAAGGGTCTTCGGCCAATACCTCCCCTGTGGTTGCGTTAAATCGCATAACCGTAAATCCACGATCCCGATATAGACCCTGATCTACTGCACCAAATGTAATAATGGAATTGTCTTCTCCAGGTGAATTAATCTCAATGTATCGAATCTGATCGTCAGCCCATTCGTGTTCGACATAAGCTATTAGATCTTTCATCGCAGGTGAAACGGCAAATACTCCTGTCGCATCCTTAAGGTCCGCTTCAGGATATCTATGGGAACTTAGTTCTTGCATGGCGCCCCGATCGACGCCTATGGTTAAGATCATAGTGCCAGGGGAGTATTCAACAAGGAAAAAAAGCAGACCGGAATAAGTGATCATTAGCATAAAGGGAAGTGCTAGTACGCTAGTCATATTGTGCGCATCCAGCCAGGTGCGCTGTCCTTTACCGAGTCTTAGTGTAAAAAAATCCGCGAATATTTTTTTGTGGGTAACGACTCCTGTGATCATTGCCAGGAACATAAACAACGTAGCGAGCCCAACAGTGTAGTAAGCGGCCTCATAAGGCATGTAATGCAAGGCATAGTGCATGCGATAAAGAATCGACCCACCACTGGTGTCGCGGGCCACGTCTGACACGGGAACACCCGATACTGGGTTAAGATCTTCTCGAATAAAACCCTCACCGTCAGCATTTAGTTCTGCCAGATTGGCGAATGCCATGAGATATTGATAAGTGCGGGATGTTGGCAAGCCGATAAAATAGCGCGTCAGTTCACCCTCTTGCGATGCTAAATCAGTTTCGATATGCCTTAATGCGAGTTCCGCCATCTCCGCATTGGAAGGAATTTCATCTCGGCTCGGTAGCTCTGGTTGCATCCAATGATCTATTTCGTAGGTGAAATAACCGAAAGTGCCTGTCACAAATACGAAATACAGCAGTATTGCGAACACGAGCCCTGACCAGGTGTGTAGCCAAGCCATGGATTGACGAAAAGCACCATGGAGCCCTGTTGGATTACTCATTTAGTTCACCAATATGAATACGAGATACATTAGTAAAGAGCTAATGCCTAGCCAACTGAAGAGCTTCTTTAACGCTCGCTCATAAAACACCCACATGGCGATGCCACACCAAGGTAAAAAGCTGAATAAGGTCATGACGTGGGCAGCTTGCACCAGTGGCATTAGACCAATTCGATCGAACAAAACGGAGGTGAGCGCACCAAAAACACTGACCCAGATCAGCCCACCGATAAAAGCCAACAGGCTTCGGACTACAATGTTCCAACGGTAACTCAAATCAATTTGCTGCAAAGCGCCAAACATAATTATTTCACCGACGGTCCAATCGAGGATTGTTCGTCCATGTAAAGACTCAGTTGAAGAGCGAAAATCTTAGAGCCAACGCCATACAAATGCAAATGATTCTTGTTTACATGCAATCTCTACCCTTTATAATGCCTGCATTCCTGAGGGATCAATGGGGATCAGGCGAGTGGTTCCAGGTCATTGAGCCGCTAATGCTTTTGTTGAATTAAAATCAGTTACGGAGAAAATTGGATGATGTCTAGATTAATGCTTTCGGCAGTACTTTTGGCGGTGACTTCTAGCGTATATTCGGCTGAGGGAGAATATGATGGAATTCCTCTCGGACCTTTGGCAGGAATGCAATATGAGCTTTGCCAATTAAATCCTGGAAAGACACTGGACGATGCAGATCGACAAACGAATCGGGCAGCGGCGGCGTTCGATAACGTAGGTTTGGATTTGGGGATCATAACTTTTACACCACTCTATGACCATGCGGACGTTAATAATAAGACTGCCGACTACATTACTATGGTTTATGGAACGATCCCGGCATTTGGTGAAGGTTGGGATAAATGGGAAAATTCTGAAGAAGCAGCCGAAGTTATGAGAGGTAGAGACGAGGTCGGGACATGTCATTTTAAATTTAACCATATCGATTATAGGTATATGGATGTGCCAGCCCTTGATGCAACTGACCGCAGGGTGATTCAAACCGAGTGGTGTTCAAGGCGCCCAGGAATATCTAAAGCAGAATTGGATGCCCAACACAAATCTTGGTTAGCTAGCACTGGAAACGAAACTAATTATATTGGTTGGGCGATCATTCATCCGCGTTTAGGTCAATCGAATGCGCCCGGCGAGTTTTTCCACTTTTTTATATACGATAGTATAGGTAGCTTAATGCAAGATGAAGAATGGATAGCTAACGGCGGCGGGATGGACGGAGTTGAAGATTACTACTCTAATTACGTTGAGTGCAGTGGCCCGTCTGTTTGGTCTGGTAGTTTAGCTCAGACACCTTAAGATTAGCCAAGATGATAAGAATGTCCTCTAAATATGGGGGCATTTTACATAATCGAACTTCAGTTTCGTGTTTTAGCCGCAACAGAAAAGCAGAGTAGGATTATTGTTGTTAATAGTTTGTTCACGATTATAGAGCCATTATTCGGGCATTCTTGAGTTATGAAATTGCACTATTTCCCACGCCCCGTCTCGTAATGAAGTAGCTAAACTAACACGAAAGAAAGTGTCATTAGTCTGGTCTTCTATCGTGACCTGCCAAACACCTGAGATAAGAACATTATCACTTGATAATTCAAGTACGGATAGTTCTTTAGCGCTAGCGAATCTTTGTCCAATTGGGCGTTGGCTGATTTGGGAAAAGTATTGTCGAATTTCACCTGTATCTTGAGCCAAAGCTTTTGAACCCGTTCCCCAAAAAATAGCATCCTCTGAAAAAAGATTTACTATACTTTCAACATCTGAATTGTTGTAGGCGAATAGGAATTCTTGGAACAAAGATAAAGCTTCCCGTTTTGCTTCAGTCTGCCCCTGCGAAACGGCCGCTAGGCACATTAGGAATACTATATTGATAAGTTTCTTCATATTTATACCCAGAAGATACTACAAATATTGGCTTTCTGGGACACCAAGATAGGGCATAAACCCCAGACAGATCTCAATGCCCTGCATCTGGAAGCGATACGGTCACTGGCTGAGAATTAATCATTCGGCCTAGGGTAGTATCCTCCTTCTTCTGAAATACGCTGACGTTCATCTAAATTAAATTCTTCAATATTCTCAGGCACACCTTGTCCGTGGGAGTACATGTTTCCTAGATTAAACTGGGCGAATGCATATCCTTGTTCAGCTGCTATCAGCGTTGATCATGATAATACGGGCCGTCCACGGTCAGGTGAGAGGCCAAACGCCACTGATTTTCTAGCAATAGGTACAGACGAACGTAAGATACGTCGAATATACGGGCGACCTCATTACGCGTTATTTCTGCCTGATAGCTACCCTTGCTTATCGCCGCATCGTCGTGTACTTCCACCTGAATATCACCAGTAGTTGTTCTGAAGCCGTAGATACCACTGGCGGCTGCTTCCAAAACCGTGTCCTTGCTATCAACTCTCAGCGGTGTCCCGCCTTTGGCCCAACCATCACCGTGAGTAAAGGAAAAATCCTCGGTCAGTAAACTGTCCAGAAACGCAATATCTCCAATTACCATTGCGTTCTCAAATTGATGTTCCAAAGTGACCACTTGTGCATCGGCGCTTGACTCAGCCGAGGTAATTTGTGTGGAAACAATAGACAAAAACATTATGAATAAGGATACGTTGAATAATTTGTGCATTGGCTATTAGTACCTGTAAATAGGTTTTAAAATCTTAATTGTTAAAACGAAAAGCAAACCTGCCAATACGCTCAACATACCAACCAATTGAACCCAAACGTCAAAGCCAGCTTCTTTCATATTCATACCCAGAAGATACTATAGATATTGTCTTACAAGAATAATTAATTAATCATGTCGTCTAATAAAACTCTGAAGTCCACAGCAAAGCTGTATCTTTGGGAATCCCAAACTTCCCTATTAATTTCAAAAGTCATAGAGAAATTCCATAGCTCTAACCTAGATTCAAATTCAGCCGCGTCAAATAGATTTTGCTGGTATTGATACCATTCGTTTTCCCACATCCTAAGCTGCGTTAAAAAGAAAAAGGTATACTGCGTTCTTTCGGGCGTGCCTGAAGGGAAGTTATCAGGATCTTCTCTAATTTCTATGAAAACTTCAGTAAAATTTCGACTCTCTATAATACCTTCAAAAAAATTCATTTGATTTTCAGTCATGGCATTGCGGGTTTGCGAACGCATCATATCTGTGTTTTGACTCATCTCAAGTCCCAAAAATATAATGGACGCTATTACACCAATATTAGCTATGAGAGAAATTACCTCGTTTGCTTTTGATAGGTTCATTCGATTTCCAATTTCTGTCCAAGACATCTTTATTCTCCTCTTTCATATATACCGAAATCTCTTTTTATGGAATCCAGAAATCTAATCGTTAATCAAATCGCGACATCTTCTTGTCGCCTAACTCTTCAAACGCCTTCCACAAATCGTCAAAGAAATGATTATCACGCATGAAATCTCTTCCGACCTGACTGGATTCCCACGCTTGCTTTGCTTCTAGCCCAGCGTTTTGCCATTCTTTTTCGTGCAGCACACCATCTTCGTAAAGGCGAAAGAGTTTGTATATGTGGTTTGCGTATACGCGCTGAATCATATCTAACCTAAACTTCTCACTCGAATCCATCTCCGTGACGTCATTAGTCAGCCACCGTCGTGTTAACTGAGCTAAGTCGGGATCGCCAATCGACCATCTGTTAATGTTGTTGTAACCCTCCATCGCCGTTTCGTATATCGACGTGGACAGTAACTTTGAGTTGTCCTTTATCTGTTTAGCCAGATAGATAAGCGTACCCAGAACTGACACTGCTCCTGCCAGTTCAGCAAGTGCTCCGATAGCATCCCAGTTCATATTCTTCTCCTTTTCTTTTAAGTGAAAAACCTAATCCTACTTTTAAAGACTTTTTTCAAAACCGACTTCAACTTCGTTTTATTAAGGCATATTCATAAGACTGTATAAGTATTGATATGTGACTGATTCGGCCCATTCTGGAGTTTCATCCAAAGTGGCTCTCCACATATCTAACGTGCCAACTTTCCTAGCCGTTTCGATGGTATTTTTTGCGTCTCTATAAAAAAGATTGAAAGTTCTCTCCGATAATAAACCCTCGTCATATCCTATTTCGGCTGCTTGCCAAGTATTAATTGCTCTATAAATTATAGATTGATTGCGTGCCCATTCGGGTGACATCACATCCATATTTTCGGAGACCTTTGGGGTAAAACATTCTGGACAAGAAATTGTTGCTTCATCCCATGCTGCATAACTATTCATTAGCTGCCACTCAGTTTCAACCCTAGCAATTTTATTCGCTTGCCTTAGCTCATATCCAACAAAAATTAGGGACACGAGGACGGTTATGAGTCCTATTACTTCAAACAAGCTAGGTTTCGATGTAATCGAGTTAAGATGATCATTGGTCATTTTTTTTATCCTTTTTGCCAACACAAAAGTTTGCTGTTAACACACAGCTCTTAGTCTAGAATAGCCTTTTATTGTGCTTACTCATAAGTTATTTCTCAGAAAGCTATCGAGAAATTAGACAGGAAGTCACACCAGAAAAGCTTTTGAGCAAGTTATTGTCGACGCCTTACAATTGAAATTATTTGTGCCTTACAAAGCAATCTGAGAAAGATTCAGCTATAGTCCGCTCCAAAATTTAATACGCTCTTTCTAGGACAGAAGTGAAAAAGACTCTGAGTAATTCTATCAGCGCAAAGCTTGTGGTGTTTGCCATGACCATGTCTTGTTTGCAAGCTTTTGCGCAATATTTTCCCCGTATAACACAGCTTGAGGAGAGTGACGCCAACGTTTCTCTTGATGGATTTGTTGATGAGCCAGTTTGGCAAAGCATACCTATAGTGGATGGCATGAAAATCGTTGAGCCCGATACACTTGAGGATGCTCCCTACAAAACGGACATTCGCTTCTTTTATACCGAAAGGGGCATTTATTTTGGAATAGTTAACCATCAACCGGCAGAGACAATTATTTCGCGATTACTCGCTCGAGATACCCCACCATTTAATATAGTGACTGATTCTATAGGAGTAGTTATAGATGCATCGGGCGAGGGACGTTATGGTTATGGAATGCGCTTGAGCCTCGGGGATAGCCAATTTGATTTCTCTTTGCTACCCGAACTACAAGTCAATCCACAGTGGGATGGCGCTTGGGATGGCCGTACACAAGTTATAGAAGAAGGTTGGAGTGCAGAGTTTTTTATGCCCTGGTCCGTCATGCCGCTGCCACAAGCAGATGGCGATCGCAAGATAGGGTTAGCATTCAGCAGAGATTTAGCGCAGGAGGGAGTCAGGTGGGGGTCTCCCCCATTGCCGATGACGAGGAACGTCTTCTTGAGTGGCTTCAAAAAGTATGAGCTGAGCGATATTGAGCCTCGTAGGCAACTGACGGTTTATCCTTTTGTATCCAGTGTATTCGACGGAATACGTCACGATGCTGATAGCCGGGTTGGGGCCGATATCTATTGGCGCCCAACAACTAACACCCTTTTATCCGGAACTTTGAATCCAGATTTTGGCACTGTAGAGTCAGATGACGTAGTTGTGAACTTGACGGCCTTTGAAGTGTTCTTCCCTGAGAGGCGCGTATTTTTTCAAGAAGGCCAGGAGATCTTTAATACTAGTCCAAGGTCTGGAAATCAGCGATTCCGAGGACCACCGAGTGGTCCAATTTCCTTGCTTAATACAAGGAGAATAGGCGGCGCATCGCAATTTGATGTTCCAGATGGCGTAAATGTTAGACCCACCGATTTGAGCCAACCTACCGATTTGTCAGGGGCCTTAAAATTCGCCGGGCAGAATGGCAATTTACGGTACGGCACATTACTGGCTTCGGAGGATAATCCAGAAATTCAAGGAACTTTGTCCGACGGCACTCGTGTGGATCTGCAGGCTACCGGACGGGATTTTGCGGTTGGGCGTTTCCTCTATGAGGACACCAGTGGAGGCAGCCGTCGGTCTATTGGCTGGATGGGAACAGATGTGTCTCATCCAGACATTAACGCTACGGTGAATGCTATTGATGCGCACTATTTTTCTGCTGACCAGCGTTGGGCTGTAGACGGACAGTTTATGCACAGTGACGTCGATGGAGTAACTGGTTCTGGGTTCTTAGGTGACGTGAGTTATATACCCCGCCAGGGGACACAGCATATTTTGAGAGCAACATACATAGATGATGAGTTCGACATGAATGATCTGGGTTTTCTCAGCAGAAACTCGCAGAAAAATTTGGATTATAACTTTGTGCTCACCGAATCTGACATACCCGGCCTCCAGTCACGGACGACTACATTGGGCCTGATAAATCGATACAATGCTGACGATGGCAGCCCTGTAGCGCTTGCGCGTTTTGCGGGGAGGACATGGAACTATCTAAACAACAACACTTTCGATATATCGGTTCGCGATGCTCCAAGAAAAGTGGATGACAGGCTTGGCAGGGGAACGGGCGATTTCCGTGTCCCTGACCGTTTTAACTTCAGTACAAGTTTTAGTTCTAATCCAGCCAACGCCCTTGCATGGTCACTTAACCTAAACGCCGGGCAGGACGACTTAGGCCCTCAAGCCATAACAAGCGGAGCCGGAGTTGTGTGGCGTCCAAACGACCGCTTCTCCTTTGACCTAAGCCTCAGCTATACGGACCAAGAAGCATTACTTGTGCACCAAGGCGGTGGAAATTACACGAGTTTCGAAGCACACCAGTGGGCGCCGAAGCTGGACTCGAATTATTTTATCTCCGCGCGGCAGCAGTTCAGGGTGACTCTGCAGTGGAACTCCTTAAAGGCTTTTGAGGATCGTTTCTGGCAAGTTAATCCGAACCGCTTAGAGGGACTAAAGCCTGTTGCTAATCCAGATAATGAATCGGATGATTTTGTGATTAGTCGGATGACTTTCCAGGCACGTTATCGATGGCAAATAGCACCATTGTCAGACTTATTTATAGTTTATACGCGCGGCTCTAATCTGCCGAGCAATAGTTTTTACACTTTCCAAGACCTACTGGAGCAAGGGTGGAATGACCGAATTGTTGATTCCTTTGCTATAAAGTTGCGTTATCGTTTTGGTGTTTGATTTACCAGAAATGTAAGAGTAAGCGCACGCAAATTAAAAGGTAAATAGCTCTTTAAATTTTTGAAGGTCTTCAACTATGCTTGTGTCATTTGGCAACAAAGGCGCCAAACGCCTGTCACACTCCATGGTAAGATCATGCAGCGGAATATGCTGATCAACAAATATCGTCTCTAATCCAGGGTAAATCACTTTTAACCCTTCCACCATATCCATGGAAGAAACGCTGAGATGGGAGAGATTAAAAACATCCGACTCCACATTTTGATTAACCATTTGCGCTAAGACTTCCACAAGCCGATACAAACTAATGTATGTCTGAGTGAACTCCGGATCGCCATGGATAGCAACGCGATTGGAAAAGTGCGCATCAAAAACTAGTTGATTAATCTCAGTTTCAACACGTAAATTCTTTGAATAACCGTAAACATTTGCGCAGCGCACAAGTTGTACTGATATTTTTTCCATCAACCTTAGGACGTGCTCCTCACCGCGCATTTTTGAAATACTATAATAGCTAGTTGGCACTCTAGAGTGCTCAGTGTTCTTGACTTCTCCATGACCATATACAGACTGACTACTTAAATAAATGAATCGGCCAACGCTCTCTTCTTCCGCTGCATAAACAACTTCTGCTGTTCCCCAATGATTCGACTGCTCAAAGTCATGAGGGTCCTGATCAGCATAGGGTGTAGGTACTTTTGCCGCTAAGTGGATAACAAGATCAACTCCCCTCATTGCCGAACGCAGGCTCCGCGAATCAAGTATATCCCCTTGTGTAAATCGAACATTTTTACCCGGAACCTTTCGCAAACCCGTAAAGAGATTATAGTTCCCCTTACACAAATTATCATAAACGAGTATCTCCTCAATGCTTGTCTCTTCCGACAGTCGATACACTAGCTCATTTCCTATATAACCCGCCCCACCGGTTAGAAGAATTTTCACGCTAACCGCCCTTTACAATTAAAGTAGTGTTAAGACCACATTCTGTCTTGTTCATGCCAAACCAGCGAGCGTTTCTTTCATTATGATCACCAAAAGATTTTGCAGTGCATGGCTCACAACCTATGCTCGTATAACCTTGCGACTCTAGAGGGTGCTCTGGCAACCCATTGAACTGCCGGTAGTAGTAAACCATTTTAGAAGTCCATCTCAACATCGGATGAAATCGCTTACAATTATGCTGAGCCGGTTCTTCTTCTGCCATCGCGGCCCTCACGTCACTCTGGTCGGCTCTAATCCCATTAATCCAAATATCTTTTTCTATTAATACAGGCTCCAAGGGTTTTACTTTGTTTAAATAACAACAGTGATCCGGGTCAGAGGCATAAAGAAATCTCCCAGACCTATCAAGTTGTTTCACTTTTGGAAATTCTGGACGCAAGGCGATAACATTAAGACCTAATTGACCACGAACCTGATCTATAAATCTAATAGTTTCAGAAAATAAGAAACCAGTATTCGTGTAATAGACTGGGATTCCTTTGTTAACTCTGCTTATCATGTGCAATAGCGGTAAGCTTTGCGATTGAAAAGAACAAGTAGCAAAAACCTTTTTTCCTTGATCTATATAAGCGTGAATTTTCTCGACAATAATATCTGCCTCACGATTTAAATCTTTTTCACTAGGAACAGACATGCTTTTTCCCTGAATATCCTTAATTTTTCACTAAAATTACAACGACTTCGTAGATCGCAATCAATTCTGGCTCTCTGTATAGCCATAATACAACTGTAAATTTAAGTTAATTTTCCTTAACACTAGTACTCAACTAGTTAAAAAAACCAGTTGACCCTATAAGAGCCTACTCCAACTTCAAAAATTTAACGATATCCTCAACAGATTCGTCTATCGATTTTTTCTCGGTGTCCAAACGGATTTCAGGATTTTCTGGTGCTTCGTATGGGCTGTCTATGCCTGTAAAATTCGGCAACTCGCCCCGCCTCGCTTTCGCATACAAACCCTTTACATCGCGCTTTTCTGCTTCTTCCAGAGAAGTATCTACATAAACTTCGACAAATTCACCTTCCTCAAACAATCTTCTCGCCATATCTCTTTCCGCTTTGAATGGCGATATAAAAGAAACCAAAACAACAAGCCCGGCATCCACCATGAGGTTAGCTACTTCAGCGACCCTCCTTACATTTTCAACCCGATCCGAAACACTAAAGCCAAGATCTCGATTTAAGCCATGCCTAACGTTATCCCCATCAAGAATATAAGTTCTATAACCACGCTCATGTAATCTCCCTTCTAAAGCATTAGCAATAGCTGATTTACCAGACCCACTTAGACCTGTGAACCATAACGCCCGAGCCTTGTGCCCCCCAAGAACCTCTCTAGAAGCTTTATTTACTCCCAAATTTTGAACGTGAATATTCTGTGCTCGCCGCAATGCAAAGTTAATCACACCCGCTGCAACGGTAGCATTTGTATAACGATCAATAAGTATAAAAGAACCGAGAGCCCTATTGTCTTTATAGGACTCATATGGAGCTGCCTTATCCAAATTAATTGTTACGACTCCGATATCATTTAAATTTAGTTGCTTTGTAGTAAGATGGTCCAAACTATTTATGTTGTACTTAAATTTTATTTCACTAAGCCTTGCTCCACCTTGAACTACTTGTGTTTTGATTAAGTAAGATCTCCCCTGATGACCAGGCTCAGAGTCGAGCCAAACGAGATTGACTTGAAACTGATCCGCAACCTCTACGGGGCTATCGCCTTGAACGATAATGTCTCCTCTAGAGCAATCTATCTCTTTACTTAATACTAAGGTCACAGCCTCGTCAGTAAGCGCTTGATTTTTGCTGCCAGTGTACATAATGATATCTTTCACGTCCGCAGTCTCGCCTGATGGCAAGACTTTCACTGTATCACCGATCGTAACGCCGCCAGAGACAACCGTTCCTGAAAAGCCGCGGAAATTCTGATTAGGCCTGTTTACCCATTGAACGGGCATTCTAAAATACTGAGACTTACTTAAATTACTGATATCTATTGTCTCTAAAAAGCTTATAAACGTAGGTCCGCTATACCATTTCATCTTGCTTGACCGCTCGATGACATTATCACCTTGCAATGCCGAAACAGGTATGGGGGTAATGCTTTGAAAATCTAGTTCTTTTGCAAAAGCCTCATAGTCCGAGACAATTTTTTGAAAAACAAGCTGATCAAAGTCCACTAGGTCCATCTTATTAATAATCAGCGCAACATGCTTTATTCCAAGAAGCGAGCAGATAAACGAATGTCTGTTAGATTGAGGCATTAGCCCACTAGACGCATCGATTAAAATTACTGCAACATCGGCGGTAGAGGCTCCGGTAGCCATATTACGCGTGTATTGCTCGTGCCCTGGAGTATCTGCAACAATAAATTTTCGACGGTCTGTAGAAAAAAAACGGTATGCGACGTCAATAGTGATTCCTTGCTCCCTTTCCGCAGCTAAGCCATCTACTAGAAGGGCAAGGTCAATATCACCATTTTGAGACCCTTGATTTTTTGATTCTCTCTGAAGGCTAGTCACCTGATCTTCAAAAAGAAGCTGCGCTTCGTATAAAACCCTTCCTATTAACGTACTCTTTCCATCATCTACAGAACCACAAGTAATAAACCGCAGCAAATCTAAATTAGCTTGCGCATCTATATATTCGTCAACTTTTTTTACTAAGT
>Ga0315315_10003565_pt1 | contig 14293 bp, 29 predicted proteins | sample M140m3416metaG_FD_203699 | JGI IMG/M metagenome (GOLD analysis project Ga0315315, IMG submission 203699) | Ammonia-oxidizing marine archaeal communities from Monterey Bay, California, United States - M1 40m 3416 | ecosystem: Environmental > Aquatic > Marine > Intertidal zone | place: USA...
TCAACTTATTGTTTAACTAAAAACTATTACAATGGATTACAAAGAAGAAAAACAAATTACTGAAGAATACAAAGAGTTGTATTCTGAACCACTACAAAAATTAAAAGATAGTGTAAAACAAATTTTTCCAAATGCAAAGTTTTCTGCTGAAGTCTATCAAGGTTTCGGAAGTCCTACTTTATCAACAAGTTTTTATTTGATATCAGAAAGAGAAGACCAATCTCATAACATTGTAGATAACGACCCAGTTGTTACAAAGTTCATTGCACATTTACCGAAAGTTCATCCTACTAAAGATATCAAGTTCAAATTAGAACTACTACGAGGTGGATTATACTTAGAACCATCAGAGGGTTCTTACCTTGCAATGGAAAGATTGAAAATACCTTTCAGAAAAAGTACCGGAACTATTGACAAACAAGTTGATAAGTTAGTTAAGTACTTTGAAGTTGTAGGGAAAACTATTCTTGAAAACAAGGATAGTATTTACAAAAAAGACATCAAAGATAAGTATTTAGAAATTTCAATTTAATTTTAAAAAAAATTCACTTTAATAAAATATTTTAGTGAATTTTTGTATTACATATATAAGAAAAAGAAAAAGACGTTCTTAGAAATATTGAAAAAATAAGAACCCAAGTTGCCGGGTTCTTTCTAAAAAGTATAGTTTTTTAAACGAGTTGAACTATGCATCTCTAAAAGAGATATAGGCAAAACATTGGTAATTCAGTACCCTATGTAGTTAGGGGAGCAGGTTACACTATAATGGATAGGACATTGCTTCGACAGAAGTTTAAAACTATCAGTGTTGAAAACAAAGAGGTATTGCTGTTCGGAATATCGTGGTTGTTTTTAAAGTTAGGGATTTGAGTGATTATCCTAGTAAAACGAAAATGTTACAAACCTCTAAAAAGGTTCTGGACAAACAGTTAATTAATTTTAATTGTAAACACTTATGGTATGCATTGAAGTGCCTAATCATTTGTTAGCAATAACAAATGGTCCCGAAAGGGGTAAATGAATGACAATTCCAGTTGTTTGAAGTTTACACTTAAAGATTTAGTACAGGCATGTACGTAAATCCGATAGTAGAAAATGTATATCTTATTCTGTTACGGTACAGTCCAAAACCGTAGGGCAAATTGATTGAAGGTTCTTAACAGACCGTGTGCTAACTATTCCAAAAAAACGAATAGGTCAATCAAATTTTATAACCGAGTAGTGCTAGGTTTTATTTTTAAATTTCTTAATACAAATTTCACATAGATGAATATTACACAAGAAGCTGCAGAACAATCTTCAAAATCTGTAAGATTAAAATCAACAAAATTTCAACTTCCAAAAGTAGTAGGTTCTTATGACTTAGGTGGTGCTAGGTTTGGTCTTACAAAAAAACCTAATAAGTTTAATAGATTGATGGTAAAAATATTTTTAGGTTGGACCTGGAAAGATTAAATATCAAAACAAATAACTAACAATGAAATACCTAAACGAATTTTTAAACGAAGGTCTTAAAGATAAATTTTTAAATCTTTTCAAGAAAAAAGATAAAGATGAGAAAGTAAAGAATACATCTGTATCTGGTACTTATGAAGTAACTAAATCATTTCATGATGGATTTAAAAATTACTTTGATGTTGGAGATAAAATTTCTATTGATTATGAGGTTACATATCCGAATAGAAAAGATAAAAAATATGAACACTATGCTATTTATCATATGCCAATAAAGGGAGAAGACTTAAATATGGAAATTTTCAATGCAAATAACCAAGAAAACTACGACAGTGTATTATCAAATCTAAAAAAGATTTCAGATAAACCAGACACATCATTGACGAATAGACATTTTGGATTATCACAAAATTACTATATATAATACAAATTAATTCAAATTATATTACGGGAATACTTGCAAAAGTATTCCTTTTTTTGTATATTACTAATCTAAAAGAGATACTATGAATTTAGGATACGCATGTTTGAATATGACCCTTGCAAAAGACAAGATTACATCTAACAGGGGCATGATTAAAAGAACCTTTATTGCAAAAGGTTTACCTTATTGTTCTGAGCTTGCTTTGCAAAATGCCAGAGACCTTTTCAAAATAGTTCAATGGAACACAAGAAACAATATCAAAGTTTTCAGAATGACTTCGAATATGTTTCCATGGATGTCCGAATACGAATTGACCGATTTACAAGATTGGCCAAAGATTGAAAACATTCTAAAAGCAATAGGTAAACATGCAAATGAAAATGATGTTCGTTTATCTTTTCATCCGGGACCGTTCAATATTCTTTGTTCACCAAAAAAAGAAGTTGTTGAAAAGACTATCAAAGAACTTGACCAACATAGTTTCATTCTTGATACTATGGGATTAGAAGTTTCAAGAAAGCACAAAGTCAATATTCATATCGGGGGTGCATATGGCGACAAAGAGACCGCAATGAAACGTTGGATTCAAAATTTTTACAAACTATCCGATTCAACACAAAAAAGATTGACTATTGAAAATGATGACAAAGTTTCAATGTATGCAGTAGAAGATTTGCTTTATGTTTCTAAAAAAACAAATGTTCCTATTGTATTTGATTTTCATCATTACGATTGTCATCCTGGAATATTGACAAAAGAACAAGCATTGAAAAGTGCATTAGAAACTTGGCCAAAAGATATTGTTCCAATAACACATTACAGTTCATCAAGAAAGATATACGAAGATTCTACTGTAAAGAATGTTGCACATGCAGATTACTTGTATGAGCCAATTCCTTTCACAGACAAATATGTTTTTGATGTAGTCTTAGAAACTAAAATGAAAGAACTTTCAAGAATTAAATACCTTAAAGAATTTACATTACATGAAACCACTTAATGAATTTTTAAACGAAAGTGTTGACCCAAAAGTATTAGCCGCAATAGAAACTATCAAGAAAGTAAAATTTGGACCAAAACGTAAAGAAGCAATGGCAATAATTTTAGACGCAGCAAAAGCTAAAACTGGAGAATCTGCTCGTACATATAAACAGGCATTACAATTTTTAGATTTAGAAGATTTATAAAAAGACATATAAAGATATGAGACCACTTAACGAATTTTTGAACGAAGCAAAATTAAAAGATTTTGAAAAAGTAAAAAGTAAAAGAATTATTCCTCTTGGAATCAAAGGTAAAGATATTGGTATGGGTGGAGGTGATGTATTCAATAGACAACTGATGCCTAAATTAACTGTTGGTATTGGAATAGCAATACAAGAAGAATTACCAAGTTTTTTATACAATTGGTTTGATATTGATATAATTGATGGGGAAATTACTTTAGTTCTTTCTCAAAAAGGTCAAAGAGCAATTAGAGTAAGAAGTGAGAAAGACCCAAAATATTTAGATAAAACTATCGAAGCATTCAGAAAAACTATTAAAGCAAAAACAAAGAAAATGATATGAAAAAATTAAAAGAATTTTTAAACGAAGCAAAACAATCTATTCCAGATTTCAAAATGGGTATAGACATTATAGATTTTCTTGATGAAATACCAGCATTAAAGAAATTTAGAAACGATGTTGCACAATACGATGATACCTATTTTACTATTCCAATAAAAGATTGGAATAAAAACGTAGGTTGGAGTGTAAAAGAAGTAGATGCAATCAATGACAAATTAGACAAATACGAAGGTAGTATTGGCCACTTTGGAAACATTGTTTACGTAACGGGTCCAGCATAAAAACTAAAATAAAATGATATGAAAAATTTAAACGAATTTGAAGAAGTAAACGAAGCAAAAAAGACTATGGTTTATATAGTTGTTGAAGATGGGGATTCAGTTATGAGTACCTCTCAATATGTATTAGATGATATGAAAGTATTTTTCAACAAGAAAGATGCTGATGCCTATGCTGATAGTTTCAAGTATGGTGGAATGATGGTATTTCAAGAAGAAGTAAACTAAAAAAAGAAACAATATGAAACCATTATCAACATTTAAAATGTCGCAAGAACTCGAATATCATTTGAACAATGGTATTGGAATTTCTGAATGTGTATTTATGTACGGGTCTGAAAAGTTTTGTGATTTGATTATTGAAGTCAGAGAACTTTACAATGGTGGTAAACTACTTTTAGAAGGTAGAGATAAAGCAATTGCATCTTTGAAAACAGGAGAGAAAGCAATCTACGATGGCAAAGAAGTTAAACTACATTTACCTGACTACGACAAAACGGCTGGAAAGAAACTTAGAGTTTATATAGATTCTGGAAAGAAAGATGAAAAGACCGGATTACCTAAAGCAAATATTCTTAGATTCGGAGACCCAAATTTGGCAATAAAGAATTACGACAAAAAAGCTGCAGACAATTTTCAAGCAAGACATAACTGTGATGCTAAGACCGATATAAAAGCAGCCGGATTTTGGAGTTGCAATATTCACTTGTTTGCAAAACACTTGGGATTAAAATCAGATTATCCATGGTAATTGAATATTAAAATACACTATAACAATATGAAAGATTTAAAACATTTTATAAACGAAAATCAAGAACTCATAAACGAAGGAAAAATGTTAGATTTTTTTAAACAATTATTGCAAATACCTTTAGATGTAATTATAAAACATTATATTATAGGTTCAGACAAACCAGCAATGGCCGTTCTTAAAAAGATTAGAGAAAATCCAGAAGCAATGGAAGCTATTTCGAAAACAAAAAGTCTTAGAAAAACTGTCAAGAAATTTATATCAGAAAAAGAATATGAAATCATTTTTGATGTTACTCGTAAAAATTTAGAAACCGGACAACTAAGTATTAGACAACTTGGTAACAGGAATTATTTCGGTAAACATAAAAGTTTATAATATGAAAGATTTAAAACAAACTTTAAAGAAGGACTTAAAATATTTTAAGTCTTTTTTTGTTTTAATAGGTGAAGAACAAAACAAAACTTTTAAGTTGAAATTACCATACAAACAATTAAAAATAGGACATCTAATCTTTAGACTTTTTTACAAGAAAGAAGATAGAAATTTATATTACAAATGGCATACAGATGAAAGTTCTAGACACGTTTGGTTCTTACCTTTCGGCAAATGGCAAATTCAATTTGATGATGACTTGCCAGAAAAAATAAATCCTAAAGGAATTTATTGGATACCTAAAGGTCTGTATCATAGACTAATTAGAAAATCTGGAATATTATTATGTATCATTAACGAAATAGATTAAACTAAATATATTATGAAAAAGATTTTATTAACATTATTAGTATTTACAACTTTACTGAAAACTTATAGTCAATGTGATTATAATATTTCAGGTTCTATACCTAATCCATTAACTCTTAATAATGGGGATACCCTTTGTGTTGATGCAGACTTTACGACATCTAGTTCAATTACTGTTAATAACGGAGGTGTTATTAAAATAAGTAATAATTCTACTTTTACCGTTACTGGTTCGATTGCCGTCTATTCGGGCGGTAAAATTAGTTTTTTAGATTGTGATTCAAGAATAAGTGTTAGTGGTTCATATCAGGGACCATATAATGAATGTGAAATGCAAGTCTATTGTTTACCAGCCGATGCAGAAGACCCACTTACATTCGTTGGTGGTAGTAAACTTTGGAATGATTGGTGTCCATTGAATCCTTTACCGGTTGAACTAATTTATTTTGAAGCTGAAAAAAATACGGATGAAAGATGTATTTATTATAGGTGGGGAACGGCAGCAGAATTAAACAATCACTATTTTGAAATTTTAGTTTCTAAGGATGGTCAATATTGGGATTCAGTTGCAATCGTTTTAGGAAATGGAAACAGTTTTGAACCCATTGATTACGTACATAAAAGTTTCGAATTGGATTATGTTTATGCAAAATTAAAACAAGTAGATTTTGATGGAACTACAAGTTATTCTAATGTTACTTATTTAGGTCCACTTGATGCTGATGTAACATTTTTAACAGATAGGGTTATTGTAAGAACGAAAATAGAAAAACAATTTAAAGTTTATAGCATTACTGGTAAATTGCTAATAAACAAAACTATTCCTGTTGGTACGACTGTAATAAAATTAAATGAAATGCTTAGTAAAGGTATTGTTCTTGTTAATATAGACGAACAAACTAAAAAAATGATAATAAAGTAAATTATTATTCTAAAAAAGTTGCATTTGTCAAATATTAATAGTATATTGTCTTTATTGATAGGAACAACTAAAAATATAAGACTATGAAAAGAAATTACATTTTAAATATTTCTGCAGAAGAAATACAAAATAAGATGGATGCTAAACTTACAGAAACTGAATTAGTTGATGTGATATCATCACACTTAAATAGAATGGAATTGTTGTTAGACAAAATAGAAAAAATTTCAGATTCTAAAAAATCATTACAAGATACTTGTGTTAGTGTTTTGTGTACTATGGTAAATAATATAGAAAATGAATTATCGAGATATTATAAAGAATTAACAAAAAGAGGATTTCATTTCCCTTTACAAAACAATAACATATGATAAAAAATATAAAAGATTTCTTTTGGATGATTGGTATGTTTACATTACTTTTCATAATGAATGTTATAGATTTTTTTACTGATGAAAAATAATTAAAAATGAGTAGATACATAAAAAATATAGGAAGGGAAAAAGATGTAGTTTACGGTTTCGATAATACCGAAGGATATTTCTTTCAACTATTTACAGGAAAAGATGAAAACGAAAGAATAACAATTGACGAATCATCACTATTTACTAAAATGTCTAATGCAAAAATGATGGAACTGATGCAAGAGTACGGAGTTTCAGAATCACACATTTCCATGGTCGCATTAGATTTACCTTTATAAAAAATATTTTATGAAAAGAAAATTAACCTTTTTAGATTTAACATCAATGTTGGCATTTGGATTTGCTTTATTAGATGTTATAATGTTTTCGATATATAATTATTCACCACCATTTGCATTGAAATATTCTATTTCATTCTTATGTCTTAACTTAATGATAACACAATTAAAATCTTAATACTATGAGCAAAAAAACAAATGAAGCGGTTGTAGATGACCCACAAAATTCTTTTCAAGATTATTTTGATAGAAAAGAAATTGACCTTAGCAAACTAGATATAGATTTACAAACTACAAAATATCCAGATGCAAAATTGCATCAATTAGTAAGTTTTATAAAATCTGGAATTCGCATATTAGGTTATGCATTTATACCTTTCAACTTAACGGTTGCCTGTGTCATTCTCGTAATCAGCGAACTAATAGGAATTTACGAAGAGCTAGTTTAATTAAAATAATTTAAAAATAAGTAGTCTAAAAGTTGCAATTGTCGCTGAGATTCAGTATATTGTAATTGTTGGTGAGGTCATCAGCTTATTGTTTAACTTTAAATTACTAAAAATGAAAAAAGAAAAAGGATTGTTAATTTCGGTTTATAAATCTCCATTGGGAGATAGTACAAATAAAGGATTGAGTTCCAAATTTGATTCACTACTTTTAGTAGGTGATGGAATAGAAAATGGTCCATTTGAAACTTCGGATGAAAAGGATTTTGCCTTTGGTGGAAAGGATTATTTGGTTTGTGAATACAGAGAAAGATATGATGACTTTATTGCGACACCTAAATCTCTAAAGGATTCTGGAAAATGGACAATGTTCGGAGGAAACTTTGCATATACAAGTGATTCAAGATTTCCTGGTAAGCATCCTATTAAAATACACGATAGAGTGGAAGTATAGTTAATACTTTACAGTTACTTTAAAAACCTACTTTTAGTAGGTTTTTTATTTTACCTACGATTAAATAACATAAAGGTACTAGTCGATATGGGCAAAATAAAATTACTCAAAGGAAACAATTCTATATCAGCAGATAGGGTTACTATAAATGAAAACTTTGAACATATTCATACAGAAGTTGATAGTGTAAAAAGTACAATATCAAATAAGAATGTAGAAACTGTTTCTGGTAAAGTAGAAAATCAATCCGGTGCAACAGGAACTACCGTAACCGATGCACTAGAAAGTTTGAAAGTCATTCCTTTAATAGTTGGAAGTACTGGTCCACAAGGTGCAACTGGTAAAAGTCCACAAGGTTCAACAGGAGTTCAAGGTTCAACAGGAGTTCAAGGTTCAACAGGGATTCAAGGTTCAACAGGGATTCAAGGTTCAACAGGGATTCAAGGTTCAACAGGGATTCAAGGTTCAACAGGAAATTATGATGATATTATATTATCTGGAAATTTTTTGATAGTAGATGCCGTAAATGGTAATAATTCTACTGCTGTAAAAGGAAGTCTAGTTAATAAATATTCTACAATTACCGGAGCAGAATTAGGTGCAACTTCTGGTGATACTATTTTGGTTACTACGATGATGGCCAATGAAATTAATCTTGGAAAAGATGGCATTACTTATCATTTCTTACCTGGAACCGGAGTTACAAATCCATTAATTACTGGATTGCCTAATGATTGGTTCGGTAGTAAAAATGCAAAAATATTTTCAGATTTTGGAAAAACTAGTAGTGGTGTAAATCCATTATCTTTTAAAATAACCGGCTGGGGAGATTTCAAATGTGTATCAACACCAACAGACAGGGCTTCGTTTCTTGCCATATACGAAGGTTCAAGTGTAGAATTTAATATTAGAAGTTCTAGTATAGTAGATGATAGTGGCAACAAAGCGGATATCGGATATAATTTTTGGTCTCAATCTGAATTTCTTCCTGGAACCCATATAGCATCTCTAAAAGGAAAAGTTGAAAGAGATGTTATAGGCGGTCACTATTTTTTAGGTGCTCATTCTGGAAATGCAAATATTGATGTTGGTGGAAATGTTGATATATCGGCAATATTTGTTCAAGCAGAAGGATGTCAATTAATAGACTTGAATGTTGATAGTAAAATAACTTGTGGATATTGTATAAATGATTCTTATAAATATTTAGCTTCCTTTGATAGAACACCCTGGTTTACCGGAAATGTTGATACTATTTCAGGAACTAATACACATAAGATAACAGCAAAAAGATTTGAGTGGATTAATAGTGGCGCAGCACAAACAGTTGATTTCAATATTATAAACGTTTATTCATATAGTGATTCATCAGGAACGCATAATTTTAATTATATTGATATTAATATTGATGAAATGTTAATAAAATCGGGAGACCAAGCTTTAAAAAGAGCTTTGTTTAGATTAGACAACAATAATAGTTCAACATACACAAGGTTTAAATTAGATAAATGTAAACTTATAGTTGGAGATGACTTTCCTTTGTTTAATATTTCAAGCAATAATGAAAAAGCATATGTCGATTTTGTATTTCAAGATTGTTCCCTTGATTATCAACATGATTCATTGGGTGCTAATGCAATTTTGATACCTATTAGATATATAATGTTTCATATTATAAATAGTAGGATTAAAGTATCGGCACAAGGAGTAGCCGATGGATATAAAATATTAGATGATTCCACTTCAACTGATTTAAATGTACAAATAGATAATATAGTAACCAATGGAGTTGTTCCAACAACACTTTTAAATTACGGAACCGTAATTTCTAGTAATTCAGATGGTGTATTAAGTGGAATAACAGATATTAGAATAATATAAATAAATATTATAAGATTATGAGTGAAATAAAAAAATTAAAGGGTGACAATTCGGTATCCATTGATAGAAAAACTATAAATGAAAACTTTGAACATATTCACACGGAAGTCGATGCTGTAAAAAGTACAATTACTAATAAGAATGTAGAAATCGTTTCTGGTAAAGTAGAAAATCAATCAACGGTTCCAGGAACTACGATAACCGATGCATTAGAAAATTTGAAAAATACTGTATTGATTCCCGGTGCAACAGGAATACAAGGTGCAACAGGAATATCGGGTGCAACAGGAATACAAGGTGCAACGGGCCCACAAGGTGCAACGGGTCCACAAGGTGCAACAGGAATATCGGGTGCAACAGGAGTTCAAGGAGTAACGGGTCCACAAGGTGCAACGGGTTTGCAAGGTGCAACAGGAATAGATAGTGTAGTAATTTCAAATGATTTTTTGATAGTAGATTCCGTAAATGGAAATAATTCAACAGCATTAAAAGGTAGTTTAATTAAAAAGTATGCAACTATTGCCGGTGCAGAATTAGGTGCAACTTCTGGTGATACTATTATAGTAACCACTACAATGGTTAATGAAGTAGATTTAGGAAAAGATGGAATTACTTATCATTTCTTACCCGGAACTGGTGTTAAAAATACAACTGCGACAGGAAGAATATTTAATGATAATAGTAAAACTACTAGTGGTGCTAATCCACTATTCTTTAAAATAACAGGATGGGGGGATTTTGTATCTAGAACAGAACAATCAGCAACATGGGGTGGTACATTATATCTTTATGAAGGTTCATCGGCAGAATTTGAATTTAATAGTTCATCTATTTTGAATTTAGATGGAACTAAGGCAGATTCTGGATTTCATTTTTGGGCACAAGCAGAATATATTAATGGTGCTGGCTCAGGAAAAATGGCTTCTTTAAAAGGAAAAGTTGAAAGGGATATTACTGGTGGTCATTATTTTTTAGGTGCTCATTCTGGAAATTGTAATATTGATGTTGGTGGTAACGTAGATGTATCGGCAATATTCATCCAAGCAGAAGGATGTCAATTAATAGACCTTAATGTTGATGGTAAAATAACTTGTGGATATAGTACAACACATACGTTTAAATACTTTGCATCAGTTGATAGAACACCCTGGTTTACTGGAAATATTGATACTATTACTGGAACTAATACACACAAGATAACAGCAAAAAGAGTTGAATGGATTAATAGTGGATTGGCACAAACATCCAACTTTAATATTTTCAATATAAAGGAATATCATGATGCTACAGGAACACATGATTTTAACTATGTAGATTTTATAATAGATGAATTACTAATTAAAGCTGGGGACCAAGCAACTCAGCGTCCTGTATTTTTTATTAACAACAATAATAGTTTAACATATACAAGAATTAAACTAGATAAGTGTAAGATTACAGTAGAAGATGGATTTCAATTATTTAGCATAACTTCAAGTAATGAGAAGGTATATGTCGATTTTATGTTTCAAGATTGTTCTATTGATTATAAACATGATTCATTGGGAGCGAGTTCTGTTATAATGGATATTAGATATATTATGTTTCATATTATAAATAGTAGATTTAAAATATCAGCACAAGGAGTAACCGATGGTTATATACTTTTAGATGATTCTTCAAATACAGATAAAAATGTACAAATAGATAATGTTGTTACTAATGCAATTATACCGACAACACTTTTAAATTACGGAACGGCAATATCTAGTAATTCATCTGGAATAAGAAGTGGTATTACTGACATTAGAATAATATAAATAAATTTAAGACTATGAAAAAAAAGTTATCAATAAAACAGAGAATACAATATATCTTTACTTCTAATTTTGGTAGACTTGCAATTGCTAGTGCATTCTTATTTGTAGGTGGTATATTAGGAACGGACGGATTATTAGAAATAGAAAGTCAAAAAACCTTTTGGGATTGTATAATGTACATAGGTACATTTACTTTACTTTCTTATTGTTTATATGGAATTTATTGGGCAATAAGAAATTCTATAAAAGATATAAAGGATTAATCGTGTTCGCTAAAAAAAGCAAAGTATATAAAATCAGAAAAGGACTTAACTATTCTGGCATATGGTTTTTTAAAATGTTTTTTAGAAAACAAAAACCTTTTTGGGTCGAAGTTATTCTGGATGAATCCTGTGAAGTTAAAACTTTAGGGGTTCAAAAGATATTCGGTATAGGGAATTTATTTCATCATAACAATTCGGATAGGTACGGTTTTATATACAAAGGTAATAGTGAATTTCAAATTTGTTCTTATCAGTACAGTAATGGTGAATTGTTGCCACAAAGAATACTGAGAACTGTAAAGTCTAATGAACCTTTTAAAATTGCATTTCGAAAAGGTATTACTGATAAATATAAAATAGGTAGATATCTATATCCTTATTTTGAACAAGATGGTGATAGTGAAAAAGGAGCACCACATACAATGCAAATCAAACTAACTTTTAATAATATAAATTAATTTTAATTTTTTTTTGTGAAAAGTTGCAATTCTAATTTTTTATTCGTATATTGAACTATGAAAACAATTGAAATAGACGGGGTTTTATATAACCTCACACCGGCAAACGAAACCTCAAAAGAGGTAGAAGAAACAATTACGAATACGTTCTACTATGGAGCTTGTAGTGATGATGGCAAATTTGAATTTTGTGTTCTACTGAAGGAAGAAGATGGTTTTTTAAACGAAATTTGGGAAAGAACACAAACAGTAACATATTTACCTAATACAGACAAACAAGAAATATGGGACAACTCAGATTATTTGAAAGATATACTAAGTGGCAAAAATAAATGTGCAGATGTAGAAATATCCGATAGTGATTTCAGAACACTTGTAAATTTATTAGAAGGGGCTAGAAAAAAAGGTTGGATTTAAAAACAAAAATTATGAAAGAAGATTTACAAGAATATTTCGATTATTTAGATTTACTAAGAGATACAGGAATCACTAATATGTTTGGTGCCGGACCTTATTTAGAAAAAACATTCGATTTAAGTAAAAAAGAAGCAAGAAAGATTTTAAAAGCTTGGATGAAAAGTTTTTCTGAATAAATTGTTCTAAAAGTTGCATTTGTCAAATATTATGCGTACATTGTATTTGTTGATGAGATAATCGACATATTGTTTAACTTAAAATTACTAAAGATGAGAAGTAAAAAAAATGTAGGAGTTGTGGAAATGATAGATTATGCAAATATGCAATTAGCGAGAACTGATGAATTTGCAACCAGAGAATTCAAATCTGGAATCAGTGTTATGGTCGAAACGGTTCTTCACAAAAGTGGAAACTATGATGGTTTCGGTTTTCTTAATACGAATGCAAAACCTGAAGAAACTAACTGTAATGGTTCAGAATTCTACAATAGATTTTATTACACTAGTAACAAATTAAAATAAGGTATTATGAGAAAAGTATATTTAAACGTAAATTACGGAAGGGGTGTAGAAACCGTAGATGAACTAAGTGAATCTGATTTCGAATCATACAGAGAGTTTCGAAAGGAATATCAAAGACTTAGGGAAGAATATCGACTGTGCCAAATGCCAGTATATATTAGTCAAAGAGCTACAAAAGAATGGTATAACCGATAGTAAATAAGAAAAATGGAAACATCTAAAGAATATAAAGTACATTTCAAAGTTGGAAATATCGACTATGGAATATTGACAATTCCGAAAGGAACTTTACTAACACATCAAACTGCAAGTGGTCCTGATGAAAACTATCATTTTGTTGATGATTTTTCTTGGGTAGAAAGACACGAAGATGGTACCAAGCAATACGGATTATTGCACGATTTAGAATATAGAGGTATAAATGTTCCGAAAGAATATGTTACTTATAATATGCAAGATTGGCAATTAAAGATATTGGAAATGACCAAAGGTGATGAAGTTCCACCTTTATTCAAAAATTAATATACATTCCTTCTTAGCTCAGTTGGTTAGAGCATCTGACTGTTAATCAGAGGGTCCATGGTTCGAGTCCATGAGAGGGAGCATTTTAGAGGTATAGTGTAACGGTAGCACGACAGTTTTTGGTACTGTAAGTTGAGGTTCGAATCCTTGTACCTTTACTAACTTAAAACAAAAAAGATGAGTAAAAGAAAATTTTTATTATTAGAAGTAAAAGAAGAAGATTATAAATTAATTGATTCTATACCTAAAGAAATTATTAACGAAGAAATGGAAATACCTGACGAACATTACAAGGAAGTTGGTGGTCCAACACTTTATATACCTTAGATATCAAAGTTAGTTTTGATGGACAAGTATGAAAAAACACGTAAACGGAAATAAAGATGAGTAAAAAATTTATAGTAAAAGAAGTATTAACAGAAGATGGAGATTTAGATAGTATCTTTTTTGATGCAACACTAATCGTATCTAATGATAATGAAATTGTTGTAGTTGATAATTTACAACATGACTATCACGATTTTATTGATGGAAATACTTTGACAATTAAAAAAGTAAAAATCGAATTATAAACTTTAAGCATTATGGCAAACGAAACAGACTTATTTGTTAGGGACGGTTCAATAACACAAGAAAAGGTTATTGCTGAAATTAAAGATATCAACAATTCATTTTTTGCTGGTAAA
>Ga0315315_10003566_pt1 | contig 14292 bp, 9 predicted proteins | sample M140m3416metaG_FD_203699 | JGI IMG/M metagenome (GOLD analysis project Ga0315315, IMG submission 203699) | Ammonia-oxidizing marine archaeal communities from Monterey Bay, California, United States - M1 40m 3416 | ecosystem: Environmental > Aquatic > Marine > Intertidal zone | place: USA...
TGGGAGAAATCAGTCCAAGAGATACGGATGCTTGTCCAACGGGCAGCATCACACTTTAGCGAGGATCGCCCACGTTACTGGAAGCAACAAACGCAACTTGCCGAACGTGCCTTGAACGAAGCAAAAGACAATCTGGCTCAAAAGCGAGCAGCAACTCGCCCTGGTGACCGCCCAGCTGCTACCGAAGCATCGAGGAACGTGCAAAAGATGGAGCTTCGGCTGCGACACTGTGAACTGAAGCGAAAGCAGGCGAAGGCGTGGTCGATTGAAATCTCTCATCAATGCGATCAGCTTCTGGGACCGCTTGCAGACGTGGCGGAACACTGCGAATTACTGCTACCTGCAGCCGCAAACGAGCTTCGACAGATGATCACTGAGCTTGAGAAGTACGCAGAGCAGGGAAAGCGGGCTAACTGACGGAGATTTGGATTCATCTACGCTTTTCAGCGGTCTCAAAATGGATCAAACTCATAGTCTCGTGACAGACGCTCAGGAATTTCATTCCTGTCCACCATTGGATACTCACCCCACCCACGTGAAGATCCAATACCGCCCCCACAATGAGTCGTTCATTCATGACCACTGCAAATCTCAACATTTTCGATCGACTTAGCAACCACCGTGGATCTCCAACCGAGATGCTGGATGAAATGGTGGGGCATTTCCGAGACTCCCGCAGCCCCATGGAATTGTTCGAAGCGCTGAAAATGCGAATTCGTGACAAATTAGGCTTGCCGCTGGTTTCAAGCGAAAACGAACCAGCGCGGCCTGAAGACGTTGAGCGCCAACTTGAAGTAGGACTGTTGGATGCCTGCCGTGAAGCGGGCACGATGTTGATCGAAGACGGCAGGGTCGGCGAAGGCTGGATGTACCTACGACCAACCGGTGATACTCAACTAGCCAAAGATCTGATTTCGAAACTCGAAATAACCGAGGACAACTATGAAGACATGATCCAAGTGCTGCTGCATGAAGGGATTGATGTCGCACGCGGGTATCAGGCGGTGCTCGATCAGCAGGGTACCTGCAACAGCATCACACTCTACGAGCAAGCCTTAAACAATCGCAGTAAAGCTGATCAACGAGCAGCAGCCCGCTGCCTGCTGAATCATCTCCACAGTGAACTCTGCGAACTCGTACGTGGCGATATCGCACGACGAGAGGCTCCCGCCGGAGACGACGAAAATCTGGCAGAGATGATTGAGAAGCGCCGTTGGATTCTGTCAGATGGTGGCTATCACCTCGATACCACCCACCTCTCATCAACCGTTCGGATCGCGACTGTTCTGGAGGATAAGGAAAGCTTACGTAAAGCTTGGGAGCTGACACAATATGGTCGGCGTCTGCACCATCAATTCCAATATCCCGGTGATGAACCGTTTGTTGATTTTTACCCCGCATACACGGCCTTCTATGCGATTCTGCTGGGCGAGAATGTTGAAGCTGGCCTGAAGGTATTCGAACGCAAAGCGCGGTCAGTCGATACCACCGAACACGGGACAGCAGCGGTGGAAACTTATGTTGATCTGCTTGATCGGATTGGACGACATCAGGAAGCCATCGACATCGCTATTGAACTGGCCCCCAAAGACGTGCCACCGCAAAGAATTGTTCCGATGTTGATTGACATTGCTTCTCGAGTCCCGGAATCAACCTCCCAGGATGGCTGGCAATCCATCTTGGAATACTGCCGCAAGCATAATGATATTCTGGGCTATGCCGCTGTACTTCATGCATCTGGAACAGGGCCAAGCTGATCCTGAGAACCCCGGGAATCTTAAAGATACATGCCCACAAAACCATCAGCTGAGTCACTCTGCGCCTGAATGGCTTTTATGCGAGCCTCTGTCTGAGCCAAATCCCCGGCAGCAATGTAGCGATCAAACTCGACTAACACGGCATGCTGAACACTCTCGGATAGAAATCCAACAACAGGTGCGCTCAACCATCCGCAGGTTTCATCGTCCAACTTGACGCCGACGTCCACAGCCTTGGTCTGTTGATCATTTTCCCCCGTCATTACAGTACCCTCAAAGTCAAAGCTGACTCGACCGCAACCAGGATCATTGGTGAGATGGTAGGTGCATCGACCTCGATGCAAGTAGTAAGTGTTGTGCGACCCATGCTGTGCCATGGCTTCCTTCACGCGTAACACAAACTGCTCATAGACTGGTGAGGCATCCACGGGGACATCCAACCGTGTCACGCTACGGAGCGGCAAGCAATCAAACTCAATCTCAACCCATTGACCGGCCATTCTCGCCCTCGACTAAAACTTTGAATTGAAGAGTTGATTTTCAAAACGACGAATGCCCTAACCACAAGGCAAGCTCAACGTCGTGTTACGTCGCAGTCTACCGCAAACCCTTGCCCATCGCGATGGAGATCCCCAAGAGGTCAACATCGATTGCAAAGGATGGGGCTCGCCCAATTAGAACGGCGGATGTCCCAAAATCGCATGCAGCGTGGCTAAAAACAAATTTCAAGACTCGCAAACAAGCTGAACCAATATCGGTCCGCCCAATATCGCTGTGCTAGCCTTAGTTCAGCTGAAAGCCCTGTGGGGCTCTGCGAACACTCTCGAGGAACGCGTCACAATCTCCAGGCAGGCGATGCCCTAGACACAACGCCGACCACTGCGAACTGCAGACAGACACGAAACAGCCGCAGTCCAGAAAAGACTAGGGAGTCCTTGTAAGAGCATCGATTTGGCGTTCGATCTTCAGATGCTTCTGTTCGATCTGCTGCTCAAGCTCGGCATTCTCCTGCTCCAACCGGTTCAGCTCAGCGACCATTGCCTGTGCTTCCTCTGTGATTTTGCCTTTGTATTCGTTGATCGACTGCTTCTCGACCCGAAACTGAGTCAGGTCCTGTTCCAGCTTTAGCTTGACTTCTTGATTAGCAACCAACAGTTGGTCAGTCTTGCTGATCGCTTCTTTCAAAAGCAACTCTTCGGCTGTGAGCTCTGCCTTCTTGTCGGCGAGCGACATCAGGTTAAGGCGAATGCGTCGCAACACAAATCCATAATCATTGAGTGGGCGAAGGAAGAAACTACCTAACTCTTCAGCAACACCCTGATCAATCAACTCTGCTGCACCCTCACTTTTGAGCAACAACTTGTCCCCTTTTTCGAGGTTGATGAAACCATTGTCAGCGCCGTGCTGCAACGCCGCATCAAGTGCCCTACCATTTCCATCGAAGAAGCCACCGTCTTCCAAGGTTCGTTCATCGGGACTATCCACCTCAATTCGGTGTTTCTGCGTAAACTGCAATTCAACCCATTTAGTCGCCGGAGGATCGTCTGGCATTGACGCTCTTCCATCCTCTAAATACGCCAACTGTGTCTCCTCAGGTGCGTCTCCGAGCAATCTCTTTACGAGCTCCTCATCGACTACTCCCAGGCAGTTTTTGTCATCTGCCTGACTGAATGGCTTGATAAAAGGAACGTGACCATCAGGAGGCAATAACTCGCACAGTAACCAACTACGTGCATTTCCCTCTTTGATGTAGTCCAACTGGTACTGCTCAAGCGTTCCCGTTGGCACGAGAGTTACTTGGTTTGGATCGCTGGCCTGAACGATGAACTCACCGAGGTAATACGCCGGCACCAACATCTGATTATCATCGGCGACCTCAGAAAAACCATAGACCAAGGTTTCGGCCGGTACCAAAGGTTGTGCGTTGGCTACGGGAGCCGCTGGTTGACCAGCTAGGTCGTTCGCAGGGGGCGGCCCCAGTGAAATCGACACAGGACCCTGAAGGTTGGCACCTTTCAACTGCAAGTTCCGCCAACGACGCCCTGCTTCGATCGCGAGCGATGAAAGGTCGCTTTGCAGGTCGATCAACCCTCCGCTGCGGGATGCCTCAGCACCCACCGCTTCACCGAGGGTGATGTCCGCTGTCTCAGCTTTGACTTGCGCAAGACGCAGTTCGAGTGATTCCAGCACCTCGTGCCAAGCAGATCGGCTTCGCAGCACACCGGCAGTTGGAAACAGAAAGACCAAGGCTAGCAACATCGTAAGCACAACGGCCACGATATTGAACCAACGCCAGTTCGAAGCGGCTTTCCAAACGACGACAGCAAAGCCGACCAGTAACAGGAACAGCACGCTTGCGAGAATTATGTCGGGGAGACTCATGTTCGCTTTGCAATCATCATGGCAAGAGATGGACGTACATCATCTGAATCGGCATCAGCACACCCGTATCAACGCACTGTTTCTCAGAGGAGTGGCAAAAAGTGCCTATAAGAGATAGTAAGTTGGGCTATTTGTAACGTCAAGGATTTCTCGGTTACCACAGTGAAAGAGCAATATTTTTGCCGCCACGATCCGTCCCCCTCGCTCAGAGGTGCCCCAACGGTCTTCTCAGAACCGTAAAAACCGTCAAGTATCGCCCAGACAGCACCAGCCGACTCCCAAACTAGGCCTCGATTGTAACGGGGGGGGCATATTGCTGGATTAATCCATCGAACCGGTCGAACTGTTTTAAAGCGCGGATATACGAATCCGGTTTTAGCAATCCTCATTAACCTGACGAATTGTACAGTTTTGGCGGTCATGCGACTTATGAAACCCACCCAGCGAATCCACCTAGGAATGCTCGCCCTTCTCGCACTTAGCACATTTAATGCGTTGGGATGCCACCGGCAGTATTATCGTGAGCAGGCAGATATGGAGGCGTATCACCTGATTGACCAGAAAGCTGCCGCTGTTGCACGGCCGCCCAACGTGCCGCTACGGATTGACGTAGATCGCCGAAGCCGGATGTTCAACCCGTTTGACCTCGATTTCCAACCCATGCCGCTGGATGATCCGGCGTCCTACCGCTACATGCAGTGTGTCGATGGCCGCCGCGGATATCCACTCTGGGAAGCTGCAGGTCTCACCAATGGGGCCGAGAGCCCGGATTGGTGGCAGTTCCTGCCTCTGAATGAAGATGGCGTCTTAGTACTGAATTCGGAAAATGCCACGAAGATCGCTCTGTTAGAATCCCCAGCCTATCAGGAACAGCTCGAGGCTTTGTACTTTCTCGCGCTCGACGTGAGCGGTGAGCGTTTTCAGTTCGACACCCAATTCTTTGGGGGCGCCGAGTCCATCCTCGGTACAAACCGTGGTGGTCCAACAGAACTCGAGTTCGGCGACCGCAACATGAGAATGCGTCGCAACTTTGCAACGGGCGGCAACTTACTGGTTGGCCTGGCGAATGAGATTGTATGGAACTTGGGTGACTCCAGCACAAACGCAACTGCTAACGTACTCGATTTCACTCTGCTGATGCCATTGCTACGCAATGCCGGGCGTGACAAAGTGATGGAGGGGCTAACACAGTCCGAACGCGAGCTTCTGGCAGGCGTCAGAGCGTTTGAGAGATTCCGACGAGGCTTCTATGTGGACATCACCACTGGCAACCGCGCCAATGTGAATGTTCAGACAGCGGCAGGTAATATCTCACTCTCGCCAAGAGGCTTCACGAGTGGTTCCGGCTTTATCGGCCTTCTTAGGACGCAGTTGGAAATTCGCAACCAGCAGGAAAACATTACCCGCCAGCGTGAAGTCCTTCTCTTATTCGAAGACTCACTCATCGAATTACTGACAACGATCCCGGAACCACAAGCAATCGTTTCGCAACGCATCCAGGTTGCACAAACACGCCAAGGGTTAACCGATGCACTCACAACCCTCGTGAGACAGCAGGCCAACTTTCAACTCCAGATTGATACCTTTCTTCGAACATTGGGACTACCACCATACATCTGCGTTGAGTTGGACGACCCCATCCTGAGACAATTTGAATTAATTGACCAGCGGCTTCTAAAACGACGTGAAGAACTGAGCATTCTTCGTGCTAACGTTGGTGAACTGAATATCGAAATCTTGGAACAGAGCGAGTTCAAAATCAACGAAGACACTGGCCTACCAGTTTCCCAGATCGAATGGACTCCCAAACTGGCTGAATCGCTCCAGAACCTGCAGAGTGAATTACAGCCACTGGCAAATTTCCTGCGTGATGTGATTGAATCAGACTTGCCGACCGTCGGCAAAGACATTGTTAATTTTGAAGAGGCTATTCCGCAACGCAACCGTCAGGCAGAAACCCTGAAAGCTTTATTCACTGCGGAGCAAGGAAGCATCTGCAGCCTGTTGAACATATCTGATATCGACGAATCAATTTTTGACACCTCAAAATTGGCAGGCTTGTTAACTGAACTAACCGACGATCACAAGAAACTTGAAGGGCGACTAAATGCCTATCTTATGAAACTCAACAACCTTCAGGAATCATTCAATAGCCTTCAGAACATCGCACCTGGGAATATTGATCCGCGAGAGTTGGCACGCCGTTTGAGAGACGACGTGATCCTTGCTTCACAAAACCTGGTTGCCGACCTTGGTGACGATGTGCTGGTTTTGCAACTAATACAAGCTCAAGCACGAACCGAAAGTGTTTTCCTGCCGGAAGTTGACATTTCACCTGAAATCGCATTCGAAATTGCAAGACGCAACCGCCGAGATTATGCCAACGCAAGAGCAGCGCTTGTCGACGCATGGCGGCAGATTGAGGTCGTTGCTGATGATCTGGAAAGCGATTTGAACGTGGATATCCGTGGTGGAATCGGTTCCACAGATATAAATAACACCGGACTCAACAAGACAGGAAACCTAGATATCGCTCTGCAGTGGGACGCCCCCATCACAAGGCTCGTCGAACGCAACAATTACCGCCGAATCCTCATCAACTATGAACAGAAAAAGCGAGACTACTACCAATTCGAGGACGCTATCTGGACGAGCCTGCGAGCAGAAATACGACAACTGCTACGTGATCGATTGTCGTTCGAGTACGGTCGCAAGTCCGTTGGAATCGCAGCCGACCAAATTGAACTGAATGCTGATGCCAGGGATTTGCGAGAAGCATCGCCCCGACCCGCCAACGGTGCCATTGGCAATGAAGCCAGGAACACGATTCAAGCTCTCACCGCATTACTCAGAGCACAAAACTCACTTCTAGGAATTTATGTGAACTACGAAGCAGTGCGGCGAACGCTCGACCTTGACTTAGGAACGATGGAGCTAACACCGGAAGGACTATGGATTGATCCGGGAAAAATTTCACCTGAAACATTGCTGCAAGATCCGGGAACCACATTGGATGGCTTAATTGATTGTGGATGCAATGACTGTGGATTGCGTTACAACCCGCTTCCGCGTGAACCTGAATTCTCCGCTCCTGTCTATAAAATCAGCAATGACCAACCCATCACTCTCGACGGCATGCCAATCGAAGAACTGCCAAACTTGGGACAGGAAACCGAGGTGTTACCGACCAAGGCGATGCCATTGCAAACACCAGCAGCAGCCGACATGCCATTGCCCGCTGACATGCCGGCACCCAACGTGAATGGGCCAACGCTCAGCAATCCCTCCGTCGGTGGAGCAACCCTGCCCGATGCCGAGGACGCAAAGATTCTGAAACAAGAACAGGATACGGCGACGGTACCCGCAGCCGACGCCAATTTGGATCCTCTGCCAAGCTCGGAAGAATCTGGTCTCAATTCACCGATCATCCCCGAGTTGAGTGCGCCAAGTGCTAATCAGTGACGTGCTAATCAGTGACGTGCTAATCAGTGACGTGCTAATCAGTGACGTGCTAATCAGTGACGTGCTAATCAGTGTCGTGCTAATCAGTGACGTGCTAACCAGTGACGTGCTAACCAGTGACGTGCTAACCAGTGACGTGCGGCACCCTTGCTCCTCGGGCAGGTCAACCACTCTATAAATCGAGCACTGTCTCAAACGTGCTTTTCGCTGGGCAGGCCTTCTGCTCTGAAGGTTGGATGGTCACCCCGCTTAGAACCGATTGAGGTTCCTGCTATGCACTTCCACGACAGTGCATGATCAGATGCCGCATCCGCGAATTCACTTGACAGCGAAATCCCACCAACCCTAACGTTACAAAGACGTTACGGCTTGACAGGTCCACGACACCTAGACTTTCATAACCGGGTTGAGCACATCGCCGACACCGGTTCAATGAACATGGGAGTCTGCAATGAGAATGCGTGTTTGGCTATGGTCTTGGGTCATGATACTTCCTCTGTTCTTGGAAGAACCAGCTGTAATTGTCTCCGGGAACAATGAAATTTACGCGGAGCAAGCCACTAAATTAGCAGCTAGGCTGTCACATATCACCGCATGTGAAACCCCAACCCCAGAACAACTTGAGGACGTCGCGCGTGTGACGAGACAACTCAGAGCGTTGGGCCCGACTGGCTTAGCTGCCGCCATCAAAGCATGGAAAACGGCATCGCTCAAGGGAACTGATCAACTTCAACTGAATCGGATTGATCGACAGCTTGACCTCATCGCAGGCCAGAAACAGGCACGTGCTTGCAACCTATATTGGTACAAGTCATTCGCAGTCGCCCGAGCAAAATCAATTGAACTCAAGCGGCCCATTATCAGCCTTCGCTTGCTGGGGCACCTTGACGAAGATTTTAGTTGTGCGAATAGCCGTTTCTTCAGACGTATCCTCTACACCCATCCTCAGCTTGCAGACTTACTTCGGCAGCAGTTTATTCTGCACTGGGAACCCGTACGCGATGTTCCTGTCGCGACCATTGATTTTGGCAACGGGAGAAAACTGCAACAGCCAATCATTGGAAACAGTGCGCACCTAGCCGTCAGCGGGGAAGGGCGAGTCATTGATGCACTACCAGGTTTAGTCACCCCGACTGAGTTCATGCGTTGGGCGCACTCGATACTTGAACTTCACAACATGTGTTTGTCACGGTCGGCTACTGACTTTCAGCAACATTTACAGCTCTGGCACAGGAATCGAGCACAGCGAAGACGCCAGCAAAGTGAACTGACCATTCGCGTCGACCAGAAAGTGAGTGATTTGAATCCACTCGATCCTCGTTGGAAAGTAGCTGCGAAGCAAATGCAACTGACAGCCAAACGCTCAGCAGCACTTCCACTAGAAAAGGCCACCCCCACTGCGGCAGCAGCGATGCGAACGGCCCCTCTGAAGATGGCGGCAGAACTGCCCCTGTTTCGAATGGTAGATTCACTGGCCCCACGAGCTGAAGAGGACTCGTTTTTCAATCTCTACGGTCTCCAGCCCAAACTGGATGATTGGTACGCCAATGATTTAACAACAGGAGATTACGAAAAACTTACCAACCGAATCTATGAGCAACTATTTTTGATGCCCTTGGATGATCCATGGTTGGGCTTATCACCAGCAGATCGCTCCTTCGCACTGGATCACCGAGGACAAGCAAGTAGCGAACGACCAAACCCTCCTGTAACGGGATTTTTCAAAACATCAGCCCACTAGAAAAAGATATAACCAAAGCGTTCCATTTCAAGGTAAGCAACATGGCAGCTCCCGGCATTCTCACAATCGAAGACGATCCCGCAATCCGACGTGGAATCGTTGACGCACTCAAAGCCACTGGCCACATTGTCTGGCAAGCGGAGCGGGCTGACACTGGAATCGAGATGGCGATCGGTAAACCCTGCGATTTGGTACTCCTCGATCTGGTATTACCCGGAGGACATGGATTAGAGGTTTTGACTAAAATTCGTTTACAAAAGCCGACGCTTCCAGTCATTGTCCTAACCGCTAAGGGTGAAGAGCAAGATCGCATCAAGGGACTGCGTTTGGGCGCTGATGACTATGTGGTCAAGCCGTTCAGTGTCGATGAACTTCTCGCACGAGTAGAAGCTGTCCTACGACGCTCGCCAGCAAGATCAGCACAGAATCCTTCACTGACACTTCCAAATGGAGAAATCAATTGGAGCAGTCGTGAACTCACATCCAAAACGGGTTTGAATCAGGTACTGTCCGAACGGGAATGCGATCTATTGAATTACCTCAGCAAAAATCCAGACAGAGCGATTGATCGCAACGAGTTGCTGCAAGGTGTCTGGCAAATTGATTCAAAAGGGGTAACTACACGAACGGTCGACATGCACATTGCACGACTAAGAGAAAAGCTTAGCCATGTATGCGGCGACAAAGAAGCGATCAAGACTGTTCGTGGAAAAGGTTACATGATTGAATCAGAATTGGTCAAAACGCGATGACAATCAAACACTTCACTGGTCGCAGACTGTCACATCCCACCACCATTTGGTTCCTTTTCGCACTAATCCTGACTTGCATCACTATTGGACTCGTCAGTCTTTCAGAGCATGCTCTACGCCTAAATCGTGAACGCCAAAAAAGTCAGGCACGCGAACGAGTGCAACAAGATACCGTGGTCGCTTTATGGCGACTCGATTCTCGTTTAGCTCCTTTCATTGCAACGCTGCTTGACCCACTCAATGACCAAAACGCCTCGGACTCTGCGAACCTTTTTGTGAAAGAGCGTTTCACTATCCTCAATGCCACTGACGGAGCTAAAGGTGAACCCCGACCAGAATTTTCTGTCCATGGAAGCACCCTCCGCGTAAACAACACGGAAAAAGTGGCTTCGTTGTCTGAGGCTGTTACTGCCAATGCGATCATGAAATCAGTCAATCAGTTGTTGCCGAATCTGGATCGGATGATTGGACCAACCAGTTCGAAAGGCAGTTACACCAATCAAGTGGACGTCTATGCCAACAACCTGCAATACAATGACCGAGAGAACACGAACTCCATATTGCAGTCCAAATCGAAATTACCAAGCGGCGACTTGGAATTATTGAATCGCAATGAGGTAGTGCAGCAGCAAATTGCCTTTAATTATCAGGAACAACTTCAACAAAACGATGGCACATCCGACCTAAGCGTCATACGGCCTGCCAACAGCTCTCTGTCCCAGCAATGGAATGCATCAGGGAAACGCCTGATGACTGTGTGGGTAAATGATCAACTGTTCGTCCTCCGCCCAACACGAGATAACATTGATGGACTTGACGGCGTGTGGGTTGATTGGGAAGAACTCAAAAAATCGATGGCTTCCGAAATCACAGACCTGTTACCAGAAGCGAATTTCCTGCCGGTTGAAGGTGACGACCACTTGGACCCAGCCATCACACTTGCAGCTTTACCAGCCCGCCTGATCACACCCGACATTGCCGTAGTTCCTGACGCCTGGTCACCCACGCACAAGGCTCTCGTGATTGCGTGGTTCACGCTGCTTGCAACGGCAGTGATCGCTGCGGTTTTTCTGCAAAAGCTAATTGCACTCAGCGAACGTCGGGCAACCTTTGTTTCCGCTGTGACGCACGAATTGCGAACGCCACTCACCACATTCCGACTTTATACGGACCTTCTTTCACGGGACATGGTCAGTGATCCCGCAGATCGAAGAGAATACCTCGAAACACTCAGGCAAGAGTCAGATCGTCTGACGCATTTAATCGACAACGTGCTCCGCTATTCCAAGCTGGAACGCACATCCACCAAACCTGCAACGGAAGTCATCTCTTTGACCGATTGGATCGACCGAATCACACCTCGGCTCAGCGAGCGGTTGAATCAATGCGGAATGACACTCGAGATCAGTTCGCCAAGTGCCGGCCAGTGGAAAACAGATCCCCCTGCAATGGAACAAGTCATCTTCAATCTTGTCGACAATGCAGCAAAATACGCCAAGTCCGGATCGGATTCGACGGTCCATTTAACCGCGACAATTGTGGATCACCAAGTCACAATTTCCGTTGCAGACCATGGCTCTGGAGTACCAGAAACATTGCAACATAAAATCTTTCAGCCATTCAGCAAATCTGCGGAGCAAGCAGCTGAAACTGCGGCGGGAGTTGGTCTCGGCTTGGCCTTGGCAAGACAAACCGCGCATGCCCACAGCGGAACACTGACCTACAAACCAACCGCTGGCGGGGGTGCTACGTTTGTTCTGCGCATCCCAACAGGAATATCAGCTTGAGCTCACCCACTGCCTGAAACCAAAATCTAAGTGAAATAGCAACGAAGCCGCGTGGTTCATCAAACTTGGCTCGATCTGCATCACTGAATCTGCCGATAAAGACGTCGATCACCAAACACCTCGACGTCACAGCGACGGCTTGAAGGTGTGCGTCGCCTTCCCGCCCCGCGAGATACGCTCTTCTGATGGCAAGATTCACTTCATTACCGATCCAACAACTACCAGTCGGCTCCATTCTGCGAGCCCCCATCAATGAAATTGGCGGCACAAACACCAAACTATTAGCCGAAGGCACCGAAATCACAGCTGCTTTCCTCGAGAAACTAATCACCCGAGGTATCGCCAGAGTCGCGATCAGTGATGGCGACATGGCGAGCATCAACGCCTTTCGACCGCAGGGCAAGTCGCGGCACCCCGCGCCGAGCCACCTTTATCGCCAATCCATCTCCTTCAATGATGTCAGCAAAAAGATCGATCAGATCGTTCATTCGGGAAAAGTATCCACACCAGGCGAATCTGGTGACCCATTTTCAAGAAAGATCGAAAAGGGCTCAACCCGAAGTTACGAGCGGGGCCTCGAAGAGCAGTGGTCTTACGAGAGCGAAGAGCAAATCCTGAGTCTGGGTAATTTGTTTGAAGCGACACTCGATGGCCAATCAGTGGATGTGCAGTTCCTGAAGAAACAATGCGAAATCATTTTGCAACGAATCTGCATTGATCAGGATGCATTTGTCTGTTTTGCGGCATCACCATTTCCATCGGGTTATCCTTCAAGGCATGCTTATCATACAACCTGCATGGCGTTGGCTATCGGCGTTGAGTGCGGATTGGATGACGAACATCTTCTTCAACTCGGCATGGGCAGCCTGATACACGATGTTGGGATGGGATTGATTGGGCTCAAACAGTTTGAAAGTCCGACAACCATTCTTGCCAAGGGTCTGAAGAATCTGGCGGATCATCCTGTTGCTGCCTTGAAGGTGACAGATTTTCGTGAAGAAGAATTCACAGATGCAGCGAGGTTGGTGACTTACCAAATTCACGAGCGTCTGGATGGCAGTGGCTACCCACGGGGTCGGCTGAGCCATCAAATCCATCCGCTCGCCAAAATCGCCGCGGTAGCCGATGCTTTCGTCGGCATGTTGACGCCCCGCCCCCATCGCATGGGTGTGCAGGGTTACTACGCAGTCAAAAAAATTCTCGATGAGACGCGCGAGGGAAAATATGATCCCAAAGCAGTACGTGGACTGCTGAAAGCGACCTCGCTGTTTCCAATCGGAAGCTATGTCAAACTGACCAACGAGAAGCACGCGCGGGTGATTCGCTCAAACCCATCTGAATACACCAAACCAACGATTGAAGTATGGAATGGGGACGATCAGGAAACTGAACCGACCGTGATCGATCTCTGCTCGCAAGATACGATCGCAATCACCGGCGCCATTGCTTGCCCCAAGGCCGCATGACTCATCACTGCACAAATTGCTCGCCAAGTGGGCGGCGTGGCTGGCAGTGTTTTAGCCGAGGACTTTGGCTCGAAGTGTAGTCAGCAATTCGATCGCCTGCCCAATTTCGGCCATTTGCCTCTCTGGATCCTGTGGAATCTCCCGTTCAATGGTTAACGGACCTTCGTACCCGATTTCTTGAAGGGTACGAAGATACTTCTCCATTCCAACATCTCCCTCGCCCAGCGGCACTTCAGCTCCCCAAGTATCACCGGGTTTATCGCTCCAAGTACCATCCTTGCAATGGATACTTCGAACGTGCTTGCCAACCGCCTGCAGGGCTTCGATTGGCTCTCCGGTTCCATACAGAATCATGTTGGCTGGATCAAAATTGATTTTCAAGTTCTCGCGATCAACCTGTTTGATAAACTCAAGCAAACCTTCAGCGGTCTCTTGCCCCGTTTCCAAATGCAGGAATTGACCATGATCTGCACAATGGTCACAGAGCTGCCGCGTCACATCAACGATATCTGAATATCCTTCTGCCTGCGGATCATGCGGAATGAATCCCAAGTGCAAAGCGACGGTATCGCACCCAAGCCAGTTGGCAAAGTTCGAGATCTCAAGCATTTCATTGAGTCGTGATTGCCGCGTGTCAGCAGGGACCAACCCCACCGTTCGCACAACTGTGGGAATGTCTGCATAACTCTCCCCCTCGAACCCACCAAAGACAGCACTGCACTGAACGCCCATTTCACTCAATTGCTTTCGAAAAGCTTCAGCAGATTCCTGATTGCGTTTTTCAGGACTCGGCGCATGCAATTGAATGGTTGGAACTTTTAGCTGTGCGATAACATCCCAAGCAACCCCCAAGCCCGCATCCACGGAAGCAAAGACGCCAATTGGCCAAGTATCCATTTTCATACTCTGGTGTATTAGTTCGATAATCAGGAAACGAGTGATAAA
>Ga0315315_10003567_pt1 | contig 14289 bp, 17 predicted proteins | sample M140m3416metaG_FD_203699 | JGI IMG/M metagenome (GOLD analysis project Ga0315315, IMG submission 203699) | Ammonia-oxidizing marine archaeal communities from Monterey Bay, California, United States - M1 40m 3416 | ecosystem: Environmental > Aquatic > Marine > Intertidal zone | place: USA...
ACCTACACTAACAACAAGCGGAATAGATATTCTTACACTTGAAACAATTGACAACGGTGCTAACTGGTACGCAGTTGTTGATGGTTTAAATATGAGCTAGGAGATATAATGGCAAGAGGAAACCCTTTAGTAACAATTAACCCAGATGAAGAAAGATTTAATTATCAAAAATTTGTTAACAACTTAGGTAACAGTCTTTTTGATTTAGAAGGAATAAAAAGACGTTCATCTTTATATCCCAATAATGACAATGCATATGGCACTGGAGAATATTCTAGTGCAAGACATAGAAGTGCATCAGCAAGAGCAAGTGACAAGATTGCAAATCTCTTTAACATAGTAAATCCATTTATGCCACAACCAGTAAGAGAATTTGTTGGAGACACTGGTGCTTTTATTGGAGGTCTTGGTGTTGAAGGAATGGGCAGTTTAAAGGATTATGCAATGAGTGGATTTAAAGATAGAAATTATCTAGATGCTGCAGTGGCAGACATTAAAGACAACTACATTGGAACTTATGGCACTGGATATGGAGAGCCTACTAGGAATATTGTTGATCAGGCTTTTTATGATAACGGATATATTTTGCCAAACAACAACATCTTTAACGCAAGGCAGTTAGATTTTCAACCTACTAATATGGGATTACCTAATATTCAAAATCCTCATCCAAGAGCAATTGATATTCCTGAGTATGGTCAGCAAACTAATGATGACCCTAGGAGAATAGAACAAATTATACAATCAACTGAGCCAGTTCCAGTTCCAGTTCCAACACCTTATGTACCACCACAACCTACCTCAATATCTACGGTTAGTAGTGGACCTCCTAGAAGAAGCAGCAGAGGAGGAAGAACAAGACCTGGAGCAAGTAGAAACTATGGAGTTACTGGAAGACGAGTAGTCGGGGGCAGATAGTGGCACAAACACAAGTAACAGTATTAAACCCAAATGGAATCAATAAAGATATGAGTCCTTATGAGTCACCACAAGACAAATGGTCTGATGGTAACAACATAGAGTTTGATAACAACAAGACAGTTAAAGTTCTAGGAAACCAACAAGTATTTGGTACACCTACGCAAGCACCTTATTGGTTAATGCCTTTTGATACTATAAGCACTAACTCTTGGATTTATCCTAGCTTAACTAAAATATTTAGAGTGCACACATCTGGCTCAACTACTACACACACAGATATAACTAGAACTTCTGGTGGTGATTACTCAGCCACTGCTGGCACAGGATGGAATGGCGGTGTCTTAGGTGGTGTTGCTATTATTAATAATGGTGTAGACAACCCACAATTTATGGGTGATAGTAACACAGCTAAGTTTGCTGATTTAACTAACTGGCCTAGTAGTACAACTTGTAAAGTTATAAGACCATTTAAAAGATTCTTAGTAGCACTAGACACAACAGAGTCAAGTACACGCTACCCATTTAGAGTTAAGTGGTCACATCCAGCAGAGGGTGGTACTATACCTACGACTTGGAATCCAGCAGATGCAACTAAAGATGCTGGCTATGTAGATTTATCACAGTCAAAAGGATTTGTAATTGATTGCTTGCCACTAGGTGACGTTAATATTATATACAAGGAAGATTCTATTTGGTCTATGGCATTTGAAGGTGGACAGTCTATATTTGGATTTAGGCAATTGTTTGATGACGTTGGTATACTAAGTAGGCACTGTGCAAAAAGTTTCAACAACAAACATTTTGTGGTCTCTGAAGATGATGTTTACATACACGATGGTGTAGAAAAACAATCAATTGTAGACACTCAAATTAGAGATGAGCTATTTAACTCAATGCACCCAGACTACAAAACAAGAACATTTGTAGCTGCAAACAGAGAAAAGAATGAAATGTGGGTTTGTTTTGTTTCTAACACAAACGACACTAACGCATTTGCAGACACAGCCTATGTGTATAATTGGAGAAACAACAGTTGGTCTAAAAGAGATTTGCCATATGCTAGTTATGTTGACTGGGGTATTGTTGAGTTTGATTCTACTACAGATTGGTCAGAGTCTGGCGAATGGGACACAGACAGTGAATCTTGGAACTCTCCTCTTAAGCCAACACTATTAATTGCATCGGCATCAGCAACTAAATTGTACATATTAGGAAGTAATCAAAATGCTGGCACTAGCTTTAGAGCATTTGTAGAAAAAGACAATATGCATTTAGGATTAAGCTCAACAAAATCTGTAATGAAGATTGTTCCTAGACTAAGTGGGACTGGTGCTGTAGATTTTTATGTGGGCACAGAAATGAGAGCTCACGAAGGCACAACTTGGAAAGGACCTTATGCATTTACTCCTGGTACACACTCAGAAATACCAGTTAGAGCTACTGGAAACTACATAGGGATCAGGGCTGAATCTACAGATGACAAAACTTGGGCTATAGATAATGTTGAAATACATTGGAAACCAACAGGCAACAGAGGGGTTGGTGTGTGAGCATAAGGTACACTAAATCACCTGTGCCAGCTAACCCAGAAGATATATCTGGTTATTTGCAGTCAGAGTTAGACAAGCTATCTGGAATTATTAGCAACATAGCTGATGGACATTTTGATGTATCTAATGTTGTTCCAGCAAAGCCAAGAGCTGGTGACATAAGGTATGCAGATGGCACAAACTGGAATCCAGGTAGTGGTGAAGGTGTGTATGTGTACCTATCTACAGGAGCGTGGAGTAAACTTTGATTGAAGGAGTAAAGGGAGAAAGTGTAGAGGCTTGGTGGCCTCTCGTTGAAGAATACTTGATTACAGCACTTAAATACGGTTTGGGTGAGTACAGTATAGAAGATATAAAAAGTGCTTGTATATCAAAGGATATGCAGCTCTGGGTAAAAATAGGTAAACAAGCCAAGGGTGCTTTTGTTACAAAGATAGCAAAATACCCACAAAAGAATTTACTTGTAGTCATATTATTAGGTGGCGATGAGTTCCAAGAATGGAGAGATGAAGCAGATGCACTCTTAAACGCATTTGGAAAACAACATAACTGTGAGTATGTAGAATTATTTGGTCGTAAAGGCTGGGGAAAAATGCTCAAGGATATAGATTATAAAGAAGTAACACGACTATTCGCAAAGGAGATAAGATAATGTCAAAGAGTCCAGAAACATCAACAGTCAACGCAGACCCTTGGGATGTTGCCTCCCCTTATATGGAGGCTGGCTTTAAAGAAGCCAAGAATTTATACAACAACTACACCCCACAATATTACACTGGTCAAACACAGGCTGGCTTTACACCTGATCAGCAAACAGCACAACAAGGCATAAGAGATTTTGCAACACAAGGTGCACCAAGCATTATGAATCCAGCTATGAGTGCATACCAACAAGGTGTAGGTTCAAATATGCTAGATGTAGCTAACAATCCATATGTAAACAATATGGCACAATCTGCAGCAGACAGAGCTATGGGTGGTGTGTATGATAATTTAGCAGACATAAGAGGAAGTGCTATTGCATCTGGAGGTTATGGTGGTGGTAGGCAAGGTATTGCAGAAGGTAATGCAATTGCTGGAGCCGCAGACTCAGCGAACCAAGCAGCGGCACAGATATATGGGCAAGCATATGGTCAAGGATTAGGACACCAGAGAGCTACGTTAGGTATGACTGGTGGTCTTATGAATGCTGGCTTTAGTCCATATAGTGCATTAGGTGCTTCTGGTGGACAACAACAAGGCAGAGAGCAAGCATTAATTAATGATGCTATGGCTCAACAAAACTTTGAGCAAAATATGCCATACACAAAACTTAACCAGTACCAGTCTGGTATTACTGGGTTCAGTCCTTTAGTAGGCAACGCTGGACAAATGGTAACAACCACACCTGGAAACACTATGATGAGTAATATAGGCGGTCTTGCACAAGCATACTCACTTTTACGATAGGAGATATAATGGCAGGAAGTTTAAACATAGCAGACACTTTTGCAGGTGCTTATACAGGTTTTAAGCAAGGTGCTTTTAATGATGATAATCAATGGGTTCCAGGTTTAGCCGCTGCCCAACAAGGACTGTTTGATGACAACAGCCCTATGAATGACAGTGCTGGATATAATTATGTTGAGCCAGGAATTCCAGACATTTTTAAACCAGCAACTTCATCAACTAGTCTTCCATACAACTCAGATTTGCCTATGTATGGTCCTTATAACAATCCAAATCCATCTTCTTCAACATCTAGCGTGTTTGACCCTACTGTGCAAATTAGCCCAGCAGGTGTAACCTCAGATGATGGTATGATGACAGAGCCAGCTATGTACCTATATCCAGGAGAGGAAATAGGAATTGATGGTGTGCCTTACAGACCAGATGCTGGACAAACAGACCCAGCATATAGCTATGAGCCAAATCAAGGTGGTGGCAGTGCTGCTGGATATACTCCATCTGTTCCAGAGGTTATGTTGTCTCAAGACTTAAGTCAAAGAGCTCCTTCTGGAACTATGTATGCACCTGATCTTTCAGCTTACAACGATTCTTCTTTATTCAACTACACTGGACCTGGTGGAGTTGGTGAGTACACATACGGTCAAGGTTTAAGAACTGGCGGTGCTGACTACAGCATCTTCGGTACTCCAACAGATGTAGCTAACCCATATTATGAAGGACAGTTTGCACCTATGGCACAGACAATTCCAGTAGGCCCAGCAGATGGTGCTATTAATATGAACCCAGTTCAATTGCCTAGTAACTTACCTCAGATAGAAACAAGTGCTGATGTCAGTATGCCTGGATTTGTAGGTGGTGGCAATGAAATAATAAACAACTCACTTCCTAGTGGACTTGTTCCTAGACCACCAGCTACTGTGTTTCAAAGCCCAGAAGGTTCTAATCCTTCTTTGTTTGACAGACAACTTGCAGATATGAGTCCAGAACAAATAGCATATATGAATGCTACTCTTGCAGACCAAGACAGAATGCAACAAGGACAGATAGGAAGTATGCCATATGCTCCAGCTATGGATGACACTGCTGACGTTGAGCTAGGTATGCAAGAACCACCACCAATACCTCCTACCCCAACAGTTCAAGAACGGGCTGACCAATTACAAAGAATGGCTGACCAGATGACACTAAACTTAACAGCAGAAGAGCTTAGAGATGGCTTGTTTATTGAGCCTACATTTAGTAAAGATAGTGATGGAAACTTTGTAGGTAAAATGGGAATACCAGATGCTTTCTTGCAAGACAAAACTCCTATACCTTCTGAGTATAGTTTGTTTATGGATGAGGCACAGTTTGACCCAGACGATATGTTTGCAGAGCCAAGTGCAGAGGAGCTTCCTTTATGGATTGGAAAGGATGATATGTATTATCCGATATATGATGATATGGGATTAGGTGAGCCATTCATACCAACAGATAACCTAGAGCCAGCAAGCGACTCTCTTGTAAAAATCTATGATGACATAGCAAAGTTCCAAAACAAGACAAGAGCTGAAGAACAATACAAAGATGTAATAGTTGAAACAGCAGACTTTATGGAAGCAAGAGATGCTTTAGTAAAAAAACAAGTAAATGAAGCTAGGGCTAGTGTGCAAGATACTGCAAGAAGACCAGTATACACACCAAAGCCAGCACCAGTTTACACACCAACCTACGACATAGGAAGAAGATATGGATTATAAATTTAAAGGAGAAAGATAATGCCTTGTATGATGAACGGAAGACCAGTACCTGGAGCCAAGGGTTCTTGCCCAGCAGGTAGCACTTGGTCAGAAACTTCTGGAGATGGAGAGTTTCAATTTGCTGATGTAGGTGATTTCTTAAAGAGAAGGTACACTGATAAAGACACTGGTGATTTAAGAGCTGGAACAGCAGCTATGGATGCTTTGATATTTGTTCCAGGTGTGGGCTGGGTGCTTAGAGGTGCTGGAACTGTTGCTAAAGCAGCTCCTACTGGAATTGGAAAGCTGATGAGTGCGTTGACAAGAACCAAAACACCAGCAGTACCAGCAGTAAATACTACTAGAATAAATCGTTCACAGTTAGCTCCACAGGGTAGGGCTATTGAAAATAGATTTCCTATAAACAACCCAACTCCAAGGATAAACCCAAACGCTACTCCTTTTAAAGTTTATAGACCATCAACAACAACACAGACTAAAGCAGCAATACCAGCAGGAACTAAGTTTTCTCTTCCAAAGACAAGCCTAGTTGCTGGTAGTGGGCTGGCAATAAACGAGCAGTTTAATCCACTAACTGAAGCTGGTAAAGAAAACAAAAGACTAAGAGAGGAAAGAGCAGCAGAGCTTAAGACACAGACACAAAACCGTGATGATGAAGTACAGAACGCTGCAAACATAGCAGCAGATCAGGCAAAAGCTGAAAGAGATAGGGTTGCTGGATTAGGTTTCTTTGATAGGATGAAAGAGCCTGGGTACTGGGACACATCTATTAGTGGGTTCAAGGGTGATGACAGACTAAACAGACTAGGACAACTATTGTACTTCTATGGATTGCCGCCTTCTGGTAGAGCAAAGTCTAAGAACCCAGCAGAAACTTGGGCTAAGATGTCTGCTGATGCAGCCACTCTTGCATCCAAGAATGCTGGTGACAGTGCATTCAGTAAGATAGGAGACAAGACACTTCAAGGCTCAATAGCTGACTTAGTTAAAAATGATTATGGAAACACTTGGATTCCTGGTGATGTAATGTTTGGTGACAAACTAGGAAAGGAAGACCTTGAAGCAGTGACTGGAAGAATAGCAGTCCTAATCAATCAAATATCAAGACAACCTGGAATGTCTACTATGTCTTTACAACAGCTTTATGAATTAGCTAAAGTAGAATACGAAAAAGAAAGGACCGCTTAATACATATGGCAACACCACAAGAAGAAGATGAGTACATAAAAAGACTCAGTGCTATGCAAGCATCTATGCCCCAGTTCAAGTCTATGCAGGCTACGGGTGCTGGTGCACTTGCAAATATGGCTGGGTTAGAAAGTGCAGCTTTTGATACTTACAGAGATGTTCAAGACAGAGCACTCCAAGGATTTAGTTATAAGCAACCTGGTAGACTATTTAAAGCAGAAGATAAAATAGAGTGGTGGAAAGAAAGAGCAGCACTTAACTCTATGAATACAATCGTCCCTATGATGGGCTTTGCTATTGGTAATGTAATGAAAGCAATACCAAACCCTATCGCTAAAGCTCTGGGTAGTGCAGTTAACTGGGCTACTATGGCTACTACATACAATATGAATCTTGCTGACACTCTAGAGGAACACGAGAGAGCAGCTGGAAGACCGTTAACAGATTCAGAGCAAAAGAAAGCAGCCCTTGTTAGCATAGGTGTTACTGCACTAGATGTTGTTGCTCCGATTAAAGGTGCAAGTGCTACGTCTAACTTACTAACTAAATCTTTTGGCACTGGTGGTGTAAACACAGCAAGAAAATCTTTACAGAAACTCGTAAATACAAACAGGGACAGTTTGCTTAAACAGATAAGCAAGGGTGCTGGATTTACTGGTCAGCTAGTAGGCACAGAGATGCTAACAGAAGCTGGTCAAAAAGGATTGCAGATAGGTACAAGTGCAACACCAGAGAGACTAGGCACATCAGAAGGTATGCAAGATATGTTTGAGGAAGCTATCATTGCTGGTCCTACTGTAGGTGCTGTTGGTATTCCTGGTGCAGTTGGTCAAGCAACAGCCAATAACAGAGACTTGAGTACAGCTCGTAGGCTTGCTAAAGATTTTAACTCAGAGCAAGTTAGCCTTGAGTCACCAGAAAACACAAAAGACATAGACCCCAAAAAGCTCATTGATATACCAGAGGGCAAAGGATTTGAATCTGAGTTTAAGTTATTAGCTAAGAAAGGCGATGCACTACTTGAGCGTGGCACTGGAGTTAGCCTAGAGAAAGCAGCTAAAGGACTAGCTGGTGGTGTGGCATTTAAAGGCACTAACCCTATCAAAGAGATAAGAGATAGAGCTAAGTCTGGAGCACAGTGGCACTCAGCTAACGACATACTACAGATGTTTCAGCCAGTTGAAACCGCAAGTGGAGAACAAGGTGCAAGAACTAATTTCTTTAGCTTAAAAGAAACTAAGACTGGTGAGTACCTTAAGGATGTGGTTAATGTAATAAACAAATATGCTAATCTAAATCCTGGTGTTGGCTATATGGGCAAGAGCTTTGACAGCGACCTAGGCAATTACATACTATCAAAACTTAGTCCCGAAAAGAGAGGTGTGTTTCCAATACCTCAAGAGTTTGCTGGAAGGCAATTAGAAATTGATGCAGACATAGCATTAATAAGAAACAAATTAGACAAGGCACACGCTGACTTGAACGCTGCTGGTGTTAATGTTGGATATGTAAAAGATTATTTAACTAATCCAATAAGCAAAGAATCGGTTAAAGCAAACAGAGATGGATTTGTAGAAAGTCTTGTTGAGTCTAGCGAGCGTGCATACAACAACGCATCTGAAATAGGTCCTACTAAAGTCAGAAAGCTGAGTCCAGAACAAGCAGAGGCAATAGCTGACAGCATTATCAATGGATATGATGAGTCAGTCAGAGTTGACAGAGACACAGACACTGGAAGATCAGGGCTAGGCAGACAAAACTTTGAAAAATCTAGAAGTGCTGCTTGGGAATTTTTAGATGAAGTATCACAAGAGAAAGGCCACGGTTCTTTTAGAGAGTCCAGTGTTGAGAAAGTTCTTACAGAGTATCTGCAAAAAGCAGCCACTCGTGTTGCATCTGCTAAAACTTTTGGCAAGGACGCTAGCAAACTTAAGCAACAACTATACAATCTTAAAAAGAATGGTGACATTACACAGAAAGAAGTGGACAGAGCATATGACTTGTATGATGCATCACATAATGTATACAAGAAAGATGCTAACCCAACAGGCTTGGCTGCATCTAAGCTAGCTACAACTGTAGGTGCTGTAACTCACTTAGGATTAGCAACTCTGTCATCATTATCAGAACTTGCTTGGATAGGTGAGAGAGCTGGCTTTGGCAATATGCTACTAACTTTGCCTAAAGCTCTAGGCTACACTGCTGATGGACTTAAGCGTGGTGTTCGTGGTAAATACTATGAGCCTGGTGAAAGTGCAACAGCTATGGCTACACTAGGATTTAACTTAGACCCAAGAGTTAATGAAAGACTAGACCAAATATTCTCAACAGATACTAATGCTGTACTTAGTCTGTACTTTAGAAGCCCGTTAGGTGGTATGCTTACACAGTGGACAAACTTTAATAGAAACTGGGCAGCACAAGCTATGATGATGAACATCAACAGAAGAGCTAACAGCCTAATAGCTGGTGACATATCAGATATAGATAGACGTAGACTTATGAGTGAACTCAAAGAAAACGGTCTAACTATGGATGATTTCAACCTGATCGCTAATGCATTTACGAATGAAGATGGCAAGGTCAGAATAGATATAACAAGAGATGACATATTAGATACTGTAGTAAAAACAGAGACTAATCTAGTAGCTCCAGCTAACAAAAAGAAAAAGAAAGAAGCTGACATCAGAGAACAAGATGTAACTATAAGAGATATGCTAGTGCCTTGGATGCACAAAGTAGTAGATGATGTAGTTGTTCACCCCAAAGCAAACAACAAACCACTATGGATGTCTGACCCTAGGCTAGCTATTTTTGCACAGCTTAAGACATTCCCAGTTGTATTTGGAAACACTGTAGTTAAAAGGTTATTAAGGAAAATGAATCCTAAACAGTGTAACCCAGACTATGGTGCTGCTGTTGGTGTAGTAGGTGCAATTGCATTTGCATATGCTGCTGTTTATTTTGGTGAGATGATGAAGGATGCTATTAAAAGCAAGGACTTTGAAGACCCTACATTTAAAGAGACTCTAGATAGAATGGGACTGCTTGGACCAGTAGGTATGCTTGGTGGTGCGGGTAGGTTTGGTGAGAGTGCTACTACTGCAATAGGTGGTACAGCAGTTGGATTTGTAGACAGAGCTTACAAAGATTTCTTAACACCTATATGGACTGCTGATGAAGGTGGCTTAGAGGATGATTCTCCAACAGAAAATTTAGCAGAGTGGCTATCAGAAACACTGAATGGTTCTCTTGGTGCAGTAGGAATATATTTTGAACCATTTGGAGGTGACAAATAATGGCTTGCGGAACAGAGATAGTACCTGGATACAAAGAATTTGACCAAGTAATTAGTAAGAATGTTACTAACCCAGGTCTAGAGGCAAAGATGAATCAGCTACTAGCCAAGGCTGAGAAAAAAACTAAGAAGAAAGAGAAGTAGATATATACCCTACTCTTTTGTTTATGTATTGCTTGCCACCGAAGTCAGTCTTTGATGGCATACGTCTGTCTTCCCATTTAAAATCATAGCCCTCTTCTTTCAGCTTGCTTATGTTAAATACATACTCACCCTCTGGTGTGGATATTATGTATAAGAATTCTTTTCCACTTTCGTCAGCCTGATCAAGGTTGGCTGTATACTTCTTGTGTTCTATTAGTTGTGTATCGTAGTGTGTTCTTCTGCATTTAAACTCAATAACATACTCGTCACTGTGTCCATCAAATGTACAGAACTCATCTGTAGTTGCTGTGATTAATGTCTTTAATCTATCAACAGCTATCAACTGCAATTCTTCTTGAGTCATAGCTTCTCTCCTTTTATCTCAACAACAACATAACTATCTTTATCTATACCACCAAACCTTGTAGTAATCTTTGGCACATAGTCATAGTCATCATCAACAATCACACCACCTTTGACCAAAGCATCCATAAGAAACTTGTGCATAGGAAAAGTGTAGTTGTCTAAATCTTTTTTTCTCTTGTTGTTAAAGTACAGTGTGTATGAAGGTGTTATCTTCTTGTACTTAGGCAAAGTCTTTACAAACTCCTTGACTACTTCATAGTAATCATCCTTGCATTTGCCTTTAGCGAAAGGATGTAGGTGTATAAAGACATTAAGACTAAGCAAGTTTGTTTTCTTCTTGTCTCCTCTACCCTTTGAGTATGTGGGCATAGGCAAGATTCCCTTGCTTATCATTTAAGTAACTCCTCTATTTGTTTCTCAATAAAGAACCTAGCTTTTCTTAAGTCTTCAATTTGTCCATCACCCTTGTGCTTGTGCTCCCAGCGACACAAATATTTGCACGCACTTGCAGTTAGGTAATTCATTTTCTGGTCTATTATAAAATCTATTACTTCTATCTTCCCTTTTGTGTAGTGATCAGGTGAGTTGACTACATCACCTACTTGCTCCAGTCCCTTTTCCATAATTCCCTCGGCTTAGTTGGTTTGTTTTTCTTTTGTAATTCTTGGTAGAGTCTAGCAGTCCTGTCCAATTGAACAAGACCACTAGGTTTGCTTGGCTTAGTCTCTGAGCTCATCGACTATATCTTTGTCGAGTAGTCTCCAGATAATACCAGCTGCAATAAGACCAGCTAGTCCTGCGTTACCAAGTGTCCACACTATATCAAGTATAGAACCTATTACATTTCCTGTTAGGAATGCTACCTTTGAACCAAAGATAATCTGTAATATAATTGATAAGCTAATCAACTTGATGCCAACATCTATTGCACCATCAGCACCGTTCTTTATTTTCTCTAACATATTAACTCCTTTATTATTTAACATCGTGCTATACAAGCCACCCTTTTCTAAGAGCCTCTAGCCACATAACTATGTAGACTAAACAACCCGCAGAAATCATTGATGATATAAACGCTAGATATATCACCGCTCTTTTTAAAAGTCTTTTCATACTTTCCACCCCGCACATAGTGTTGTATCAACTGGTGCATCACATCGTAGCTGTTCCATTTTTTCTTCAAACATACTACATCCAGTCAAGGTAATAACTATAACTTGCAAGACTATTATTAATATAAATGTATTCATTCTATCTCCCTTTCTTCTTCAACTAAATCTACAAGTTCACAGACACTACCAGTACAAGCCAGTGACTTAGTACCTACTGTCATATCTGTGAGTTCATACTTACTAATCAAATCCCAGTCAACAGACTTAGGCATTTTCTTTGCCAGCTCTGTGTACTGTTCTTTAGTACAGTCTTCATAAGGTGCTTGTTGATATGTGTGGTCAGAGTGAGGTAGGAAACTGACACCACTGACCTCATCAAAATGTTTGTATACCCACGCACCTACTTCCATCCACTCGTGCTCTCTTACACTAACAGTAACACTAGGCTTGTGCTCACAGTAGTACCTTTGATACATAAGCCACAACTCTAGCTGTTGTATTGCAGTTCTTTCATTCCTGGTTACTGCACCTTTGGGTGCTTTCATAGGGAATGTAAAGACCTTAACACTAGTAGGTTTCATAACATCAGCCTCACAAGGGATGCCCTGATCTTCCATAAGTTGTGCTATTGGGTCTTTGGCATCTGCTCTTACTCTTCTAAGATAGTAATCGTTGTGCCTTGTGTGTATGCCACTGGCACTGTCAACTAATTGGCTGACTGTACCGCTTGGCTTGATGGCTGTGGTTGCAGTAGATTGACTGATACCAAGAGAAGCTGCCCATTTTTTATTGGTTGCAACTGTCTGTTCTTTAAGCTCTGTTAGAAAATCAGGCAAGGATTTCTTAGTGTGGTATCCTCTGCTTGAACTTCCATTCATAAAAGTGTTGTCCATTATACCAGTTAAACTGACACCTAGCAGTGCTTCTTCTTCTGTATTGTGTACCCATTTAGGTCTTAATCTTTTGATGTTAGTTAGTGATGCCTGGAATGTACCAAGTATACTGGCTAGTCTAACCTTGCGCAGTATGTCACTTGGTTTATCTTCTGCTCTCACCACTACTTCAGTTAGGTTACAGAACTGTCCATCTCTTAGTATGATTTCACTACAAGGGTTACAACCAAAGTCGTGTTCAGTATCTCTTCTACCTATCTTAGATACTTGTTTGATTGCTGCTTGTCTGTTAAAGATTCCACGCTCACCAGACTTAGACTCATACAGTGACAGCCATTCTTTCATAAAGATACCAATGTCTGGCTTCTCTGTGTAGCACACACTGTTGTTACTTAGTGCCATCTCTGGTGTATCAGACCACCACTGACCAGACTTAGCATTACGCATACGCTCATCAGTTAAATTAGATAATGAGATCAGGGCACTTCGTCTAACACCACCCACTACAACTACCTCTGCTATCTTACACATCATACGATGGCACTCATAGCTAGTTAGCTTACGACCTACTGCATCTTTAAACATATTAGTAGCGAAGTTAAACAAATCTAGCAGTGGCTCTGGACCACTAGCTCTGCCACCAAACTTACTTAGCCTGGCACCCTTTGGTCTTACTCTAGAGAAGTCCCACTTAGGCATCTCACCATCATAGAGATATGTAATAAGTTTACGAAAGGCAGACTGCCATCCTTCTTTGCTATCTTGCACCACGATGACATCATCAACATCAATCATTTCTTGTGGAACTTCTGGTAGTTTGTTAGTGTGTTGTCTTTCAACACTAAACCCTACACCAGTACCGTGCATCAGAATGTACAAGCACTCATCAAATGCTTTAGTGTGGTCAACACTTAGGTAGGCACAGTTGTAGCCAGCTATGTTATTATCTTTAAGTGCTGGACCAGCAGTCATCAGTGCTCTCATACTAGGCATAACCTCTAGCTTAAGCACAGCTTCCTCAAGAATCTTTCTTGTCTTAGCTGTAAGCTCACCATCTGTATTTTCTTTTAGATGCTCTTCCATAAAATCAAAGTACCTAGCTACAGTTTCTTTCCAAGTTTCTCGTCTATTCTTTTCTGGCAGCCACCTAGCATATCTACTTAGTGCTATAAAATTTTGGTAATCGTTTGGTAATTTCATTCTTCGTCTCCTTCAATTGGGTCTATCTCAATATCAACCATCTTTGCACCATCTTTATCTAGATAGTCTTTGTACTTTAGTCTGCCAGTTCTATGCATTAGTACAGCATCAGTGATTCCTTTTTCATATGCTTGCTTGTGTGTAAAGTAAATACCTACAGCACCTAGCAACATCAAACCTATATACAATTCTATGTATTCCATTCTCGCTCCTCAAATTCTTCTAAGAATCTATGTTGCTTTTCAATTAATCTTTTCTCAAAAGCATCCAGCAATTCTTCGGGTTCAATTTCTAGTTCATCACAGATCAGGCACACATCAAATGTTGCAGCGATGTATGCCTTAAACTCAGGTAGTTGTTTCAAAAGTTAGCTCCAGTAACATAATAATTAGTTATCTTCCCAGATGGAATAGGTCTAGCTTCTAGACT
>Ga0315315_10003568_pt1 | contig 14286 bp, 12 predicted proteins | sample M140m3416metaG_FD_203699 | JGI IMG/M metagenome (GOLD analysis project Ga0315315, IMG submission 203699) | Ammonia-oxidizing marine archaeal communities from Monterey Bay, California, United States - M1 40m 3416 | ecosystem: Environmental > Aquatic > Marine > Intertidal zone | place: USA...
GTTGGTTCAAGACTTGGCATCTGGGCCGCCACCGGGAATTTTCCTCGGGTGACTCGATCGAGGTACATATTGAAAGCGATACCAAGTTGCTTGAAATTTGATTTACAGGCAATGCGACGAGCCGCTTCCCTGGAATTCTGTACTGCGGGAAGCAGCAAACCGATCATAAGTCCGATGATCGCAATGACCACCAATAACTCAATGAGCGTAAAAGCTTTTCGTTTCATTCAAGACAACTCCTAAAGATCGGATTATATGTTCGCCTAAACCACCCATTCAGTAAACCTGAACTATAAAAACAGCATATCCTGCGGAAACCTCGGGTGGGAGAATCTACAGTATCCAGAGCATTCATACGGAACGGATAAACCTGAGCGACTCACAGTGACTTCAACGGTCAAGCGGTGAAAAATGTTCGCCAATATCCATATGGAGTGCTCGCGAGAGACCGTCGATCAAAAAAGACGTAGGTTTGCATCAAAACCACACTGTTCGTACGGAAAACATCCTGTTTGAACTTCCTTTCAATTCGTCGGAGCATTCATGCAATTCGCTGGCCACACGCCTGACACACCCTTTCCCAGGGGGGGAGCTATCGATTCGCTGGCTACAGATTACTCCAGAGCAGAAGCAGAAATTGAATCGCTCAAAGCGCAACTGCTTGAGGCACGCAAACAGGCGACCCTCGGAGAACTTCTTGGAACAACAACGCATGAATTCAATAACGCGCTGACAACGATTCTCAATTACGCACGACTAGGAATACGTCATCCAGATAAAGAGACCCGTGACAAAGCTCTTGATAGAATTCTTTCCGCCAGCACACGTGCGGCCAAGATCACGGCGAGTGTTCTTTCAATGTCTCGCAGCCACCGTTCGTCGAACCGTATGGAACCTGTAAATCTCGTGTTCCTGACCGAAGAGGTGCTCGTCTTACTTGAGCGTGAGATGATGAAGTATCGAGTACAGGTTGAGCGAGAATTCTCAGAGGTTCCCAAAGTCCTAGCCAACCCAGGTCAATTACAACAGGTCCTCTTAAATCTTTTAGTCAATGCTCGACAAGCAATGCCCGATGGCGGACGCCTTATACTTCGCATCGCTACTACCCCGGCAAGACAATCTGTCAACTTAGTCGTTCGCGATACGGGCTGCGGCATGTCTCGAGAAGTCATGCAAAAGATGTTTGAGGCTAATTTTTCCACAAAAGCGGGACCGGATGAAACAGGAAAAGGTGGCACAGGACTTGGTTTAGCTGCCTGTAGAGAAATACTCGAAGCACATAAAGGCCGTATTCGTGTTGAAAGTAGTATTGGTAAAGGGACTGCTATCACAATCCGCTTTCCATCTCTTCGACCAGTAGCCGCCGCTGGGTAACTCTAGTCTGTCTGACTTAAGTTGCTTTTTTATGCACAGATGCCTCAAGCATTTTGCTTTTTTCGCCATTCACGATACAGCATGCATCCGCAGCCAAGGGCTGATACTGTTGCAGTGGAGGCGAGCGTCCAAAGAGGGACAATACGCCCTACCTTCCCCGCTGCCGGATCAACAGCAGAATCAGCAAGATCGATTTCCTCAAGGCCCGCTTGCCGTCTCCATCGCTCGATAGACGACTGCCTGCGGCCGATAAACCGACTCTCGATTTGACTTTGGCGAACGTCGAACTTTGGACGGATTAGCCCCAAACCAACGAGTGCCATCAACGAGAACAGCAGTCCCCACAACCAGGGGCTATCAGTCAGCCGAAAGTCAGATGGGCGGGACATCACAGATCTCCGTCATCTCATTACGCATTCGTTTTACCGCACGATGCAAGATTATGATCAAAACTGTTGACTATCATCGCAAAAGCCACTGAACCGAGAAGACCGACATTAACACAAGCCTGGCCAACGAATTCGTACGTCTCGACCCGCATACAAAGCTCCGTCTCCAAGCGATTCCTGAATCCGTAACAGTTGATTGTACTTGGCAACTCGATCGCTACGTGATGCAGAGCCGGTTTTAATCTGCCCTGTAGACAAGCCCACTGCTAGATCTGCAATTGTGGCATCCTCAGTCTCACCACTACGGTGACTTGCGATTGAAGTGTAGCCAGAGCGATGCGCCAGCATTACTGCTGCAGTGGTCTCAGTAAGAGTGCCGATCTGGTTCACTTTGACAAGAATACTGTTGGCAATGCCTTCCGTGATGCCTCGGCCAAGCCTTTCTGAATTTGTCACGAAAAGATCGTCTCCCACGAGCTGTACTTTTTCGCCAATCTTATCACTAATCAGTTTCCAGCCCTCCCAGTCATCCTCAGAGCAACCATCTTCGATAGACATAATTGGGTACTTCCCAGCCAAATCAGCTAGGAAATTTACCATGCCTGCTGAGTCCAATGCTTTTCCTTCAATAGAATAGGTACCAGCAGCCTCATCATAGAGTTCTGTCGCTGCAACATCTAAAGCGATAGCAATCTGGCTACCCGCCTGATACCCGGCGTTACCAATAGCCGTAAGTATGACTTCAAGTGCTTCGGTACAGCTCCCAATCTGCGGTGCAAAGCCACCTTCATCACCAACAGCAGTAACGAGGCCTTTCTCACTCAATACTTTTTTGAGTGCATGAAACGTCTCGACACCAGCCCGTAATGCTTGATCAAATGTATCGAAACCCAATGGCATCACCATGAACTCTTGCACATCAAGGGGATTATCCGCGTGAGCTCCTCCATTAATGATATTCATCATTGGTGCAGGAAGTAGCCTCGCTGTAGTACCACCAAGATAGCGATACAGCGGGACACCACAGTGCTCAGCAGCGGCATGAGCCGTAGCTAATGAAACTCCGAGAATCGCATTTGCACCGAGTGTTTTTTTGTTTGAAGTCCCATCCAACTCCAACATCCGCATGTCGATACCGGTCTGATCGAGTGCATCGCAACCCTCAAGCTCTTCAGCAATTCGATTATTCACATTTTCAACTGCCCCAAGCACACCCTTGCCAAGGTATACGCTATCGTCGGTGTCTCTTTTCTCCCAAGCTTCGTGAGCCCCGGTGCTCGCACCGGAGGGGACAGCAGCTCGCCCAAATGTTCCATCAGCAAGACATACATCAACTTCAACCGTAGGATTCCCACGACTATCTAGAATCTGGCGGGCATGGACGTCAACAATCGTGGACATAGCTGGGAACTCCTCGGGATTCAAAATTCTAATTCTTCAAAAACAAGAACCGACGTCGTATTGTGGCAACCGCTGGCTCTCACGCAAGGGCATGATCGAAACAGTGCATGCTCGCTAAAAGTCGACACTCTTATTTCTTGAAAAGAGCCTGTCGAACTTCTTGAAAAAACATCTTTCGAGAGCACGAGCAAATGCCTTGCTGCCGCAGCCACCACAACCGTATCAAGTCGCACGACCGCTACGACATATTCCCTCCGCTCATTGCAATACCAAGCCTGACACCTATCCGGCTATCTTCTCGAAGTATTCGACGGTACAAAATAGGAGGCTCACGTCGAGTGCTTCCTAAAGGCTGTTTCTTCAATGTTTACTGGTCTCGTACAACATCTCGGAAAAATTACTCGCATCACGCAGGAACCACCCGGGGTACGGCTCGCCGTTCACGCTGGCCCTTTTTCCCATGGAGTGCGTATTGGTGACAGCATTTGTACAAACGGTTGCTGCCTTTCGGTTGTTCACATCGATAGTGAAACTCTTGAGTTCCAACTCGGGCCTGAAACACTGCAGCGAACCAATTTCGGAACTCGTAAAGTGCAAGACCGAGTGAACCTCGAAAAATCAATGACGCTTCAGGACCGGCTTGATGGCCATCTCGTAACGGGCCATATCGACGGACTCGGTCTTCTCAAAGATCGAATTCAAGAACAAGACTGGGTCACATGTCGTTTTGCATGTCCTAAACCCTTACTTACCCAAATGGCAGCGAAAGGATCAGTGGCTGTTGACGGAGTGAGCCTGACTGTAGTTGCTGTCGATGATTCATCTTTTAGTGTTGCCCTCATTCCACATACTCTTGCCCAGACGACTCTTGGTGAACTCAACCTTGAAGGATCAGTAAATCTAGAAACCGACCTCGTTTCGAAATACGTCTGCCGCTGGATGGAAGCACGCACATGAAAAAACCGTTCCAGAGACCATCAAAGCCATCGCACAAAAAAAAGTCTCAGCGAAAACCTCCTAGGAATCCACAACGAGTCACCTCGGGAGACAATGGAGAAGAAGCTGTAGCTAGTACATCTGCTACACGACAAACCACTGCATACTTAAAAAAGCTTTTTTCGGAGGTTGGCTTTGCAATCGACACCAAAAAAGGACAGAACTTTCTCGTCGATTTAAATTTGCTCGACCTCCTTGAACGGTCGGCTGAAATCCAGCCAGATGATATTATTCTTGAGGTTGGTAGCGGCACTGCGGCACTCACAGAACGGCTTGCTCGAGCAGCATTCCGTGTCGTGACGATCGAGATTGACAGTCGACTCGCAACCCTTGCTCAGGACCGACTTGTTGACGCTGACAACGTCCGCCTTGTGAATACCGATGTTCTTGCACGCAAGAATAAATTATCACCGGATGTCCTTAGTGCATTAGACGACGCCGAGAAAGACAGACTCGCCAAGGACAAAAAGGGAAGGTTTCTTCTCGTAGCCAATCTTCCCTACTGTGTTGCCACACCCGTCATCTCAAATTTAATGTTGTGTAGGCCATTCGCCTCTGCAACCGTCACCGTTCAATACGAAATGGCTGAACGCATGACTGCATTAGCTGGTCATCATTCTTACAATGCACTTTCAGTCTGGATCGGCTCGCAATGCCGTAGCGAAATTGTTCGAAGCCTTCCACCTGCTGCATTCTGGCCTCGACCAAAGGTCGACTCAGCTATTGTTCGCCTCGACCTTGAAGAACATCGACGCTCACAAATCCTTGACTTACCACGCTTCCATACCTTTCTCCGTAATATCTTTTGCCACCGCAGGAAAGTATTACGTGGTGTTCTCATATCGTTAGCTGGTGGAAAGAAAAATCCTGACGTAGTCGCAAAGATTGATACGATTTACGAGAAGTTTGATCTTGAAAGAAATATCCGTGCAGAGTCAATTGATCCTGATACTTTCGTAAAAATCGAACGCGAGTTCTCTTTACCGTGATGTTATAGTTAGCTCGTAGTGAGAATGATTTGGGACTAATGTGGCTATAGTTCATTTCCCCCTGAGAACATTTTCCATCCACCGATCCAGGGGTCTTGGGCACGCTGCCTTGAGTATGCTGGACAGACGCACAGACTGATTAGCCACGCCCAAGACAAACTTTATGCGACAGAATTGAAAAGGTGCATGAATATGAAATTTATCGAAATGACTGGTCACGCATTGATGAGCATGATCGAACCCGATGAGGTTTCACCAGAAAGACTCCAACAAGTTGGCCTGACTGACACGTGCCTCGTCCGAGTCAATGAACAGGGTGACGTTGAGGTACGACGACATGACCGCTGGGACCTTATCGGAGGCTTGCTTGGCGGCTTCGCCCAACGAGCCGAGCGGGCAAGTGGCCGAACTTGGGCTAAAACAGGCTAATCATTAGCTTTTTTCTGGCATGGTTGCGACGAAAGTATCGGTTACACCAACTACCCCGCTATACTTTGGTGTTGGACGGCAGTTTTTGCCGAGTTCAAACGGTGTTGAAGAAACTTCAGTGGATATCAACACGTGTGACGCCGGATGCGTCACAAAACCTTCATGAGAAACATGGAGCACACCGCGGTGGACAACGGCCCAATGGGCCAAAATCTACCAACAACTGATGCCTGCTTACTCGGCATAAAGACTCTGCCGAGTTAGTTGGTCAGGAGAGCCTTCTAGACGTGAATCCGACTCCTTTACCTGAAGGCTCATTAGCCCCAACAATCGTTGACCTTCTGCGTCAACGAGCGGAGTATCGCCCGCACGACAGAGCCTTTACATTTCTTGTCGACGGTGAAAATGAAGAACTCAACAGCACGTACGCCGAACTTGATCAAAAGGCACGAACTATCGGTGCTTGGCTCATGGACCGTGGCATGTCTGGCAAACGGGTGTTGCTACTCTACCCTTCAGGTCTCGATTTTATTGCAGCGTTCATGGGATGCCTCTACGGGGGGTCGATTGCAGTTCCCGCATATCCTCCTCGAAAAAATCGGTCTGTAGAGCGAATTGAAGCCATTGCGGCTGACGCCAATGCCTCTGTCGCACTCACTACCCGAGATGTACTTGACCGCTTCGACACGATTAAAGCGTCGGCACCAAGCCTTGAGCATCTCGTGTGGCAAGTGAATGATGAACTAAATCAATCGTGGGCCAATCGCTGGAATCGCCCTAATATAAATGGCGACACACTTGCTTTCCTTCAATATACAAGCGGCTCTACTGGCACCCCGAAGGGCGTGATGCTCAGCCATGAAAACTTGTTGCATAATTCTCTCCGCATCATGCAAGCCTTTGAGATCACTCGAAGCCAGTCTGCAGTCTTTTGGCTACCAAGCTTTCACGACATGGGGCTTATCGGCGGGATACTTGTGCCGCTTTATGGCGCTAAATTCAACGTCCTGATGTCACCCGTTGCGTTTCTTCAAAAGCCACTTCGGTGGCTTCAGGCTATTTCCAAATATAGAGCAACAATTAGCGGTGGCCCAAACTTTGCGTACGAACTCTGCGTTCGGAAGACAACACCCGAACAGAGAGCCTCGCTCGATCTGTCGAGTTGGTCACTGGCATTCAATGGTGCTGAGCCAGTCCGAGCAGAGACAATGAAGGCATTCGCCGAGGCTTTTGCTGTCAGTGGATTTCGGAAGGAAGCCTTCTATCCGTGCTATGGCTTAGCCGAAAGCACGTTAATGGTGACTGGCGGCATGAAGTTTGAACCTCCAGTGATTCGCCATTTTGATCCACAGTCTGTCGAAAACGGATCTGTTATTCTTAATGAAAAATCTGCTCCTGATGCACGACAATTCGTAGGGAGTGGACGAGAGCTTGACGGCCAAGATGTGCTAATCGTTGATCCTCAAACTTTTGAACCACTTGCGCCAGATCAGGTTGGTGAAATATGGGTGAGTGGCCCGAGCGTGGCACAGGGATACTGGAATCGGCCTGATGAAACCGACTCCACTTTTCATGCCATGCTGAATCTACCGGCAAGTTCTTCCGGCCCGGTTGGCCGATGGAAACTCAGTCCAGGCCCTTACATGCGAACCGGAGACCTTGGATTCTTTGATAATGGTGAACTCTTTGTTACCGGACGACTGAAGGACCTCATTATTATCAGGGGTCGAAACCACTACCCTCAAGACCTCGAACATGCGGCTGAAGAAGCAAGCAACCTCATCCGACCCGGCTCTGTTGCAGCTTTTGCTGTTGAGGTAGATGGCCGAGAAAGAGTTGCTCTTGTCGCAGAACTGGAACGAGGAAAACGAGACCATTCAGATGTCCTGGCCGCGTTTGACGCTATCCGTAAGCGGCTCGCAACTGAACACGAAGTTGCGACAGACGCTATTGTTCTGGTTCGCCCAAATAGTATTCCAAAAACTTCCAGTGGGAAAATTCAACGGCATGCTTGTCGACGTCAATTTTTAGACAATTCGCTTTCAGTGATCGAACAATATATAAGTTGGCTCGAACCTACCAAAGAGGCGACCTCCCCAAAGACGGCCTCCTCAGAGCCGCCACGACTCGCACGACAGCGACCTGTAGGAGAATCGTCTCGCGGCCACAGGCCCGACAGAGAACTCCCAAAGGAAGTTATCCAGACGGTCTTCGATCACGTCCGACGCATCGCAAAAGAACGCGCCGGCAATCTTACGCTTGATACAAATATTGTTGAGCTCGGTCTTGATTCACTTGAGCGAATGGAAATTGTTTCAAGCCTCGAAGAAGCATTTGGTGCTCGTTTCCCTGAGCAGGTTTTGCCCACCATAGAAACCTGCCGTGAAGTAATCGAAGCGATACTCGACTACATGCCTCTTGAGGGTCATGAACAGGTAAAACCTGCACGTGTCGTGGCTGAAATAACACCCGACGCCTATGACATTGCGCAATTTCCGGAGGTGCGTGCCCTCGAGCAGAACTTTGCGATGGTCCGTAACGCTGGTCTCACAAACCCCTACTTCAGCGTTCATGAAGGCAAAACAACTGATAAAACAACGATCGACGGTCGTGAACTTATTAGCTGGGCTTCCTACAACTACCTTGGAATGTCTGGTGATCCAGTAGTCACTGCAGCCGCAAAGGACGCCCTCGATCGTTTTGGCACAAGTGTCTCAGCAAGTCGTCTTGTCTCTGGCGAAAAAACAATTCATCAAGAACTTGAACGAGCATTCGCTGACTTCATTGGGACCGAAGATGCTGTCACAATGGTAGGCGGGCATGCAACTAACGAAACAGTAATTGGTCATATCGTTGGTCCTGGTGATCTCATACTCCATGACGCGTTTGCGCATAACAGTTTGCTTCAAGGTGCCATACTCTCAGGTGCTCGCCGCAGGCCATTTCCGCACAACGACTATCAGACCGCAGAAACAATGCTGGCTGAACTCCGAAGCCAATATCGCAGGGTTCTCGTAGTAATCGAAGGTATCTACAGCATGGACGGTGACTTTGCTGACTTGCCTCAGTTCATTGATTTAGCAAAACGGCATAAATCTCTTCTCATGGTTGATGAGGCACACTCACTCGGTGTCATGGGGCCAACCGGACGAGGAATTGGCGAACATTACGGGGTGAACCCAAAGGACGTAGATATTTGGATGGCGACGCTGTCGAAAGCATTTGGAAGTTGTGGCGGGCTGATTGCTGGATCCTCCACGCTCATCCAGTGGTTGAAATATACAGTACCTGGATTTGTCTACTCCATTGGACTTCCGCCACCGGCTGCTGGTGCTGCTTTAGGAGCACTCAACCTACTTAAGGAAGAGCCACAGCGAGTTAGAACACTCCAAGCGAATGCAAGCCATTTCATTTCAAAGGCAACAAAAGCAGGACTGAACACTGGAGCCTCAGGTGGATCTGGAGTTGTGCCCGTCATTCTTGGTAACTCTATCAATTGCCTCAAATTGTCACGTGCGTTATTTAAGCGAGGCATCAATGTACAACCCATTTTGTATCCAGCTGTCGAGGAAAAAGCGGCGCGGCTGCGATTTTTTATTACGACCAATCACAGCTTAGACCAAATTGAAAAAACAGTAGCTGCCGTAGATGAAGAACTGACAAAAATTGACCCAGCACATACTGCCCGTGCGAAAGAACAGAGTGATTCTGTTTCAGTGGCATAGCAACCGGCATCTACCGGCGACTACAATCTCACTACTTTTCATGCTGTTCTGACCGAAAATTAGAAAAACACTCTGACGATAGAGTGAATTGTGTTTTTTCACGTTGTCTCGGTATAACAAGTGAATGCCTACAACAAACGAAACCACTGCTCATCGTCTCGTACTTCCTGCAGATGCAAACCATTACGGAACACTCTACGCCGGCAGCTTATTAAAATATGCTCTCGAGGCCGCTTACGCAGCAGCTACGCGTAGTGTCGGGTCAGAAGCAAACCTTATGCTACGGCGTGTGTTGAGCATGGAGTGTCGCCGAACAGTACCGGTAGGAAGCCTTGTTGAAATCCGAGGAGCTGTTCTGCAGGTTCGACAGTGCCACCTTGTTGTTGGAGTTGTCGGCATGCCCCTCAGCCAGGGTGATCTACCTTGGATGGATGGCCTTCTGGGATTTGTACAAGTGGATGCCCGGGGGTTACCAGCAGAATTCCCAACTGACGTTGCGGCAACTCCTGTTACATCTTTCTGGACACCTCTCTTGAACCGCCTTGCAAAAACAAAAACCCGCGGCGCTAGTGCAGAGTGGCTTTCAGCCGGATTTGGCGAACAACAAACTCCCCCTCAAACGAAATAATTTCTGACTCGGAATTACGGCATCCGTTCCGTCTAATATTTCACTTCGATGCCAAAATCTACCCCATTTGTAAAGACATATTCATTTCCGGAATTACCCGTAACCTGCCGAACGTATGGGGAATTTATGTATTCTATGTATTGTTCTTGATTTGGAACGGTTAGCGCTGCCGTCGTAGCCGTTTCGGTACCTGGAATCGGTACAGTAGGAGCGACCAAACGATCACCAGCTGCTGGATCGAACGTCACAGTAGCCACACTACCTTTTAAGACGTTATTTCCATCCACGACAACTGTACCTAGGGTATTATTTCTTGTGGCACGAGCAGTGAGCTGGGGGACAATCTCATAGGCTGTATTCGAAGCTGCTCGGGCGATCTGAGAGAGCCACATTCCCGTATAACCAAAATTTATACTGACAGCCTGACTAACACGGAACTTCCCTCCAAATCTCCATTCTCCGATTGGGGCAAATGTAAAACGATGCTCTGCTGAATTTGTTGCATTGCTTTGACCGGTCGGAAATAGTTGCGTTATAAGTGGACTTGTTGGCACGCTGGCTGTCGTGATGGTCGACCCACCACCCCCGGTCGTTGGGCCTATACCCGTCCCGGTTGAATTCGTAGATCCAGCTTGTGCAACATCAACTGTTGTCAGTCCACCGCCTGCAAAATTTGTACGCAGATAGTCCGCACCAATATTCACTGGAAGCTGCGCTCCTTTATAAATATTATTCTGCCAATTGAAACCTGCTGTAAAACTTCCACCCGCGTACCACTCCCAACGGCCTTCACTGCCCTCAAACATCATGCCAAACTCAGGACCAACCATATTATTGGAGGTGAACGTCTCCCACTGTGCTGCCTGAAAGAGTGACCCAGGGCCCGTCCCCGTAATGGTCGCAGGAAGGTCTCCTGTAGTGATCCCAAGAATCCCGGCCCCTCCACTGGAGGCGGTAAAAGAGGTCTGCACGTTTCCTGCTGGGCCGGTCGTTGTATTGTTGCCGCCGGTATTATTGTTGCCACCAGTGTTGTTGCCACCAGTGTTGTTGCCACCAGTGTTGTTGCCACCAGTGTTGTTGCCACCAGTGTTGTTATTGTTGCCACCAGTGTTGTTATTGTTGCCACCACCGTTGTTTCCGCCGCCACCAGAGCTCGAATTAAATGTGTTTTGAAAACTCGTGTAATCGAGTTCAAACCGGTCAGCAAGCTGAACAAATCTTGGTCCCAGTGAAAATCTTGCTTGTGTTGAACCGCGACGACGACCAAGATTCTTTTTGAGAGTGAGTGCTACTGATGCTGATTGTATTTCTGTTGTGTTTCTCTGGTACAGATTCTGGGTAATCAGATGGTCTGGTGGCGGGCTATCAACAGTTGTTTCAAGATTCACACCTTGTATCGCACCACCGCCGCCACCATTATTATTATTACCACCACCACCACCACCACCACCACCACCAGTCCCTTGGTTTTCAAACGTAAATTCTTGCGTTGGTGAGTTCGCAGCAAATTCATTGGATGTCCCAAAGACTTGATCCTGCTTCCCTAATTGAAAGTATGAAATATGCACTCCTCTCCCGCCGTACGACCAACCACCTTCGTATCGATCACCCATTGTCATCTTTGTTCTCAACCAGCTACTATTCAGGTCGAGTCTCAATGGGTCTGCACCTATCTCAAAAAGACTTGTCTGTGGTGAAACATTTGGGACGATTTCAACTTGAGAAGCTGACCCCGGTGATGTTGACGAAACGACAATAGGATTTGATCGAGCGAAATCGATGTAGTCGTTATTTAAATCTGCAATGGTGAATGGTGATATTGGAGCTTGTGGAATCACGGAAACACCATTTTCACCAGGAGTTCTTCCAACTGAGGTTGTACGCGGAACCGTAATTCCCCAGTACAGCTTGTCATAGTTAAAATAGAATCCATCATCGTCTCGATTCCAAATATTATACGACCCAAGATCAGGAGGCGCAAACAGTTGAAAATCATAGAAATCCTGGTCTGGCAGCATCGGCATCCAGTCGCTTGCTATAGACTTACGGATACACAAGCCAGGCAAACCAGTGGTTGCAACACACAACAACACAGTCAGAAATGCTCGTGAAAACTTGGTAATACGTCGCAAAAGATGCTTCTGAATAACCATTGCTCATTCGTCCCAAGGATCAGTATCCAAATCGTCCGCATCGACGGATTCTTTTCTGGTATCGGTCCTAACGATCGTTTGTATTGACTAAAGTTGGAAAACAATGACGATTATTCCGAAAGAAAGCCTGACTATTCGACCTATCTTGCCATTCTCTGGCGATCCACCCAAAGAACCAAGAACAAGGACACCCGCTACACTGAGATACTTCGGGTCAAGAGAAAGAAAGACTGCCATGTCCAGCTTGAACGTGCCACTGATCACAAGTGCCTGCCTACTAATAGTATCGATGGCTCTCCCTCTTTCAGGTGCAGAGCAGGCAGCTGCTCCAAAGCCTCTTGAACCCCCGCAGTTCCTACGTCTCTATCAGGACGAAACTGACGAACCGATTGCCCTCGAAACCGCTATTGTTCGATATGGCTATGACCACGACACGGCCAACCAAACAACTCATGTAGATCTTGTTGCTGCTGTGCATATTGGTGAAAAAGAATATTTTTCAACCCTGAATCAGCTTTTCCGTACATACGATGTGGTTCTCTATGAATTGGTGGCTCCACCAAATGCGAGAGTTCCACAAGCTGGTGGCCGCCCATCTGGAGCAATTGGCACCGCACAGCAAGGACTCAAGAACCTACTGGGCCTCCAGTTCCAGCTCGATCAAATCGATTACACAGCACAGAATTTTGTCCACGCAGATCTTTCACCTCAAGAGTTCAACAAGGCAATGCAGCGCAGGGGAGAGTCTTGGTGGACGATGTTTTCAAAAATCATGCAGGAAAGCATGGCCCGCGCGAATGAAACTCCAAAAAAGAAGTCGTCTGAACCCTCATTTGGCGATCTCTTCGGCATTGTTTTTGGATCCAATCGAGAACTCCGAATGAAACGACTCCTCGCAGATCAATTTTCTGATATGGAGGTACTGACTTCAGCCTTTGGAGGAGAAGAGGGGTCTTCGCTAATCACCGACAGGAATACAGCTGCCCTCTCAGTTCTCAAACAACAATTACAAAACCGCGCGCAATCGATAGCTATCTTTTATGGCGCTGCACACATGCACGACTTTGACCAAAGGCTCCGCAAAAATTTTCAATTGCAACCAACCGAGACCGTATGGCTTGAGGCTTGGAATCTCAGAGAGCCCGCTCAGTAGCTGAGGCAGACACAAGATTTCAACGAAAAAACGCCTCCGCGAGCGTTGTCTGCGATTCACCACAAAAACTATTGGTTTCAGCAAGGCTCATATCAATCTGCAACTGATCGACATACTGACGAACAGAGGCTAAAAGCTGTTCGTAACCCATTGCAGCAACGGTGTCTCCGATTGGATCAAACTCAATGTCACCACGGTAACCAGACTCAACGAGTAGATGCAGTAGGCCCAATAGCGGCAGTTCTCCTGCACCTGGAGGAAGCCTTTCATGACCATGCGCAGTGTTACTCACCCTATCGGCGACTGACACAAGTTTAGCCTGTTCGATAACAGACCTCTTGTTTTCCAGTGAAAGCAATTCCTCTGAAAACGTCCAGAGATCAATTGCTATACCGACATTTGTAAATCCAGAAGCAGTTACCAGATCAACACCCTCATCTAATGTTGTCAAAAAACTCGCTTCATCTTTTGCTGGTTTGATAGCAAGCACCACTCCAGCTGATTCAGCAATGGGCGCAAGCTCTTCGATTGCGAGACGAATAAGACGTCGAGCATGCGAGAGGGTATGCCCGGCACGCCCTCCCGGATGCAAGACAATGAGTGGACACTGCAGCTGCTCCGCAACGTCAATAGCTTCACAGGCATCTTCAAGACTTTCTCGAAACGTATGCCCCTCACTACCAGTAAATCCACCAGGCCACTGAAGTGACGAAACACGCACTCCTGAACTGCCCAAGAGATGTCTCGCATCGGAGAGCGAGACATCTGACACCTTTGGCCGCCACAACGAGATCGCGTCGAAACCATGCTCGGTGTAATGGCAAAGCTCTTCACCAAGATTCCATCGCAGTGTCGCTATTTGACTGACCGCAATCCGCAACGCTGTTGAGGAAAGCATAAGCGGTTATTCTCCAAGATCGAGCATGCCAGGTAATATATAAATAATGAATGCGTTATTGAACACAACTCTGCAAACTGAACTACGTAAAGCGAGGCTCAATAACAAATAGCCGCATGATCTTAATTTGGCACACCGATAAATTAAGACC
>Ga0315315_10003569_pt1 | contig 14279 bp, 8 predicted proteins | sample M140m3416metaG_FD_203699 | JGI IMG/M metagenome (GOLD analysis project Ga0315315, IMG submission 203699) | Ammonia-oxidizing marine archaeal communities from Monterey Bay, California, United States - M1 40m 3416 | ecosystem: Environmental > Aquatic > Marine > Intertidal zone | place: USA...
AAACATTTTTATTTAAAAGTGGCGGCACCGATACATTAAATACTATGGAATTTAAGGTTGGGGATATAGTTGTTGTCAATTACTATAGAATGTATGATGATCTGAGGCAGCGTTCGGCGGAGGAGGGAGGGTGTGTGGGGAATACAGTCCCTGAAACCCGAAATTACAAAAATGGTTCTACCGCATTAAATTTAAGGTTAGAAATGCACCCTATAGTTCCAGAGGATACGAATAGTGGTGGCGATATGACTGAGTCTAAACTTACAGATGGTACATGGAGGTCAAATATAATTAATACAATAGATTATGTAAAAATAAAAGATGCAGAAACTTCAGGTGCCAGTCACTTTTTTATCACAGAAAAAGATGGGGAAATTAGAAAGGGTGATGCAGTGGTAATAGGGCCAAATGCTACAAATTCTACCACCACTACTGAATATCAAGTAGGGGGGGTTACTATTGATGCTAATAGTAGAAGACAAGTTGATATTGTCCAAGTTAATAACAATAATGACTCAGTAACTCTTTCTGCGGACTTAATAGAGGGTGCATGGATTAAAGTGGTCCGGGGGAAATATAATGTTGTAGAAATCTACAGTGGTGTGGCTGGTGAAGAATTTTTTTATATAACCCCATACCCGAATGATGATGACACAACAGCAAGCAGTGTGACAGCAGGTATTTCTGCAGATGATATTATTACTATAACACCCGATGCCTCATCATCTACAGATACTCTTACATTTAAAGTTGCCTCAGTAGGTGCTAAGGGTGCTGACATAGCCGATAAACGGAAGATAAACATTACGAATATTGACGACAGCGCGGCCACCGAACTACCAACATTAACAGCAGGGGCGAAAATCCAAGTAGTAAGTGGAAGTGTAACAACAGATGGCATTCAACATGATACCCCAGGGGTGGCTGACGGAAACGGTGTGCGGGACTACGAAAAATGGGCATATGATAATATAGTTGATCCTCCTAAAAAACCACGTCATGCAACGAAAGAAATTACGGGAAATATTCATGAAGAATTAAATTCTAGTTATATTACAAACTTGGAGGTGAAAGGGGATATTAATTATCTTGATAAGTCTGTAGAAAACATAATACGTAATCTCACTGTTTTAAAAGTTTTTAAAACAACATTAGACGGGGGGAGTACAATATTTGAAGTTACTTTTAATGATAGTATTAACCTTGATGAATCGCGAGCCCCCGCCCTCAAGGTTAATGATAAAGTATCATTTGAAATAATCGCAAGGGTCCAGAATCCCAAATCAAGGTGTTCGCAATTAAAGAAAGATATATATGTCTATTCTTTTTGTTTAGAACCAGAAGAACATCAACCAAGTGGATCATGTAATTTTTCAAGAATAGACAGTGCGAAATTATTAATTAATTCAAAGGCATCAATTAGTAACATTTACGCTGTTAATTATAATGTTTTAAGGGTAATATCTGGTATGGGTGGTGTTGCTTATTCAAGTTAAATATAATTATAATTAATATAAGTATATTAAATGGGGGGTGGTTTAATTCAATTAGTCCTGAGGGGTAAAATGGATACATATTTAACCGGTAATCCTGAATTTTCATTTTTTAAAGCAGTATATAGAAGACATACGAATTTTTCTATAGAATCTATAAGACAACAATTAGTTAATAAGGGTATCGGAGAAAGGGACCTTAGAGCAAAATTATCTAGATCTGGTGATTTAATTGGTAAAATGACACTAGAAGTAAAGTTAAACCGTGGGGATGCACAAAATGTTACAGGGAGTGGAACTTATCTAAATTGGACGAATAATACAGGACATGCTTTTATAAAGGAATGTGAACTTTTAATAGGTGGTCAAACAATAGATAAACATACATCAAAATGGTTAGATATTTATAATGAAACATTTGATAAAGATGAACAAGAATGGATTGGAATTAATAAGCATCCGGGAAAATTCGGATACTTTAAAAAAGGTAGTAAAACTGTTAATCAACAAGAGTTGAAATTATATATACCTTTACATTTCTGGTTTTGTGATAACCCTGGTTTATATTTGCCAATTATTGGTATATCTAAACATGATGTGGAATTACATATAAAAACTCGTTCTGTTGAATATTTATTTAATTTGGATGGAGAATTATCATTTACAAATACTGAAGCGGATATAGATCTATGGTGTGATTATATATTTTTAGATGAAGATGAAAAGAGGAAATTTGTATTAGAAAAAAAAGCATACTTAATTCAACAAGTCCAAATTTATGAAAAAAAGATGGAATTAATAAATGAAATAAATTTATATCATCCAGTAAAACAGTTATTCTGGGTTATTCAAGAATCAACTGTAAATACCGAATCTGGTAGTGGTAGTTCTGGTATGGATGTTCTTGCAAATGTTTCGGGACAACCACCACTTAATAAAAACGATTACTTTAATTATCAATCTAAAAGCGATGGAAATAAAGAAATAGTTTATGCTGTCCCGTCTTTTGAATCTTTTAGAACCGCTAAATTATGTTTAAATGGTAATGATAGATTTTCAGAAAGGGACGCAAGTTATTTTAGATTATTACAACCATTAAATGGTGGATTGAAAGTTCCTGCGAAACATATATATATGTATAGTTTTTCATTAAATCCTATGGAATTTCAACCTAGTGGAACATGTAATTTCTCCCGCTTAGATAAAACGGAATTAATATTTACAAGTGGATATGACTTTGTGGATGAACAATTATGTGTTTATGCTATAAATTATAATGTATTAATTGTTTCTTCTGGTATGGCGGGTCTAGTATATAAATAATTATTTCCTTAGTATTTCTTTTCTTAATTTTTCAATTTCTTCTTTAAAAAATGCTTCCATACTTTCTCTTTTTTGTTTTTCTTTATTAAGTTCATTTTTTAATTCTTTTATTTCGTTATTTGTTTCCTGCATACCTTTTACAATATAAGATGTAAGTTTTTGATAATCAATTGTTAATATATTTTTTTTAATATTTTTTTTAACTAGTAATGGAAATACATTTTGAACATCTTGTGCTATAAAACCTATATCATTTACCCCAGATGATTTAAGTTTGTAATTTACTGGTTTTAATAAATTAATTTTTTCTATAATATTATTTTCAATACCTACGATATCTTTTTTTAAAGAAATATCCGACTCCACCCGAACCCCACCCACATAACAGCTACCCGATACATACATATTACCAAATACATTCATACCATAACCGACTTTAACTTCCGCATTAAAATCCAAGCGCCGCTGGGAGTACGAAGGACCCCCCACCCCATATATTAAGCAATTCATCCCCCTCCCGCTGCTATATGCGTCAATATAGAGGCGGTAATCTTCTTCGCTAGAGTTGTAAGGTCCTGTCTTGTAACCAATACATGTATTACATTTGCCGAGAATGTTTGATCCAGAAAATGAACCAATAGATGTATTTTTTTCCCCTGTTTTTAAAGTTACTAACGCTTCTCTTCCTAAAGCGGTATTGTGGCCGCTGGTCTCTGTATCCTTACCACAATAATAACCAATATAAGTATTTCCAGTTGAACCTTGTTTTAGATTCTCTCCACTTTGATACCCAAGACATACTTGTGCCGAATTCTCTGCCGGACCTGGAGAGCCGAGACTCCCAGATTGATACCCCAAATAAATAGATGTTTCACTTGAACTTGTTATATCAATAACATTTAGACTTGGCACAATAAGTTTTTTGCCATTTGGGACCGTAACTTCCCCCTGAAGGTTTGCAACAAACGTTGGATTAGAACCAAGTATTTTAAAATCACCTCCAGCACCGAGATTAATATGGAGTCCTCCATTTATCATAAGTGTTCTGGCTGGCACTTGGCCCTGCGTACTCGTACCACAATTACCATATATGAGTGAAGACGAACCACGCAGCGTCGTATCAATAATTATTTGGTCGTTATAAGCTGAGTCGGACGTCTGAGACCCCGCCGGCCCCGCGTCCTTCCCTATTGAAATATTGTTGTTCCCATATGTATAGCGTCCAGCCTGATATCCTATAGAAACATTATAATTCCCTGTAGCTGCATCTCCAGAATTCTGTCCTATTGCAATATTGTGGTGCCCTGTGGAGCAGTCCTTCAACGTCTGATACCCAATCCCTATATTATGATTTCCAGTTTGAATACCTTTACCAGACTCCACACCTATACATATAGAATTCTTTGCGGTGTCTAAATCTAAAAGTGAAGAATTCCCTATCCCTATATTATCAGAAAAGGCGCGCAGGGGTGAGGGTGGGTCCTCGGTAGGGTTATGGTTTCCACGACAAGCATTATATCCAATCCCTATATTGTGTGAACCATCCTCAAGTCGCCCCAACGATTCCGTGCCAAAACATATATTATAATCTCCACTTATATATCTTCCTGTGTTATGTCCCATCATAATATTATGGTCTCCAGAAGAAGATTCCCCTGCGTAATTCCCTAATGCTATACAATATTCTTCCGCCGATCCCCCTACTTTTCCTTTTAAACAAGCGTATCCTATTCCAATATTATATTCTGATGTCACAAATTTACAGTTATCTGTCCCTATCGCTATATTAAGGTATGCAGCATTCCCCATATTACTCATATTATCACTTCCGATTGAAATGTTACTACCACCTGAATCACCTGAATCACCTGAATCACCTTCTATGTTTAAAGGATTCATATTTCCATTCCCCACAGATACATTGTAATTTCCCGTGGTTTGTTTACTATTGTTGTCCACACCAATTAATGTATTATATTTACCACTCGTAATTTTTGTTCCACAACCATAACCAAATAAACTATTCCCTTCTCCTTCCATATTGTTTATTTCTTCCTTAAATGTTGCAAAAATAGTCGTCTTTGTTATTTGAGATAAATCAAGGTTGTGGGTATTATTAGTTATTAATAAATTATCTAAAGAATTTCTGTCTGCGGAAGTAATATCTATATTATTACTTGAAATAGATAAAGTGCTACATAATATACTCCCATCCACATTTAGATTTCCACTTGAATTTGAACCGTCTACAATTGTAACATCTGCATTTAGATTCATTGTATGTGTTGTAGAACTTTGATCACCCCATATAAGGGAACTAGACCCCTGGGGACTCCCACTTGCATCAATAATTAGTAAGTTATTTACCTCCTGGTTATCTTCAGAGCTGGGGAACCCTGCTTGATAACCAATACAAATAGTATTTTTAGTTGAATCAATACCAGAACCAGAGTGACTTCCTATAAATGTGTTTTGCTGGACGCCTTCATCATCGCCCGTAGTAAAATATGAACCACTTTTATAACCTATAAAAGTATTGTCATGCAAGTTGCCTACGCTACTATAACCAGCATCAGCACCTAATATTGTTGTGTGGTTACCCCTTGCCCTCACACCATATCCTATAATAGTTGTTTCTGTATATGTGTCTGCATCAATTAGAGAAGAATAAATGTCGTTGCCCATTGGATTAGTGTCATTAGAAATAACCAAGTTCCCGTTAGGGGTTTCCTGTGTGCCATCACCGGGGGAGGACATAATCCATATTTCACCGTTTGTGGTATCTCCATCCCTTAATGTTTTGTCAAAAAACTTTATCTCACCACCTTCAACAGTTAAATTACCACCGCTCCAATTAGTTTCACCCGCTTCTGCTGCTGCTGCGGCCGCTTGGTGTTTATTAATTACCACATCTGCATTAAAACTGATTGTATGCGTTGTAGTGCTTTGATCACCATAGATTAAAGAATCTGCACCCGAACCATAATCATACAATGGGGTAGTTCTCATGTCTATATAAAGTCGGTTGCCCGATGATTCACTGGCAGGTACGGGTCCAGAACTTCTCCCAATACAAATATTATAATTTCCAGTGGTAATGTTATATCCTGCTTCCATACCAAAAAGACTATTTGAATGACCACTTGTAATTTTATATCCTGCATGGGCACCGTATGCTGAATTGTTGTTTCCACTGGTGCTCGCCATTAAAGATGAATAACCACACGATGTATTATATGTTCCATTATCAATATTATAGAGGGAAGAACCACCTACCGCTACATTGAAGTCTCCAAGGGTGCTACGGTCAAGTGCCACTTGTGAACCTATCATTACGTTCCATTTCCCCTTCGTAGTCCCGTTATTTGCACAGACATCATTACCAATTAATATATTACAATATGTTCCATCATCGCTTTCATCAAAGGTATTATTATAATTTGTTAAAGATAGATTTGTATCATGATATATAACATCAGAGGGTGCTCCATCCTGAATGTTTAATGACCATATTTTTCCATTTGTAGTATCGGTTCCCCTTTTTGGTCCATGTATATTTATCTCCCCACCTTTAACAGATAATGTCCCACCACTATTGGCATTATTGATTGTCACATCCGCATTAAAACTTAATGTTTGTAATGTTACATCAACTTGATCACCAAATATTAATGGTGTTAATGATTCTCCACGTGTTGAGATATATAATTTATTATGATTTGTATTATTTTCTTCATCATTGGGTGGTCCAGCATTATAACCAATAATTATATTACGAGAAGATTGACCATCTAGATTATAACCCGATCTATAACCAAGCATAACATTTCCAGTATTTCCTATATTAACAGTAGTATCTTCCATAGATATATTATATCCAGATTGATACCCTATTAAAACATTATATGATGTTGTTGTAGCAGTATACCCTGATTCATATCCTATTAACACATTCCCATCTCCAGATGATGTAAACCCGCTTTTAAATCCTAGAAAAACACCATTACTTGAAGAAGCGGATTTTCCAGAAGAACATCCAGCAAAAAGGTTATTATCGCCACCTGCAGTTTCTATTCCATCACCTAAATATACATTATAACTACCACTATGTCCACCGATGCTCAGAGGAGAAGGACCATAACCAGCACGATTACCTAGAGCGGTATTATATGACCCTTTTAAAAATACACCTGATTCATTTCCTAAATATACATTATAACTACCATCATGTCCACCATCATGTCCACTAGAAGGACCACCACAACCAGCACGATTACCTAGAGCGGTATTATATGACCCTGTTAAAAATACACCTGATTCATTCCCAACAAAAACTGATCCAACACTTGTTGTTCCTTTCTCACCGGATTTATATCCAATGTATGTATTCTTTGTTCCATCAGTATTTTCAAAACCAGAATTAGATCCACAAAATGTATTGTATTGTGAATTTATTGAAGACTTAAAACCCGTTTTATAACCTATTAATGTAATATCTCTATTTTGTGTTATCCTCACACTATTACTAGTTCCAGAACCAGCCTGGTAACCAAATATAAAACTACTATCATTTTCTGAAAAGTCTAAATTAGATGGTTTACCAAGTTCTACAGCACCCTGACCTACAATTTTTAAAACCCCCTCGAACTGTTGATCCCCAAATATAGTTAAATCTTTAAAATATCCATTATAATAAACATTTTCATTATTTATTTCACCTACTATACTCGTTGTATCATTGACTTGTGCTGATAAACTTGCGTTTGTGCCACCCCCGCCGACGATACTGATAGATGGTGGTTCCGAAGAAGAATAACCAAGACCTGGATTAGTTATAGTTACACTTTCTATACCCCCACCCCTGTCTAATACACATATTCCTTGTGCAGTATAGTTAGCTCCAAATGGTGAAGTATCAAATGTAATTGTTGGAGCAGACGTATAACCCCCACCCGAATTATCAATAGTTACACCAGTAACCATTCCTCTTTTTACAGATACACCATTCTCATCAATATTCATAACTTGTTCTTTATTACCTATATCGTATTGTATAGATGCGTTATTACCTGCATTTGTGCTCTGCGTTTTAATAATGGTCTTCTCTAAATTATCTGAACCATCATATGAACCATAAAATTTTATATTATTATTAATATCCTTACCTATATCAAAATAATGACCCGTAATGTTATTAGATAAAGAATAAACACTAAAGTGGTCTGATATATTAGTCACTATACTTAGTTCATTATTAAGCCTTATCTGTGTTAGATTACCAACAGTTTCTGAAGTTAAACCAGTTCCTGTTATAGATGAGAGAAATTTTGATAGTTTCGGCATGTTTGTTCCACCAACACTTTGAATAATAATTTTATCATTATTTACTGATTCATATTCTTCTGTTGATCCATTTGGGTCCAATGATGATAATTCAAGACTAACATCTATATCTGTTAAAAAGCTCCCACTACCAGATAATCCTGCTCCAGTTGTTAGATTCCCAACTGCCTGCGTCTGGGAGAGCGCAGTGAGAGTCCCCCATTGAAGTTTACTTTGAGAAGGTATATTTATAACAACATCTATATTGGGTATATAACCACTACCACCGTCAAGGAGAACAAAATCATCTATCTGTCCACCTGAAATATTAGTTATCTTTATACTTGCTGGAACAGTCATATCATTTGTTAAACTAGATTTAGCATTAGTTACAGTAACAGTATCACCTGGTTCATTTGTCCAATTAATATTTATTTCTTTTGATGTAGAATCGTATGATGTTATTTCTCCTGTATAAAGGGTTCCTGAAACATCGGTAACTAAAGTCCATCCGGTGTAATAGTTATCTACATCACTTAAAGTTTGTACATTTGGTGCTGGAGGGGAGTTATAATTATATAAAGTATATATATTTGTGTTATTGACAATAGTCCGTGTAATTTCAACAGATCCATGCCCTTGTTTTAATTTATATTGTGTTAAAGTAGTTGTTTGAGGTATCGGGGATGATAATGTTGCTCTATTCGTATTTGCTTCATAATCATAAATTATTATTTTTGCATTGGGGTTTATAGTTTCTATAGTCCATCCATTATAGAATTTATCATTCGTATTTGAAGATGATGCAAGGTAGATAATATCTCCAACGGTGGACGTCCCTTGACTACATGTTCCATTTTCTAAAGTTCTACCTCCTGTCATAAAAACATTTGTATTTACTTCGGGGTAATTATTCTCATCGTAATTGGAACCACCAGTAATCCTCTGTGCGAGCGGCGGGTCAATTAATGTTCCTGAAGGGTTTGAGCGTAATCTAATAATTCCACCAGAACCATAACCATTAGATGCAACTTTCAATATTTGGTTTGGTTGTCCTGGTTGTGATGGTAATTCCATTACATATGAATCACTACTTGTCATTGATGTTGATGGTCTAAACCCAGAATAAATAGTATCTTTAAATGCATTAAATTTTAATCCTTTGGCTTGGAGAATATTAAGATTCCCCGCAGAGTCAATCTTTATACTTTCATGTTTCCCAGAATTTACATCACTACCACCTGTATTTGAAAAGATTATTTCACTCCCTATGTAATTGCCTGAATAACCTTTTTTATATGACTTTATTTCAATTCCTGCAGAATCATAAAATCCACCATTAACGTAAGGAGTAAAAGATATGTTCCCTATATTATTTCCATGCTTGATTTCTGCCTTTGAAAGATTAGTACCAGATGCCGTTTTAAAAATAAAATCAGGACTTTCTGTATTTTTTACAGAATCAATTATAAATTGACCCGTATTTGTTTGATTATTTACTCCACTAATATTTTTAGAAGAATCGGTAATAATAGTTTTATTAGAAAGGACAATACCATCTTCTATATCAACTAGTTTTCCTAACTGTAGATAGTCAACCTTTGCCTGCGCCCCAGAACCATCCTTATCTACCAATTCCAATACACCTCTAAATGAAATATCTCTAGGGATATCTATACTTCTATCTAGAATACTCCCCATAACAGCAGATGCCCTACTAATACTTAATGATGATGCCATTTTCAAGCTCTATATATTATAACATTGTAAAAATATAAAATATAAACTATTAAAAAATATTTATATTATTATATGGAAAAAGAAAGGAATGAAAATAAAAGATTCTACATTTTATTATTAATATTATTATGGTCTAGCGTAATAATTACTTATTTTAATTATACAATTGAAAATGCGGTAGTAATTCCGAGTATTAATAGTGCTTCCTATGATAGAATTTTAAAACATACCCGTTTATTAAAAAATAAGAACAAATTTACTTAAAAAAATATTATCTATTATTAATAAAAATGGAAGGGGAAAATTACAGAAACTTTGATCTTGTTGTCAGCAAAATGCGGACCTTTTTTAAGGACGTAAAGGGATTTGTTGAGGTTCACCCTCAGAACAAAAAGAGTATCTTAGCAGCATGCGAAGATCCCAAAACAATTGCAACCTACAATTACGAAGGTCAGATTTGGCCACTACCTCAGACTGGTCAGATGTGGTTGGAACATTATCTTTTGGAACACCCCGAAGAAAATGGTTTCTTCTGTGTTTCTACTTCATACCGTAATGAACCTGACCCTGTCCCTGGGAGACATGACAGAATATTCCCTATGTTTGAGTTTGAATTAAAGGGTGGTATGGATGAACTAAAAAAGATGGAGGGAGAACTACTTGATTATCTAGGATTTAATAGAAAGGAGGATGGAAGCTACCCTTCGGATGATTATGATAATGTTTGTAAGACTTATGGTCTCAATGTTGAAACGGATGAACTTGAAAATGAACACGAAGAGAAACTTGGAGAAGACCATGGTCCTATTTTCTTCCTTGAAAATTTCCCGGAACGGACCAGTCCTTTCTGGAACATGAAACTCCACGATAGTAAGAAACATTCTAACAAGATTGATGTTATTATGCACGGTATTGAAACTATTGGTTCTGCGGAGCGTTCTGTTGACCCAGAAGCGATGAGAGAAACTTTCTATACTATTTCGGGTGGTGAATACTGTAATACTTTATTTGCCCAGTTTGGAAAGGCGCGTGTTGAAAAAGAACTTGAAGATTTTCTTAAGAGCGACTTCTTTCCCCGTTCAGGTGGAGGTATCGGTGTAACTCGTATGATTCGTGCGATGAAACTTTCTAACCTACTACAGTAGATTATGCATTTTTAAATTCTTCTCTTAGTTTCATAAGTATATTTCCGTGATTATTTTTACCTTCATCATTTTTATTAACTCCCCAAAAGGTGTCTATTCTAAAACCTTTATGGACTAATAATTTATTATCTGTTTTTATTAATTTATCAATTAAATCTGTATTAGACATATAATAGTCTCTAGTAATTTCTTCCATTATTTTTAACTTCACATTATCCCAATCATCTCTTAAAGTAAATTCGTTTTCTTTAAAAGATGTCTTTCCTCCAAATTTTTTGGCATTATTTGGTGTTAAAACATCACTAACATTTGTTGATAGTGCAAAACGGTATTCTTCAACTTTAGGATCATCTTCGGCAAGTTTTTGTGCATGGAATGCGTGTTCAACGGTAGAGTATTCCATACCATTATATTTAAATGGTTCTGCTTTATTAAATGTTGACAACCATTTATTTTGTTTTGAATTACTGAAGTAATATAAGTTTTCTTGTTCTTCTATATCAGGTTCTTCATCTACTTCTTCATCTTCTACATCTGGTTCTTCAGGTTCTTCTGGAGCGGGTTCGGGTTCATGTTCCCCTTGATTTATTTTACTTATGGGGACATATGTAACCTCCGTATCTTCTTCATTACGAATTTTCAGTAATCCACCCACTTCTTTTTCTGTTTTAATAAATCCTGAAAGTATCTCCCCCTTTGATTCCCAATGGACTATATCACCTTTAGTAAATGGGTGTGTTTTTTCTTTCTTAGGTTTTTTCTTTATTTTTTTCTTTTCACTTTCAACATTTTTAAGAAGAGATACTTCGGGTTTTTCCACCATATAGAATGGTTGAAATGTTTCAACTAACTCTTTTATTTTTATATATTCCTCATTTAAATTTTTTACCAAAGATACATACTCTTTACGTAAGAGGACTTTTTCACTTTCTTCAAAATTATTTATACTGTTTAGAATTTCTCTGCACCGTTTAGTCTTTTCTACTCTATTTCTATAAAAGTTTTCAATGTCTTTCTTTTTATTTTCAACATTTATCTTATAAAACTTTTCTGTAATTTCTTTAATTTTTCCTTCTATTTGTTTTCTCTTTTTTGTATCCTCTTTAATATTTTCAGACATATCTATATACTTATTTATGGCTTCTAAATTTAATCCCGCCTCTAATTCATTTTTTAATAGTTTCATATCCTTCTCATAATGTATGTATTTAGGGAATTTTATCTTTATTTTCATCCCACATTTTTTATCTCCATTTGCTCCACCACAACTTAAACTAACTTCATCGTAGTCCTCTTTAAATACTTTTTCTGTTGGACATCCTTTGCACCTTAAAAAGTTATCTTTTGTGGATAAAAATTTTAATTTCTCATCGTAAAAGATGCTAATACTTTCTAAATAATGACCTATATCATTTACTTTTGACATTATTCTTTTATAATTATAAATATATTAAAGTATGAACTCATCATTATTTTTTATTATATCTTTTAACTTATATATCCGTTCTTCAAAATCCCCTTTTCTCTTTTCTTTTTCTCTCTTACGGCGGTTTAAAAAGTATAAACCTATTACTAATATCAATAATCCCATAAAATTAAATAAAGAATTGTAATTAAATTCTTGGTTTACATTTATTTTAGTTATTTTCTTTTCAATCGCGGGTTTATTTTTAAAAAAAATAGTGGAATTTTCCTTAAAAATTTCATTTAAATCAACTAATTTGGGTTTCATAGTAGGTTATAAAAAAATATATATTAAGAAAAAATATCAAACAAAATCATCTGTTTTTACAGAAATGTAAAGGTAGAATAACATACTTATAACTAATGTGATTAACCAAAATGGTGCTATTGTTCTACTATCACCAACTCCAAAATCTTTAAAATTACCTTTATCATCAAAACAGAATGAAGGTTTGTAATAATATACTATAGCATTAATGCCTATAAAAAACATAATTACTTTCTGCATTTTTCCATCAATATCAAACATATTATATAAGTATTATATAATTAATTTAAGATTATTTATAAATTATATCAAGACACCTACTCAACACAACTCCATATACCCCTATACGTATCTTCGTATTCTTCATGGTTTGTTTCCACAGAACCCTCTGGACACACACACTCAACTGGGTCTGCGGCAGGGCTTCCAGCTAGTGACGTGATATCCGTTCGGTGATGATCTGCCTCACCATACAGTATACCTACCTCACATAATGTTGGTGTTTCTACACCCTCCCCCCCATCTTCACAACTCCACACGTTGTCCTGGGTCGTGTTAAAATCAGGATGACGTGTTCGGCGAGTACCAGATGGACAAACACATGTGTGATTTCTTCCGAACCGCCCACCATACCAGCTCGTAGGACTTACACCATCAGTTCTACCGACTCCATTCTTTATTGGACTTCTTGCACATGGTTCTCTACCCAAAAACGGATCGGATGGACCACTACCCGAACCACTACCCGAACCACTACCCGAACCACTACCCGAACCACTACCCGAACCACTACCCGAACCACTACCCGAACCACTACCCGAACCACTACCACTACCCGAACCACTACCACTTTCACTGGAATCATCATCTCCTCCAGTGAGGAGGACAATTAACCCTATTCCAAGAGGAAGGACACATAATAATAAAAACCAACTACAATCAATGGCACAATATTTTTTTTCGTTTCCATATATATTATAATGTATATTTGTTTTTATTACTTAATGAATATATATCCCATAAAATTTATCTAGGGTGCTCCATCAATGCTTGGATTCCTCACCCCACCCTCTCCAGCACATGCTCCCATCCGCCCCCCCGCGTGCTCGGACAGCGATGGACCTCCGTGCTCAGGCATTCTGGCACCTGTACAGGTGTTTGCAGAATAACATCCAGGATCACCAGTTGGTCCAGCGCACCTTCCTGAAGGACAATCAAGATCTTCTTTACAGTGATGATGGACGTTGCTGGATCCATCCACAATGTTCGGGGCTTCACGACATGCCGCAACCTTTGCCGCATTCGCCGCCATACCACCTCCGACAAGCCTTTCTTTTTCTTGGAGAACATTACACGGTTCGGGTTCTGGAGGACTGCCACTACCCGAACCACTACCAGAACCACTACCCGAACCACTACCCGAACCACTACCCGAACCACTACCCGAACCACTACCCGAACCACTACCCGAACCACTACCCGAACCACTACCCGAACCACTACCCGAACCACTACCCGAACCAC
>Ga0315315_10003571_pt1 | contig 14271 bp, 23 predicted proteins | sample M140m3416metaG_FD_203699 | JGI IMG/M metagenome (GOLD analysis project Ga0315315, IMG submission 203699) | Ammonia-oxidizing marine archaeal communities from Monterey Bay, California, United States - M1 40m 3416 | ecosystem: Environmental > Aquatic > Marine > Intertidal zone | place: USA...
TAATTCATCAATCTTGCCTTCCAATGCACCAGTTTCTTGTTGTGTTGCTTTTGCTACTTTCTCCTGTACTGCTGTTTCAAACTCTTGTACTTCATCTTCATCAACAGTAGTAAAACCAAAATCCATATTATAATCTATATCCTCTATACTATCTAAATCAAAGTCTGCCATTGTACTTCTCCTTTAAAATGGTTGATGCAACATACCAGTTACATGAGGATTAGCTTTCATAATCTTAACTAATTTCTCTAACCACTCATCTGCATCTTTTGCTGGTTTCTTGAATACTTGCACATCAAAAGATTCTACACAAGCAACCAAGATAACTATTTGTTGTATCTCTATCCCTGTCATTTCTTCAAACATTAACTTATAAGCAAATGTTTGCATATAATAATCATCAATCCATTCTTCCTTCTTTGGTTTGCGTGATGTCTTAAAATCTATAATAGATAACTGACCATTATACTCAGCTATACAATCAGTAGTTCCTGCAATACGCAACAAATCAGAAAAGAGTGGAATCTCTAATCCTACTATATTATTTATATTACCAAGCAGGAAGCGTAAACGATTAAATGTATCTACTATCTTCTTATCTTCATCTTTTAACTTAATAATATAATTAGATAAGTAGAACTCTGCCATTTGATGAACAGCTGTACCAATTCTTGCTGACTCTTTGGAAATACGTTTGGCCTCTTTCTCACCAACTCTTTCTTTCCACGCTTCAAGTCCTAAGTTTTCTTGTTGTGATAATATCGAGGTTATACTTGGATAGTGATTTCCATCAGGAGTCAAATAATATCGTTTACCATCTTTTTCTACACGTTCTGGAATTTCAAAATCACCAACATCATCTCTGTGTATAAATTTCTTCATGTATGTTTACTCATTTTTTCTAGCATCTCACCCATACGACTACAAACAATCTTTAATACTGGAATCAATGCTTTCGGGTTATGTTCCATAAACAATGGAGCTTCTTCTGCTTTAATAACACGAAGCGTCACATCACTAACTGCTCTTACTGTTGCACTCCTTGGTATATGTTGTAACCAACCAAGTTCACCAAAGATTTCATTCTTACCAAGTGTGGCAATCACTTCATCATTTTTTACCACTTCACATTCACCATGTTCTATTATATATGCATCACGATCTGTGTTGCCTTCTTTAAGAACTACCTGGCCTTTTTTAAAATATCGTATCATAATTATATTATACCAGATATATTCGTAAATACAAGGAAGAAGTTTGCTACTCTATAGAAGTTCCTAACAAGTAAATAAATCCCAGGAGTATTACGGCCCACATAGCTAATAACATAATCTCTTTAATTTGCATTTTATCTCCCCTATTTAGTTTTTGACATAGCAGCTAAAGGATTCTCTAATGCCTTGGTAATCTTCCTATCCAGTTTTTTCTCAATATTCTCAATTTGAGTATCTACCTTGGTCAACTTATCATCCCATCGTTTTCCAGTAGATGTAATTAGATCACGAATATCCTTATTAGTAGATGTAATCAGTTCTCTTATCTCACCCTCGGCGTTTCTCATAGCTTGTCTTGTTTCAAGACCATCTGCTCTTGACCGTTTATCTATTGCAGAGATTTGATCTGTTTGATCGGCTATTTCACCTTTGATATCTGTACGAATATCTCGTGCTGTTTCTTGAGCATCAGCAACCAATTCTTTTAAGGCACTTACTTCTAAATCAACAAATTTTACTTTGTCTTTAAGCTGCGTATCAAACAATGCTAATCGTTTATCAAATCCAGATAAATCTGGTGCTACATATTCAGATATCTTTGCCTCCATATCTTCGTATCTTTTGAAGAGTTCAAATCCTCCCCACAATCCACCACCAATAGTTCCCAGCAGAGATATAATAATGAATAATTTTCCACCTGATGCTTTTATTCCTCCGTATTCAACTTCCATTTTATGTTACCGAGAATGATTCACCACAACCACAAGTGGAAGTAGCTAATGGATTAGTAAACATAAAACCTGTACCACCAAGACCACCATCATAATCTAACTCTATACCTTTAAGATAGATACTAGCTTTCTTGTCTATTAAGACATCAAAAGAATCATAAGGGATAACTGTATCATCATCACTTTTAAGACTTTTTTCTTCTGCTTCACATACATATGACAAACCAGAACACCCACCACCTTTAACAGATAGTCTTATATGAAATCCTTCTTGTAGACAATCTCTTATATGTTTATGTGCTGTATGTGTTAAATATATTATTTCTTCTACTTCGGTTTCGGCCATGCTTTTCCTTTCCCGTCTGGAACATAAGATTGTTTGTGACTATAACCATCTGGATTACCCATAGAATCTCTTGCTAATGGTGATGGTTTTGTTCGTTCTGCAATTTGTTCTTCATATGTTTTGCCACCAAATGGATGTTGTTGTCCAAATCGACTAGTCATTTCATCTTCCACTTCTTTCATACCATATGCATTAGTCGGTATAACAACAGCTTCTTTAAATACATTCTGTTGTATTGCACGTTCTATTCCAGCAAGAGTTGCACCAGCTGATGATGGACAATGACCACAAGCACCTTGAAATGAAATGACTACATCATTACCTTTAACTAAATCTAATTCAATATCACCACCATCACTTACAAGAGCAGGTCGAATTGCCTTATCAAATAGTGCCTCTATTGCTTCATACTTTTCTACATCATTCATAAGTTTGCATTCTTCCTCTCAGGATTTCTAAATAATGAAGTCTTGTTTGTTAAAGCATCTATTGTTGGAAACTCAGTATCAGGATGTAATGTAACAGCTCTTGCTAATAGAACTTCCTCTGTTTCAACTATATCCTCATCTGGAATACAACAGTCAACAGGACATACTTCTTGGCATGCTTCCTCACCATGAAATCCCACACACTCTGTACAGAGTTCTGGATCAATGTAATAGAAATCAAGTCCTTCACCTTCTCCATCATCTATTGCATCATTGGGACATTCTGGTTCACACACACCACAATTAATACATTCATCTGTTATTATAGTAGCCATTATTTTATTTTTTCTCCTTGTTCTCGCAAATATTCTTTAGCTCTATCAGAAATTTCTTCTTCAAAGCCATAACGGTCCTTCTCTACATCAAATGCATCTTTCATAACTTCTGGAGTTGGAATTGAATATTCAATATTACATGATGTATATGCTTGTACATATGTTGAACCAAACTTTCTCGCAACCAGTATTGCTCGTCTAACAGAACGTGCTACTCTTGCAGGATTCGTTGGAGCTAAACGACATACATAATCCAACTTAGCTACTCTTGCTAAACCTAACATATCCATCTTCTCATCTACTTTACCACGAGGTGACATTTTAGCAACTAAACCTTTTTGAGTCATTCCACTTTCTTGTCCACCCGTGTTACCATAGATTTCATTATCCAACATAATAGTCGTAAACTTTTCATGCCTGAACCAACTATGCATCAGTCCTTGAAATCCAATATCAACTAGTCCACCATCACCACACATAACAATTACATCTTTATCTTGTTCTGGAAATCGTAACTCTAATCCACGTTTCAATCCAGATGCAACAGCATTCGTATCACCATAGTTTCCATAGATGAATGGAACATTACCTTGACTAATAGCTAACCTACCACAACCAGCTGTTCCAACAAAGATTGTATGTTCTGGTTTAGGTAATGCAAGAAATACAATTCGTATAAACAAAGTCATAGCACATCCAGCACACATAGGATGTTCTTCAATAAGTTCTTTGAACTTACCCATGTCTTTGACTGTTTTCTTTTGACCATACTGACCATGCTTAACAAGGTCTTGGTACTCAACAGGCAAATGTTTTAAATATCCTGGTGATGGTTTTACAGTATCTAATGACATTAAGCCACCGCCTTCGGAGCATTCTTAAAATTTATACTTTTCGCAAGTTCTTTTGCAGCTTTCTTTCGTTCTTTCTTTTCAACTTTCAATCTATCTATAACAACTTGTGCTTCATCTGTTACATATTGTCGTTGCACAAACCGTCCACCAATTTGTTCTGAATCTTTCATCTCATCCAATCCTTCCATAGATTGTTTACCAATCTCAAGGATACATGGAGTATAGAGTTGAACAAATGTAGGTCCGACTTCTCTTGCAATATGAACTGCGTTCTGAATAGCTTCTTCTACTCTATTTGGTTTACTTACAGTCAACATAACTGCATATGCACAACCAGCTTCTCTTGCAATCTCAACCAATCTTACTTTTTCAAAGGCCTTGCCCTTTGGTGCCATCTTAGCAACAAAACCTTTCTGCATCAAACCAGATTCTTGTCCACCTGTATTTGCATAGAGTTCATTGTCAAAACATATAGTGGTGAATTTTTCTTGACGAAACCAAGATTGCATAGTCATGTCCAAACCAATATCAACAGTTGCACCATCACCAGCTAAAACAATAACATCTTTTTCTACGTCTGGAAATCTTGCTTTCAAAGTTCTCTTTAATCCAGATGCAATAGCATTCTGATTACCAAAAAGTGAATGAATATTTTGTACTGCAACATGAGGAAACACTAAACTTGTGCAACCAGTAGAACCAACAAAAACTGTATCTTCAGGTGCAGGTATTGATGCAAGAATATATCGAAATGCAATAGACTCTGGACAACCAGCACAAAGAGAATGTTGTTCAATTAATTCTTTAGACGAACCAATATCTTTCCAACCACGATCCTCTTTACCATATGTCGCATTCTCTACTAACTCCTGATACTCAGGCGGCATAATATTTATAAACTCTTCGCATATATCTATTTTTTGTTTACTCATTTGTGTTTCCTCCAACTTCCCGCAAATACTGCTGTTTTGTTCATAACAACTCCTTTAATCTCATCTCTGATAACTTCAGAGGGCATAGTCATACCACCCATAACATGAGGTCCTGCATATACTCTCTGATTATCAGGAAGAACAGCTTTAATTTCTCTTGCCAACCATCCTGCAACATTAAACTCTGGAACAAATATATGTTCAGCATTGGCTGTTGCTTCACGAAGCTCCTCTGTTGGAAATGGTCTAATAGTTTTAATCTTAACCAAACCAACCTCAATTCCTTCTTCTTCTAATAATCTTATTGCTTCTCTACTCTGAGAAATAGCAGTACCAGATGAAACAACTAAAATCTTTCTATCAATATTAACTGTGTCTATCAAACCATCAAGTAATCTAATCGTATGTTTACGAGATCGTTCAACGGCTGCATGAACTTCTTGTTGCCAAGATGCATGAGTAGCATAACTAATGTAATTAGACTTCATAACAAACGGATCACGCATCATTCTTATTGGTGCTGATTCCATATCCATAACCGTAACTGGTGATCTATAAGGATCATATGGTGTTAAAGTCAATTTATCACTTGGCAACACAACAGTATCTTTTGTGTGTGTTACAAAGAATCCATCACAAACAGTTGCTATAGGAACATGAACATCTGGTTGTTCTGCAACGATAAAACCTTTCAGTATAAAATCAAATAAGTCTTGTGCTGTTTCAGCATGCCATACCAACATACCAGTTTCTAAGAGATAATGCATCTCAAGTGTATCTGGTTGAATACTCAACGGTGAATTAATACCACGACAAGTCACACATACCTGAATCGGTAAACGGGAACCGGCCCACATTGGAAAATTTTCCATTGCTCTAAGAGTGCCAGGTCCTGCTGTAGTAGTAAAAACTCTATGTCCACCAAACGCAGCTCCCGCACATTGACCCATAACAGCAAATTCACTTTCACCTCTAAAGTATTCATCTAAGTATCCTTCTGCATACAATTCACCTATCAATGCAGCTGCTTCACTTTGTGGAGTGATTGGATATGCAACAGAGGTACCAACACTTGCTCGTCTAATAGCTTCTTTGATAACCTCACTACCAGTAAAGAAAACTGGTTTTTGTTCTGAGTTATAGAAGATATCGTTTATATCTGTATACGTTTGACCAACACCATTTACTTGACCAAGCTTTTCATGTGTCGATCTTATTATCTTTGTTATTTTTTCTTTTTGTTGAGATGCTGCGGCAACTTGTGTCATTCCATCTCCTATTAATATTGTGAATCAGTCAATGCATCCATCATTTGATCTGACCCAAGATTAAATATTCCACCAAGAGGATCTGCATAACTCTCTGATGTGTACTCAACAGTCGTATCATAAAATGCAACATCTGGTATTTCTTGTTGTTGATAAGAACGAAATCCTGGTGTTCCAAGAATACCCATTAATGCTAACTTCGTACCATCTGCATCTCCTCCTGCCATTTGGACTGCTTGTAATACTCTTGTTACTATAGCTTGAACTGCTTTTGCTTTATCTGCTTTAGTTTCTTTTGAATCTTGTTTTTCTTCTTTTGAATCTGATTCAGATTCTTGTTCTTCTACAGCTGTTTCAACTTCAGCAACTGCTTCTGCAACTTCTGCTACTTGTTCTGGTTGACTATCACTAGATGCCATTCCAGTATTGATTTGTATTTTCTCTATTGTACCAGCAACAGTTGGAACAGATAATGTAACTGCTGTTGATGTAGTTGTTACTCCAACACTAATATTACTAGTACCAGAAGGAGTTGCAACACTTATTTCCATTTGTGCTGTATCTACAGCAGACATACCTTGATCTGTAACTATATCATCAACAGCTGATGCAACTAAATCCAAAACAGTATCTTCTACTTGATTGATGATTTCCCAGGTAGAAGTCAAACCAATAGAATTTGTTTGAGGTCCGTTATATCCATTAGTCAAACTTGCACCATCTAAAATCAAACCAAATGTTGCAAGAGAATATGATAGTGAATTTTCTGGAACAACTAATTGACTAGTTATTGTTTGATAATCTTGTCCTGCACTAGTCGTAAAATTCTGTGTATCAGAATATGTAGTAGTTCCATCCGTTACTTTAATTTGTAAAGTAAAAGGATCACCACCAACATAATTTCTATCTCTCAATCCAACAGAGCTATCCATAGTAAAACCCTGAAGCATTTGTTCTTCAGTCATAAAGGTATTAATGTCATTCATAATACTCCATGATGTATCACGACGCTCATCACCAAGATTACCATGTTGATCCCAATAAATTACATCATCATCACTACCACTATCAGAGTTAATATCAGATCGTGGATCATAAGTACAAGCACCACCAGTTCTCAAACAGGTATGTGAAGCACCAGCAGACTTCTCTGTTATATCAGCAGACGTTTCTGTATCTGCAAAAGAAGTTTGGGCCAGGAAGATCATCACTAGGCAGCTAAATAACGTGATGATCTTCCTGTTAAATCTGGATAGACTAGGGGAATTCTCACTCACCAGGTTACCCAGCTTGTTATTAGTAGTCATCATCCCAACTCGGCTCGTCATTACTGTGATATGTATCTAACTCTTTAACTTTATCTTTGTTCTCTCGTTTCTCTCGCCATTCGTGATAGTCTGGTCTACGATATGGTTCTTTCTCCCATATAACTTTAGCAGCTTCTCCAATCTTTCCATCTACAGGACATGGAGTACCAGCCATTTCCATGGCTTGAAAAACTCTTGTATCTTGGCACATTAAACTAACACTAGCAACTTTCATACCCATACCATATAAAGAACGTGCAAGTTTTAATCGTTCACAATTCTCATCTCTAATAGTCTTACCCATAGAGATACCAAACCATGCTGATTGTGCCGCACCACTTATTCCAGTAGTACATACATCTTGATTATTTATAATTACATTTGGTGAAGAAGCTGTACTTGGTGTTCGATCAACTGTCGTTGTTCCCGTAACAGTAGAACTACTTACCGTATTACTGTCTGCCCCATATGCTGTGTGTGATAATATACTGACCATCAAAAACATAACAAGTGAAATTACGAATTTCACTTTTTTACTCCTTATAGTTGAGTGTCCCTCTCTTTTGAATAATTCTTTTCTCTGTTATAATCATATCCATCTTAACATCATATTCGTTAAGCTTCAATTTCCATTTATATGGTAACACTTGAAAATCATATGCTATACCAATTACACAAGTTGTCTTTGGTAATTGATCTAAAAATCTATCATAATATCCTTTGCCTCTACCATATCTTGCTCGTTTTTCATCAAAAACTACTCCTGGGACAATGACTAAATCAACATCTAAAACATTCTCTCTCGGCTCTGGTTCTGGATAAAATATCTCTTTATCAGAATACTTCTCAGCATCATGTATAAGAAATTGTGTCGAAACTTCATTCCCAACACTCTTATAGATATTTATATTTCCAGCACTTTTCCACTCATATGTACTCCATACTGATTTTTGTATTTTCTCAGATAGCTCTAAACACTCTTTAGGACACATATGATTTCTTCGATACATCATCATATTCCTCCATAGTATTTTAAGAGCAAACATTACGGTCCTTTTGGTCTTTCCATTAATGCAAATTCAACTTCAACTATTTTACCATCTCGTAATACTTCTAACTTAATAATTGTACCCGGAGCTCTTCTTGCAATCATAGATGCAAAATTAGTATGTCGTACAATTTCACCATCCAACTTTTGAATAATATCACCTTTAACTAAATGACCAACTGCTGCTCCGTTATCAGCAACCTGAATAATAATAACATTCTTACCAAATTCTAAATTATTATTTTTTGTTTCAATATGATCTAACAAACGATAATGGATTCCCATGTAACTCCATTTTATCTTATTACCTTTTGCAAGACGCGTCAATATATCTTGTGCATATTGTCCATCAATAGCAAAACCAAGTCCAATACTTCCACCTGGTTCTTGACTATTATTTGGTGAAAGAATCAAAGTATTAATACCAATCACTTCTCCATCTGCATTGAACAACGGCCCACCAGAATTACCACGATTCATTGATGCATCTGTCTGGACAAAAGGAACAAAAGGAGGAGCGGCACGCATAATAGTCCTGTCAACAGCAGAAATAATACCGAAAGACACACTAAAGTCCAATCCAATAGGAGAACCAATAATGATTGCATGGCCTCCCAACAATGGCTTAGAACCCCATGTGACTTCTGGAAACTTCTCTCCTTCTTCATTCTTAATCTTGAGTATTGCAATATCGGATGTTGCATCATAATTAAATACTGTCGCTTCGTATTGTGCATAATTACTAAATCCTATTCTAATAAGACTGGGATTATTAATTGCATTTCTAATTACATGCCAATTAGTAACAATAAAACCATCTTCATGTAAAACAAAACCAGTACCAGAAGAAAACTGATTCTCTCTTGGTGCAGGTATTATTGGTTCTCCAGGTTTTACAAATCGTCTTGCTGAATTACTAATTGGTTGTTTCAACTCAACCGTAATCGTAACAACTGACGGCATTACTTTTGATATAATAGTATGTGGTGACTGAATACCATATCCAGCAGTATGCTCAATAGCTTTTGTTGCAGCTGCACTACCAACAGTTCCTAATGCTGAAAGTGCTGTAACGCCACCACAACCAACTGATAAAAACCAAATGCTACCAATAACTATTAAATTTTTAATGACTTTTTGTAACATCTCTTTCTCCTCCAGTTCCAAGAGAGTTAAAAAATAAGTCAAGGAGTATGTAAATCTATATCATTTCCACCAAGAACACAACTTTTATCTTGCCCCTTGTAAACAAACACAATTGCCCATTGACCGTTGCTCGAATTAATCCACATGCTAACTGTTGCCAAATGTTTATGTCTTTCATCTTGGACTAATCCATCCGCAGCTAATTGCATTTTGTATTGTTTCACAACCATATTCTTGATAAAGTCTTTAGTATTACAATATAGTAAAACCTCATCTAAATTTTTCAACTGATTTGAACCACTTATAGCTGTACTACTACTTAACGTCATAATCAAAATTAAACTCAAGCAATAAATTATTTTTTTCATCAATCTCTCACTTCCATTGTATTTAATGGATGATTCTTTTGTATGTTTCTCACAACTTCATTATAACCACTTGGTACTTTTCGCACACCAACAGAAACAGGATCACATATATCTGCCCCAGAAATTAATCGTTGAACACATCCCTTCTTTTTACAAGAAGGACATCCAGCTTTTAATGGTACATCAATATTTGCGATTGTTTGAAATTCTTCAAACTTGTGAGAACACTTCTCACACTCAAATTCATAGTATGGCATTATACACTTACTCCTAATGGGATTTCAAATTTTGCTAATCTACTTTTCCACTTCCAAAAAGATTCTCCATGATCTGACCGATACAAATGCATCCATTGCCATTGATGAACCATCTCATGTGCTAACACATATAGAAATTCATTTTTATTAATAAAACGATCTGAAATAGAAAGAACAGCATATATTTTTCCATCATATTCTTCAAATGGAATATGCTCAGCATGACAACCTTTCTTTTGTTTTATTTCTATCTCATGGAATGGATAGATTTCATCTCTGAAAATCTCTTGATTGAATATATTAAACCAACGTGTGATAAGATGCTTTGTTGGGAAAAAGGTTTTTATTTTTTTATGTTTTTTATAAGCTCTGCCCAAATTTGTTTCATAACTTCTCACTTCTTGAATTACAGGATTTTCTTTTGAAACGTACATCAATCCTCCTTACAGTTTATAACGATCTGGTCTACCTCCATTTGAACGTGTAGCTACCACAGTCAAACCAGACTCGTTTTTATTAGGTGCAGAAATGTCTGCTTTAAAATCTCTTGTCACCTCATATTCACAAGTTAATGTCGTACCAAAAAAATTGCCTACATATTTTTCTCCGTCCCAATTCAATTTAAAATAATGATCTTCCTCATCAACCAAATCAACTTTTATGTGTTTCTCACTAAATCCTTCAACTACTGTTGCTTGATTATCATACAGTTTTTTTCTGCCAGACTTAACACTAACAGTAGTTTCCAAAACACTTCCATCTGATTGAATGCCTATGCCCATTTTTATACTCCTTCTTCTTTATACATACCTGGCCAAACTTCCAAAACTAATTTAGAAGTAAGTCCTTTTATTTTAGTTTTCTTTTTTAACATCTGCATATATAATTGTGCCTCGGAATCATGCAAACTTTCTAATATTTGTACTAAAAGCTGTTTCTGTCTTTCTGGTTTTAAATTTTCACAAGCTTTATGCCCTTTAACAAAAATAGAACATAATGGCATTTCAACATATAAGCTGTTTGCTTCTTCACCTTCTGGTGTCACAATATCAGGCTTATAATCTGGTTCTTCATTTATCGCCCATTGAACTTTTGGATCAAACAGTCCTCTTAAATAATGTTTAAGGTCTTTCACTTCACTATACTTTATTAAAATATCTTTTTTTGCTTTTTTAGTTTTTGCATCATCTACTTTTTGCAAAATCTCACCAATCATTATAGTATATTTAACTGTTGTCATTAGAAATCTCCTATATGTTCAATTAACATTTTCAACCTATGCTTCACAAAATAATTTAGTAATCCACTACGATTAGGAGGTGTCTGTCCATTATATTGCTCCATAATCTCAAGTGCTATTGGAGGTGGGATATATTCAAAGTCTATCAACTCTTGATTTCTATCCCAACCATGTACCATACCATTATCACAAAAATCTTCTCTACTTTGTGTCAACCACTTAGTAACTTTTTTCTTTGAAACTGGTTTCTGTCTAGTACCTTCAACAATACAATCATCAGCAGAAAGAATATTTGGAATACCATCTCCCTTATCACCACGAATAATATGCTCTTTTAAATAAGCTTCTGCATCAATACCCTTCAACATCTTACCACGCATCGGAGAGTACTGTCTTATCTTCTTATATTTATACAACTGGTTAAAGTCTTTATCACTAGATACGATTAAAGAAGCCTCTTTTAAGTCATTATTTGCGTGTTTAGCTAACACAGCAATCACATCATCACCTTCTGCGTGTGGAACTTGTATCACTTTATATGGAAAATTCGTTTTAAGTTCATCTATTATCCTAGATATTGTATCAAACAATGCTGACCAATCCATACCTTTTTCTTTGTTCTGTTTTTCTCTTTGTACCTTTCTATGAGCCTTATAGTATGGAAATGCAACTTTTCTCCAACTAGAAAGACAGTCCGTACAGATAACCATTTCACCATACTTATCTTTATATTTACTCCTATATGATCGAACACTATTCAATACCAAATGACGAATAAATTCCTCAGAGAATCTTTCCTTATCTGGAACTTTAGATGCCACCATAATACTACCAACTATTATATTTGAAAAATCTAGTAAAATCATAGTACCCCATTATCTTGATATTGTAATACTTCTATATTAGTAATCGAATCCATACGAAATGAACGCCACTCACCTTTATTAATATCAAAAACAGGCAAGACTTCTTCATTCTCTTTACGATTGTCTGGATTTGTTTCAGGAACTAGATTTTCCTGCAACGTGCAATCCATAACACGTTCCTCACCATTTACTTTCGTAAATGTAACTCTCATAGCTTTCTTTTGTAAGTTCTTAATCAATGTATCTCTTTTCATTTTTCCTCCTCATTAAAAAAAGTATCTTCGCGTATACCACCAGTTTTTGAACCTTCAGAAAATGGTTCTTTCTGTATTTGCATAGATGGAATATCTATATCTACAGTAAACTCTTTATCACCAAACTTATCTTCAAAAGTTTTAGCAACATAATTTGTACCATCAACAACCATCTCTTTTGTATCAGCTAAATCTTCCACCAAAATATCTACATTCTCTTTATTCTGAAACAACAAAGAACCCAAAAGAAAAAACAACAATAAAATAATAAGATTTTTAATCATTAGAATACTCCTAATAGTATAGTCTGGGCATTAATTCTACCCGTCATGGTTTGCTCTTTGGTTTTCATATGATTCAACTGCTTTTTCAAAGAGCGTTTGTTCAAAACCTCAAGCACTTCTTGTGGTTTTCTAACAGTTTTCTGGATTGATGTATCTTCATCAAAATGTTGTATGGTGCAACCCTTAACAGAAAGTCCACGAATAGAATTTACAGCATGATAGACACCAAGTTTATTATATCTTGTATTATAGACCCACAACTCCTTGGCCCCAATAATTTTCTCTGGATTAACACTAACCAATTTAAGATCAGTAAATTCTTGTTGATACTTCAACTTCTTAATAAGTCTTGAAGCTGATAATGTTTTCTTCTTGCGTGGTTTACGTTGTGCTGTAGAGTTCTTTATTATACGATCTAAATCGTCAACGATTATACCATAGAAATCCATCATCAATTTATGATACTTTGGTTTAAGATGACTCCATGCTTCGACATAATATTCATCATCTTTATTATATACATCAACCAACTCATTAAAACAATCAACATAGAACGGCCTCATCTTTCGTGCATGAGCAGCTTTACAACCAATCTCTAACATATGATTATAAGGCTCATATTTCATCTTATACTCACTATTGATAAAATCATCTACTTGTCCTTCAATAACAGAAATATAATCTTCTACTTTACCCTGTAAGCGATCTTGAATACTGATTTTTGCTCGAGGTTTTTTTTCCGCGTCTACTTCCTCTTTTTCTTTTTGCGCGACAATCTCCAATGAAGGATCAATTTTCACACCATTAATAACTGGTACTGCTCTTGTTACACCATCGGCACAAGTTAAAAGATCGTAAATTTGTTTATTCATTATAAATATATCCTCTCTCAATTATTACTATATGTCATTGTATAATCTCCAGATTGAACCACAACTTCTGGATACTCAGCATGCTTCATTGATTCTTCTTGTTTAATCATTTCTTTATTATAATATTCTTCATCTCTTTCTGGATCGCCAGACTCATTTATAGAATCTAACCAAATCTCAAAATCATGTTTACTCAATTCATCATCTTCAAACATTTCATCCCAAACACTCATTTCATTCAAGCTCCTTTCTAATTAAAATATACTACTATTATAGCAAAATACAACTTAAAACACAAGGAAGAATATGAACTGTAAACTATTGGTTCTAAAGGGTTTATACGAATATTCATAAACCTTTACAAATAAAGGGATTATAAACCCTTTATTTACTTGGGGTTGGTTGTGGCAATTTCTTAGTCAAATATTGAAGCAAATCCAACACGCGACAACAGTATCCATATTCATTATCATAAAAAGCAATCAATTGCAGGAGGCGTTTGTTAACCATTTTGGAGGAGA
>Ga0315315_10003572_pt1 | contig 14270 bp, 13 predicted proteins | sample M140m3416metaG_FD_203699 | JGI IMG/M metagenome (GOLD analysis project Ga0315315, IMG submission 203699) | Ammonia-oxidizing marine archaeal communities from Monterey Bay, California, United States - M1 40m 3416 | ecosystem: Environmental > Aquatic > Marine > Intertidal zone | place: USA...
TTTTGGATTCTTTCCTAAAGATGGTTTTGCAATTTTATCAATATGATGAATTGGGTAACTTACTCTTGTATTCTGAGTAATAGTAGTATCTTCATAATTCACCTCATTTGTTCCTTCAAAAAAGGAGATATTTTCCAATAATGCTCCTGACCTAACAGCAGCAAAAATATCTGGTTCTTTTTCAGCAGATAGATCAAGACATTTTGCATAACAACCTCCTTCAAAGTTGAATACGGTATCCCCACTCCAACCATGCTCATCATCCCCAATTAAGTTTCTATACGGATCAGCCGAAAGGGTAGTTTTTCCTGTTCCTGAAAGTCCAAAGAATACAGCAGTATCACCACCTTTACCAGTATTGGCACTACAGTGCATTGAAAGTACATTCTTTTGATGTGGAAGAATAAAGTTTAAAGCAGAGAAAATTCCTTTCTTGATTTCACCAGTATAACCAGTTCCTCCTATAAGAATAATCTTTTTTGTAAAGTTTAATATAGCAAAATTATGCTGACGAGTTCCATCTACTTCAGCATCTGCCATAAATCCTGGTGCATTTAGGATAGTCCATTCTGCATCAAAATTCTCAATTTCAGTATCAGTAGGTCTTAGGAACATGTTGTAAGCAAACATATTACTCCAAGCATATTCATTTACTACACGAATATTCATTCTGTATTTTTCATCAGCACATGCATAAGCATCTCTTACATAAAGCTCTTTCTCGCTTAAGTAGTTCAATACTTTTTGGTGTAGTGCGTCAAATTTATTCTCGTCAAAAGGTAAGTTAACATCTCCCCACCAAACTGATTCTTCAGTAATAGCATCACGGACAATAAAACGATCCATTGGTGATCGGCCAGTAAACTCGCCTGTGTTAATGTTGATTGCTCCTGTAGAAGTTAGAGTTGCTTGTCCTTTTTCAATTGAAATGCTTGCTAATTCCTTTGGAGATAAATTCCAGTGTGCAGTTGCATTTTTTATTCCTAAATCAGAGATGGTAGCATTGTTAGCTCGCTTGCCTGTTTCGGTCATAATCGTTTTTTCGTTTTGGTTTTATGGGAGGCAAAGGTAAAGATTAATCCTTTACACAATTAAATTAAGCCTGTTTTTTAATGCTAAAGAATAACATTATCCATGCACTTATTAACAATAGCCCTCCTATTGGAGTGATTGGTCCTAAAAAAGATAATGAGAACCCTAAGATGCCCTGGAGACTTAATAGGTAGATAGAGAACGAAAAACAACAAATTCCTGTAGTCATTAAATATATACTTCTATTCAGTTTCAGATTAAATTTTTCAGAATTTAATGCTAAAAATAAAATTGCTAGAGCATGAAAAAATTGATACCTCACTCCAGTTTCAAAAGAATGTAATTGGTTTTCAGTAAGAATTTCTTTTAAAGCATGAGCGCCTAAAGCTCCTAATGCAACTGCTGTTACTGCAAAAAATATTGCAATACTTATAAATTTATCTGTTGTCATTTTACTTTCTTTAGTCAAGCAAAAATAATACTTTAGCCATTAAATTTTAATAAAACAAATGAAAAAGATATTAGTAATAGGAGCGGGAAGGTCAGCAGTAACATTAATTAAGTATTTGTTAGATAATTCGGCAGCTAATAATTGGCTAGTTACAGTGGCTGATTTTTCTATAGAATTAGCTGAAAATGCAGTTGGAAATCATAATAACGGTAAAGCAATTTTATTTAATGTTACAGATGAAAAGCAAAGAGAAAGTGAAGTAGAAAATGCTGATATTGTTATTTCAATGCTGCCCGCAAGTTTACATATTATGGTAGCTAAGGATTGTGTTCGAATAGGAAAAAACTTAGTTACTGCATCTTATGTTTCACCTGAAATTGCTAAGCTTGATGAGGCTGCAAAAAAAGCTGGAATTTTGATATTAAATGAAATTGGTTTGGATCCAGGAATTGATCATATGTCGGCAATGCAAGTTATAGATGAAATTAAAGAAAATGGCGGGAAAATTACTTCTTTTAAATCATTTTGTGGTGGTTTAGTTCATCCTGATTATGATAATAATCCTTGGAATTATAAATTTACTTGGAACCCTAGAAATGTAGTATTAGCTGGGCAGGGTACTGCACAATATATTGAAAGTGGTGATTACAAATACATTCCTTATACAAGTTTATTTGAGCGTACTGAGCTTATGGTAGTGCTTGATGCAGGAGAGTTTGAAGGTTACGCAAATAGAGATTCCCTATCTTATAGAAAATCTTACGGATTAGATGATATTCCTACAATTTTTAGAGGAACGTTAAGGAGAAAAGGATATTCTGAGGCTTGGAATATTTTTGTGCAATTGGGTATGACTGACGATACTTATAAATTAGAAAATTCTGAAAGTATAACCAATAGAGAGTTCATAAATATGTTCTTATCTTTTGATGTTGCTTTAACGGTTGAGGAAAAGTTTTGTAAACGATTTAGCTTAAATATTGATTCAGTCATTTTTCAAAAGATAGCTTGGCTAGGAGTATTCTCTGAAAAAAAGGTAGGGCTGGAAAATGCTAGTCCTGCTCAAATTTTACAAGCTATTTGTGAAAAAAAATGGACTTTAGGAAGTGAAGACAAGGATATGATAGTAATGCAGCATCAGTTTGATTATATGCAAAACGGAGTACAAAAGAAATTGAATTCTTCTTTGTTAGTTTTTGGTGATGACCCAATAAATACATCTATGGCTAAAACAGTTGGTTTGCCAGTTGCAATTTCAACTAAATTAATTTTAAGTGGTGCGATAAAGTCAACAGGAGTAAAAATCCCGACTACTAAAGATATTTATGTGCCTGTTTTAAAAGAATTAGAAGAAAACGGGATTAACTTTGTTGAGGAGTTAGTGGAAGTCTAATAATTCTTTAGGTATTTCTACTTCCATAATTCCTTCTTTTAGATCAATTCCTTTAATAAATTGTTCATGCATAGGAAAGCAAAATTCTACTCCATCATTTTCAACATAAATTAACTGTTGTGAAGTTTGTGAATTTATGTAGGTAATTTCACCTAATTTTCCGAATTTAATATCAAGTACAGAATAGCCGATTAGCTTTTTTTTTGTAATTTCATTTTTATCAGTGGCTGGTAGCCATTCCTTTGGCAGATAAACTTTTCTTTTAAGTATCTTTAGTGCTTCCTTTTCAGAATTAATATGCTCAAAAGTTACTAAAATAACATTTGGCTTTATTGGTTTAGCTCTTTCAATAAAGTAAGGGATAAGTTGATTTTTTTGCTCAATTAAAAAGTAATCAAGTTTTGAAAAATCAAAAGGGATGTCATCATCATTATAGATATTGACATCCCCTTTATAGCTATGCAATTTAAAAACTGTTCCAAATAAGAAGCAATCTTTTTTTTGCATTATATTAGTATTAAGCTTCTTCTGTTTTTTCTTCAGTAGCAGGGGTTTCATCTGCTTTTGGCTCTTCTGCTGGTTCTTCAGCAGGAGTTTCTTCAGCTTTTACTTCTTCAACAACTTCTTCTCTAGCAGGGGTTTCATCTGCTTTTGCTTTTGGCTCTTCTACTGCTGCTTCAGTAGGAGTTTCTTCAGCTACTGCTTCCTTGTTAGTAGACTTTTCAGTTGCTGGAGCTTCTTCAGCTTTTACTTCTTCAACAACTTCTTCCCTAGCAGCGGATTCATTTGCTTTTGCCTCTTCTACTGCTACTTCATCAGCAGTCTCTTCTGCACCTTTATCAGTAGCACCTTCTTCCTCTACCATTGGAGAATTTTTAAGCGCTAAAGCAGCAGCTCTTTCGTCACTCTTAGCCTTTTCAGCATCTAATGCAGCTTTAGTTGCGGCAATTGCAGCTTTTTCTAATCCTGATTTTTTATCGGCAACTTGTAATTCTTTATTTTCCATCCAAGCAGTAAATCTTTTTTCTGCTTCTTCCTCATTAAAAGCACCTTTAGCAACACCAACCATTAAGTGCTTTTTCATCATTACTCCTTTATATGATAATATTGCTCTTGCAGTATCAGAAGGTTGTGCGCCTTTTAATAGCCATTCAACTGCTCCTGCAAAGTTAATGTTTATTGTTGCAGGATTTGTATTAGGATTATAAGTTCCTAATTTTTCAATAAATCTACCATTTCTTGGAGATCTTGTGTCTGCTACTACAATGTGGTAAAATGCTTGTTTTTTTCTTCCGTGTCTTGCTAATCTAATTCTTGTTGCCATTTTTTTTTAATTTGGTTAAACCAACTCTGTGGTTATTCCTCATTATTGAGGGCTGCAAAAATAGTAATCTTTTGTAAAATAGAGCTAAAAAGAATAGTTTTTTATTTTTATATTTTGAGGTGTTATTTAAAGTGTTAAAATAAGATTATTTTAACTACTTTTGCATTCCTAAATGTAAAAATATATTGAAGATGACTACTAATGCAAAAGATAAAATATCAAAGAATGATTTTAAGAAAACTATTCTTGCTGATTATAGACTAGCTGCTGAAGTTAGAGAGTGTGGATCTCAGGGCAGAAGAGATGTCTTGTCAGGAAAAGGGACATTTGGTATTTTTGGTGATGGTAAAGAATTGGCTCAAATTGCTCTTGCAAAAGTTTTTCGACATGGAGATTTTAGAGCAGGGTATTATAGAGATCAGGCCTTAATGACTGCATTAGGGCAATATTCACCAAAGCATATGTTTTCTGCACTGTATGCAGATCCTGAATTAGAAAGAGAGCCCTCTTCAGGTTCCCGTCAAATGATGAATCATTTTGGTACTCGTTTTTTAAATGATGATGGAAGTTGGAGAAATTTAATGGAGCAGAATAATTCTACTTCAGATATGGCTTGCTTGGCATCTCAATTTCCTAGGTTAGTTGGTTTAGCACAAGCCTCTCAGGTTTATAGAGACAATCCAGAGCTTGCTAAAAACAAACCAGGTTTTACAAATGGTGGAAATGAAATTGCATTTGCCACTATTGGTAATTCATCTTGTGCAGAAGGGCATTTTTGGGAAGCTGTAAATGCAATTGGAGTATTACAAGTTCCAGCTATTATTTCTATTTGGGATGATGGTTATGGGATTTCAGTTGCTAATGATGTCCAAATGACAAAATCTGATGTATCTGCAGTTTTATCAGGTTTCCAAAGAGATTCAAAAGGTGCTGGTTTTGACATTATAAAAGTAAATGCTTGGGATTATCCTGCACTTATAGAAGTTTACGAAAAAGCAGAAAAATTAGCAAGAGAGAAACATATTCCTTCTATTATACATGTTGTGGAAATGACACAACCTACAGGGCATTCTACTTCTGGTTCTCATGAAAGATATAAGAGTAAGGAAAGAATGCAATGGGAAAAAGATTTTGATTGCAATCTTAAATTTAGAGAGTGGATTGTTGAAAGTGGTATAGCTACTAAAGAAGAAATTGCAACTATTGATAAAGAAGTTGTTGATTTTGTGAAAGTACAGAAGAAAGAAGCTTGGTCAGAATTTCAAGCTCCTATCAAAGAAGAGTTAAAAGAAGTTATATCTATTTTCAATGCTATTTCAGCACAAGTTAATATACCTGAAATTGCAGATTGGATTAAAGATTTAAATCAATCAGCAACGTTTGGTTTATTTAGAAGAAATTTCATGAGTAAAGCAAGAATATTATTGGGGATGATTGTAAATGAAAATATCCCTGAAAAAGCAACTTTACGTAATTTTATAAACAGGATTAATTCTGAAAATTATGAGAGATATAATACTAAGTTGTATAATGAAACAGCTACATCAGCACTTAAAGTTGAACAAGTAAAGCCTACTTATGATTCTGATTCTGAGGAGGTAGATGGAAGAATTATTTTAAGAGATAATTTTCACCATATGTTTGATGCAATACCAGAAGCAATGATTTTTGGAGAAGATGTTGGTAAAATTGGTGGGGTAAATCAAGGTGTAGAAGGATTACAAGATAAATTTGGCGAAATTAGAGTTGCAGATACAGGAATTAGAGAAGCTACAATTATTGGACAAGGCATTGGACTTTCATTAAGAGGATTGAAGCCAATTGCAGAAATGCAATATTTGGATTATGTAATTTATGGTTTCCAACCTATGGTTGATGATATAGCATCTTTGCATTATAGAACTCATGGGGGGCAAATTACTCCTTTAATTATTCGTACAAGAGGGCATAGATTAGAAGGAATTTGGCATTCAGGCTCTCCAATGGGAATGTTATTGAACGGAATAAGAGGTATGTATTTATGTGTACCAAGAGACATGACAAGAGCAGCAGGTTTCTACAATACTTTAATGCAGTCAAATGATCCTGCAATGGTTATTGAATGTTTGAATGGATACAGAATAAAAGAAAAATTACCTACTAATATTGGTGAGTTTAGAATTCCTTTAGGAAAGGTAGAAACGACAAGAGATGGTAGTGATATTACTTTGGTTTCTTATGGCAGTACTTGGAGGATAGTTATGGATGCAACTGAGAAGTTAGAAAGAGCAGGAGTCTCTTGTGAAGTAATTGATATTCAAACTTTAGTTCCTTTTGATTTGAGTCATGATATTGTAGAAAGCGTTAAGAAAACAAACAGATTATTAGTTATTGATGAGGATGTTCCAGGTGGTGGTACAGCTTATATTTTACAGAAAATTGTAGAAGAACAAGATGCATATAATTACTTAGATTCTGAACCCCAAACTTTAGCAGCTAAAGCACATAGGCCACCTTATGGAGCAGATGGTGATTACTTTACTAAACCATCTTCTGAAGATGTGTTTGAAAAAGTATATGCAATCATGCATGAAGCTAATCCTGTTAAATTTCCTCCATTATACTAAATGAAAAAAACTACTGAATTAGACTCTAATTATAATGGTCTGGACAAGATGTCTGTTTCAGAACTTTTGCTTAATATAAATAGAGAAGATAAAACAGTAGCAAACTCTGTAGAAAAACAGATTTCAAAAATAGAAAAACTAGTTGAAGCAATCGTTCTCAAAATGCAAATTGGAGGTAGATTGTTTTATATTGGTGCAGGTACATCAGGTAGACTCGGAATTGTAGATGCGTCTGAATGTCCTCCAACTTTTGGGGTAGATCATGGTCTAGTAATTGGTTTAATGGCCGGAGGCGATAAAGCAATGCGTAAATCAGTAGAATTCGCTGAAGATGATATTGAATTAGGGTGGAAGGTTTTATCGGAACATAACATAAATACAAATGATGTGGTAGTAGGAATTGCTGCATCTGGCACAACTCCTTATGTAATTGGTTCGCTGAAAAAATGCCAAGAACATAAAATCACAACAGCTTGTATAGTTTGTAATGAAGCAAGCCCTGTTTCTGAAGTATCAGATATTGCAATTGAAGTTGTGGTTGGTCCTGAATTTGTTACTGGAAGCACTCGTATGAAATCAGGTACTGCTCAGAAATTAGTTTTGAATATGATTTCTACATCAGTAATGATAAAATTAGGAAAGGTAAAAGGAAACAAAATGGTAGATATGCAGCTTTCTAATAATAAACTAGTGGATAGAGGAACTAAAATGATAATGAAAGAAATAGCTGTAGATTATAAAACTGCTAATACTCTTTTAACTGAATTTGGTTCTGTAAGAAATGCTATAAGTAATTATAATGGATAAAGAAAAACTTATAAAAGGAGGAATGTGGCTTTCAGGATTTTTCTTAAGTATTATGCTTTCTGCAATGAGCCTATTTATTGGTTTTAATAACATGCGTTTTGGAAGTTATGCTATGCTGATTATAGGCTTGCTATTAATTCCTGTAATTTTCTTTTTTGCATATAAAGGATTAGGACTTATTTTAAATGCTATTTTTGAGAAGGAGTAGTATTCTTATCAGCTCTTGTCATTTGTCTTTTCCCTGGAGGTCCATCTAAAGTAATTACATCAAAACCAACCGCTTTCATAGTTCGTTTTACAACTCCTTTTGCACAGTAGGTTACTAAAAAACCATCTTCTTTTAAGTAGTTGTACATTTTTTTAAAGATGATTTCTGTCCAGAGTTCTGGTTGTTTTTCTGGTGAAAAAGCATCAAAATAAATAATATCAAATTTTATTTTGGAAGTATAGTTTTCTAAATCACATTTACTTTTATTTAAAGTAAAGAAATCGTTTATTTTACATGCTTCCTCCCATGGAGTTTCGTGTAAATTCAAAAGTGATTCTTTGTCAAGTCCAATTAAATCAGTAAAGTTAAGTTGAGTATAATTTTCTTTTGGAACTGGGTGTAATTCCATTGTATAATAATTTACTATTATATTTTTCTGCACTGCTTTTTGTGAGGTTAAAAGTGCATTTAATCCTGTTCCAAAACCAATTTCTAGAATATTTAATTCACTCTTATTTTCTTTAGAAAATCCATTTTTAATAAATACATGCTCAGCTTCAACTATTGCACCATGTTTTGAATGGTAAGTTTCATTTATCTCAGGATTAAATATAGAATGAGATCCATCATTTGTAATTACAATTTTATTATTCATTTTTGCAAATGTACAAGTATTATATAATTTAAGTATATGGTACAATTTATAAAAGAAACTAAATTTTATAACTATTTGTATTTATTTTCGTATTATTGGAGTATCTACTTAATGGTTAATTAAATAAACGTTATTATGAAAAAAATTGTCACTTTATTTTTAGGAATTGCTTTTGCGCTTTCTTCTTTTTCTTCTCACTTAATGGGAGGGCAAATTTCAGCTACTTATTTAAGTTCAGATACTTTAGGTTCACATTATTTTGTAGAGCTTGATGTTTATCGAGATACTTTAGGGATTCAAATGTCATTACTGCAGTCTGTTGAGATATATGAGTTAGATATAACAAATGGATCTTATAATTTAGTCTCTACTAATACAATTTCTTTGGGGGCTTCAGGTACGGTTGCAACTATGTCATCAGTATATGGTGTTGAAATATACCATTTTGCAGATTCTATTACTTTCCCAGCAAATGGATACTATATGATTAAATGGAGTGATTGTTGTAGAAATGAAGCAATTATTAATATGAGCTCACCATTAACAGAACAGATGGAGTTTTTAACCTATGTAAATGTTGATAGTGCCAATCCTAATTCATCTCCAACATATTTAGCGCCTCCAGTAATTTATTTACCTGCAAATAATATTTGGCAATACAACCCTCTTCCTTTTGATCCTGATGGTGACTCTTTAGTTTGGAGTTTATCTGTTCCCCTTTCTAATAATACTACAGTTGCTGGTTATCAGTATTTATCAGATACTGTTTTGTATTCTAACATTACTGGTATATTCACAATGGATACAATTACAGGAGAGATAACTTGGGATCCTAAAATGGTTGGTAATTTTGTCGCCTCATTTGCAATTCAAGAATATAGAAATGGTGTGTTAGTTGGTGCTATGAGTAGGGATATGCAATTTGTTGTTGTCCCTGATTCTACTAATGCAGTTCCTAATGTTTCCTTTATGCAATCGCCACCAACTAATAATTTAGGTTACCCTTATGTTAAAATTATGCCAGGACAAAATTATGAGATTACATTATTAGCTTCTGATGCTGATGCTAATGATATTGTAAGTATGGATGTATATGGTGAGCCTTTTGAAATGCTTAATCCTGCTTCTTTTAATGTTTCAACTACTGGAAATGGAAATGAAATTAAGGGGGTTTTTGCTTGGAATCCAGATATCAGTCAAGTGCGTTATAAGCCTTATGTTGTTGTTTTCCGTACGACTGATAATTTATTCTATTTTGATGAAACGGTTCAGTTTGAGGTTAGTTTAACAACTGCAGTTGATGATGTAAGTGCTTTTAAGGTTATGAAATTATTTCCTAACCCTGCCAGTACTAATTTTACACTTCCAATTAACTTAGATAAAGAACAAAGAATCACTTTAGACATTTATAATCTTTTAGGTAAAAAAGTTTCCTCTGAGGAATTAAATTTATCTTCTGGAAATCATCTTATTGTAAAGAGTTTTGATTTAATAAGTGGGCAATATTTTGTTAATCTTGCAAATGAAAATGGTATTGTAATTACAACTAAAAAATTAGTTGTACTAAAGTAAATATAACAGTTTAATGCAATTGAAAAGAGGAGAGTAATCTCCTCTTTTTTTGTATGCTTTTTATCATAAATAGTTAGTATATTTTAGATTTATTTTTTATAATTTTGCAAAACGAAAATGATTCAAATTGCTCTAGAGTATGAAGATTACTAAAACAAGCATTTCAAAATTAAAATCAACAGATTTTTCTAACTTACCTTTTGGTACAGTTTTTTCTGATCATATGCTTATTTGTAATTTTAAGCATGGAAAATGGGGTGTTCCTGAGGTATTGCCTTATGGCCCAATTTCAATTGCCCCTGGGGCTAAAGCTCTGCATTATGGGCAGTCAGTTTTTGAAGGTATGAAAGCTTTTAAAAACTCAAATAATGAAGTTTTACTTTTCAGAAAAGAAGAAAATTATAAAAGAATTAATCGTTCAGCTGTCAGATTGTCAATTCCTGAAATTCCAGAGGATATTTTTATGAATGGTTTGGATGAGCTATTGTCACTAGATAATGAATGGTGCAAGGCTGATGAAGGTTACTCTCTTTATATTAGGCCTTTTATTTTTGCATCAAGTGAGGGAGTAAAAGCATCAGCTTCAGAAGAATATACTTTTATGATAATTATGTCTCCATCAACTAAATATTATGCGGGTGAGATGAATGTAGTTGTTGAAGAACATTTTACAAGAGCTGCAAAAGGAGGTGTAGGTTCAGCAAAAGCTGCTGGAAATTATGCGGCATCATTTTATCCAACTAAACAAGCTAATGCTAAAGGATTTCAACAATTAATTTGGACGGATTCAATTGAACATAAATATATTGAAGAATCAGGAACAATGAATATTTGGTTTAGAGTTGGTGATAAACTAATTACACCAGAGCTTTCAGATAGTATATTAGGAGGGATTACTAGAGATTGCATAATTACCTTAGCTAAAAATAATGGTATTAAAGTTGAGCAAAGAAAAATACTTGTTTCTGAGGTTGTTGAAGGGATTAAAAGTGGAATAATTATTGAGGCATTTGGTACAGGAACAGCAGTTACCGTTAACCCTATTAACTCTATTACTTTTAGAGATGAGAAGTTAGTTATTCCAGAAATTGAAAGTTCTTATGCTTTAAAATTAAAACAAGAATTACAAGGAATTCAAAAAGGTAAGTTAGAAGATAAATTAGGTTGGACTACTAAAGTTGTGTCAAAAGTGAGTTTTTCTTAATTTATTAATTTCATTTTGAAGTGCATAATTCCTGCTTCTTCAAATTCTCCTCCACTTTTCTTAAAGCCCATCTTTTCATAAAATGGAATTACATCTGTTTGTGCATGCATGTAAATTTCACCTTTGTAATCTGATATGTCATTTAGTATTGCTTTAAGAACTATATTTCCAAAACCTTTTCCTCTTTCAGAATTTAATACAGCAAAACGCTCTAATTTAAAACCTTTTTCTGTTTTTCTATGTCTTGCAGTAGCAACTGCTTTTTCATTATTAAAAACTAAGAAATGAGTTGATTCTTCCTCAAATTCCCATTCCAAATCTTCTGGGCAGTTTTGTTCTATTACAAAAACTTCATATCTTATTGCATGAGCCTTTTTCATTAAAGAATCATCTGAAAAAGTGAATTTTTTTATATTAATCATGCAAAGGTTTATTTCTGTAAAATTATGTATTTTTGCTGAAATAAAAAAATTAAATAAAATGAAGAAAATATTTTTATCTGCAACATTGAGTGTTCTTACACTTTTTACAATGGCTATAAAACCAAATGTTGATTATGTGAGAGTTAATACTGAAAATTCAACAGTTAAATGGAAGGGTTCTAAAATTACATCTAGCCATGAAGGTACAGTAAATATTCTTAAAGGCACTTTAAATATTGATAATGGGACCTTAGTTGGTGGTCAGGTTAGTATTGATATGCAATCTTTAGCAACAACTGATATGTCTGAAGAAAATAATAAAAAGTTAGATGGTCATTTAAAGGATGAAGACTTCTTTAATGTATCTGAGTTTCCTACAGCTTATATAACTATTTCTAATGCCGTGAGAGGTGAAGGAAATTCGTATAAAGTTGTTGCTGATTTAACTATTAAAGGGATTACACATCCTATTAGTTTTGCTGCTGATGTAAATGTTAATGGAAAAAACTTTTTAGCAACTGCTAAAATTAAAATTGATAGAACTAAATGGGATGTCAAATACAACTCAGGCAATTATTTTAAAGATTTAGGTGATAAACTAATTCTTGATGAAATTGAATTTGATATTTTCTTACTATCAGTTAAAAAATGATTTTATAGATGTAACTAGCAATTATAGTTTTTTTCCTTTTAATTGCAGTAAACCAAAGAAAGAGAGGGCTAAATTTTTGCCCTTTTTTAAAATCAATTATTGCTGCAGGGGGTGTTTTAGGTACTATTAGGACGGTATTATTTTAAAATCTCCTCAGCTAGTTTTTCTGCAGCTCGTGGATAATTTCTAAACCATAACTCAGGTTCAATAAGTTCTAGTTCGCTTAGTGATAATTTATTGTTATTGTCATAAACAACATCTACTCTTGCGTAAATTGGTGAGTATGGGCATTTTTCTATACACTTTTTTGCAAATTCAATTTCCGATGTAGTTGCTGTATATTGTTCAACTGTTCCTCCATGATCATCTTGAACTCGGAAATCTCCTTTTTTTGCAATCTTTTTTACTGCATGAGTATATTCTTCTCCTATCATTATTAAAGAAATTTCTCCTTGAGTTTCAATGTTCATCAGAAATTCCTGAAACAGTACACATTCTTTGACTATTAAATCTCTAAATATGATTTCATACTCTTTATAGTTCTTCATATTGATTCGGTAAGTATGTCTTGCTGCACCAGAAATAGCAGGTTTTATTACTGCTTCTTTCCATTTGGTTTTTTGTAATAACCTTGAAAGGGTATTTGATTCTCCTTTTTCAATAAAAAGTGTAGGAGCAATATTCACATTTTTTTTTGCTAAATCTTGTAAATAGTGTTTGTCAATATTCCAATTGATTATTTCAGTAGAGTTGATGAAAGTAGTTTTGTTTTTTGTGTTTTCTAACCAAATAAAGAATTCATCAAATCGTTCAAAATAATCCCAAGTAGTTCGGAAGATAGCGTATTTGGTGCTTGTCCAATCAAAGTTTTTATCTGCCCAATCCTTTTTGCAAACTGTGAGACCTTTTTTTGCTAATGAATCAAATAGGATTTGGTCCTCCAATAAAACTTGGTTTATGTACCAATCTGTTTTTGTAGGATTTACATATCTGTTATCAGTAAGAATAACAATATCATACATTATTCAATAATTATTGTATTGCCTTCTATTGTTTTTATAAGTTTAATCTTATTAGTTTCACTTTCTCTTCCCAAGATATCAATATTAATAATCTTGTTACTTTTTGAATTTACTATCTCTGAAATAGAAGTAGTATTTCCAAATGGAACAAGTTCAACATCCTCAATTACAATATCATTATTAAGTATAGTTGCATTTATTGTTTTTGGATAATATCCATTTTTACTAAAAGTAAGGCTATAGTTTCCTTGGTGCAAATACCTGTGGTAGTTTCCAACTGGTAGATTAGAATATACATGAGAACTATCTACATCATGGTTAGTGATTTCTATTTTTGCTTTTAGTGGATTTCCAGTAATGCTATCTGTAACTATTCCTCTAATTCCGTATAAGGATTGCTCCATATAATTTAACAATGAAGGGTAGTTTGCATCCCATAAAGTAGGTAAATCATTTGGGTTTGGTGTTTTGTCATCTGATAGTTCCAAAGTAAATTCTCTGCAATGTTTAAAGTAATTCATGTAATCTTGTCTTCCTCCAGCTACCGAATACCAATCCCATCCATTTGTTATTCCATCATTCAGATAATTAAAATATCCATTACCACTATTTGTTTGGCAACTATCAGCATATTCTTGTGATACATATTGCCACCAATTGTCATCTGCAGCTAAGTTGCTCCAAGTGTCCCAAGGGTAGTTGCATACTTCTGCCCCCCCGTGCATATTTGCTGAGATTGTAAAGTTGACAGTGTCAGCAAGGCCTAAAAATATATTTGTTTCTTCTTGATATGGATTTCCGTCAGGGTGCGCTCCATCTTCTGGATCTGGATAATTTCTGTTTAAATCAACCCAATTTGAATTATATCTAATTGCCGACCAAACATCTTGATTTCCTCCATAATAGGCTCCATCTGGATTCG
>Ga0315315_10003573_pt1 | contig 14269 bp, 11 predicted proteins | sample M140m3416metaG_FD_203699 | JGI IMG/M metagenome (GOLD analysis project Ga0315315, IMG submission 203699) | Ammonia-oxidizing marine archaeal communities from Monterey Bay, California, United States - M1 40m 3416 | ecosystem: Environmental > Aquatic > Marine > Intertidal zone | place: USA...
AACATTACCTTTACTCCTATTATTATTGAAGCAATGGCAAAGGCTGTGAAAGATTTTCCTATGATTAATGTTTCTGTTGATGGAACAAACATCCATATTCATAAAAATGTAAATATTGGTATGGCAGCTGCTTTACCTGATGGAAACTTAATTGTTCCTGTTATAAAAGAAACTCAAAACAAAAATCTTATTGGTATTACTAAATCAGTAAATGATTTAGCTACTAGGGCTAGAAGTGGTCAATTAAAGCCGGACGATATTCAAGGAGGCACAATTACAATGACAAATGTTGGTACTTTCGGAAACCTTATGGGAACTCCCATTATCAATCAACCTCAAGTAGCTATTATGGCTTGTGGTGTTATTAAAAAGAAGCCTATTGTGTTAGAAACTACTGAAGGTGACGTAATTGCAATTCGTCATATGATGTTCTTATCATTATCATACGATCATCGAGTAGTTGATGGTGCTTTAGGAGGCCAATTTGTAAGTAAAGTAAAAGATTACTTAGAACAATTCGATAATACTCAAGAGGTTTAACTATATAATTTCTAGGGATTATGTCAGTAGTTTCTGGAATTAGGAATAGAAAAGGAAGTAAGTAATTATTTCCTTTTTTTATTAAAAAACTAGATTCTTGTCGGTATTCTTTTTTTAACTAAAAACATTATTTTAGCACTATGAATTTAAAACTAAAAAAACCAATAGTCTTCTTTGATTTAGAAACAACAGGAGTGCAAGTAGCAAAAGATAGAATTGTAGAAATTGCCATTCTTAAAGTTTTTCCAAATGGAAATAAAGAAAGTAAAACTTGGCTTGTAAATCCTACTATTCCAATTCCTGAAGTAACAACCCAAGTACACGGAATATCTGATCAAAAAGTAGCAAACGAACCTACTTTTAAAGAACTTGCTGCTGAAATCTCAGAACTTATACATAATTGTGATTTAGCTGGCTTCAACTCCAATAAATTTGACATTCCATTATTGGCGGAAGAGTTTTTAAGAGCTGGAATTGATTTTGACATGACAAACAGAAAGGCGGTTGATATTCAGAATATCTTTCATAAAATGGAGCAAAGAACTCTCGTAGCTGCTTATAAATTTTATTGCGATAAAGATTTAACAAATGCTCACTCAGCTGAAGCTGATACAACAGCAACTTATGAAGTTCTACTCTCTCAAATTGCTAAATATGAGGAGTTAGAAAATAATGTTGATTTCCTAGCTGATTTTTCACAAAAAGGTGGAAAGTTTGCTGATATGGCAGGATTTATTCGTTTTAATGATAAAGGAGAAGAAATGCTTAGTTTTGGAAAATACCGCGATGTAACTTTAGCACAAATCTGGAAAGAGAATCCTGGGTATTTCTCTTGGATTAATCAAGCAGACTTCCCATTATACACTAAAAATGTAATGCGTAATTTTGCAACAAAGATGAAGTTAGAAAAAAAATTTAAAAACTAAGTTCTTTGATAAAGAAGGAAACAGATTAAACAGTTAACTCATGAAAATTATTTGTATTGGTCGTAATTATGTAAATCATGCTAAAGAATTAGGGAATGATATTGCTAGTGAACCTTTATTTTTCCTTAAACCTGATACAGCCATACAGCCAAAAGGCCACCCCTTCTTTATCCCTTACTTTTCTAATGATATTCACTATGAGGTGGAATTAGTCATTAGAATAAACAAAGCAGGAAAACATATAGAAAAAAGATTTGCACACTCATACTATTCTCAACTTGGCTTAGGAATTGATTTTACTGCAAGAGACATACAAGAGGAATGCAAAGCTAAAGGCTTACCATGGGAAAAAGCAAAAGGCTTTGATGGTTCAGCACAAATTAGCAGAACTTTTATTGATAAATCTAATTTAAATTTAAACAATATTGAATTTAGCTTAAATAAAAATAATGAGCAAGTACAGTTAGGAAACAGTAAAGACATGTGCTATAATTTTGATGCTATTATTTCACATATTTCAAAATTCTATACCCTGAAAATTGGGGACTTAATTTATACGGGAACTCCTGAGGGAGTTGGGTCTGTAAAAGCTGGAGATGAGTTAAAAGGTTTTATAGGAAAACAAGAAATGTTTAAGGTAGTTATTAAATAGTCTACCTAGCAAACCTCATTTTATAAGATGCGTTTACTTTTCCTTTGCTTATATCCATTAATTTACCTCTTATCATTCTCTTACGTAAAGCAGAAATCTTATCTGTAAATAATATTCCATCAACATGATCGTACTCATGCTGAATAACACGAGCAGTTAAACCATCATAAGTATTAGTATGTTTTTTGAAATTCTCATCAAAATATTCTATCGTAAGAGTAGATTTCCTACTTACATCTTCCCTTAAATCTGGTATAGATAAGCACCCCTCATTAAAGGTCCACTCCTCACCTGTTTCTTCAATAATTCTAGCATTAATAAATATCTGTTTGACAATTACCTCTTCTGTTTCTTCTTCATCATCAACAAAAGGAGTGGTGTCAACTAGAAATAAACGAATTGATTTATTAATTTGAGGTGCAGCTAGTCCAACTCCACTAGCCTCATACATAGTTTCCCACATGTTATCTAAGAGGTTTTCTAGATCAGGATATTCAGGAGTAATATCTACACACTTCATTCTTAAAATTGGCGCTCCAAAAGCAACTATTGGTAATATCATTATAAAATTAATTCAATAATTTGATCTATACTCATTCCTTCTGCTTCTGCTTTGTAGTTCTTGACTAATCTGTGTCTTAAAATAGGTTTTGCAACTGCTTTAATATCCTCAATATCTGGAGCATATTTTCCATTTATTGCAGCATGACACTTAGCCGCCATCAACATAAACTGTGATGCCCTTGGACCTGCGCCCCATTCTATATATTGTTTTACTACATCAGCAGCTTTATCAGAATTTGGTCTTGTTTTAGCCACTAAACTTACAGCATATTCCAATACATTATCAGTAACTGGTAATTTTGTAATTACCTCTTGATATTTCATAATTTGTTCAGCAGACATAATTGTATTTAAAATTACATTATTTTTAACTGTAGTTTGTTTTACAATTTTTAATTCCTCTTCATAACTAGGATAATCCAAAATTACATTGAACATAAACCTATCCAATTGTGCTTCAGGCAAAGGATAAGTTCCTTCTTGCTCTATAGGATTTTGAGTAGCCAATACAAAGAAAGGTTTATCCAAAGCATAACGAGTCCCCGAATTAGTAACTGACCGCTCTTGCATTGCCTCTAATAAAGCCGATTGGGTTTTAGGGGGCGTACGGTTAATTTCATCTGCCAAAATAATATTAGAAAACAAAGGTCCTTTCACAAATTTAAAGTTTCGATTCTCATCTAGTATTTCAGCACCAACAATATCAGATGGCATTAAATCTGGCGTAAACTGAATACGATTAAAATTAAGCCCTAATGAATCAGAAATAGTTTGCACTAGTAAAGTTTTAGCCAATCCAGGAACGCCTACTAAAAGGCAATGTCCGTTACAAAAAATTGAAATTAAAACTTGCTGAACAACTTCATCTTGACCAACAATAACTTTTGCAATTTCATTTTTAAACTCATTATATTTTATAATAAATTCATCTACGGATTTTACTTCATTACTCATATTATTTTACCCATTTATTTTTAAATTCACAATCAGCAATATCATCATTAATTTTAATGTATGTATTTGAGATTGTTATTGCAATCCACTTCATTAACTCCTCTTTCTTTTTTATGTTAATTGCAAAATCCTTAATCATTGAAAAATCATCAACTAGATTTGCTTTATGCTCTTCAATTCTTTTATTTAATTTTAATATTCTGTATACTTTAGTTTCATCAGGCATTTCAGATATATTAGAAGAACTAAAACTTCCTACTTCCAAGTTTTCTACTACAAACTTTAAAGCTGGAGACATCTCATCTATTATGTGTAAAGTTGACATAGTATTAGGATTTAGTAGCAAGCCATTATTATTCTTACTTTCATCATCACTGTACTTTTCAACCGCCTCATCAAAAGTAATTGTCCCTTCATTTAATTCTTTTTCTACTTCTTCTATTTTTAATTTTGCTTCATAAAGTGCAGTAGAGCTCACCTTAGTTTTTAGCAAAATATGACGCACATTAATTTGCTCCCCTCTCCTTTCAATTAGCTGTATAATATGAAAACCAAATTGAGATTCAACAACCTCAGAAATCTCACCTTCTTTCAAACGAAAAGCTGCTCTTTCAAACTCAGGAACTAAATCTCCTCTATTCACAAATCCAAGCTCCCCACCTCTAGTAGCCGAACCAGGATCATCAGAATATAAAGTCGCTAACATTTTAAAATCTTCTCCTTTGTAGACACGCTCTCTAAATCTATTCAACTTATCTCTTAATTTATCTTTCTGTAATTCTGATATTTCAGGTTTAACAATAATTTGAGCAACTTCTACTTTAGTAGGAATAATAGGAATATCAATATCATTTTGTTGATTAAAAAACTCACGGACTTCAGCTGGAGTAACTTTTCCGTCAGATGAAATTCCTCTTTGAACTCTCTCAGCTAAAAATTGATCCTTAATTACTTTACCTAACTCTAATTCTATTTCTACTTTTAACTTACCAAAATACGCCTCTACTTTTTCAATAGAACCTAATTGACTCTCAAAGTATGTTAATCTTTTTGTTATTTCAGCATCAACCTCTTCATCAGTTACAACAACGCTATCCAATTTTGCTTGATTAATCAATAATTTTTGAAATAATAAATCTTCAATAATTTCACATTTAATTATATCAGATCTTGAGTTCCCTTGAGATAAATACTGTAAATATTGTGATTCTATTTCAGATGTAAGCACAATTTCATCACCAATAATTGCTTCAACTTTATCAATTGATTGAGCATTTGCTCCAATAGCAAAAAGTGAAATTAATAAAAAGTTTTTAAATCTATTCATTTAGTAAATTTTAATTTTTTTCAAAGCTAAACCATTCTGATACAATTCATCTTCTAATTGTTTCAAATATTCAATTTTATTTTTGTTTAATAACACATTTTTTATTTTCTCTTTCTCTAACTCTAACGGACTAATACTGCCATTTATTTGGTAATCTTTTATAAAAACATAATATTTTAAATTATCATCTTCAAAAACTACCCCTTTTGTATTTTTCAAAAAATAAGATTCCTCTATAATATACTCTGGTAATTTCTGATTGAAAATTGAGAAATACTGCCACTTATCATCCTCTAAATAATATTCTTTTGCAAATTGTTGGCAATAATCATTCAAGTCTTCTAAACTACTTTCCTTATCAGATTTATACCACATATCAAGGTTCATTAATTTGGGTGCTGATTTATCAACTACAATAAATCTACCTTTAAATATATTTTTACGTAACTTAAATTCATCCTTATATTGATTGTAATAGTCTCTAACTTGCTTTAAAGAAATAGAAGTGTCAAAGTTCTGATTAATTAACTCTTGTTGATATGCATAAATTAAAAGAGAAGATCTATACTCTTCTATCTGTTTATCATAATTATGAATGTCTGAACTTAAATTTAACTCAGCATGATAAATCATCAATTGTTTACGGATCCAATCATTCATGTATCTTTCAACAAAAAAGGAAGAATCTTCAATTTGTATAGGCATTTCTTCTAGCACTTCTTCTAGCATTAAAACCTTCTCATTAACACTAGCAATTATTCTCCCTCCCTTATTATTAAAACAAGAAGTTAGTAATAAAACTACTGCTGAAAAAACAAATAATTGCTTAATAGTCATCTATTTAATAAGTGAATGTAGTATGTCAGTATGTATAGTTACCACATATTTTTCTTTTAGTTTAGATAGCCATTCATTTTCTAAAGCTGTCTGATAATCAGAAATAACCTTTCCTCTTGATTCAGACAATTTCATTGTTCCAGAATCTAAAACATTATGAACATCAATAATAAGATATGAACCGTTTTCCAAAACTATATCTTTTGATATGCCTGTTTTCCATTCAATAGCATCAACATTTTTATTAGCACCTTTTATAAATTTGTTACTTTCAATTTGCAAACTTAAAGCATCAACTTTATTAATTTTAAATAAAATATCTTCATCAGTTGTTTTCTCTCTATGTTTTTTGTAAATTTCTTTTTTTACTTTCTTAGCAGTTGTTAAGTCAATACAACTATAGATTGTAGCATCTAATCTTTTTCCCCAAGTATAATTAGATTTATTAGTTTCATAAAATGCTTGTAAGCCAAGTGTATCTTCAACAGCTTTATTCCAAACTTTTTTATTTGTTAAATCAAATAGCAATATCCCTTCTCTATATTCATTCAATAATGCTTTATATTCAGGGTATTTCTGTTCTAATTTACTCTCTTCATATGCCAACAACTCCTCATTTACAAAATTAACATACATAGCATCAATATCACTTCCTTCTGTTTGATGAGCTAGAATATATTCTGAGAATTTATTGACAGATACACTAATTCCATCAATAACAACTAAAGTCTTAGTATTATTTAATTTGTCAAATGTTCCTGTAGCAACTGAATTTGCAGCTTCTTTTCTAAAAGAAGAATAAACAGCTGGCTTATTTATTACTTTATAAATATCATTCAATTTTTTATAAAGGGCTTTTTTACTTAAAGCACCTCTACTATCTCTTTCAATTTTTCTTTTCAATTCAACTTTCAACTCATCAAATGAAAGTATTTCTTCCTTTTCTATAAGTTTTATGATATGCCATCCATATTCTGTTCTGAATGGAGCAGAAATATCTCCAATATTTTTAAGTGCGAATGCATTATTTTCAAATTCAGGAACCATTTTACCAACACCAAAAGCAGGTAGAATTCCTCCTTTTACAGCAGTTGATCTATCTTCTGAAAAACGCTCAGCAACATCTGCAAAATCCTCCCCATTATTTAACAACTGAAGTGCTTTATTAATTTTCTCTTGTGCTTGATTTAATTTATTCTCATCAGCTCCTTGCCCTGTTTTAAACATGATATGAGCAACTTTTACTTGCCCAGCAGCTTTTCTTTTATCATTTACTTTTATTAAATGAAAACCATACTTTGTTCTAACAGGATTTGAAATCTCTCCAATTTTAGTAGAATAAGCGGCAGTTTCAAAATCATAAACCATCATAAAAGCAGTAAAAAATCCTAATTCGCCTCCATTACTAATAGCGGATGGATCATCAGATTTTTGCTTAGCAGCATTTCCAAATGACAACTTTCCATCTAAAATATCTTTCCTTATTGCAATTGCTTTTTGCTCAGCAACATTTACTTCATCATCAGTTGCTTTTTCATCAACTGCAATTAATATATGGCTTGCATTTACATCAAAACTTATTCTTTCATAAGCCTCAGCAAGCATATTTTCATCAAACTCTTCATTCTTCAAATAAGGTTTAGCTAATTGTTTTCTATAACCATCAAGCTCATTAACAAATGATGGAATAGTATCTAGGCCTAATTCTTCAGCCTCTCTTACTTTTAATTTAAAATTTACAAAAAGTTCCATGTATTCATTCAAATAATCTACTGTAATATCAGCATTTAGATTATTCTTATAAAATACATTTTTAAATTCCTCTAATGAGATGTTATCATCTGAAATAGTTAATACATCTTGAGCACTTGAAATAAAAACAAATGCTCCCAATAATATACTTAATACAGCTTTTTTCATTTTATTTATTTTAATTTATTTTAATTTATTTTAATTTATTTTAATTAATTATTTTCTACTATAATTTGGTGCTTCTCTAGTTATTGTCACATCGTGGGGATGACTTTCCGCAACACCTGCAGCAGTTATTTTTAAAAACTCGGCTTTACTTAACTCTTCTATTGATGACGAACCAGTATAACCCATTCCAGCTCTTAACCCACCAATCATCTGATGAATAACTTCACCTAAAGTTCCTTTATAAGCTACTCTACCAACAATTCCCTCAGGAACTAACTTCTTAGCGTCAACCTCTCCACTTTGAAAATACCTGTCTTTTGATCCTTTTTCCATAGCATCAATTGACCCCATTCCTCTGTAAGATTTAAACTTTCTTCCTTCAAAGATAATAGTTTCTCCTGGCGCCTCTTCAACTCCTGCAATAATTGAACCTAACATAACAGTATTTGCTCCACCCGCTAAAGCTTTTACAATATCACCTGAATACCTTATTCCACCATCTGCAACTAAAGGAACATTATTTTTATGAGCTACCTCAGCTACATCTATTATTGCTGTTAATTGCGGAACACCAATACCTGCTACAATTCTTGTTGTACAAATTGAACCAGGTCCAATTCCTACTTTAACTGCATCAGCACCTGCTTCAATTAAAGCCAAAGCAGCTGCAGCAGTTGCAATATTTCCAACTACAACATCTAAACGAGGATAAGTGGATTTAATTTTCTTCAAAACATCAACCACTCCTTTTGTATGCCCGTGGGCAGTATCAATAATAATTGCATCAACTGCAGCATTATTTAAAGCTTCTACTCTTTCAAGAACATCACCAGTTACGCCAACAGCAGCAGCTACTCTTAATCTACCATACTTATCTTTACATGCATTTGGTCGCATTCTGTTTTTAATAATATCCTTGAAAGTTATTAGCCCAACTAATTTATTATCTGCATTTATAATAGGTAATTTTTCTATTTTATTTTCTTTTAAGATATCTTCAGCATTTTCAAGGTCATTTAATTCAGTAGTAATAATTCCTTTTGATGTCATTACTTCATTAATAGAAAGTGTCATGTCTTTTTCAAAACGTAAATCTCTATTAGTAACAATTCCTAGAAGATGCATATTTTTATCTACAATAGGAATTCCTCCAATTTTATTTTCACGCATCATTCTAAAAGCATCACCAACATTTGCATTTAATCCTAGTGTAATAGGATCTAAAATCATTCCACTTTCTGATCTTTTTACTTTACGAACTTCAAACGCTTGACTTTCAATACTCATGTTTTTATGAAGCACTCCAATTCCACCTTCCTGCGCAATAGCAATCGCCATTTTTGATTCAGTCACAGTATCCATAGCAGCAGATACTACTGGTACATTTAGTGTTATATTTTTTGTGAATTTAGAAGTTATATTAACCATGTGAGGTAAAACTTGCGAATATGCAGGAACAACTAGAACATCATCATAAGTTAAACCCTCCTTCAATACTTTATTGCTCATAATTACTATTTTAAAAATTACGCAAAATTAACAATTTATAAACTAAAATAGTCCCTTAAAAAGGGACTATTTTTATTATTTGAGCTTTACCTATCTTACTAAGGTAAAAGCATCAGTTTTATGTATTAATTTTCCATCTGAATTTAAGTATTGTAGATGATATACATAATTATCATTCTGCACATTCCTTCCATTATATGTGCCGTCCCAACCTTTTGTTGGTTCATTAGTAGAAAATATCTCACTGCCATTTGAATTATAAATAGAAAAGGAATAACCATCCTCAGAAACAAAATATGCAATTGGTCTAAATATTTCATTATGTTCATCTCCATTTGGAGTAAAAGTATTTGGAACATAAATATTAGGAGTTTGACTAATACATACAATATTAGATAAACTACCTTCAGGAACTGATCCATAAGGAGTATTATTTCCTTCAGAAGCTTTTATGTAATAGCAGAACTTACCATTTGTTTCCCCAAATTCTGTTACCTTATCAATAAACACTAATTCTTGATTTGAATTATTATCCATATACCAAGTTTTGATAGGCAACATTACAAAAGGCTCGTTATTTATAGATCTAAATAATTCATATGTTGAAACACCCCCCAACCATTTATCATACTCATTAAAAGTAATTGTATTTGTATAATCACTTTCTAATCCAGGAAAATTAGAATAATCTTTATTCACTTCAACTTCTAGTAATATTGATTGAGCATACGAAAAATCATTAGCATAAGCAGGATCATCAACTGGCGGAACATTTAATGTAATACCGCAAGTATCTACAGGGTAAGTTTTGTATAAATAGGAATAATTAGAAGTAGATGCTTGATTATCAGTATAATAAACAGATGATGTTCCGTTAAAAATTATATTATCAATAAGATCTAAACCAACTTCAACTCCATTAACAATCTTACTTCTATAAATATCATAATGATCAATTATACCTTGATTGTCAACATAACACTTTAACTCAATAAAACCATTGTTAGGATTTACTGTGACATACTCAATGTAATGAAACCTAGGCTTAGCTGCCAATGAAATATTAAAATCTATACGATTAGAAACGGCAACAAAAGAAGCGTCAAAGTTATAAGCTTCAACATATATCTCATACTGAGATGATGAAGTTAAACTATCTAACAAATACTCAGTTGTATTTGTTAATGAAATTGTATCAGAAATCACTACTCCATTCTCATCTATCTCATTTATGAATACCTTAAAATGATCAGTACCTCCACTCCAATTAATATAATCATTCCAATTTAGCTGAACCGAATGATCACATTCATCAATTAATTGTACCAAATAAATTGAATTGTGTATTTCAGACCTTACTCTTGTATTTCCACAACTATCAAGAGCTCTAACAGTAAAGTTTTCAGAGTTAATTGTTGCGTTTGAGTTAAAAAACTGATAACTATTAGTTCCAAACAAAACTGTATCTAAAGTAATCCAAGTGCCATTATTATCTTGTATATAAACAATATAAAAATCACTATCTGCAGAGACGCTCCAACTTACAACTGATTTCCCATTAATATCAACCGAAACATCCTCAATTATAGGAGTAACAGGAGAAATACTGTCTAGTAAATTCACTGAACTAATAGAGGATTTCGACACACACCCACTAATATCAGATATTTCTACATAAAACTGCGGAATATAGTTACATCTATCTCCATCCATTTGGGCAAATGTATCAGGTTGCACAGAAAGGATTAAATCAAAGTTATCTGAATTTATATAATGTAAATCATAATCTGTAGAAGAAGAGGGCAGTAATGGATTATGAATAGGATTCCAGTTTAAATCTGCAGTTATTCCCATGTTTACTGCTGTAGTATTCATTAAAATAGTACATAATGTATCAGAATATAAAAGTGAATCACTTCCACTACCAATGTTACTTCCACAAGTAACGCTTCCTAAAAGATAATAATAACTTTTTGATATATTAGCGTCTGATCCTGAATGATAAAACGTTGTGTCAGGATAAAAAATACTATCAAGTAATGAATAAGGTCCATCAATTTGTTTAGAATGATATAGATCATACTTAATATTGGTATCAATAACTCCTTCAGGATAATAAAAATATAAATCAACCCCTCCATTGTCATCAACAGCTAAGCATCTTAAGTCAGGTTGAGGTGGAATAACATTTATTGTTATAGTAGCAATCACAATACCATTTGCTGGACAAAAGTCATCATATGCTTTAATGTTAAACGTATAAGCCCCACCCTGCCTACCACATCCATAGTCTTGCATATGATCACAATAGATAACCATTCAAAATCTCCTGAAATATTTCCTGGTGATGAAGATGTTACTGTAAAGGTTGCAGGATTACTAAGTGCTAATAATGGATCTAACTGTCCACCCTCAACTTCTAAAGATAAATTCTGCTGATTTCCAGTTACATTTACATCAGCATCAGTTGCAACAACCGAGAATGTAACAAGCTCTCCAGCCATGATAGTAGTTTCATATGATGGCAAACCTGTTGAGGGGTTTAAAGTCGTAAGCCAATTCTGCGCTCCTAATGGAGCTGTAATTATAGGAGGCGAGTTTTGAATACCATTAGGTAAAGTTGGACAATTTATTAAAACAACCTGAATCTCCCTGTAAACTGAAGCAACCTTTTGGCCACATTTAAATGCATCTGCTCTAATTACAGAAACAAAATTTCCTCCAATATTTGAGTTATATGAAATCTGTCCTGATAATGGATCAAGCGTTACTCCACCAGGAATTGGGTTATTAATAGAATATGGAGCTTCCCAAGGAATAAATGGAGGGTCAACTGGTGGGTTATATACAAATGGGAAATTCACTGGATCGTCTAAAGGTTGATCCCAAGAATATGACAAACTATCTAATTCAATATCAAAACCTAAATTACTATAAGAGAATGGGTAACCTGTGCATAAAATTGTTTTAGCCTGCTCTTTAAAAATTGGAGAACTATCAAAACAAGGGTCGGCAGGAACTAAATTTCCACTAGAATCAGTATAAGGAAACATAGAAGCCCTTAAAGTAAACCCCTCACTAGGATTTGTTGTACTTGAAAGATCTAAATTATCAATTGCACCATTTCTACAACATAAATCCCATGTAAAATGCCAACCATTCACTGGAGGAATACCAGGCAAGGTTATTGGTTGTGATTCATAAATATATTCTTGTACTGCTCCAACAGGATTAGTAATACAATCTAAACAATTCGCACCAACTCCTTGTGGAGAAATATCGTTAGTAATTTGCCAATTTAATGTAATTTGACTAACACTAGGGTGTGAATGAACCTCTAAAATTTCTGTTCCTGTACCTAAAGTTGTTCCATCGCAATCCCTATAAACCTTCATTGTGAATATATATTTTCCAATATTTGGACTAGCTGGATCATTAATACAGATCCAAGTAATTTCACCTCCCATAATATGTGTAGCTTGAGAAGAAAAGCTTAAAAAGACAACAAAAATTAAAAATAATATCTTTTTCATAATGTAAATTATAATAAATACAAATTTACAAAAAAAATGCTACATTGTACTCATAGTGAATATTTGCAAATAAAAGCTTACGCAATAAAAGTAGGAATATGACTTTTTGCTTTATTGAAATCATCAATAATTTCATCAATAATTTCTTTAGCAGTATGCATTTTATTAATCATTGAAGACACTTGTCCGATTTCCAATTCGCCTTCTGATAAATTACCTTCAAACATCCCCTTTTTAGCCCTTCCTCTTCCTAACAATTTTTTTAATTCCTTAGTTGTTGCTTTTGCCAAATATGCTTCTTGTATTTTTTGGTAAAAGTCATTTTTTAACAATCTTACAGCTGTTATTTCTTTTAAGGTTAAATCTGTTGCTCCATCTTTTGCATCAAAAACATAATTTTTAAATTTTTCATGAGCAGAACTTTCTTTACAAACTGCAAATCTACTACCAATTTGCACTCCATCAGCACCTAAACACATAGCTGCTAACATTGCACGCCCACCCCCAATACCTCCTGCTGCAATGACAGGAATATTTACTTCAGCTGCTATTTTAGGAATTAAGCACATAGTTGTAATTTCATCTTTCCCATTATGACCTCCAGCTTCAAATCCTTCTGCAACAATTGCGTTAACTCCTGCCTCAACTGATTTTAAAGCAAACTTAGTATTTGCAATTACATGCACCACAATTATTCCCTTTTTTTGCAAATAAGAAGTGTATTTCTTAGGGCTCCCTGCTGATGAAAAAACAATCATTACTCCTTCTTCAATTATGATTTGAATATGCTCATCAATATTCGGATAAATTAAAGGAATATTTACTCCAAAAGGCTTGTCAGTTGCTTTCTTGCATTTTTGGATATGGTCTCTTAAAACTTCAGGATACATTGAGCCTGAACCAATTAAACCTAATCCTCCAGCATTACTTACAGCAGAAGCCAATTCCCAACCACTACACCATATCATGCCCCCCTGTATAATTGGATATTTTATTGCAAAAAGTTCCTTAATTCTATTCATAAATTTATATACATTTGTTGCGAATACGAAAATAGAAATTTAAAAATAATATCAGATGAAAAAAGATCAAATAATTTTTGATTTAATAAATGAGGAAGATCAAAGACAAAGAAATGGAATTGAATTAATTGCATCAGAAAACTTTGTGAGTAATGAAGTGATGCAAGCAATGGGATCCTGTTTAACAAATAAATATGCTGAAGGATATCCTAGAAAAAGATATTATGGAGGATGTGAAGTTGTTGACAAAATAGAACAATTAGCAATTGATAGAGCAAAAAAATTATTTGGTGTTGAGTATGTTAATGTACAACCCCACTCAGGCTCACAAGCAAATGCAGCCGTAATGTTAGCTTGCCTTAATGCTGGAGATAAAATTTTAGGGTTTAACCTCTCCCACGGAGGGCATTTAACTCATGGTTCACCAGTTAATTTTTCAGGAAAGCTTTACAAAACTTCATTTTATAATGTTGAAGAATCAACTG
>Ga0315315_10003574_pt1 | contig 14265 bp, 10 predicted proteins | sample M140m3416metaG_FD_203699 | JGI IMG/M metagenome (GOLD analysis project Ga0315315, IMG submission 203699) | Ammonia-oxidizing marine archaeal communities from Monterey Bay, California, United States - M1 40m 3416 | ecosystem: Environmental > Aquatic > Marine > Intertidal zone | place: USA...
TAGAATTACTGAAATCGAATCGACGACACGATGGAGAATTAGGTCAAACCTCCGCCGGTCCTCATCGAAGCGATTTTTCCGTCTACCATGCTGAGAAAAACCTGCCCGCAGATCAATGTTCTACCGGTGAACAAAAGGCACTACTAATCGCGATTATTTTGGCGGACACACGTCTGCAAGCCAAAGAACGAAACCGCACACCTTTGCTGTTGCTAGATGAAGTCGCCGCACATCTAGATGAAAAAAGACGGCGCGCCCTATTCGATGAGATTTGCATGATGGGAGCGCAGGCCTGGCTAACAGGAACAGATATTAGCCTATTCGAACCCCTTGGAGACAGCGCACAATATATCGCAGTATCCGATGCCAGCTTAACCGAAACGCCAAATGCATTTGCTGCATAAAAATATCAGATTCAAGAGGAAAGTATGAGTGATACAGCTGCAACCATAAGCCCTGACAACAATGCCGAGGACTATAGCGCTGATTCCATCAAGGTGTTACGTGGTTTGGATGCCGTGCGAAAGCGTCCGGGCATGTATATCGGCGATACTGATGATGGGACAGGCCTTCACCATATGGTGTTTGAAGTAGTCGATAATGCAATCGATGAAGCAATGGCGGGCCACTGCGACCGAGTTGATGTGGTGTTGAATGGTGACGGCTCAGTCAGCGTTGCTGATAATGGCCGAGGCATTCCAGTGGACGTACATGATGAGGAAGGCGTGTCCGCTGCGGAAGTCATAATGACCCAGCTTCATGCGGGTGGAAAGTTTGATCAAAATTCATACAAAGTATCCGGCGGCCTCCACGGCGTCGGCGTCTCAGTCGTGAACGCACTATCTTCCAATTTACACCTTACAATTAAGCGTGCCGGCAAAATTCATGAAATGCGCTTCGAGCATGGCGAAGCGGTCAAACCGCTTGCAGAAACCGGCGAGTGTATAGATGAAACCGGAACGACCGTCACTTTCATGCCGTCAAGACAGACATTTACGCAAACCGAGTTCGACTTCCAGATTCTCGAACACAGGCTCCGCGAGCTAGCCTTTTTAAATACCGGCGTTCGGATTGTTCTTATGGACGCCAGAAAACCAGATCCGGACGTAATCGATATGGAATATGAAGGGGGAATTGCCGCCTTCGTCAAATACCTAGACCGGACAAAAACGGCCTTAATCGACGCACCCATTGATGTGCAAGGGCAAAAGGACGGCATTACGGTCAGCCTCGCTATGCAATGGAACGACAGTTATCACGAATCTACGCTTTGTTTTACCAACAACATCCCGCAACGGGATGGCGGCACTCATCTCGCCGGATTTCGCGGCGCATTAACGCGCCAAGTAAACAGCTATGCCAATGCTTCGGGCATCTCTAAACGGGAAAAAACCGCCATTACCGGCGACGATGCCCGCGAAGGCCTCACATGCGTGTTGTCGGTAAAAGTGCCGGACCCCAAATTCTCCAGCCAAACGAAAGATAAACTAGTTTCATCTGAAGTACGACCGGTCGTCGAATCCACCATAAACGAAAAAATGGGCGAGTGGTTCGAAGAACATCCCGCAGAAGCCAAAAAGATCGTCCAAAAAGTCTTCGAAGCAGCCGCCGCGCGCGAAGCAGCACGCAAGGCGCGAGAACTGACGCGGCGCAAGGGCGCACTAGATATTGCCAATCTGCCGGGGAAACTAGCCGATTGCCAATCTCGTGATCCGGAAGAATGCGAGCTGTTTATAGTCGAGGGAGACTCGGCCGGCGGATCAGCAAAACAGGCACGCGAGCGGCGCTTCCAAGCTATTTTACCATTGCGGGGTAAAATTTTGAATGTGGAACGGGCGCGTTTTGACAAAATGATTGGTTCTGCTGAAATCGGAACGTTGATTGCCGCACTCGGCACGGGCATCGGGCGGGAAGATTTCGATCCGGAGAAAGTACGCTACCATAAAATTATTATCATGACTGACGCCGACGTGGACGGCAGTCACATTCGAACCCTATTACTCACTTTATTTTATCGGCAAATGCCGGAGCTGATTGAAAGAGGCTATTTGTACATTGCTCAACCGCCACTTTATCGGGTGAAACGCGGTAACTCGGAGGTCTATCTAAAAGACGACCGAGCGATGGAAGATTATCTCCTTAGGGAATGTATCGACGAAATTACCCTGGAGTTAGCAGACGGCAGTCATGTTGCCGGCGAAGATCTTTGGGCGCTCATTGAAGATGCGCGCGTCGCGCGAAATCATATGGAGCCTATCATGCATAAAGTTGGTGAGCGCTCCGTCGTAGAGCAATCCGCCATCGCGGGAGCGCTGAGCCCGTCTATCTTGGATGATGAGGAGACCGCCGCCGCTGCCGCAAGCTATGTAGCCACACGATTGGATGCGCTCGCGGACACTCTCGAGCAAGGCTGGAGCGGCGTACCAAGCGAAGATGGCGGACTGTTATTCCAGCGAACATTGCGGGGTATTACACAAAAACATCTGATCGACGGTGATCTAATTCGAAGCCGAGACGGTCGTAGTCTCGACACCATGGCCGCCGCGCTACAAAAGGTCTACGGACAGGTCGCAGCCCTTAAAAGCAAATATGATGAATCGCGAATCGAAGGTCCGGCAACTCTGATCGAACATTTGACTGAAATTGGTCGAAAAGGTCTTAGTTTTCAGCGGTATAAAGGGCTGGGCGAAATGAACCCGGAACAACTCTGGGAAACCACCATGGACGTGAATGCGCGCGTCCTACTTCAGGTAAAAGTCAATCATGTCGATGAAGCCTCTGAGGTGTTTTCTACGCTGATGGGGGATTTAGTTGAACCCCGTCGAGAATTTATTCAATCAAATGCATTAAGTGTTGAAAATCTCGATATTTAGCCAATGTAACTAAGCATAACGTCTGATAGGTTTGCATTGAGTTATGCCTTCGCGTGGGATATTGGTAACAAGCTGAAACAATGAACGAATCGGTATATGGCCTTGGCTTTTAAACAACAAAACAGTTACAGCTTGAATGATTTACTTGAGTGTGGGCACGGGCGTTTATTCGGACCCGGTAACGCGCAGCTGCCTTTGCCACCAATGCTGATGTTCGACCGGATTACGCATATTTCCGACGATGGCGGAAATTACGGCAAAGGCGAGATTGTCGCAGAATTGGATATCAAGCCGGATTTATGGTTTTTCAATTGTCACTTTGAAGGTGACCCCGTGATGCCCGGGTGCCTTGGATTGGACGCCATGTGGCAGCTTGTCGGTTTCTTTTTGGGCTGGAAGGACGGCCCCGGAAAAGGCCGGGCATTGGGCGTCGGGGAAGTGAAGTTTTCCGGCCAAGTACTCAAAACCGTTAAAAAAATCACCTACCATATCAATATGAAGCGCGTCATCATGCGCCGATTGGTAATGGGTATTGCTGACGGCGTTCTTAAGGCCGACGGAGAGCCCATCTACGAAGTCAAAGACATGCGGGTTGGCCTGTTCACACCGCAAGAATCAACCTAACAAGGAAGGCTTGTAGGACCTCAAATGCGACGCGTAGCAGTCACTGGCCTGGGCATTGTATCCAGCATCGGAAATAACAAAGACGAAGTCCTCAATTCTCTAAAAAATGGGACGTCGGGCATAGAGTTTTGTGAGGAATATAAAGAGCGCGGGCTGCGCAGCCACGTGCACGGCTCTGTCAACATCAATATTGACGACCATGTAGATCGTAAAATTCGCCGTTTTATGGGCGATGGTGCGGCCTATAATTACATTGCCATGGCAGAAGCCATTGCCGATGCGGGTTTAAGCGAGACGGATGTTTCAAACGAAAAGACCGGAATGATCATGGGTTCCGGTGGCCCCTCGACGAAAAACCTGTTGCTTGCTTGGGACACGGCCCGCGAACGCAGTCCCAAACGGATGGGCCCATACATGGTGCCCCGAACCATGTCGAGCACCAATTCTGCAACCCTCGCAACGCCCTTTGCTATTAAAGGCGTCAACTATTCCATCAGCTCCGCCTGCGCCACCAGCTCACACTGCATCGGCAACGCGGCAGAGCTCATTCAGTGGGGTAAGCAAGATATTATGTTTGCAGGTGGCGGAGAGGAGCTGGATTGGACGATGACGTCTTTATTCGACGCCATGCCCGCGTTATCGGCCGGCTATAACGACACCCCACAAAAAGCTAGCCGCCCCTATGACGTAAACCGAGATGGCTTCGTCATTGCCGGCGGCGGCGGTGTCCTTGTTCTTGAAGAGCTTGAACACGCGAAAGCTCGCAGTGCAACCATTTATGCAGAACTTGTAGGCTATGGCGCCACTTCAGATGGTTTCGACATGGTTCAGCCGTCCGGTGAAGGGGCCGTACGTTGCATGAAAATTGCTACTGATGCGCTCAACGTACCGGTTGATTACGTCAACGTGCATGGCACGTCCACACCGGTGGGCGATATCAGAGAAATTGAAGCTCTGAAAGAAGTCTTCGGTGATCATATGCCAACGATTAGTTCAACCAAGTCTTTGACGGGCCATTCGCTCGGCGCGACCGGTGTTCATGAGGCAATTTATTCGGTTCTTATGATGGAACATCGATTTATCTCAGCTTCCGCTAATATCGAAGAGTTAGACCCGGGCGCTGAGGGCGTGCCAATAGCTCGCAAACGTCAAGACGATGTAGATCTCGATTGCGTAGTTTCCAATAGCTTTGGATTTGGCGGCACCAACGCAAGTTTGGTTTTTAAACGCCACAACGCATAAAGCAGCCAGTTAGCGCGAGGGGGCTCCACTCCCCACGTGCCAGAAATAACGCGGAAGTAAATAAAGTATGACCACACGCAAGATCATGGCTGGCCGACGCGGTCTGATCATGGGCGTCGCAAACGACCACTCGATCGCTTGGGGTATTGCCAAAGCGCTGCACGGTGCTGGTGCTGAGCTTGCCTTTACCTACCAATCAGACGCAATTGCGCGACGGGTAAATCCATTAGCGGAGTCGATCGGATCGGACATCGTTCTGCCGTGCGACGTTACAGACCCTGAAAGTTTGGATGCCGTATTTTCAACGCTTAAAACGGAGTGGTCGACATTCGATTTCGTTCTCCACGCCATTGCCTATTCCGACAAAGATGAGCTCAAAGGAAAATATGTCGATACAAGCCGCGATAACTTTCGGACGACGATGGATATCTCCTGTTACTCCTTTACCGCAGTCGCTCAGCGTGCCGCACCGCTATTAAACAAAGGCGGCGGACTGCTAACCCTCACCTATTCCGGGTCGGAACGGGTGATGCCGAATTACAATGTAATGGGTGTCGCAAAAGCCGCCCTTGAGGCCAGTGTCCGCTATCTCGCGGTGGATTTAGGTGGTGCCGGCGTCAGAGTTAATGCAATTTCAGCGGGCCCTATGCGCACCCTTGCAGGGTCGGCAATTGCCAGCGCTCGTACCGTCTTCAAATGGCAAGGCGAACACGCACCGCTCAAGCGCAACATCAGTCTCGAAGATGTTGGGGGTGCAGCGCTTTATTTATTTTCAGGCCTTTCCAATGGCGTAACCGGCGAAATCCATCATGTAGATGCCGGATACAACGTCATCGGAATGGTTAACCTGTCAGACGACTAAACAGACATCCGACAGGCTTCCTTAAGATTTATTCGGCAGCGCCTTAATTGCCACGCGGTCCCCGATCACGGCGAGGCTCGCGCTCTTTTCGTTCAACCGGGATCTCTTCACCTGACTCCTGGTCAACCGCGCGCATGGAAAGTTTCACTTTTCCACGATCATCAACAGCCAGAACAAGAACCTTCACTGCTTGTCCTTCGGAGACCACATCTCCAACAGAAGGGACGCGCTCGTTAGCCAATTCGGAAATATGGACAAGACCGTCCTTACTGCCGAGGAAGTTCACAAAGGCACCGAAATCAACGATTTTGACGACCTTGCCTTCGTAAACCGTACCCACTTCAGGCTCCGCCACGATTGACTGTATCCAATCAATGGCTTTTTGCCCGGCATCGGTATCGACAGACGCCACTTTAATCGTGCCGTCATCTTCGATATCGACTTTCGCTCCGGTGGTCTCACAAATTTCGCGAATAACCTTGCCGCCCGTGCCGATAACTTCGCGGATTTTTTCACGGGCAATCTGGAACGTGACTATCCGCGGAGCGTTTTGTGATACATCATCACGCGCCGAGTTAATGGCCGCCTTCATTTCGCCTAAGATATGCATACGGCCATCCTTAGCTTGCGCCAAAGCGATTTCCATGATTTCTTTAGTGATGGACGTAATTTTAATGTCCATCTGCAACGAAGTGACGCCTTCTTCGGTGCCGGCAACCTTAAAATCCATATCGCCTAGATGATCTTCATCACCCAGAATGTCAGAAAGAACGGCAAACTCGTCTTCCTCCTTGATCAGCCCCATAGCAATGCCCGCGCAAGGACGCTTCAATGGCACACCCGCATCCATCAGGGACATGGACGAACCGCACACGGTTGCCATAGAAGACGAACCGTTACTTTCGGTCACTTCCGAGACAATTCGCACTGTATAAGGAAAATCCGCATGCTCTGGCATCAAAGGGCGAAGAGCGCGCCAAGCCAATTTTCCATGACCAATTTCGCGACGGCCCGGCGTGCCCATACGTCCCGCTTCACCGACCGAATAGGGCGGAAAGTTATAATGAAGCATGAAATTCCTGCGATATTCACCTTCGATAGCATCGATAATTTGCTCGTCCTGTCCGGTTCCGAGTGTTGTCACCACCAGAGCCTGAGTTTCGCCACGGGTGAACAAAGCTGAGCCGTGGCTTCTATCCAAAATACCAACTTCGCTCTCGATCGGGCGCACCGTACTTGTATCGCGACCATCAATACGTTTGCCGGTTTTTAAGATATTGCCACGAACAACATCTTTTTCCAATTTCTTGAAAAGGGATGAAGCCATTTCGACGTCTTGTTCTTCATCCGCAAGAGCAGCCATAAGATTACTCTTCACGCCACCAACCGCTTCCATCCGGTCTTGCTTCGCGGTAATCGCATAGGCATCCCGCAACGGCTGTTCAGCCCGGTCTTTCAGCACTTGCAGAAGTTCATCTTGACCTTCCGGCGCACCAGGCAGATCCCACGGTTCTTTCGCACACCCTTCAGCCATACTGATGATCATATCGATCACCGGCTGAATTTGCTCATGAGCATATACGACAGAGCCCAACATCACCTCTTCATCAAGTTCGTTCGCTTGGCTTTCTACCATCAATACGCCATCGCGTGTGCCGGCAACAACCAAGTCCAGATCTGATTGTTCCAGTTCCGCTTGGCGTGGATTTAGGATGTATTCCCCGTCCTTGTACCCAATCCGCGTCGCACCGATCGGCCCGAAAAACGGCACGCCAGAAATCGTCAACGCCGTCGAAGCGCCGATAAGCGAAACTACATCAGGGTCGTTGTCCATATCATGAGCCAGCACCGTGCAAACGATTTGCGTCTCATTCCGAAAGCCTGCCGGGAACAATGGCCGAATTGGGCGATCAATCAAGCGCGAGGTCAGCGTCTCTTTCTCGCTAGGGCGCCCTTCGCGTTTGAAAAAACCACCGGGAATCTTGCCAGCAGCAAAGGTCTTTTCTTGATAATTAACAGTCAGCGGAAAAAAATCAACGCCCGTTCGTGGCTTTTTAGCCGCAACCGCCGTGCACAACACTTGTGTTCCGCCGTAAGTTGCCATTACAGCGCCGTCCGCCTGGCGCGCTATTTTTCCGGACTCCAAGACCAGAGGGCGTCCACCCCATTCGATTTCTTTTCTTGTAACCTTAAACATAGATATTTCCTTCACATACCAACTGCCGCGTCGTTATTTACCATTCCACGGCGTGCAACGGCCTTAAAATACAAAGGTCAGATACATTCCGACCTTGAGCTAATTTACGCTGCGACGATCCATATCGACCACAGCACAAGGTGGAGACACTGTTTGTCAGCCACCCTCGAGGAGGGTCGTTGCTAACCCCTCAGCGACGCAATTCGAGCCGCTTGATTAGAGATTCGTAGCGCTTAACATCTTTTCGCTTAACATAATCCAGAAGGCGCCGTCGTTGACCAACCATCATCAACAGGCCTCGGCGAGAATGAAAATCCTTTTTATGCGTTTGCATATGTTCGGTCAGGTTTCGAATTCGTTCGGTCAAAACCGCGACCTGTACGTCTGCTGAACCGGTATCGCCCGGCTTCGTAGCATACTCTTCAATAAGTTCTTTTTTGCGCTCTAGTGTAATCGACATCGCATACTCCTTTTTATAGGTTCAGTACCCTGAAAGGCCTAACCTCGCCCGCGCAGTATTCAGCAAGTGCTACAGGTTTACCGTGATCCGTTGCTAGGACCGTATCCCCTTCGCCCAATACTGCTACCCGTTCGAGATCACCTTTCCGAAACAACGAAACCGACTGCCCTTGGCGCAGCTGGATTGCTTCGGTGCCAGTCAAGGCCAGTGCCGGGATGTCGTCCAGCGCGGTCTCTATTGGCAAAAGGCACTCTAAAACCGCGGCAATGTGCCCAAATCCCTGCAGTTCGTCCAGTGAAATCGAAGTGTCTAAAGAAAAGGGCCCAACCCGCGTGCGCCGTAATTTGATAAGGTGACCGACGGTGCCAAGAGCAACAGCCAAATCGCGCGCTAGCGAGCGCATATAAGCACCCGCGCCGGACACTACCTGAAACACTGCATGCTCATCATCAATGATCTTGACCAACGAAAGGTCGTGAATTTTTATTTCTCGCGCGGAAAGCGCCACATCTTCGCCCTTTCGAGCCAAGTCATAGGCACGTTTGCCAGCCACTTTGATAGCGGAGAAAGAAGGTGGAACCTGTTCGATCACACCCGTAAAGGACGATATAACACCCTCGATCATTGCTCGATCGGGACGCTTATCCGACGTTGAGATCACTTCGCCTTCACGATCATCTGTTGAGGTGGAAACTCCCCACCTCACCGTAAACTCATATTCTTTCTTATTATCAATGACATAAGGAATTGTCTTGGTTGCCTCACCCATGGCGATTGGTAATATTCCCGTCGCCAAAGGGTCTAGCGTGCCCCCATGACCCGCTTTTTGGGCATTACTCAACCTCTTTAAGATCGCAACGGTTCTCGTCGACGTGACACCTTCCGGCTTATCGACAATAAACCAGCCATGTACTGGGTTGCCCTTACGGTTCCGCCATCCCAATTTCTCTATCCTGTTTTACTGTTTTAGGGACATTAGGTCGCGAGCAACTGCGGGATCAGCCAAAAGCTTATCGATGTCTCGAGCGGTATCAAATGAAGTGTCTCGAAGAAAACTGAGATGCGGCAGATATTTCAAATGCAGTTTGCGCCCCACCTCCTTGCGTAAATATGTCGCAGCACGTTCAAGCGCTGCGACGACCTCATCTTCATCACCGCCGCCGAGCGGCAGCACAAAAGCGGTTGCATTTCGCATATCGGGACTAACGCGAACCTCGGAAACGGTGATGGAACGACCAACCAAATCTGGATCGCGTAAATCGCCACGCACCAAAACTTCAGAAAGGATATGACGTAATTCCTCGCCGACACGCAGCTGACGCACCGAACGATCTCTTTTCTTAGACATGATTCCCTACTATACGATCAAGCGCGTGGTCTGAGATACGGAACAGTGGAGTTCGACCTAATCACAGTGTCCGGGAGATTTCTTCAACCTCGAAACATTCCACCATATCGCCTTCTTTAATATCATCGTAATTCTCGAACGCCATACCGCACTCATAACCCTGCTGCACTTCGCGCACTTCGTCTTTGAAGCGTTTTAGAGTTTTGAGAGTCCCCTCATGGATAACCACATCATCCCGTAATAAACGCACCTTCGCGCCGCGCTTCACTTCACCTTCGGTCACCATACAGCCACCAATTTTGCCGACTTTCGTGATTCCAAACACTTCGCGAATTTCCGCGTAGCCTATCTGTTTTTCTCGAACTTCCGGCGCCAAAAGGCCACTCAACAAATTCTTCATGTCATCGATCACGTCGTAAATAATCGAGTAATAGCGAATGTCGACATTGTCACGTTTGGCTAACTCACGAGCTTGTGGGTTTGCCCGCACGTTAAAGCCAATAATTACGCCCTTCGACGCACCGGCCAGGACCACATCGGATTCTGTGATGCCGCCAACACCGCTATGTAACAAACGAACCTTGGCTTCATCGGTTGCAATTTTTTGTAACGATCCCAAAATTGCTTCCAGAGAACCTTGTACATCCGTCTTGACCAACAGCGGCATCTCAGAGCCGTCCCCTGCCTTAATTTGATCGAACATTTGCTCCAGCGTTCCGCGAGCACCAGCAGCCATGGTTGTCTGACGATTTTGTCGCTGGCGGTATTCGCCCACCTCACGCGCACGACCCTCATCTTCAACGACATTCATCGCTTCGCCAGCTGATGGCGTCCCCTGCAAACCTAACACCTCGACAGGTTGAGAAGGACCAGCTGATTTTACCGAATGGCCGCGATCATCGATCATGGCACGTACTCTGCCCCACTCGGAACCGGCTACAAATATATCGCCCGTATGTAGCGTTCCACGCTGAATCAACACTGTCGCAACGGAGCCACGTCCCTGTTCCATTTTGGCTTCAACGACCGTTCCTTGGGCTAAGCGCAATGGATTTGCCTTAAGCTCGAGAATTTCCGTCTGCAGCAGGATAGCTTCTTCCAGTTTGTCGATATTAATTTTTTCTTTGGCAGAGACCTCCACATCAAGAACATCGCCCCCTAATGATTCAACCACGATTTCGTGGCTCAGTAATTCATTACGCACCCGGTCAACATCCGCGCCAGGCGCATCTATTTTGTTAATGGCGACAATGAGTGGCACGTCGGCCGCTTTAGCATGACTGATGGCCTCAGCGGTTTGCGGTTGCACGCCGTCATCGGCAGCCACGACCAGAATGACGATATCGGTTACGCCGGCACCACGCGCCCGCATCGCAGTAAAGGCCTCATGGCCAGGTGTATCCAAAAATGTAATGGCCTTTCCAGACGCTAAAGCGACCTGATAGGCACCAATATGTTGGGTTATGCCGCCGGCCTCACCTGCGGCTACATCGGCTTGGCGCATGACATCTAAGAGCGACGTTTTCCCGTGGTCCACATGCCCCATAACCGTTACGACAGGCGCTCGCTCTTGAAGATCGCCGTCATCATCCTCGATACCGTCAAGCCCTATTTCCACATCTGATTCTGATACCCGCTTAATCTTATGGCCAAGCTCGTTGACCACAAGTTCGGCGGTATCCGCGTCAATAGTTTGATTAGCCGCGGCCATAACACCCATGCTCATAAGGACCTTCACCACTTCTGGCGCTCGCGTGGCCATACGATTAGCGAGATCAGCAACGGTGATTGTTTCGGGCACCACAACTTCTCGCACCTGTTGTTGAACATCACCTTTTAATAATTCAGCCTGCTGGCGTTTACGTTCGCGTTCTTGGGCTCTGCGCATGGCAGCTAGGCTACGAACGCGCTCCTCATCACCATCTTCGGCTTGTCTGAGTGCATCTCCAATGGTGAGCTTACCTTGCATCCGCCGTTGCGGTTCATCTTTTGCCCGGCGCGGACGCTTCGGCTCCGCTTTAGATTTACGCGACGTTTTGTCGGGTTCAGAGGGTTTATCATCCGATTTACGGATAACAGGGTCACCGTCCACGGGAGGGAGGCGACTTGCTTCTTCCTCTGCCCGAAGACGCGCTTCTTCATCTGCTTTAAGACGAGCTTCTTCCTCTACACGCCGCTTGTCTTCTTCTTCTTGCGCCCGCTTTTTATTCTCTTCGTCTAGCTTACGGCGTTCCTCTTCCAGTTGATCGATGCGCCGCTTTTCCGCATCTTCGGCAGCGCCATGAATTGCCCGCATCCGGGCAGCGCGCTCTTCCTCTGTCAGATTGCCCGTGTCGGGCAACTCTTGAAGATCAAGCGGTGATGTGCCCTCTTCTTCCGAAACAGCACGCATCCGGCCCGCAGAGTCTCGCCCAAAGGACCGCTTCTTTTTGACCTCCACCATCACCGATTTTGATCGGCCATGGCTAAAGCTTTGTCGAACCTGACCAGTCTCGACCGTCTTTTTGAGCTCGAGTGTCCCTGGTCGGTTTAAACTAAGCTTGCCTTCTTGTTCAGACTTCTGCGTCATACCTAACCTCATTCAAGGAAGGCTTACCACGAAACTCGGCAAGCCGACGACCGTCAATTTCAATTTGGGATGCCAAACCACCACTGGCAACCGCTACATGAACCGTTCTCTCGCGTCCAAAGACAAGGCCCATTTCACTCCCCGAAAGGCAATCTAGCTGGACAAGGCCCGACATAAGAGGGGGTAATTTTTTTTGTGCGTTATCGGCTGCATCCCACGCCGTCAGCAAAAGCGCACAATCTCCATTGCTCAACTTCGCAAAAACTTTTTCGTACCCCGCAACAGCTTGTCCCGCCTTGCGTGCGAGCGACAAATGACCTCGTACCCGATCCAATAGTTGGCTTTCGACGTTTCGGGCAAGGTTCTGTGGGATACTTACATTGGCGCGAGCCGCCCGATTGAACAAGTTTTGACGAATGGCAGATTCGATTGTTGCGCGTACTGCACCGACCCATATTCCACGCCCACCCAATTTACCGCGAATGTCCGGCACCACATCTTTTGCCGGCCCAACCACAAACCTAACCAACCGTTCGGTCGGCAAGGTCTCACCGCTAACGATACAACGCCGTTGCGGCTGACCCTGGTCTAATTTGGTTTCAAGTGCGGACATGTGTTATAAAAGCCTTTAACATGCTCACTATTAAGCATCGGCCGGTGGTTGTGGCTCGGTCTCAGCCTCGGCAGCCTCAACCACGGCCCCTTCTGGGGGAGCTAATGCCACGGCAAGGTCTTCCTCGGTAATCCAACCGGCAACGACGCGCGCACGCAAAATAAATTCGTTGGCCTCTGCTTCTGACAACTTGAATGCGCTCAGTAAACCGTCTTCCGACCCCGTAAGCTCGTCAGAGGCCAAGTCAGCAAAATCTTCGAGCGTTTTGATTTCAGCTTCACCAAGCGCCACTGCCATCTGCGTGGTCATACCCGGAAGGTCCCTGAGCGTTTCTTCGATTTCAAGTTCAACGACACGTGCTTCAAGCCGTTCATTTTCTTTCGCCAGGAAATTGCGCGCGCGGAGACGGAGTTCTTGAGCAACCTCATTATCGAATCCTTCGATCGCCAATAATTCTTCTTCTGGCACAAAGGCTACTTCTTCAATGCTGGTGAAGCCCTCGGAAACCAAGAAATGTGCGATGACATCATCCACGTCAAGCGCGTCAATAAAGGTTTGGCTGCGCATTTGAACTTCCGCTTGACGACGCTCTGATTCTTGTTCCTCCGTTAAAATGTCAATTTCCCAGCCTGATAACGTAGACGCTAGGCGTACATTTTGTCCTCGGCGCCCAATGGCTAGACTCAACTGTTCGTCCGGCACGACAACCTCAATTTTTCGGGTCTCCTCGTCTAGAACAACTTTTGCCACCTCAGCTGGAGCCAGAGCATTCACCACAAAAGTAGCCGGGTCTTGCGACCAGGGAATGATATCTATTTTTTCACCTTGTAATTCCGCGACCACCGCCTGCACACGACTACCCCGCATACCAACGCATGCACCAACTGGGTCGATACTACCATCATGTGAGATAACAGCGATTTTTGCTCGGCTACCCGGATCCCGCGCGACAGATTTTATCTCAATAATGCCATCATAAATTTCCGGCACCTCTTGGCCAAACAGTTTTGCCATAAATTGTGGGTGCGTGCGCGACATAAAAATTTGCGGGCCCCTTTGTTCACGCCGAACATCGTAGATGTAGCCCCGCACTCGGTCGCCACGGCGATATTTTTCGCGTGGCAATAGTTCTTCACGTCGGATTACGGCTTCTCCGCGACCCAAATCCACGGTGATGTTACCGAAGTCCTCCCGCTTGACCAAGCCATTGACGATTTCTGCGACACGGTCCTTAAACTCTTCGTACTGGCGCTCCCGTTCAGCTTCGCGCACGCGCTGCACTATCACCTGTTTTGCTGTTTGGGCGGCAATGCGCCCAAAATCGATCGGCGGCAAAGGGTCTATAATAAACTCTCCAACCTGAAGAGCCGGATTTCGCCGTTGCGCTTCTTCTAACGTTAACTGCGTCGCTTCATTTTCTACTTCCGCGGCCACTTCGAGATAACGGGCCAACCGGATTTCGCCACTATTGCGATCG
>Ga0315315_10003576_pt1 | contig 14261 bp, 21 predicted proteins | sample M140m3416metaG_FD_203699 | JGI IMG/M metagenome (GOLD analysis project Ga0315315, IMG submission 203699) | Ammonia-oxidizing marine archaeal communities from Monterey Bay, California, United States - M1 40m 3416 | ecosystem: Environmental > Aquatic > Marine > Intertidal zone | place: USA...
TGACTTCTATATATTAGATAACCAATTAACAAAATATATTATTGAATATCATGGTAAACAACATTACCAATATATTAAACATTATCACAAAAATTACAAACAATTTATACAATATAAAAAAAATGATCAGATGAAAAAGGAATATTGTGAAAAAAATAATATTAAATATTTATGTATATCCTATAAAGTCGATAATTTTTTATTTAATTCTATTATTAATGATTTTATCAAATCATAATTTATATTACTTATCATATTAAATAATATAATAAGTCTTATTTACACACTATAACTTAGTAAAGTTTATTTTGTATATTTTACTACCACCAACACTTGTTACCGCTGGCATTACATCTGTTGTTACAATATCATTTGGGATTTGGATTTCTAAATCTTTTTCATATTCATAAAGCTTTATAAAAAATCCCATATTTCTTATGATATCTAAAAATGTTCCTATTCTTATCTTTCTATTTATTAGTGTTACGCCTTCCCGTCTTCTTTCACGTGGAGGTGATAATGCAGCTCCACCCAACATAGCCATTCCCGTAGCCAAAACATCAACATCAACATCAGCATCAGTATCAGCATCAACATCAGCAAACAAATTCCTTCTTATACTCGGAATATCAACCTCAGCATCAACATCAACATCAGTATCAGCATCAACATCAGTATCAGCATCAACATCAGCAAACAAATTCCTTCTTATACTCGGAATATCAACCTCAGCATCAGCTGAGGCATCAACATCAGTATCAGCATCAGCATCTATACTCGAACTCCTTTCTATACGTGAATTTCTTACTCTTTTTACTCTGCGCGGATTAGAATCTCTTTGTTCTTCTCTCGGACGTATATTTTGCTGTGGTCTAGCCGGACCACTTCTTACATATCCTAGTAATAACTTCAGGTCTTTAAAGTAATCATCAATACTTCCTATTTTACTATGACCCTCGACCGTATTAAAAAAATCAAACAATTCTTTTGTTAAATAATATACATATATACCTTCTGCTGCTGCAACTAATGATACTATCCTTTTATTTAATCTATGTGATTCAGTTACTGTTGTTTTTAAGTCCGTTTCAGATGGTGGGCTAAAACCCCATTTATTAATTAAAGATGGATGAGTATGATAATTAATTTTGTCTTTTAAAAATTCATATTCCTTAATTGCACCATTTATACCTTTATATTTTAAAGTTATTTCTTTCGTATCTACATTTATATGACCACCATATTCTACTCTTTGTCTAATTGTTTCTTCCATATTTTCAACTACTAAACTGTCAACTTTCCTAATTATTTCACTATTTACTACACCATACCTTAACTTTCTTAATTCGTCCGTATGACTTACTGGTAAGATAAACGTTTTTATTGGATTTGATACTTCACTAATTTCTAAATTTTCCTCTTCTCCTCTTCCTAATATATTTATATTCCATGCTTTTAATATATTGTCTGCTTTTGTATTATCTATTACTTCTGGATAATCTGTTATGTAATCTTGTTCCGCCCTATAATGACTTTCAATATCTGACATTAATATATATATATATATTTATATATTAATTTATTAAACTTCCTCGTTATCAGAACTACTTCCAGAATCTGATGTTTGATCCAGATATTCATTAAAAATAGATGTATATGTTTTTAGTTTTACTTCGTCAGCACCTTCTAATTTATAAATTATTTTTTTATTTTTTAAAAATAAAATGGTTGGCATACAAGTTATCTCCATTTCTTCAGTTACTTCTTCAAATTCATCTACATCTACTTTAATAAATAAAATATCCTTATATTCAGCACTTAATTCTTTAAATGTTGGAGCAATTCTTTGACAAGGACCACACCATGTTGCTGTAAAATCTACTACAAGTTTTTTATTACTATTATATAAAAGTTTCCAATTTTCACTTTTTACTAGCTTTATTAAATTAATATTTTCCATAGTATTAATAATTATAAAATTAATTCTTTAAATAAACTTATTCAATTAAAAATAATATATTTAAACTATATATGACTATGCCATATGAACTAATAATAAATATTTTTGAATATTTACCAAATGAAGATATATTTAAACTAAATAAATTATGTAAAGGTATAAAACAAATTTCTGATTGTGATTCATTTGTCAACCAAATTAAATACAGGAAACATCCACTCGTCTTTAATGTTATCGATAATTATTGCTCAATATGTAACTTCGGTATATATTTCTTACATGATGTTGAAATAATTAGATGTAATCATTATATTTTTTAATAAATACGAAATATACGACAACAATCATTACTTGATTCCACCCTAACTTGACATACATTTACAAAACAACAATAGGTGCAAAAAGTTAACTCAATAAATCCTAAAAATAAAGGTAGAAGTATTATTAGTGCTATTGTTGCATCACTATCAAAAGGTTGTATAAATAATACCGTCATAATACCACATAACCAACTAAATATCAAATACGCGCATATATTTCTTATTATCATAAAGGATACATAACAATACATGCCTAAATTATTACATCTTTCATTCTCACTTGTTTCGTTTGGTTCATCCCAATCATTTATGTCGTTAATATCGATTTTAATTTTTGATGGAATAATTAAGGTTTTCTTTAATGTATTTTTACGCCATTCCTCCTGTCTACATAATGGACATTTCGAGCATTGGCCATGTTCACATAAACTTAACATACAATTACTACACACACATGCATTCTTACATTTTGCACATTTGGTATAATTTTTTTTCATATCCTGGCATATGCAACATTGTGCATATTTATTTGTAAAACATTGCATCCTAAATTTTAATTATCATTATAATTAGTTATAAAAAAACATATTTCAATTTTTTACAAATTATTAGGTCTGATCGTACTAAAATATTATGAAAAAGTATTAAATCTTATATTTATCTTATTATATAAATATACAATATGTTTCAAATTTTATTTTAACGATATTATATCCCTATTATTAAACAACATCAACTTTATTTCACCCTTTACCTTATTCAATACTTTATCATTTTCCTTCTTTTCTAAATATCTATTAAACTTCTTCATTATATCTGGATATTTATTACCATTCTCTATCCATTCTTCTAACTTTTGTTCAATAATACTTTCTTTATCATCTATTAAATTTTGTATTGATTCGTCTCTATCACGGATATTCCATCTAATGCCATCATAAACCATAACATAATTATTTTTAAGATTTGAAATATAAATATTATGATTTTCTGGCTTCTTTGGATTAAAATGAATTTGCTCTATTAAATGCGGAATACAAAAATTAGAATGTTTCAAACATTTTAAATAATCTTTATCAGTTAAATGAGAAATATCAGTATTGTTATATGCCAAAATATTTATATTTTGTTGAATATTTTGAGTACCAATATTAATACCCGTTTTCTTAATTAACTCATTTATTTGATTGTTTTGTTCATTTATCTGATCCCTTTGCTCCTCCAATTGTTTATTTAACATATTTACTAAATTTAACAGATTTTTCTTATCTTCATCATCCTTTAATTTTTCCTTACAACTTTTCAAATGTCTTAATAAATGACACTTTTTTGAATAATTTTTACCACAATATTTACACTCATTGATTTGAAGTGTAATTTTTGGGGTTTTTTGGGGTTCAATTTTTAACTTTTGGGTTTTTTGGGGTTTTTTTGGGTTTATTAATTCATCATTTATTTTACTATTTATATTGTATTTTATATATAAATCATTTAGACTATCATTATTTAATATATTTTTACATATATTTTTCCTTGATAAATGCCTCTTAAATGTAACTAAATGATTTGTAGAATATCCACATCTTGAACATTTATGATAATTTTCATTCATTATATATATATTTATTTATATTATATTTAAATAATTTACACTTTTTTTACACTTTATTACACTATATTACACTTTTACTATTAATTTACACTTTATATGTATTTTACATCTATATATATTTATTATAGTAGTGTAATTCAGATCACATTTACACTTGACCCAATTACACTATTTCCACTGAGGGGGGGGGGAGACAGTAAAAATAAAATTCTGTTTTACGAAAAATATATTTTTTACTTTTTAAAATTTAAAAGTTTTTAATAAATTTTAAAAAAAAATTTAATTTATTTTATTACTTATGGGTAATTTGTGTGCAAAATCACAAATTAATATTTGTGAAGTGTGTAATAATAAAATAACTAATATAAATTCTACTATTTGTGATGTTTGTAATCATAATATTGAATTAAATAAAAGAAAAATAATTAATAATGAAACACTGTCTGTATCAAGCTCTGACTATGATAATAGTCAATTCGAAATAGATGATGATAATGCGGAAATAATACAAATCAATGATATACCTAATGATACAAATCAAACAGATATAATAAATACTAATAATGAAATCAGTGATACAAATCAAACAGATAATGAAACCAGTGACACTAATACTGAAATAATTCAAAATGTAATTACATTTGATAAAAAATATATAAAATGTAATAAAATTGTTTTAAATGCAAACCAAAAAATATCAGTTACGCTTAAATAAATATTTAATATCTTTCTTTAATAATTTATAAAATAAATATGTATTATGAATTAACAACAATATTGTTAAATATTTAAAAAATACAAATTTATTATAATCTAACTTTTCATCTATTATAAATAAATAACTATTATAAAAACCAAATATCCTTGAAATTAAATATACTAAAGTGCGTATCTTATACAAAAATGGTAATCTAAATATGTAAGGTAAACTTAGTATTGATGAACCTAATTCCATTGCTAATGTATTTACTATTGGATAATATAACAAATCAACATGAACATATTTTCCTAAATAAATACAAATCATAGCCAATATATGATGAACTATCAAACTAGTATCTTTTAAAAAATATAATTGGGGCATATCACTCATAAAATACCCTATTGAAATATTTAATATTATCTGGGGACTTGTAATATTAAAATAATACAAAATGCATAAAAATGGTAAAATTAACACTTGAAAAATTACAGAAACATAGTATGTATATAATGGATAACCTTTTAAATTATCACCCTTGCATATTAACCATGTAAAAAACCTAAAAATACCAAACAATAATATTTCTGTATACATATAATTTAATTAAACATATATCTACAAATGCATTTTTATTTAAAGGCTGTAATATAGCCTATATATATGGATAAAAAATTTGATAAAATAAATAATCAAATTAAAGATAATTTTCATAATGCATTTTATGATTTATTAGAAATAAAAGTAAGAGCAGAACCTCCTGATTATGAATGGATAGTTAGACTATTTGAAGAAATAAAAGATAGACTTGTTTATTTTCTAAAAAAAGATTCTTCATTTAGAAATGATATTCAAGAAAAATTAGATGTAGAACTATTTGATCAAATGATAAGAAACAACGCATTTAATGGAACTGACTTTTATAATCTAATAACATATGTATTTGATTTATGTCTTAAATTAGGATCTCCTGCTAGAGATCAAGAAACTGAAAATAAACAAAATGAAGTATTACAATTAATGCAAAATAATGGCACTTTTGCACAGATAGTTCCTCTATTTATTAAAAATGCAAATTATTGTATTGATAATATTTATAATGATTTTAGAAATTTAAAAAAATAATTATAATAGTTCTATATCAGCTACTTGTAGAAAATGATCTGATGGAAAATTATTATTAGGAATAGATTTATTTTTTTTACTAAAACTATTATCTATCTCTTCTAATGACCCTAATATTTTTACTTTAGAGTTTACAAATATATAGTCTAATGTGTCTTTAAAATTTATTGTAAAATTAGTATATAATGGCTCTTTACCATAAATTTCTTTATAACAACTTTTTAAAGGATATTCTGTAAATTTATCAGGTGTATTTACAAATGGTCTTTTATAATTTAAATCTTCATTATCAAATTTATTTATAGATTTACCAGTTGTTATACCAATATATGCTGAACTAGTTGGTTTAGAATTAAAATCACCAGCTAAAATAACAGGATATTTATTACTTTCTGAAATCTTCTTTATATATTTCATTATAATATAAGCTTGTAAATTCTTAATATCTGTAAATAATGGATTACTTTCTAAATGAACTGTTAATATAAAAAATTGTTTATTTGATTTTTTATCTTTTAATTTTAACACACAAGAGCAAAAACGTTTATCAACTCTATCATGAAAACTTTCATTAACATAATTTCTTGCCAAATTAGGATAATCTATCATTCCAAATTTTAAAGGATAAAATCTATCTATTTTGAATAATATCATTACACCAAAGTTATTTCTTTGATTATTATGTTTTCTTTGTCTTTCACTGTCCGCTGGAGTATAATATCCTTGATAACCTTTACTATAAAAATATGGAAATATTTCAGTGTATACCAATGATGTTTGTGCTTCCTGAAAATTTATAATATCAGGATTATAACTCAATACCTCTCTTTTAATTAGGTTAAATCTATATTGCCATTTTATGCATTTATTTTTACATGATGCATTAAGTTTTTTGGAATATTTAGTTGCAATTGGTGCTAAAATATTATAAGTAATTATACGAATTCCATTTTCAGAACTGGAAATATGTTTAAATTTTCTTGTATTACCCATATATTTATAAAAGAATTTAATTATAAATTCATATTATTTTATTAATTATTATAATGACTACTAGTTATACTATAAAATATTCTACTAATAAAAATTTACAATATATCTATTTAGATGAAAATACAACTTTAGATACTTTTAATACTTTACACAATTATATTCCTGATAAAAAAATAATATCTAAAATTGAATTTATAAATAGACTAAAAAAATTTAATTTTTTTATTAAAGAAATAAGTAAATTTATTTATTATAATGATGAAAATTCATCAATTAAATTTATAAAAGAATTAATGACAATTACAGAAGATGAATCTAAAATATTGTATAAAATATTCAATTTAATAAATTCAAATATTAAAGAAATAAAAAAAAATAATTATATTAAAAAACAACACGGAGGATTTTTAGATTCTATTTGTACTCCCGCTATTTTAATTACAGATCTTGGTGGGATGTTACCAGCTATAGGGATAGGAGTTGATATTATTGGAGTTATATTATCATTAGTCTGTGGTGATTATTTCGGAGCAGGTCTTGGTCTAGTATCGATTATTCCAATCATTGGATGGGCATCAGGTGGTGTAGAAATTGTAAGAGGGATTCTTAAATTAACTGGCTTTTTATCAGATGATAAAGAAAATGAAAATAATGACGACAGTAGTCCCTTTGATTTTATATCAGGGATGTTAGGAAATGATAAAGAAAAGCCAGATAAAAAAGATAAAAAAGATAAAAAAACAAATGATCGTAAATTTGACTCTTATGAATACGAATATCAAGATAAAGAACATTTTGAATATGAATATTATGATAATGATATATACAAATACGAGTATTATGACAAATAATTATATTGCAATTAATTTATTTTTAAGAGTCATTGCACTAATAATATTATATGCGGATAATGATTTTACTTGAACATATCTCGGATATTTTTTCTCTAAATTTTTAAATTTATAATGTGGCCTTCCAGGAGTTAAAATACTTACATAAAAATGTTTGGCAGCTAAAAATTCAACTAGTTGTGGGAAATTAAATTTATTTTCCTCATTCACATCGCCCGTTACAATATAAAATACCGCACTAGGATTACATAAATCTGATACATTTATAATACTTTGATGTAGATATGTATCTACATTCATTTCTTTATCATTATTTGTATGATTTTCTCTATATGTATTAATTCCTAATGCATTAAATGCCTTCTCTAACTTTTGAGAAAATCTACATGATATACTAGATGCGAAATACATATTATAAGGCATATTATCCTTATAACTATATTTCATATGTTTGCCATATTTAATAATAGCATCACCCACCTTACAAGGATCCCATCTAAATTTTTTAAAGGCATTTCGTGATATTTCTTTATTATTTACTTTTAATTCATTCTTACGTAAAAATCTATCCATGTAACAGACACAATTTGAACCATCTATAAATATGTTATGTGTATACATTTTGTATTATTATTTTTATATTTAAGGATATCTACTCAATTATCATTAAAAATTCAATTTTTTTATATATTTCTACTCCTTATAGGAGGTAAAGTTGGTGCACTTCTATACACATATTTACTTTTATTCCGTTTCTTACTTTTTTTCCTAATTTTTGCTCTACATATAGGACAAGTATCTTTTATAGATGACCATCTCCTAATACATGTTTTATGAAAACAATGACCACAATCTAACTTTTGTTTATTTTTATCTAAATCAAGTAAACAAATTGTGCATGATGGTGGTGTTTTACATTTTTTCTTATCTCCAAATAATGTATTTGATAATTTATGACCTAACATTTTTTTAGGATACGTACAAATAGGAGAATTACTTGGAGATGAATAATTTGGCATAAGCGTTACCTTAGGTAACGCCGTTCTGCGAATTAATCTGGCCTGAGATTGAGACATCATTGATATTATTTGTAATCCTCTAAATGTATAATCTGCTTGCAACGTCTTGCAGTAAATATTACCAGAATATTTATCATCTTTATAACTTGTAATTGTAAAATAATAATTACCTGGAGGTAACCATTGACCATTTATATCCCACATATCTTTATAAGTACTTATACAAGTTTTAATTGACACCATTACTTTAAACTATTTACTCTTCCTTATATAATTTATAAAATATTTATTATATAAAAAATGTGTAAAAATAATAAGTGTTAATTTATCACATCTTATCGAATATAGATATTTTATATAAAATAAACAGTAACTAATTTACAATCATTCCAATGCTTCTCTGGACATCTTAACTGATTTTTTTTCGATTTTTTTTACAAATGTATGAAAATACAAAAATCTAAGTATAAAAATTTTTTGGTATAATAGATATTCTCAGTGTTATAGTATATAATTTTTTAACTATAAAACGTCATTAAATATTTATATAAAATCTAAAACATAGCGTAGTAATGACTTTATCATTTTTTAGTATTACATTTTTTCTTTTTAAAATCATCTAATGCTTTCTGTGCACTTTTACTAATTTCCCCTTGATTAACTTTTTTTTGTTTTTTTTGTTTTTTTTGATTAACTTTTTTTTGATTAACTTTTTTTTCATTAACTTTTTTTTCATTATTTTCCATATTATTATTAAATATAATTATTTTAAATAGTAATAATTTGTCGAAAATTCAATTTTTATAAAAATCTGAGTGTGTGTTAAAATTTAACTATATCTATTTAGAAATTTACCATATTTAAAAAATATATCATAACTTTATCTTCTTTATATAATTTATAAAATTGAAAAAACCAGTTAATCAAACCTATTTATAGAATTAAAAATATTTATTATATTAAAATGGGTAAAAAAAGTAAAAAAAAGATTAATTCTAATAAACGTAGCTCCCGTAAAGAACACGAGAAAGAAGATATCGTTTCAAAATATAAAAAAGAACACAAAGAAGAATATACTGATGGTTTTGCATTAACATTAATGAACGAAAAACATGCAGGAGATTATCGTAATATTAGTATTAACGAATTTTCTATCAGCACCATAAAAAAACAACTATTTAATAATGCAAATCTAGTTTTAGCTTATGGAAAACGTTATGGTATGTTAGGGCCAAATGGTAAAGGTAAAAGTACCATTTTAAATCATATTGCTAAAAGATTATTTCCTATCAGTAAAGATTTAGATTTACTTTTAGTAGAACAAGAAGTTGAACCATCTACTAAATCTGTTTTAGAAGTTGTATTAGATGCTAATGAAAAAAAAAGAAAGTTAGAATCTGAAAGAAATGCTATTCAAAATATTGTTGAAAATCAAGATGATTTTGATGAAACTTTACTCGACGAACTACAAGATATAGAAGAAGAACTATTATCTATTGGCTCTGAAAAAGATGAATCAGAAGTTAGACGTATTCTAACAGGTTTAGGTTTCATTGGCGATGATCACGAACGTCCTACTAAGGACTTTTCTGGTGGTTGGAGAATGAGAGTAGCAATTGCAAAAGCACTTTATATGAAACCTACCTTACTATTATTAGATGAACCTACAAATCATTTGGATTTAAATGCAGTAATTTGGTTAACTAACTATTTGAGCTCATGGAAAAAAAGTTTATTAATTGTATCACATAATCAACATTTTTTAAATGATGTATGTACAGATATATTACATATTTCTAATTTAAAAATAGATCATTATCGTGGTAATTATTATAAATTTACTAGGGCATTAAAACAAAAAAATAGAGAAAAAGAAAAGGAATGGGATAAGATAGAAAAACGTATCAAAGAAATGCAAAAAAAAGGAACTCCTAAGAAAGAAGTTCAAAAATTTAAAAATACTTGTGGTGCAACAAAACCTGAAAGGGAATATGTTGTAAATATTAATTTCGGAGATCCTACGAATTTATCAGGAACTATTTTAACAATTAGTAATATGTTATTCTCTTATGATGATAATAAACAAATTTTGAAAGATGTTGACTTTGGTATGGATTTAGAATCAAGAGTTACTATTGTCGGACCAAATGGGGCTGGTAAGTCTACATTTATAAATTTATTAGTTGGTAACCTAACTCCTACATCTGGATCAGTATTTAGAAACGGTAATCTAAAAATAGCTTATTATAATCAACATTTTATTGACGTATTACCTATGGACCTAAATCCAGTTGAATACCTACAAACAATTGATGATTTGCATGAACAGGAAATTAGAAAATTACTTGGAACGATTGGTCTAGAAGGCAGTGCGCATAAGAAAAAAATGAGAACATTGTCGGGAGGACAGAAAGCACGAGTCGTATTAGTATCTTGTCAAATGTTACAACCACATATTTTAGTTATGGATGAACCTACTAATCACTTAGATATTGAATCTATTAATGGATTAATTGAAGGTATAAATAACTTTAAAGGAGGTGTATTAATTGTTAGTCATGATATGAATTTAATTACTGAAACAGATTGTGTGCTATGGGTCTGTGACAAGAAATCAATAAAGAAATTTGATGGTGAATATGACGACTATGTTGACAAAGTATTAGAAAGTATTTAATATATTAATCATGTTATTATTTTTTTACAAATAATATATAATGTTTATTTTTAAAAAAATATTCAGTTATGATAAAAATACTGCTACAAAAGAAAATAAAGAAAATAAAGAAAATTTAACAAAAAAGGATAAAGATAATAAGAAAAAAGATGACTATACTGATGATCCTTACTTTTTCACTTAATTAAGTATTTAAAATTGATATTTTATATTTTTAAAATTTATAAATAAAAAGTATCATGTATTCTAATATTTTGGAAAGGAATAAAATATACAAAGCAAAAATTTTAGAAATATATACAAACGACTTTTATAAAATTGCAATAAAAGTTAGTAACTGTTTCTACAATTACTATTCCGATATTATTTGTAAAATAACAAATAATAACTTAAATCAAACACAATTAAATACTTTATTGAATCAATATCATCAAGAATTATATGTAAAAATTATTAATATTAATAAAATTGTAACTGTTGAAATTAATATCAAAGAACTTAATCAATATATAAATCTTTTTTAAAAATTGAAATAAATTTATTTAACTCCTAAAATTTTATTAATAATTATAACTATGGAACCTCATAATATTAAATATTTTTTGGATAGTTCTAGTTTACCATCTTACACATGGTTTTCAAAAAATCAAATGCTTGAAAATATTAAAAATACTAACTATGATAATATATATTATCTAAAATATAACATAGATCACGATGGTTATGATCAATATGGTCCAGAATCAGATCTTCATGATATATATATATGGTATGTTAAAGATAATAAATTTTATATTGACTCTTTTCATACTGAAGAATGGTTTCATGAAAATTCAAAGCCAATTTTTGAACTTTGGTCTACATATGAAATAACATCAGAAAATGAATGGACAAGTCTTACAAAATATAACAATTTTGAATTTACCCAAAAACTTATTAAAAATAAAAAAATTTAATGTATTAATAATCTATCTAATTCTGGATTTCTATTGTGTGGAATATTCACATCTCTAGTTATATATAATGATGTTCCTATCACACAGCTATACACTGTCAATACTAAAACTGCTGCGAAATCTATCATATTAATACTAAATATTTTTTAGACCAATAATTTAATATTTTAACTATTTTAGTATATGATGAACAATTTTTTTAATTTTTTATTTCCAAATGAACCTAAAGAGGACGAACCACCTAAAAATAAAAGAATTAATTTATTAAAAGAAACTAATAATGACAATAAACACAATATTTTATTTAAAATTATTAAAAATCCATTAAATGGTATTGCTTTTATAGAAAATAAATATGAAATAGTCTATAAAAGATCTAGTAATAAAACTGGTTGCGATTCTATAACAGTTTTTGCATATAATGAAACACTTGATCAAAAAATAAATTTAGTTATTAGCTTAAATAATATCGAAAGTAATTGTAGTCATGAATTACAATTTGAGCGTGTTATTGATTCATATGATAAACTATTAGATATGAAAATTAAAAGTGGCGAATTAAAAAAAAAGGCTAATATAAAATTATTTGGATCAAAAAGACAATCAGTTGTCGTTGGAAAGGCTAGACCTGGATTCAAAATTATAATGTTATCAGAAGATAAGTATACTAATTTAAAATCAAAATGGGGTGGTAGTTATAATTTAGTATATAGTCATGCTAATTCAGATGATCATGATGTAACTCATGAATTAAATAAAAACGCATCTCAAAGTCTAAAATTAAACGTTGCAGATAATGGAATCGAATATACTAACGATGGTAATAATGAATATAAATTTCAAACTGATTTAATTACCAATATTGATAAAATAGTTTTAGAATATAAAGGAAGTAATATGTTTTCAAAAGTGCAAGGTGAAATAACTTATTTAGAAATTAGAGAAGATATAGAAACTAAATTATATAACTCATATGAATTATATTTAGAAGATTGTATGGAAGCATGTGAATATATGCATAATAATACTAATTTTTAATTTACTTCTTACATCTAATTACTAAAAATATTAGAAACAATGATGAAAGAAATACATATATTGATGTATTTCTCAAATTATTATTAGGATCTTGGCTAAAACTAGTATCAAACCCGCCACATAATAGTAATCCAATATACCATACTAGTAAAATAATGAAACTAAAAGAATCATCATTATTATGTTTTCTTTTGTTCTTTCTTGGAGGTGTTGTGCTTCTTTTATTCATTTTAAGATTTTTAAAATTTAATTTAATAACTAATTGAATTAAATTTTTCATTTTTTTTTACATAAAACAACAATAACTCTTATCTTTTATAGCTATATAATTAGTAATACCTACTTCAGTAGGAACTCTAATTATAGTATCTCCTGTAGAATTGACTTTTCCACTACAATATAAACAATATTTACCATTATCACATATGCAATATTCACAAACTAACCTTTTACAAATAAAGCAACAAGATTTATGACAAATATTTTTACATATAACACATGTTGCAGATGAATCACTTACTTTTAATGATACTCCACTTCTTCTCATTATTTACATAATCAAAACATGTTCTTTTAAGTATGTAAATTTCAACATTTTATTAAATATTTACACTATTATTTTTTTTTATAAATTTATTTTCTAAAAGTTTATCAATACGATCTATCCATGTAAAATTTGTATCAAAACCTAAAAAACAAGAATAACTTGCCGCCTTTAGCCACATATTTTCAGTTACTTTATTATTTCCAAATCTTAACTCATTAATATCATCAACTGTATAATATTCATCATTAATCTTGTCGATTTTTTTATATATACTATTTAAATTTGTGCATGATATTATAAATTTTGCCTCCCTTAATTTATCAACCATATCATTTTCATTAATAAAAGGTCTTCTTGATTTTTTAAATCTGATTATTGTGGATTTTGGATGACAATATTTATTTTTCATGTATGTTAAAATATTATTAATGTTTGATAAAAGCTTATTCCCAATATTCAAAGG
>Ga0315315_10003578_pt1 | contig 14258 bp, 13 predicted proteins | sample M140m3416metaG_FD_203699 | JGI IMG/M metagenome (GOLD analysis project Ga0315315, IMG submission 203699) | Ammonia-oxidizing marine archaeal communities from Monterey Bay, California, United States - M1 40m 3416 | ecosystem: Environmental > Aquatic > Marine > Intertidal zone | place: USA...
TAAAGAAATAAGATCCAATAAAAACCTTACAAGAATAGAGTCTGATTACAATCGAAATAAACCAGAGGTAAAATTAATAATTAATAAAAATAAAGCTAAAGATTTAGGTGTTTCTACAAAATCTATTGGTGAAACACTTGAAACTCTTTATGGAGGAAAAAAAATTACAACTTTTAATAAATTAGGCAAAGAGTATCCTATAATTGTTCAACAATATTTATCTGATAGAAGAAACAAAGAGGGTGTTTCGAAAATATTTGTTCGTTCAGAAACGAATGGAAAACTAATTTCTTTAGCAAATCTAGTTAGTTTTAAAGAGGAAGGCTCAGCAAAAGAACTCGCAAGATATAACAGACAACCAGCAGTAACAATTTCTGCGAATATTAATGAGGGCTACACTTTGACTGAAGCGATAAGTTTCTTTGAAGATGTAATGACTGATTTAGCTCCAGAAAATCAAATTACTTGGAAAGGAAAGTCTGAAGAGATCAAAGAAACAAGTAATGAATTATTTATAATTTTTGCCTTAGCTTTGCTAACTGCATATTTGGTAATGGCAGCAACATTTAATTCTTTTATTCATCCGTTCATAATTATTTTAACTGTACCATTAGCTATTTTTGGTGGATTAGTATTTATTTTATTTCTAAATAGCTCAATAAATATTTTTTCTCAGATTGCTCTTATTATTCTGATAGGAATTTCAACAAAAAATAGTATTTTAATTGTTGATTATGCAAATCAAATAAGAACTACTGGAAAAAGTATAGAGTCAGCTGTTAAAGAGGCTTGTGCTGTAAGATTTAGACCTATTATAATGACATCACTAAGCACAATGATTGCAATGATGCCATTAGTAATTGGAAATATCGGCCCTGGCGCTGGAGAGGGCTCTAGATTAGCTGTAGGTTCAACAATTTTAGGAGGAATGATTATTTCAACATTCTTTACTTTATACGTGACACCATCAATGTACTTAGCGTTAGCTAAAAATACTAAAAGAATTGACGCTGTAGATTTGGAGCTTAAAAAAGAATTAACTAAAAAATGATATATTTATTTTTATTAAGTGACTTTTTACATTCAAATAACTGTTTTTTATAAATATTAGATTGTCTTTCAACTTTTTTTGCTAGTCCAATCACTTTTTTATTTTTTTTATAATATTTATAGTTTCCCCAGCCTTCATGATAAGCGAGATATTGTTTAAAAGCATCTTTCTTAGAAATTTTAAGAATAGATTCTGTTTTGTTCGTATACCAACCAATAAAATCAACACTATCTTTAAACCTAACTCTTGTAGCGAGTTTATTTCCAGTTTCTTTTTTGTATTGTTCCCAGGTGCCTTTGACTGCTTGAGAATATCCAAATGAACTAGAAGGTCTTTTATACGGTATTACCTTAAAAATTTTCTGCCTTGCTGGCTTTGCTAACCAATCAAAATCAGACTCCATTTTTATTATCGCTAATTGAATGTAAATTGGTGTTCCCCATTTTTTTTCAACTTTCTTTGTATGTTTGTACCAAAGATATCTCTCACTAAAAATAGAACAACTATTTGATGTATTATTTGGAATAGAAGAACATCCAGTTATTAAAAAAAAAACCAAAATAATTAATCTATTTTTTATAAGGGACATATTTATTTATAATATTCTTTATAAAAATTACGATCAAGACTCCTAATAAATTTCCAAACAAATCTGACCATTGAAAACTTCGCTCAGGTATAAACAAATGAAATATTTCAAGAATTATTGATAATAAAATTAGATAAGTTATTAGATATTTGGTTTTTTTGGTTTCTAAATAACTCATAAAACCAATAATTGAAATTAAACAAAATACATAGAAATGATTCGATGAAACAAAAAAATCCGGGGTAATTTGAGGTTGTATACTTTTATTGTCATATATGATTATTCCCAATAAGCTGCCTGGAAAAAGATATAAAAAAATCAAACAAAAGTTTATAAAATAAAATATTATTTTAAATTTTGAAAAAATTTTTATCATTTAATTATATAGTTTTATTTATAAATATATTTTAGAAATATCAATATGAGTTTTTTAATTTTAGTAAGACATGGACAAAGTATTTGGAATCTTGAAAATAAATTTACGGGCTGGGTAGATGTTGATCTTACAGAAAAAGGAAAGTTGGAAGCAGAAAAAGCTGGAAGAATTATAAGAGAAAAAGGTATCAAGATTGATTATTATTATACATCTATTCAATTGAGAGCAAATCACACATTAAAAATTATTCAAAAAGTTTTTAATGATGAAAAAAATTTCACTAGAGCCTGGCAATTAAATGAAAGACATTATGGTGCTTTAACTGGCTTAAACAAAATTGAGATGAGAAAAAAAATTGGTGAAAAAAAGATACATGAATTTCGAAGATCATGGGATTTGAGACCAGATCCCCTAAGCAAAGACAGCCCATACCATCCAACAAATATTGATACATATAAAAAAATATCTGAAAAAATCATTCCAGATACTGAGTCTTTAAAGGATACCTATGAGAGAGTATTAAAATACTTTAAACAAGAAATTAAAGAAAAATTAATTCAAAAAAACGTTTTAATTTCAGCTCATGGAAATTCTATAAGAGCATTATGTAAATATTTATTTGAACTAGATAATGATCAAATCTCTGGTCTTGAAATACCAACTGGTAACCCATTAATTATGGAATTTGATAAAGAAATGAAAATAAAAAGTTGTGAATATTTAGATAAGGAGCGATCTAAAGATTTGCTAGTTTTTTAAAGATTTCTAAATTAGTTAGATGACGAAATTTGATTATACTTTCAAATCCATTAAGTTCATTTTTTTTTAATAATTGGTCCCAAATTTCATTTATTGGAAAATTAATTTTTTGACGGTTTTTAAGTAAATTTTTATTAAGTATCTGACAACCAGTATAAACAAAATCTTTATTTTCATTTTTTTTTAAAAGATTTTTTCTTAATTCAAAGTCACCAGAAAGATTCTTATCATAACTCAATTTTTTTTGAGTAACTAAAAGTATATTTGTCAATCTATTTGAAAAATAAATATTTTGCATTTTTTTTATTTCATCAACATATCCATCACCCCAAACTGTGTCTGGATTTAAAATTAAAAAGTCATCACTCTCGGAATAATTAGACATATTAACTATACCACCACCAGTATTTAAAATATCTTTTCCATCATCAATTATTTCTATTTCTATTGGAAATTTTGTATTTTTAATAAAATCAAAGATCTGTTGTTTTAAATGGAATGTATTTAATAAAATTTTTTTAATTTCTAATTTTATTAACATACTTATACAACCTTCCAATAAAGTTTTATTTTTTATTTTTAATAGTGGTTTTGGAGTCTTTAGTGTTAAAGGATTTAACCTTTTTCCAAAGCCTGCACATAAAATTAGAGCAGTATCAATTTTCATTAATTTTTCCTCTAAAATTTTTTTTTAAAAGATCTTTTAGATCAATAAATATTTTATTATTGTTAATTCTTAAATTAATTAGACTCCATGCATATGGAATTAATTTTAAATAATTTTTTTTTCCGTCTCTTTTTGAAAGTCTTGTAAATATTCCAATTATTTTTAAATTTCTTAGTATTGATAGTATTTCAAAATCATTTTTGAATTCATCTTTATTCACTATTTTTTGTTTATTGATATACATTTTATAAACTTTATTTTTAAATGAGCTGGAAGTTTTAAACCTAACATCATCTATCAAAGATGCTAAATCATAAGCTTTATTTCCTATGAGTGCATCTTGACTGTCAATTACTCCTAATTTACCATTAAGAAGCATTAAATTAGAAACATGAAAGTCTCTATGAACAAAAACATTATTTCTCAACTCTAAATGGGAAACTAGTTTCTTAGTAATTTTTTTAAATTTTTCTTTAAATTTTTTTTTATCTTTTTTAACATACCAATCACTAAATAGATTTGCCTCTTGTAAAAGAATTTCTCGTTTATATTCAGGAATAACATATGTATTTTTTTTAAAATTTTTAATTTTTCTATTTTTAATTGTTTGAATTTTGTTTAATATTTTTATTATTTTTTCAAAATAAAAAAAGTCTTTATTCTTTTTTTTTTTTAAAATTTTGTAAATTGTATCATCACCAAAATCTTGTATTTCAATATAATTTTTTTTATAATCCTCTTGATATAACTTTGGAGCTAAAATTCTATTTTTATTCAAAATTTTATTTATTGCATCATACACTAAAAGATTTTTAAACTTCTCTTTTTTTGAATAAACTATTATTGAATGAAAATTCTTATTTTTTTTTCTAAAAAACTCACGATGCGATGCATCACCTTTAATCTTCTTTAAGTTTTTCATTAAAAATTACAAAATTAATCCTTTTACTTGAATAGATCTTTTTTTATGATCATCTCCATATTTAAAAATTAATTCTATCAAATTTTTTGGTTTTTCTTTAATTAATTGTGGCCATTCAACTAGAGTAATTGTATTTAAACTATCTTCAAATAAACCTAAATTTTTCAATTCTTCGTCTGTTTTTAATCTGAATAGATCATAATGATTTATTCTAATTTGCTTAATTTGATACTCATTTAATAAATTAAATGTTGGACTTGTTACTTCGGTTTGTTTTAATTTATTTTCTTTTTGAAAATTGTTTATTAAATATTTAATAAATGTTGTTTTGCCTACTCCCATTTCTCCGTATAAAAAAACTATACTGCCAATTTTCAACTTTTTTTGAATTTTAATTGCTAATTCTTCTGTTTGATTTTCTGAAGATAAATCTATTACATCGCTGCTAGTAGCGGTAGGCATTTGGTTTAAAAGGACCTTCTACTCCAACACTAATATAGTCTGCTTGTTCTTTTGATAACTTTGTTAATTTTGCACCTACTTTGTTAAGATGTAGAGTTGCAACTTTTTCATCTAAATGTTTTGGTAAAACATAAACTTTGTTTTCATAATTTTTGTGGTTATTCCATAACTCTATTTGTGCAATGACTTGATTTGTAAAGGAAGCACTCATTACAAAACTTGGATGACCTGTTGCACAACCTAGATTAACCAATCTACCCTCTGCTAAAAGAATTATTCTTTTTTTACTTGGTAGTTCTATCTCGTGAACTTGAGGTTTTACTTCTGTCCATTTATAATTTTTTAAAGCTTCAACTTGAATTTCATTATCAAAATGTCCAATATTACAAAGAATAGCTCTATCCTTCATATCTCTCATATGATCTGCCGTAACAATATCTTTGTTACCTGTAGCAGTCACAACAATATCAGCTTTACTTATAGCTTCATCCATTAAAACAACCTCGTAGCCTTCCATGGCCGCTTGTAAAGCACAAATAGGGTCTGCTTCAGTAACTAAAACTCTTGCTCCACTTTGTCTCAATGATGCTGCACTTCCTTTTCCTACATCACCAAATCCAGCAACTACTGCTATTTTTCCTGACATCATAACATCCGTAGCTCTTCTTATTCCATCAACCAAACTTTCTCTACATCCATATAAATTATCAAATTTAGATTTAGTGACAGAGTCGTTTACATTAATCGCAGGTAGTAAAAGAGATTTATCTTTCTCCATTTTATTTAAAGCTTTAATTCCTGTTGTTGTTTCTTCTGAAACACCTTTAACATCATTTAATAAGTCTTTATATTCGTTATGCATTATAGCTGTTAGATCACCCCCATCATCCAACAACATATTTGGTTTCCAATCTTTTTTACCAACTATTGTTTGTTTTATACACCAAAGATATTCTTCTTCTGTTTCACCCTTCCATGCATATACAGGTATTCCTGCCTTTGCAATTGCTGCCGCTGCATGGTCTTGTGTTGAAAAAATATTACAAGAAGACCATCTCACCTCAGCACCTAAATCCACCAGTGTTTCAATTAGAACTGCTGTTTGAATGGTCATATGAAGACAACCAATAATTTTTGCACCTTTTAAAGGTGATTTGCCTAAGTACTCCTCTCTTAGTGCCATTAGACCGGGCATTTCACTTTCTGCAATTGAAATTTCTTTTCGTCCAAATTCTGCTTGAGATATATCTTTAACTTTAAAATCTTTCATGGGAGGTCTTCTAACAATAAAGGATTAATTAATCAATAGAACTATTTACACTCTAGGGAATATAATTTCAATGCTTGCACCCATTTGATCCAGTCTATTAGAAGCTTTAATTGTAGCATTATGCAAATCTACTAAATTTTTAACTATGTTCAAACCAAGTCCTGAATGTTGGCCAAATTTATCTGGTCTATTGCTATAAAATCTATTAAATATTTTATTTGTATCTTTTTCCTTAAATCCTTCTCCTTCATCCAATATATTCAGCATCACTTTATTATCATTTGATTTTGAAACCTTGACGACTATTTCTTTATTATCTTCGCTGAAAGAAACCGCATTATCTAAGAGATTAGCAACTATTTGTTCTATCCTATTTTCTATTCCATTTATAAAATATCTATTTTTATTATCATTTTCGTATGAAATTTTAATCCCTCTCTTTAATTTGTAAATATTGTTAAAATCATCAACTACAGATTTTATTATTGGTTCTACATCTAATTTCTTAATCTTTTCCTTACTTAAAGCAACTTCATCCTTAAGCATTTGAGAGTAGTCAGTAATTAACCTTTCAATTCTTTGAACATCATGGCTTAAAATATTAATTAACTTGATTCGTTGATTTATATCATTTGCATCATGCAATATTTCAGAGGCACTTTTTAAAGAGGCTAACGGATTTCTTATTTCATGAACCAAATCTGTAGAAAAATTTTCTGCATGTGCAATTCTTTTTTGTAATTCTAAAGTCATGTCATCTAAAGAATTTGAAAGTAATCCTAATTCATCATTTCGTAATTTCAAAGTATCAATATTTGTAGTTTTTGGATTTTTATTTTTAATTGTTTTTGTGTAACTCACTAAGTTCTTAATTGGTTTTAGAAAATATCTATTTAAAACAAAAGAAAATATTAATATTACAATTCCGACTGCAATTGCTGTCCTGATTATAAAAGTTTTTCTTTCATCTATAGCTGCTTTAATATCATTTGCATTTTCAGTAATAGCTAAATAACCAATATTTTTACCTTCTTGCATAACATTTTTAATTGTTGTTAATTTAAATTTATTAAATTCCTCTTGGGTAAATGTAAAAGGAATTCCAAAATTTTTAGAACCAGCATAATTGAACAATACATCATTTAATGAAACTGAATTATCACTGCCTAAATTTATATTTTTTGATTCAGTAATTTCTTTTGTTTTTTTTTCATTAAGTATTTCTAATTCTACAGTATCTAATCTTGTTGAGAATGATCTTGGATCAAGATCTAGGGTATCTGTATCACCAACTAAATTTAATTCATTATCAAAAAATATTACTCTATCAAGATTTTGAAAAAGGAATCTGGTAGAAAATAAAAAACGTCTTATGTCTTCTTCTACAAATTTTACATTCAATCTAGTTAAATTATCAATTGTATTATTAATAACCTCAATATGATTTGAAGATTTTTTTTTTATTAAATTTGGCTGAACATTTTTTATGTAAATGAATGTAAATGATCCGATAACAGTAAAAAAAATAAAATTAATAAATAAAAATTTTTTTAATATTGATAAATTTTTAAGAATATTGTTTAGCATTAGCTAACATTCCACCTATATCCACTCCCATATCTTGTCTCTATAGCTGAAAACTCAGGATCAACTTTTTTAAATTTTTTTCTGATCCTTTTAACATGACTATCAATTGTTCTATCTTCTATATCTGTATCTTCTCTATAAGCTATATCCATTAATTGTGCTCGCTCTTTAATAATCCCAGGTCTTTTTGCTAATTCTTTAACTAATAAAAATTCAGTCGTTGTCAATTTATCTGGCAATTGTTTTCCATCCCATTCACATTCGAGCTGCGAAGGATCTAATTTAAGTTTGCCATGAGAAATAATACTTTTATTCTCCTCGATAATTTCTTTTGTATCTTTTTTCCGAAGTTGAACTCTTATTCTTTCAATTAATATCTTGATTGAAAAGCCTCCTGATTTTTTGACAAAATCATCTGCACCTAATTTTAAACCAAGTAACTCATCAATTTCATCATCCTTAGAAGTTAAAAATATAACTGGCAATGATGATTTTTTTCTAAGCTTTTTTAGTAATTCTTCTCCATCCATTTTAGGCATCTTGATATCAACTATTGCAAGATCAGGGGGGGTTCTTGTTAAACCTATTAGTGCACTCTCTCCATCTATATATGTCTGAACTTTAAATCCCTCCTTTTCTAAAGCAATACTTAAACTTGTTAAGATATTTCTATCATCATCTATTAAAGCAATCGTTTGTTTGTGCATAATCAACTATAAAAATACTAAATTGTTCTAATTTGGGCAATGAAATTAAAATTAATGAAGAGCGCCCCAGTTATCACCAATATTCAAATCTACTGTCAAAGGTATAGAAAAAGAATGTTGTTCACTATTGGCAACACTAGACATTTCATCAATTATAATCTTACTAATTTTTTTTGCTTCTTCTCTTGGAGCCTCAAAGATTAATTCATCATGGATTTGAAGTAAAATTTTGAGATTTTGGTTTTTTTTCTCATTTAATTTTTTATTTAATCTAATCATTGCTAATCTCATTATCTCTGATGCAGACCCTTGGATGGGAGCATTAATTGCAGCTCGTTCCTGAAAATTTCTTACATTGTAATTTTTATCATTTATATTGATAAAATGAGATCTTCTTCCAAATATATTATTTACATAACCACTTTTTCTACAAAACTTTATTGTTTGGTCCATGTAAATTTTTATTTCTGGAAATTTAGCAAAATATGCATTTAGGAATTCTTCAGCCTCATAATTTGATACATTAATTTGTTTGGCCAATCCGTATTGAGAAATTCCATAAATTATACCAAAATTTATCGCTTTAGCTTTTCTTCTTTGATCAGTATCAACTTTTTTAATATCAATATTAAATATTTGGCTAGCAGTAAGAGAATGAATATCTTCATTATTTTTAAAAGCTTTTTTTAAACCTTTTACGTCTGCTAAATCTGCCAAAATTCTCATTTCAATTTGATTGTAGTCTGCTGAAATTAAAACATGATCTTTTTTAGCAACAAAAGCTTTTCTAATATCCTTGCCATCTTCAGATTTAATTGGAATATTTTGCAAGTTAGGATCACTAGAGGCTAATCTTCCTGTTGTAGTTGCAGCAAGTAAAAAAGATGTATGCACTCTATTAGTTTTAGGATTAATATGTTCAGGCAAAGAGTCTGAGTAAGTATTTTTTAATTTAGAAACCTGTCTCCAATCTAAAACTAATTGCGGAAATTTATGTCCTTTAAATGCTAGATCCTCTAAAACTGCTGCACTCGTAGCAAAGCTCCCTTTTTTTGTTTTTTTTAGGTCTGCTATTTTGAGATCATTATACAGGATTTCTCCTAATTGTTTAGGAGAAGCAATATTAAATTCTTTTTTTGAAATTATAAAAACTTCCTTTTGGATTCTTTCAATTTTTTTCTCAAATTTAGAGGATAAAGACTTTAGAAATTTACTATCGATTTTAATACCTTCTATTTCCATGAAAGCTAAAAGCTTAATCATTGGTTTTTCAAAAATTTCGTAGATGTTAACCATTTTTTCTTCTCTTAAACTTTTATAAAATTTTTTATAAAGTCTATAGGTAATATCAGCATCTTCGGCCGCATAGTCTTTGGCTTTTTCAATGTCAACTTCACGAAAATTTATTTCTTTTTTTCCGGATCCAACTAAATCTTTAAATGAAATTGTTTTATGACCTAAATGAATTTCTGATAAAGTATCCATATTGTGTCTATTTTTACCAGCATCTAAAACATAAGACATTAGCATTGTATCTTCCATTGATGAAATATTTATTCCATGTTTAAACAATACTATGAAATCGAACTTAATATTTTGACCTATCTTTTTAACACTTGTATCTTCAAGTAAAGGTTTGAGTTTTTGAATTACAACATCTTTGTTGATACATTTTTTCGAATTATGACCTATTGGAATATAACAAGCCCTACCAATTCTAGAACATAAAGAGACACCAATTAATTCTGCTTGGTGTGGATCTAATGAGCTTGTTTCAGTGTCTACAGCTACTTCTCCTGCTTCCTCTGCTTCCTTTATCCAATGGTCTATTTGTTTAGGATCAGTTACTAAATGATATTCTTTTTTACTAATTGATTTAACATTTTCCTCAATTTTTTGTTTTGTTGAAACACCAGTTAAATTTGGTTCACCATAAGCTGATATAGCAGAACTTAATAACCTATTGAACTCCATTTCTCTTAAAAATTTATAAAGTTTATCTTTATCAATCTCTTTTAATTTAAATTCAGTTAAATCTATTTTTACAGGTGCATCATGTTTTAAAGTAACTAATTTTCTACTTATCAGAGCTTTATCCTTATTTTCTATGAGTGTTTCTCTTCTTTTATTCTGCTTAATTTCATGTGCGGACTCTAAAAGTTTATCTAAATTTCCATATTTATTGATTAATTCAGCTGCTGTTTTGACTCCAATACCTGGAACTCCTGGAACATTATCACTACTATCACCAGCTAAAGCTTGAACATCAATTACTTTATTAGGTTCAACTCCAAATTTATTTTTAACATCCTCATCTGAAATAAATTTATTTTTCATTGGATCAAAAATACGAACATCTTTTTTATATAACTGCATCAAATCTTTATCTGAAGAAACAATAGTTACTTTTGCACCTTTTTTTAAAATTTGATCTACATATGTTGCTATTAAATCATCTGCTTCATAATTAATAAGATCTACAGATGGCAAACTAAATGCCAAAACAGATTTCCTTATATATTCAAATTGTGGGACTAAATCATCTGGTGCATCAGAGCGATTTGCTTTGTAATCACTATAAATTTCATTTCTAAAAGTTTTTCTAGCTGAATCAAAAATAACTGCAAAATGAGTTGGTTTTTGTTTATTCTCATCTGATTTTGAATCTTCTAAAAGTTTAAACAACATACTGCAAAATCCACTTACTGCTCCAGTTGGTAGTCCATCACTTTTTCGCGTAAGAGGAGGTAGAGCATAGTAAGCTCTAAAAATATAACCTGAGCCATCAATTAGATAAAAATGATCATTTTTTTGAATTTTGCTCATTGTAAATAAATATAGATTATCGATTAAAATAAGAGTATTATTTTTTATGGAACTTATAAAGCAAAATACTCAATCTAAAATAATTAAATCATTACTTATCATTTTTTTGGGCTCCATAATTCTAGCAATTTCAGCAAAGATAAAGATACCTTTCTATCCAATACCAATGACTATGCAAACATTTGTAGTATTATTTCTAGGAATTAGTTTTGGATATAAAATTGCTTTATCTACTGTTGGCTTATATTTATTAGAGGGAATTATAGGTTTGCCTGTGTTTTCTAATTCCCCAGAAAAAGGTGTTGGTTTAGTTTACTTTACTGGTCCAACAATGGGTTATCTTATTGGGTTTCTTTTTGCATGCTATTTATCATCTTTTATAAAAATAAGTGATAATTATTTAAAAATTTTTGTAAAATTAATCTTATCGGTTTCAACAATATATATTTTAGGCATTTTATGGTTGGGAATACTGATTGGATGGGATAAGCCAATTTTTAAGTTAGGAGTTTTACCATTTTTGCTAGCTGAATTTTTTAAGATATCTTTATTAACTATTCTATCAAAAAAGATTTTTAAATTAAGAAAATTTACTTAGGAGATCGTTTAGAAAGAATTCTCTGTAAAGTTCTTCTATGCATTTTCAATCTTCTCGCAGTTTCTGAAACATTTCTATTACATAATTCAAAAACTCTATGTATATGTTCCCACTTTACTCTATCTGCTGACATTGGATTTTCTGGTGGAGCTGCTTTTTTTGAGGGATCTGCTAAAAGCGCTTTTTCAACATCATCAGCATCTGCAGGCTTAGCCAAATAGTCAATCGCACCCTCTTTAATTGCAGCTACAGCAGTCGGAATATTACCGTATCCTGTGAGCATTATTATTCTACTATTTGAATTTGATGTTTGTATTTGTTTAACAACCTCTAATCCATTACCATCGCCCAATCTTAAATCAACAACAGCAAATCCTGGTTTTTTTGCTTTAACCGAATCTATACCTTTTTGTACACCTTCAGCTTGAATAACTTCAAATCCCTTCTTTTCCATTGCTCTTGCTAATCTTTCCCTAAAAGGATTATCATCATCAACAATTAAGAGTGATTTATTCTCAAAATCGGCTAAATTTTGTAATGTAGGCTCGTTTTTCATTGATCTAGATATGGTCATTTTTTTCCACAATTCAATAGGTCATTATTTACTTTACATTGAATAACTATTGAATTAATTGCTGCAATTACTAAAGTTTTTTAATTAAAAAGACTTTTTTTTGTTAAATTTTTTTGGGGGGCATTTTAAATGCAAAAATTTAAGTCAGTTGAAGAATTAGTTAATCAACTGAGACCTGATAAACCAGTTTACTGTATAAGAAAGAATTCTATTCTTTCTGCGTCCAAGTACTTTCAAAAAAAATTTCCTGGCAATATTTTGTTTGCGGTTAAAACTAATCCTCATCCAGAGGTAATTAAAACTCTAATTAAAAGTGGAATTGATCAGTTTGATGTTGCCTCAATTGAAGAAATAAAAGCTGTAAGAAGATTTAATCAAACAGCCAAATGTTCATATATGCATACCGTTAAAAATCGAGAAAGTATTAGTGAAGCATATTTTAAATATGGAATTAAAACTTTTGCTCTTGATACAAAGGATGAGTTAATAAAGATTATCGAAAGCACTAATAATGCTATGGACCTTGAATTATTTATAAGAGTATCTGTATCCAATGAACACGCAGAAATTGATTTGTCAAAAAAATTTGGTGCATTGAACTCTGAAGCTGCAGGACTTTTGAGACTTGCCAAACTTCATTCAAAAAAAATTGGCTTAAGTTTTCATGTTGGATCTCAATGCATGCACCCTATTTCTTATACAAAAGGTATTACTGAAATAGGAAATATAATAAAAAAAACAAAAATTATTCCTGATTATATTAATGTTGGAGGTGGATTTCCCACTATATATCCTGACCTCATTCCACAATCTTTAAATAGCTATTTTGACGAAATTAAAAAAAGTTTAGAAAATTTAAAAATTGATAAATTGCCAGAAATTATATGCGAACCAGGGAGAGCATTAGTAGCAGAGAGTGGATCAACTATAGTTAGAGTAAATTTAAGAAAAAAACAAAAGCTTTACATTAATGATGGGACCTATGGAACTCTTTTTGATGCAGGAACTCCAAATATAGTTTTTCCATCAAAAATGATTAAAGACAATTCAAATAAGATTATTTCAAAAAAATTAACAGCTTTTGATTTTTATGGTCCAACTTGTGATAGCATGGATTATATGAAGGGACCTTTTCTTCTCCCAAATAATATTAAAGAAAATGATTATATTGAATTAGGTCAATTAGGATCATATGGCTTAACATTTAGAACTCAATTTAATGGTTTTTATTCTGATGAAATTTATGAGGTCGAAGATAATCCAATAATGAGTCTATACGACAAAGATGCTAATAAGTCGACTTTGGTGGCTTGATGTCTGATAACAAAAACTTAGGGCATAATAGTAAAAAAGATTTCCTTAAAAAACCTGTCGAACATATTGATATAACTTCATTCGATTCTAGAAAAATCATTTCATCAATGGAGAAAATGTCTTTTGTTTCAAGAGAGACTGCCAATGCAGCAAATATCTACAATGAAATGTTGAAAGACAAAGAATGCACTATATTTTTAACTTTAGCTGGTTCTACTTCTGCAGCTGGATGTATGAATATTTATAAAGATCTAGTAAAATTTAATATGGTGGATGCAATTGTAGCTACTGGTGCCTCTATTATTGATATGGATTTTTTTGAAGCCTTGGGTTTCAAACATTATCAAGGATCTCAATTTCAGGATGATACAGAACTAAGAAAAAATTATATAGATAGAATTTATGATACTTATATTGATGAAGACGAGTTACAAGTTTGTGACAAGAAAATTTGTGAAATTGCTGATAACTTAGAACCAAGAAGCTATACATCTAGAGAATTTATTCAAGAAATGGGTAAATATTTGAAAAAAAATTCAGTAAAAAGGACTCATTA
>Ga0315315_10003581_pt1 | contig 14256 bp, 14 predicted proteins | sample M140m3416metaG_FD_203699 | JGI IMG/M metagenome (GOLD analysis project Ga0315315, IMG submission 203699) | Ammonia-oxidizing marine archaeal communities from Monterey Bay, California, United States - M1 40m 3416 | ecosystem: Environmental > Aquatic > Marine > Intertidal zone | place: USA...
TCGTTCTGTTCCTTGTCATGTCATGCCGGTTCAGTTCAAGTCGCTATTTTGTTATCAAATAAATCTAGTTTGGGATAACGGGAAGTTGCGTAAAGTGTCGCGAGGATCGAACACTTTGGGTCTAGTGAGATCTGGAGATGCAGAAATGACGGATCTGCACAAACTGCTTTTCTGATCAGGTATACTTTCGATCGATACCCGTAATTCCGGCTGCGAATCTTGCTCATTTATGGCGACGAAGATGAAAATCAAATGCCCTGCGTGTAACGCTATTTTGAATATCCCCGCAGAAGCGGCGGGTAAAGTCGTGAAATGTCCGTGCGGAAAACAGTTGCGTGCTCCGGCGGCGGCAGCTGGTCCCGGTGGTGTTCCGTCACCGACTGCCTCACCGACACCTGCGGTTGGCGGCACTGCATCCGACCTCGGCTCATCTTTTTCGGGAGGTGTTGAGTCGAATGCCTTTGATGACTTGCCCAGTTCGGCCCCGAGTGCGGCCCCCAATCCATTTTCGCAAACTGCACCCTATGCTCCGCCGGGACCTACCAGCGGTGGAAACGTTGCCGGCCCACGGCCAATCGCCCCTGGGGGCGCATCAAACCAAGCCCACCCGGTTTCGATTGTTTCCTTGATCTTCGGTATCTTGTCGTTGACCATGGGGTGCTGCTGCTGGCTGCACATTCCGCTCGGATTAACTGCAGTCGTGACAGGCGGCTTTGGTATTCACTTCGCAAACCAAGGAAGGGGGGGGAAGGGCCTGGCGATTGCTGGACTAGTTATGGGGATCATTGCGCTGATTGGTTACACCATCCTGGCGATCATCGGCATCGCAGTCCAATTGGCCGACATGCCCAATGGCCCATTCAATCAGTAGGCAGATCGTCGTTTCTTACGGTGCGTCGTTTATTACGATGCGCCGTTTCTTACGATGCGTCAAGGAACTGATGCAGGCAGAACTGAAGCACCTCGAAGTTCAGCGTGTGCGATCATGATCTGATGTTGTTTTGCCGGTGACGCCTGCGTGTTCAAAAGATTTCAGGCGTGCCATACAGAAATGGATTGAACCGAGTTTCGCTCGAACCAGTTCGATCAGCATTTCTGCCACGCAAAGAGATTTACAAGCGTGTGGTTGCATGAACGTTATTGGATGTCGTTGCCGTCCGGTGAGTTGGATTCGGGGCACGGGGCAGTCGTCAGCTTCTCACGTAGGGTCTCCAGTTCGCGAAGTCTCGGAGTGATCTCCTGATTCACGAATCGTCGTTGGCATCGGGACTCGACAATGAGCGCGGTGATCATGACGATGACGACCGGAACAATTGCCCAGTACGAAATGCCACTGATACCAAACACAGTGATGATAAACAGGGTACTGCCAAGATAGGGTGGGACGAAGCCCAGCATGATTTGTTCTCGCGTGTTGATCTGATATTTGGTGCGATTGATCTCCTTGTCGAGATCATCACGGAGCGACGTCGTGTCGTGCTTCTCTCGATTTTTCTGCTGTCTGTTCCCGAGATAAACCGACAGCCCAAATTGCAACCAGCAGATCAACGCAACCAGCAATGCCGCGAGTTCCCATCCATACAAAGCACGTGACGAGCCAATATTTCCAAGCACGCCAAATGCGTTGAGAAGAAGCAGGCCAGCGATTGCCGTGATCGCGATCGTACAACCGCAGAAAGTCTGGAGGTGCTGCCAAAAGATCACCCGTCGAAATTGCTTGCTTTTGTTTCTTAGGGTGTTGTGTAAACCCTCTTCATTCACTCCGTATAAAGGTTCGTCGTGTTGTGAATTCCATATGACCTGTAGGTCTTCAAATTCCATGTTTGTCTTCCTTTGTGCACTGTTCTGTAAGCCGTTTTTTGATGCGGTTCAACTTCACACCAACGTAGTTTTGTGAAATGCCCATCGTGTCACCAATTTCTCGGTAACTAAAACCATCAAGCAGCAATAACGTTAGCGAACGATCGATCTCATCAAATTGGGCGATCTGTTCGTAGAGCCATTCCAGTTGCGGGTTCGCCGCACTGGATTTTTGCAACAGCAGTCGATCGTCAGCGATGATCGACTGATGATTCTCACGGTGACGATGCTCCTTTTTGGACCAGCCGATCGCGCAGTAAAGTGCAACGCGATAGACCCAGGTTGTGATAGCAGAGTCGCCACGGTATCCCGGTACGGAATGCCAAAGCTGAGTTGTGATCTCTTGAAAGAGATCGTCTTGGTCGTGAGAGTTGAACGCGTAGGCGCGAACAACCTTGAATAGCAGGCCACTATGTAGCCTGAGCCACTCTTCGAAAATACGCTGCTGTTCGATTGGTTTCATTGCTCGGTTTCGTTTAATGAATCATTTCAACCTAACTAGTGATCTGGAAGCGTGGACTTATTACAGAAAATCGGGATCCTTCCAAACATTTAGAAAAACTCTTCGCGAGCACAGGGGAAACAGGGTCGGCCGATCGCTTGCACACAAGCTTAAAACCTGACTGAGGTTCCGAAGTTCCTCAGTGCAATCCTGAACGCCGCTGCAATTCATCTTGCATGGCGTAGGATTGAGTGAACCACCGCAGTCGGTGAGGATGAAACGGCGAGGTGTGATGAATTTTTCAAAACCAGCCGTGGATGGGCATGCCTTGTTGCAGAAGCTTTTTGGGGCTGGAATGATCTGTTTGTTATTTTGGTGAGCGAAGCGACTTGTACTGTTCAAAGGCCCGGCAAGGTCGCACTTATTGGCCGAGCAGTCTTCGGCGATTGCTAGTGGTCAGACGACTTTCCTGAGGCTTTGAATTCCTCAGCTTTTGGTATTGCCTGATCTTTTGTTTGAACAACTTGTGTGACTTCACGTCCTCTTTCTTGTTGCCCTGTATGTGAAATTCGACGACATCCATCACGAATGCCAGTGTTCCAGGTGCGGGCCATTGTTGGCCTGTTCGATTTGCAACAGCCGCTTCTGCAAGAGAAATTGCCAAGGTGAGATTGCGGTCGGGGTTGTCCTCGTAGTGAGTGACGAGGAACTCTGCAGCGCCACAAAGCACTTGTGTTTTGAACTCGCCAGATTCGTTGCAAATTGAATGGAAGGTTGACTGGGATTCATCAAACTTGCCCTGGTGGTAAAGACCCTTCCCCTTAATTCCTAAAGCGTTCACCAGTCGAGGCTTGTTGCCCATCATGGATGAGGCCAGTTCGACCATGGCGTCACCATCTTTTCTTTCAAAGATGTCGCGTAAGGCATCACGGTCGGTACCTGTTGCTGGACGTGGTTTGTCGTTTTTGTCTGAAGGCGGATTTATCTTGCGGCTGTTTCCCCAGGCTGTTCCGTTTCGATTTAATGTTTGTTTGGCAGCTGCGAGGTCGTAGGTTTCGAGTACGATCTCAGCAAGTGGGCCACTCATGTTTTTGGGGTGTCCTGTCCACGCCAGAATCCCATCCTTGTTGATGATCAGAACGGAGGGGATTCCCGCTGTTCCAGTTCGCGTCATGTACTCCGTCTTCATCTGGCCATTGATGTCTTCGCAGATTGCGTAACGCATCAGTTTTGCATTCGTTTCTACGAACTGTTTGGTCGTGGTTGCTCTGCCCGGGTCCAAAGCGAGTCCGATAATCTCTACTCCATGTTTTGCGTATCTGTCAGCTATGTCACTCGTGTGAGGCATCATTTCGATGCACGGCGCACACCACGTTGCCCACAGGTCGATAACGTACACTTTTCCCTTGGCAAATGACTCAACTCTGTCACCTTTCAGCCAGGTGACGCGGTTTCCAATGCTTGGGAACGGATCCCCGATACTGAGGGGTTCCAGGTATTTTGGGGCCTGAGCTGTTGTCGTGGGCATCAGCATTGTGATTACAAAGATGAATCCCACAGCGAAAAAGGGCCGCGACATCTTGTGCTCCACCGTAAGCGACTAGGGGTGACCTTCGATTGGCTTCGAAGTTTGGTCAACATGGAAACTGCTATAAAGTAGCCAATGGCGTTAGCATATCAAATTCGAGATCTAGTGATGGTCACGCGCAGCCGAGGTAGTGGTCTGCTATTACACTGCCGGCATGTAGAGAGACGGCATGCGTTTCGAGGGGCCGCCGATAGGAGATAAGCAGCTTCGACGCTTGTTTCGGGCGCAGGACGTTACCGAATCAAGCTACAGGGATCAGATCGTTCTGGCTGCTGCAGATTCGTTTACCACTTGTGGGCATGCCTAGCCGCAAGAGTCGTTGCCGTGGCAATGACGCCGCCAAAGATCTCATGGGCTGAAGCAGTTCCGATTGCTCGGGTTAGGTCTCCGAACAGGTGCGAGTACCTGTTACGGTTCCAGACGTTACGCGAGGCGCACGGTAAAGCATAGTATCAACCGCGAAAAAAACGTTGGTGAGGACACCATCAGTTCTTGGAAGTCTGCGTTTCAAGTGCGGTTAAAAGAATCTTTGCCTGAGAGGTTTGCTCTGGCGATTGGTTTGCAATTCGCAGATGTTCCTTTGCAGATTCGATGTTACCCGACTCGATTTCAAGAAGTGACAGGTTGTGATGGGCAGCGGCCGGTCCGTGCGCTTTTGCGAAACCTTGCAGAGCCTTGACGTGATCGCCCTGTCGGTAATGAATCATGGCAAGCGTTGCATGAAGACGCTGACTGTCCTCATCTTTGGTGAGCCCACGTGTTGCTTCTGCAATCGCTTCGGAGAATCGCTCTGCTTCCATGAGAGTCCAGGCAAAGTTGTTGCACAGTTCAACATTGTTGGGATCCTGACTGGCACAACGTTGGTAACGCTTGATAGCTTCGGAGTGATTTCCGAGACTGGCGTAAAGCGGCGCCAAATTCGAGTCAAGCGAAGGAGCATTCGGATTCAGGGATTCGGCCCGCTCGTAAAGTTTGACCGCTTCCACCGCATGCCCCTCAGCCGCGACTGTTTTTGCCGTTTCAATACACAGCGTGTAATCGCTTGGAATTTCTTGCGAGAATGCCTTGGCTTCTTGTGGTGCTGCCGAAGCAAATGGCTTCAGGAAATCCTGTTGCTTATCTTTGCCGATGCTTCCGCAGCCAAGCGAAAGCAGGACAAGCAAAGAAAGAGTCATATGTGTGGCGCAATTTTCAAATGCCAGAGTGATACGCATCAGTAGGTTGCCCCAGGGAAGGTGTTGCCAAAGGAGCCGCCGAATCCCATTCCCATGGGGCGGTAGCCACCTCCAGCGTTTCCAAATGAGCCGTTGCCGAAGTTCCCCAATCCATCGGCAATTTGCTCAGCTCGGATGCCTTGCATGCCGAGTGCTGCAGGAATGGCTACGGTTACAGTCGGCTCAGTGATACCGTAGGAGACTAATTGCAAGCTGACTGCAGTAACTCTTGCGGCATCGAGTTCATCATCGCCAGAGGGCTCGACGATAGAGGGCTGGTTCGACGCCAACCCGCTTCTTGCCGTGCGGGCAATCCGATCGATCGAGTTGGGAGCAATTTTTGCACTGTTACCGATAAAATCAGATTTGTAAAAAACGGTTTGATCCGCTTCGGCGCCCGAGACTTGTGCGGTTTGCCAGTCGCAAATTTTGCTTCCAGCGGGTTCTGGGATGGCTCCTGCAGGGATATCCGCACAGCAATCAACGCCGAGAATTCCTCCTCGTGACGCACAGCCTGAGCTTGTGATCAGGGCAACTGCCAGGCAGCTTGTGGTCAGGCTTGCGATGGTTGTTTTAATTAACATTGGGGCCTCGCTTGATCATTCTGCGTAGCGGTGAGTTGTCGTCAGTGGCGGCTTCCTCGCTTGTTTCAATCAAGTCGGTAAACTTTTTTGCTTGAGCTGAGGTGGCTGGGGTCGCCAGTTGCGGATTGGCCGAAATCGCAGTATGCGGTGTGTGTGTTGATTGTGGGCAACAACGGTCAGTAGGACCAACATCTCCGATCATGAAGATCTCGGGACAGCAGTGTTCAACACGTTTTTGCCGTGCATGGTCGGTTCGGACCGACGCCCGGTAGTCCCGAGAGCGACGACTCTCGAGACGGTTTGCAATGAAGAATTCGATATCCGTTGGCTCGTGAACATCGTCACCAGGAAGCGGCAGCTGTTCGCACGCGTCAACTGGGGCAACCAGATGGGGTGTGACGAGGATAACCAATTCCTGTTCGCCACTACTGGTTCGGTTCACACCGCCAGTTGCGCCGATGATGGGTAGGTCTCCCCAAAACGGCACGCGGTCCGTGCTTGCACCGTAGTTGGTTTGCAACAGTCCTGCGACAGCGATAGTTTGCCCGCTACGAAGCTGGACGGTGGTTGAAAAATCGCGGCTGTTCAATCCTGAGACGGAGGTGCCGCCTCCTGCGCCGCCGATACTGGTTCCAAGAGATTCATCGCGTGTGCTTACCGATGCGTTCATTTGCAAGCGGATAACATCGCGATCTTGAAGAAATGGTGTGAACTCAAGTGAAACGCCAAAGGGTACGAACGAAACGCCTTGCAAATTGTTTCCGACACCCCCTGAGCTGATGATTGGGATAGGGAATTGTCCACCGGCACGAAAGTCCGCTGGCTGACCGTTCATCGCGACCAGGTTTGGTTCTGCGAGAGTGCGGGATAAGTTCAGTTTACGGAGTGCGTCGATCGCAAGACGAACTTGCCCCATGTCGAGAGAGGCCAGGATATTCGGCCCGCCCTGGCTGCTAGTGCCACTACTGCCACCAGCTAGATTGCCAGTCAACGATTGGAATACAGTCATTCCGTTAGAGTTGTCGACGCCAAAGTTCAGACCGATACTTCGAGCAGCACTTCGGTTGACTTCGGCAACGGTGACTTTCAGCATGACCTGTTGCTCGCCCACCACTTTCATCTGGTTGATGATTCCGGCTTGAGCTAAGGCAAGTGGATCGATCACGCGGCGACGTTCAGCAGCGGCCTCTTCAGATTCAAAAAGGTTCTCGGTTGCGGCGAAGTTATAAGCTGCGCCGACTGTTGTGGGATTTAACGGGCGGTTCATGCCGGGACGAACACCGCGGGCTCCGATGAGGACTTGCAGGATTTGGGACATCTCAATCACATCAGGCGCTTGACCACGAACAATCAGGCGATCCGCAATTTCATCGAGCTCGACAAAACTGTTGGGGAATTTTTCGTTCAGGTCCTCTTCCAGATCGCCGACCGGGCGTGTCAGGATTGGATCCGCGTAGACTCGCACTAAATAGCTGACAACCGACTGTCCGCTTGGTGCAGTCTCGTCTTTGAACCAAAGCATAAGTGTGGTGGTGCCGGGGCGAATTCCGGTTACTGCAAGCTCACGGCCTGTTTCCTGGTCGATGACCTCAGTTCGGATGGTCTCGTCATCAGGAATGTAAATCCGTGCAGGAGTATCAGCCAATCGCAGTATCTTGGGGCGGCCGAGGATCAGTGGCAGTGGGATCTCTGGATCGATTTGTGATTCTACAAACCGACTGACCTTTTGTTGGGCCGCATCGCTGGGTGGGGGGAGAATTAACTCAGTTGGAAAATCCGACTGGATTCTTGAGCGACCGAGAGTTGGTGTTTCAACTGCTGGAGCGTTTTCTATGACTTGGCCGGGCCGGATTTCGACTTGCGGAATGGTCGTTCCTGCAGGCACCTGAACCGGCTCGTTCAATCCAGTAGTACCCGGATTTTGTATTTGTGTTGGGACGAGTTCCTGCGATAACACTGCGGCGGGCGTCAGAATGATTGACAGCCATAGGCCAAGAATAATGTATTGACAGTACGTCAGCGGCGGAGCCAGCTGAGGCGACATGGCAAATTCCCCTGAGCGGATAGTGAGAACGAACAACTACGCACACGCGGCGTTGCCGAGTAAGGGTCCGACCATAGGACAACCCTTACAATCGTCACAAACGGCGCCCTGCTTGAGGGAAAAGGTGTGCGAAAGAACAGGCTTTAGGCGAGCTTTTCTACCTCAAGGCCACGCATTTTCCAGATGTCTCGCTTAAGGCGTCAGCGCTGGTTTCGATCACGCTTACTGTCTTTTTCGGACAAAATACGAAACGCCAGGGGGCGATATTGCGACGATGTTCCAAGACCAGATTGTCAGCATCCAGCATGAGGACGTCGATCGGGAAACGCATGAAACAGGTGTGTAGCGACGAACACGGCGTTAAAAAAACGCCGCGGTCTGATGGTAAGGAGCGGCGAAACTGCAAGCCACGCAGACGTTTCCAGAAAGTGTCAGCCGTTTCAACCGTCTGAAGCAGGACTTCACCAGTGGCCTCGTCGATGAGCTGTTTCATGTTCCCCCACCGGTCAGCGAATCAACAATATTCACGAGTTGGATGAAGAATGGTCCGAGTGGCCAAACAAATAGCCCCGGTAGAAAACAAATGACAAGGGGAATCACCCGTTTGGTTGCTAGAGATTGTGCGAACGTCATCGATTTTTCCCTGCGTTCAGCGCGGACATCTTCTGCCTGCAACCGCAGTGTCTCCGCAACACTGCTACCCATCTGTTCCGATTGAATCATTGCCGCCGTGAATCGGGAAAGTGGGGGAACATCCAGTCGGCTCGCCAAACGACGGTAGGCAAGACTGCGTCGCATACCACTGATCAAGTCGCGCTGGAAAGTTCGACAGCTATCTGCGAGAGCACGCCCGGCAGGTTGAGTTCTTTGCCAACGATCCAGTGCCGCATCGAAGCCCATTCCACCTTCGGAAAGCGTCGCCCACAGATCCATCGCCAGTGGCAAATCTCGTGAGACATCATTGATGCGTTTTCGACGCGATGCTCGCACGATCAGCAGTGGCATAGAGGCCAGGATCAGGGTGATTAGCCATGGCGACAAAATAGCCACCGGAGCCAACATTCCCGATAAACCACCGGGAACTAATTCGATACCGTTGAGCACTTGCTGTTGGAGTCCTGACCAACGATAAGTCAGCGCGCAGGCAGTTCCGCCAATCAACATTGCCAGCGTTGCTAAGATCAACAAAAGCCCCGCTTCAGGGCGAGCGAACCCCGCAAGCATCATTTGGCGCCGCAACCAACCGAATCTCAAGTTGCTTGGCGAGGGATCGTCTGTTACTGCCGTGTCACGCTGGAGACGCACCAAGGCGTCCTTGCGACGGCGCAGTCTTGTCAGCAACGCATAGCAAACACTTGCGATCACTATCCAGAGTGTTACGACGATAAGAATTCGCAGCGTCATGCTCATGTTTTGGGCTTGCTGATAGAGTTCATCCAAACAATTCCGATGGCTTGCAGGACGATTGTCGTTGATATGGCCGCCGAACCGAGTGAGCTATTGAAAAATTCCCCCATCGGCACGGGACGATCCAGCCAAAGCACCAACGCTACAAAGTAGATCAACAATAAAACAGCGATCGTTGAGAATTGGCTTTGTGCGATGTTGCTGCGAATCCGTCTTGCGACCTCTTGGCGGTCGCGAGCCACCCGTGTCACAGATGAGAGGACTGGAGCCAAAGCCCCTCCTGTTTCCCAGTGAACACTCATCGTTGTGCCAAATAGTTCCATCACATCGATCGGTACCCGTCCGGAAAGTTTTAAGAAAACAAGACTGCCCGAGTCTCCAAATTGTATCCGTTGCACACACCATTCGATCTGTTCACGGAGCGGCGATCCTATCGCTTCCGAAGCAGTCGCTAATGCTGATGATGCACCGGCGCCGCTGCGTAACATGGGGATCATCATGTCCAGTAAGTCAATGAGTTGTCGCTCTATTCGACTGATTCGCCATTCATGCCATGCATGTTCGAGCTGTGAAAAAATTAAGGCAACGACGAATCCAACCGCAATCGAAATCGTGCCGGGGAAAGAGGTCAAAAGCGTAAGGGAGAGTGAGGCTGCGAACCCCAATGCCCATGGCGCATAACGCAGTGGCCGTGCCAGAGGGTTCATGGCTTGGCGATTGGTGTCGGCCTCTGTCCTGTCGCGGGGCTGTGACTCAGTATCCGTAGCAGAAAGGATGGCAATGCTATCCCCCAGGCGATTGCCAGCAGTGGAGCCTGCGAGCGAGCGACGTAATGCGAAGGTTGCAAGCGATAACGCAAACACCGTGACTGCTAGAATGATCAGAACCGTTGTTGTCATCGGGGCGGCCCCGCTTCTTTCTCGAACCATGACGTCGGCACGTCGATGGAACGGGCTCGCAGTTTTTCGACTAAACGCGGCACGGTTCCGGTGGCTACATGCTTACCTTGCAAACGTTTCCCTTTTCGGCCGGTGACATCAAATCGGAAGATTTGTTGAAGTTGCGGTGTGTTTCCCTCCAAGCCGACCAATTCATCCACGGACTCGACTCGCCGGATGCCATCTTCGAAACGGCGTACATGAATAATTAAATCGATCGCTGATACGATCTGCTCGCGAATCGCTGTAGCCGGAAGTTCCAATCCGCTCATCAGTACCATCGTAGACAGTCGCGAGATGGCATCTCTCGGGCTGTTTGCGTGCGCTGTGGTAAGTGATCCATCGTGTCCGGTATTCATCGCTTGCAGCATGTCCAAGCACTCTCCTGCTCGGACCTCTCCGACAATGATTCGGTCGGGCCGCATCCGAAGTGCATTGACCACGAGGTCACGGGCAGCAATGGCGCCTGTTCCTTCAACGTTCGGCGGGCGGGTTTCCATTCGGACGACGTGCAGTTGATCCAACACCAATTCGGCCGCATCTTCGATCGTCACGATCCGCTCGTCAGCGGGAATGCTTTCGCAGATTGCGCCCAGAAAAGTACTCTTGCCGCTACCGGTGCCCCCGCTGATCAGAATGTTAAGTCGCGATTGGACAACGACAGAAAAAAATGCTTCCATGCTGTCATTGAACATTCCCAAACGGTGCAGTTCACCACGCCTGAGCCTGCGTTTTCCAAATCTTCGAATAGAAAGTGTGGGACCGTCGAGCGTGACAGGCGGCAAGGTTGCATTAACGCGACTGCCGTCGGGCAGGCGAGCGTCGACCATTGGTACTGACTCGTCGATACGCCTTCCTACGCGGGTGGCGATCCGCTGGATGATCCGGGTCAGGTGATCAGTGTCCCGAAATTCGACGCTTGTCAATTCGAGGTTGCCGTAGCGTTCAACAAAAACGTGATGTGGACCGTTGACCAGAATATCGGTGACAGAGGGGTCTGCCATCAATGACGCGAGTGGCCCAAGTCCTAAAGTTTCTTCCAACAGGTCGGCTGACAAACGGGAGCGTTCATCTTCATTCAGTGGTAATTCTTCGCTGGTGGCGATTTCGGCAACAAAGGAATCTACTTCCTCTTGCAGTTGTTCGCTATCAGCGCTTAGCAGGCCTCGTCGATCCAAGTCGTCCAGCAATTGACTGTGCAAGCGACCCTTTACCGTCACCGCCCGTCCACGGCGAGAACCGGTTTCTTGCTCGGTGGGGGTGGGTTGGATTAGCCGATTGGGTTGGCTCCTATCACGTTGCAAACGGGTTGGGCGACCGATTTTACCCAAGCGTGTGCGTAGTTCAGATTCAGGCGTTGGCTCGCTCATTGATCATTCTGCCGCTGTGGGTGCAACGGGCTGCTCCTCTGAAGGTAATTCGCCGTCAGGTTTTGGCTGTGTGAGTGTTTTTGCTACCGTTTTCGTTGTGCTGATCGAGTTGGCTGACACACTGGCGAGTAGCGCATTTGCCATGCTTCGCATTGCTTTTGCAACACCCCACCTGCCTGATGACAGAATGATGGGACGGCCTAAATTCGCAGCCTCTAAGACTCGTCGGTCATGCTTGATGACCGCAGCTACCGGCTCGGCAAGCTGTTCTGAAACTTCCGTAGCCGACAAACTACCCGCACAGCGCTGGTAACGATTTAGAACTAGGCTGCGATTGGTCGAACCGACGTCGAGTTGGTTTAACGTCTTGAGCATTGCCGCTGTTCCGGTGAGTGTAGGGACAACGTTTTCGGTTACAACGCAAACATGTTCGGCACGGTCCAAAATAGCCAGTGTTGTCGCATCGAGAAGCGGGAACGAATCAACAATCACTAGATCGTAGGCTGATTTTGCTACTCCTAGAATGATAGACATGCAGGTGTCGTCTATCTCTGAAGCTTCGGCAGGAGTAGGTGGCGCGGGCAAGACGTGCAGTCCCGATTCGTGCTTCGTCGTAACTTCACGCAACATGGTTGCATCGAGTCGATCCTGCATACTGGCGATGTCAGCGATGGTGATGGTTGGTGTTAAGTTTAAAAGCGAAGCCGAAACACCAAGTTGCAACGAAGCGTCGACTAGTAACACCCGTTGGTTGCCTGTGGCTGCTGCATGAACTGCTGTATTGATAGCGATGGTGGATTTCCCGACTCCGCCTTTCGTGCTGACCACTGCCAGTAAGTGTCCGCGGGTTCCCGCTTCTGGTTTTGCCTTGTCAATGCGGCGGATTACCCCGCCTAGTTCGCCGGCGCTGGCAGGTCGACGAATGAAGTCACGGAATCCAACACGAACGGCTTCTACCAGCAACTCGTCGGTGCCTTCCAGGTCATCATCCAGAACGCCAATGATAGGGCATGAGATTTCATGCACTTCGACGGCATGCTGCCATTCATGAACCTGGTCGGAACCTTCGCAAAGTTCAACAATCAAGAGGTCTGGGGTGTCGTGCCGTAAACGAGAGACCGACGAGGCAAGGTCGGGGCACGTATTCAGGGTGGTCTGTTCACCCAAAGCTGACACTGCAGCTTTGAGTTCGACATCAAGTGCGTCGGATTGGATCACAGCGAGGATCTGTGTCATGGCGAAACTCCATTGATCTGTTGGCTTCGAGCCAGCGTGGGTGCGCGGGCAATGTGGGGGCCGGTTAGTGATTGGTTTGCCTCAACCAGTTCATTTGATAAGCCTGAGATATTTGCCAGGTTTGCAGTGATATTGGCGTGGGAAAAACCACTCTCCGCAGGTGTCGATGGGACGATATTGTCAACGCTTACATTAGCGAACATGAAACCAATGACTTGCCACTGTCCTGATGACAATTGCTTTGCAATCGGCAGATAGCCGACTCCTGTTTCTGTCGCGTTTGGTGTGTCGATGACCGGGGCGCCAATCTGTGGGATATCGGTAAATGACATCAGTGAGTTGCGAGTGAATGATTCGGATACAACCTCCGTCAGCGGAATTGCTGCATTGAGAACCGACGGTAACAGCTCGCTTGTGGCATTGCCTACTGCTGTTGCGGGGGACAGCTTAGCTATGGTTTCACTGCGAACAGCGACACCGCGACCCTTGAGTCCGAAGCTCAGCATGGAACCCCGTGACCATAGGTATGGCAGGTTCCCTTCGGATGTACCGCCGGGGATGTTCTCTTCATCAGTCCGGCGAAGACGAACCAGCACCGAATTCGGGTCGTCAACGTCTGCAAGGAAGCCGGGGCTGCGGTCATAGCCAGTGGGAAGGCCCGGCAGTGCATCCGGAATCGCGTTCGCGTCGTAGTTGCCAAGGACAATGTCACCGGCAGCCTCGTTGTTGAGGTTTGGATTGAGTGACGGATAAATGCGTGTGCCGAGGGTATCGGTGTTGATGGTTTGGGAACTCTCCAGAATTCCGTCTCCGTCAAGGTCGTAGCCACCTTCAAATTCCAGGCGTTTGGGCCCCCACGTTTCAAACAGATCGTCGGTGCGGTTTGCAACGGCATCTCGAACCGCTGTCTGATCACTTCCCAACGACATCTGCCAACCACCATCGATCGCTGCAGCGTCGGTAACTGACTGCATCCGCGATTGCGTTAGCCGTGCCATTCCGACATCGATTAATAATCCAGCGATCGCTAGCAGCACAAACAACAGCATTAACACTAAAATCAAGATCCCCCCCCTGCGTTGTCTTCTTGCCAGGGAATCTCTCATTGACTTGCTCCATACAGTTGGGACTCATGTGAGCCACCGATGAAAATATCAGTGCGTTTGGCTTCTGAGAGCGGATCGAATTTCATCATTTTTACCCGCTTTGTTGGAGTTGCAGAGATTTCTGTCCCCTCCCCTGCAGTCATCCCCGGACGAACCGTCGCACGAAGACCTGAACCGATCGCAACCGCGTACTCCAGTTGGGCAACCTGATCGGGGCGTACGGCGACAATCAGCTTCGCTGACTGCGTGTTCTTGCCACTGTTGCTCTTATTCAGTGTTGGATTGGCGGGGGAATGAACTGGCATGACGACAACCACATCTTCCGCAATGGATTCGACACGTGTTCGCTGAGCTTCGGTAAGTGTCACATTACTAAATCCACTTCCGCTGCGACCTGACGATTGGCCGGTGGTTCTGCTGGCTACCAAATCCAGATGTTGACCAAACTCAAAAGCATGGGCACCAAT
>Ga0315315_10003585_pt1 | contig 14244 bp, 9 predicted proteins | sample M140m3416metaG_FD_203699 | JGI IMG/M metagenome (GOLD analysis project Ga0315315, IMG submission 203699) | Ammonia-oxidizing marine archaeal communities from Monterey Bay, California, United States - M1 40m 3416 | ecosystem: Environmental > Aquatic > Marine > Intertidal zone | place: USA...
TGCAATTTCATCTGCCATTCTCATCGCTTCATCTGGATCATGAGTAACCAGCAAAACTGCGGCTCCCTCTTCTTTAAGCAAACCTAACGTATCATCACGTATCTCATCTCTTAAGCGTAGATCCAAACCTGAAAAAGGTTCATCCATCAACATTAACTGTGGCTTAGGCGCTATAGCTCGAGCCAAAGCAACCCTTTGTTGTTCGCCCCCCGATAGTTGATGTGGGAATTTGTCCTCAAACTCCTCTAAACCAACTCTTTCTAATAAGCTATCAATCCGATCTTTCTTATTGATATCTGAACCATCTAAACCAAATCCAACATTTTCACTAACCGTGAGGTGTGGGAAAAGAGCAAAATCTTGAAACATTAAACCAACCCTTCTTTTATCTGGTGGAATATGCAAACTCGGTCCCGATACAATATCTCCATCCAGAAATATTGTGCCCTTTTGTTGCCGCTCAACTCCAGCGATTATTCTTAAAGTAGTCGACTTCCCACAGCCAGACGGCCCAAGGAGACAAGTAACCTGGCCTGACTGTACTGAGAGATTTAAATCTTTGATTACTTCGATACCGTCGAATTGGTGATAAAGATTCTTTACTTCTAATCTTGCAATATCTTGATTGTATATGTTTACCATGCGTTCCTATAAAATTTTTAGGCTAACTCAATTAATAAGAACCAATTCACCTTGTTATAATTACAAGGTTGCATTTACGCCACCCCCATCCAACAAAATGTTCTGGCCAATAATAAACCCTGAATGCTGCGAACACAAAAATGCGCATGCTGCTCCAAATTCATCAACTGTCCCATATCTTCCAACAGGGATCTCTTTGCACCTTCTTGATTTTGCCTCCTCAAGGCTGATGTTTTGTGTTGCTGCAACACCAGTATCCAGAGTAATAGCCCTGTCAGTCGCGTGTATCCCTGGTAGTAAATTATTTATTGTTACGCCTGTCCCAGCGACTTGTCTTGATGTGCCAGCAACAAACCCAGTCAACCCGGCTCGGGCAGAATTAGACAGTCCTAAGACTGCAATGGGTGCTTTCACTGATTGTGAAGTTATATTTACTATTCTTCCCCACCCTTGATCCATCATTTTAGGAAGAACAGATTGGATCATTGAAACAGGTGTCAACATGTTAGCGTCAATCGCTTTAATAAAATCTTCGCGATTCCAATCTGACCATAAACCTGGGGGAGGACCACCTGCATTTGTAACTAAAATATCAGGAGAATCACACACCGATAATAATTTAGCCCTACCTTCTTCAGTAGTAACATCTCCCACGACACTAATGACTTTGGAAGATGTTATAGATCGAATTGAATCAGCTGCGGCTGATAACGACTCTGAAGAACGAGAATTAATTACAACGTTTACACCCTCTAATGCCAAAGCTTTAGCGCAACCAAAACCCAAGCCCTTTGAAGAGGCGCATACAATCGCCCATTTACCATCTATTCCTAAATCCATTTTTTTATCCTCATTCCTAAACAAACATATTTGCAAACTATCACATTAAAAAACTGCTATCTCAATGTAAGAACTCCTTAACACTATGAAACACCATATTAAAGTTAATGATAAACCGACATTGCAAGACAAATATTCTCACACTATACCGCGCCTCATGATAAAAAACAAAGATATAAAAACAACAGAAGAGAAAGAGATTAACCGGCGAAGAACTTTTGCTATTATTTCGCATCCAGATGCTGGCAAGACAACATTAACCGAAAAATTTCTATTATACGGAGGGGCAATACAATTGGCCGGCCAAGTTCGGGCGAAAGGGGAGTCTCGTAGAACCCGCTCTGACTTTATGAAAATGGAACAAGACCGGGGTATCTCTGTTTCAGCCTCCGCAATGTCTTTCGAATTTGAGAACTATAGATTCAATTTAGTAGACACCCCAGGTCATTCTGATTTTTCCGAGGACACTTATAGAACCCTCACTGCAGTTGACTCCGCAATTATGGTTGTTGATGGCGCCAAAGGAGTAGAAAGCCAAACCAAGAAGTTATTTGAGGTTTGCCGCTTAAGAGACATGCCTGTGTTTACTTTTTGTAATAAAATGGACCAAGAAAGTAGGGATACCCTGGATATAATCGATGAGATACAATCAAACCTAGCCATCGATGTAACGCCCGCAAACTGGCCAATTGGCATTGGTAAAGAGTTTATTGGATGTTATGATTTGTTAAATGACCGATTAGAACTCATGAGCAGACGTGATAGAAATATCATCGCCGAAAGCATCAAAATCAATGGGCTAGATGATGAAATGATCTCAAAACATGTTCCTGCCCATTTACTGGTTAAACTCAGGGAAGAAGTAGAGTTCGCAAGAGAGCTACTTCCACGTTTTGAAAAAAAAGCCTTCCTTGAAGGCACTTTAACACCAATTTGGTTTGGCTCCGCCTTAAACTCTTTTGGGGTTCAAGAGTTAATGAATGGAATAGGACAACATGGTCCAGAACCACTGTTTAGAAATGCATCTCCTCGTACAGTGAATGCGCTTGAGAGATCAGTTTCAGGTTTTGTCTTTAAAGTGCAAGCAAATATGGACCCAAAACACAGGGATAGAGTTGCTTTCCTCAGAGTATGTGCAGGGCATTTCAGGCGGGGTATGAAATTAACACACGTCAGGTCAAGAAAAGTTATGACAATCTCAAATCCAGTTTTATTCTTGGCAGCAGATAGGGAATTAGCAGAGGAGGCCTGGGCTGGCGATATAATAGGAATTCCAAATCATGGACAATTAAGAATTGGGGACGCTTTAACAGAGGGAGAACAATTGAAGTTTACTGGCATTCCCTCATTTGCTCCAGAGCTTCTTAAATCAGTTAGCTCAACAGACCCAATGAAGGGAAAAAATTTAGAAAAAGCTTTAATTCAGTTTGCTGAAGAAGGTGCGGCTAAATTATTTAAACCCTTGATTGGTTCCGGTTTTATAGTTGGTGTAGTTGGACCCTTACAATTTGAAGTTTTGGCAAGCAGGATAGAAATAGAATATGGGATACCTGTGAGGTTTGGAACCACTCAATTTACTTCAGCTCGTTGGATATCCGGATCATCAGTAGCTCTTGATGAATTTTCGAGAGCTAACAAGGGTCATATGGCTGAAGATAACGATGGAGATCCTGTTTTCTTAACTCGTTTACAGTGGGACATAGACAGGGTTGAACGAGACTATCCACAATTACAATTAAACTCTGTAAAACAGATGATGATCTGAGCCCTTCTATGTTTTTACAAAATCATCCTGCCACCGATAGGCGGCTTTGCTAAACTCTTCAAATAATGGCCTTGATACAGGATCTTCTTTTGCGTTCCACTCTGGGTGCCATTGTACCGCTAGAGCAAAGCCTTTTGCTCCAGTGATATTTATGGCTTCAGGAGTTTTATCTGGAGCCCAGCCCTCTATCATTATACGTGGACCTGCTTCCAATATTCCTTGACCATGCAGCGAATTAACCATTATTGAGTTAGACTTTAATATTTTCTCAAACACACCTCCAATCTGCAAATCAATTTTGTGACGAAGAGCAAATTTTTCTTCTAATGTACCATCTGGAGGCATTCTGTGGTTGTCTCGACCAGGGATATCACGAATTTCAGGGTGAAGAGTGCCTCCCATTGCAACATTAAACTCTTGAAACCCTCTGCAAACCCCAAATACCGGTTGACCTGTTTGAACACATTTTCTTATTAAAGGTAAAGCAATACGATCTCTGTCTCGATCAAACTTACCATAAGCTTCTGTTGGTTGGTGGCCGTATTCTTCGGGATGAACATTGGGTTGTGCACCCGTAAATAAGAATCCATCACAGATATGCATTAATTCATCAATGGATGAATACTTAGGATTTGATGGAATGATTAACGGTATGCAATTCATTACTTCAGAAATCACGGCACAATTCATCTGTCCAGAAGCGTGGACAGGATATTCCTCATTCATTAAATAATTATTACCAACTATTCCAATTATAGGTCTTCTTATCAATTCTCGAATTTCCTAATTTAAAATTGCTTAACACCATCGCCTTATAATAAAAAAATAAAATGTTCAAAGCAAACATTTCAAAATTTTTTGTCTTTTTGTATATTTTGAGTAATTTTAAGCTAATTCAAGTCTAAGGTTTTCAGATTAGAGATTTTTCCAAATTGTTTAAAAATTGTTAATATTTGTTAAAATTTGTGTTTTATATGAAATTTACTTACCCTTTCTCTTGCAAGCTGTTAAATAATCCTTCAGTAACCCTTCGATAGACAATAAATGAGAAAAAATTTCAGTTTTTAGAGGAATAAAAATGGCTGACGGCGATATAGATATGAAAGCTCTTCCAACCGAAAACATATCGGTATCAAAATTATTTGGTATTGAAAGTAAAATTAAAGTTAAAGGCTTTGCTGAAAAATCTGAACGGGTACCAGAAATTGATACTAATTATAAATTTGATCATGACACCACTTTGGCTATTTTAGCAAGCTTCGCCTTTAATCGTAGATTGATAATACAAGGTTACCATGGCACTGGAAAATCCACACATATTGAACAAGTAGCAGCTCGTCTAAATTGGCCAACAGTTAGAGTGAACTTGGATAGTCACATAAGTAGAATTGACCTGATTGGAAAAGACGCAATCAAACTCAAAGATGGAAAACAAGTAACCGAATTTCAAGAAGGAATATTGCCTTGGGCATTAAGAACCAACACTGCGATTGTCTTTGACGAATATGATGCTGGTAGAGCAGATGTAATGTTCGTAATCCAGAGGGTTCTAGAAGTTGATGGTAAATTAACTTTACTTGACCAAAACAAAGTTATTCAACCCCATCCCTCTTTTCGTATCTTTGCTACAGCAAACACAGTTGGCTTGGGCGACACAACTGGTTTATATCATGGAACCCAACAAATTAACCAAGGGCAGATGGACCGCTGGTCACTTGTTGCAACATTAAATTACCTTTCCCATAGTGCTGAAACTCAAATTGTAATCTCAAAAAACCCGGACTATGACAACTCTAATGGGAAAAGAATTGTTGGTCAGATGGTAACCGTTGCAGATTTAACAAGAACAGCATTTATGCAAGGTGATCTTTCCACCGTGATGAGCCCAAGAACAGTTATTGCATGGGCACAGAATGCTAGTATCTTTAATGATATCGGTTACGCATTTAGGGTAACATTTTTGAATAAATGTGATGAATTAGAAAGAGAAACAGTGGCGGAATTCTATCAACGCTGTTTTGATGAGGAACTTCCAGAATCAGCAGTAAGCGTCAGTCTAGGATAAACCTTATTAGTCATTTAGGAAACTAAACTTGTCCAAGTCAAATCCAAATCCAGCTGACCCATTCAAAAAGGCGCTAGCAGAAGCAACCAAGTCGTTAGCAAATGAACCTGAATTAAATATCTCATTTACAGTAGATCCACCTGGGGTTTCAAACGAATCCGTTCGCTTGCCACAGATAAGTAGAAATCTCACCAAAGACGAAGTTATGTTAGCAAGAGGTACAGCCGACGCATATGCTTTGAAACTAAGATTTCATAACGAACGAACACATAATAAATACATGCCAAAAGGGCAAGTTGCTCAAGATCTATATCAAGCTATGGAAAATGTTCGTGTTGAGGCATTGGGTGCTCGAGTAATGCCAGGAACTGCGAGCAACATAGACTCTAAGATTGAAGCTGACTGCATCAAACTAGGATACAATAATTTAACAAATGCGGCAGACGTACCAATAAGCGTAGCAGCAAGCCTCTTATTACGTAAACTTGCAACCAATCGTACGTTGCCTCAATCAGCACAACGTCTGATCGACTTACGAGAAGACTTGTTTAAATCCGATGCTGAGGGTTCACTACGTGCGTTAACAGATAGTCTTAATAATCAAACTGAATTTTCCAAACTAACCCGACAAGTCATAGAAGACCTAGGGTTTGGTGATCAATTAGGTGAAGATCCCGATGAGAACGAAAATGAACAACAAGAAGACTCTGAGCAAGAAGATCAGGAAGAAAACCAAGAAAGTGATGGGAATGAAAGTCAAGATGATCAGGATGATTGGGAGCAAGACCCAGAAGACACTGGAGATCAAGAGAGCGATCCAACCCAAGCCCAAATTAGCGCAGATGATCTTGATGATACGGAAATGTCTGAAGATACTGATATGCCAGAAGGGAGTGACTCTATCGATCCTAACACGAATAATAAATATTCAGACGCAGATCCAAACTATAAAGTTTACACAACAGACTACGATGAAGAAATATTGGCCGAGGAACTAGCCGAACCTGCTGAGTTAGAAAGATTACGAACATATTTAGATCAACAATTGGAACCTTTAAAAGGTGCTGTAAGCAGGTTAGCAAATAAATTGCAACGACGACTACAAGCTCAGCAAAACAGAAGTTGGCTTTTTGATATGGAAGAAGGGTTACTTGATTGTGGTAGACTTGCCCGAGTTATTTCCAACCCAACTACTCCACTGTCCTTTAAAGTAGAAAGTGATATTGAGTTTAGAGACACAATTGTAACTCTCTTGTTAGACAACTCTGGATCAATGAGAGGACGGCCAATATCAATTGCGGCCATATGCGCCGATGTGCTAGCACGAACTTTAGAGCGATGTCAGGTAAAAGTTGAAATTCTTGGCTTTACGACGAAAGCTTGGAAGGGTGGGCAAAGTCGAGAGACATGGCTACACGAGGGGCGAGATCAAAGTCCCGGCCGGCTTAATGATCTCAGACATATAATATACAAAGCCGCCGACGCTCCTTGGAGACGAACTAGACCAAATCTGGGATTAATGATGAAAGAAGGTTTGCTTAAAGAAAATATTGACGGGGAGGCATTAGAATGGGCTTCAAGTAGAATGATAGCTCGCCCTGAGAAAAGAAAGATTTTAATGGTTATTTCAGATGGAGCACCGGTAGACGATAGCACCTTATCAGTCAATTCAGCTAGTTATTTGGAAAAACATCTTCGCGATGTAATAAATATGGTGGAAAATAAAAAGCTAATAGAACTAATAGCCATCGGGATTGGTCATGATGTAACACGATATTATGAACATGCCGTGACAATTACAGATATTGAACAATTAGCTGGAGCCATGACTGAGCAACTAGCACAATTATTTGATAAAAAACATTCCGATAGAACAGTTCGACATGCAAAAAGAAAGTAACTCTCATCAAATAAACTGTGATGCTATACTATGCTTTAAGAATGCTCCTCTTCAGAAATTTTAGTTAAGGCCTTATTAAATACTTTTAACAAATCCAGATGATGTACAATGCCCATTACATCACTAGCATTCGTGCAGTCTTCTGAAGTAATCACAAATAAATAGGGTGTATTTTGCTCATCAAATTTTTTTAGTGTGTTTTCCAAAGAAGCATTAAATAATATACATCTATTTTGAATAAATGATGCTTCATTAGAAAACTCAGCATTAACTAAATCATAATTCCTGTCGACTGGTAATTCCGACACTCTTTGATTGCGCAAAAGATAATATTTCGAACCACTTATTAAATTCAATTTTCTACGCTTTAATTGGCTTAGAAAAAATGATTTATTAATCAATCCTCCCGAGAATGACGTTGCTATTGAAACTGTCACCATAACCACTAAACCAACCTGCCAATTCCCTGTTAACTCAAAAACAATAAGTGTCGTAGAGATTGGCGCACCTAGTACTGAAGCTGCTACCGCCCCCATACCTGCCAACGCATAAAGGGTTTCAGAGGCTGATAAGGTTGGAAAAATTGATGTCGCAATTAATCCAAAAGCTAAACCAGTTAACGCTCCAATCATTAATGAAGGTGAGAAAATGCCACCGCCCATCCGACCTGCCATTGTGATTACCACAGCCACAATCTTTATAATAACCAAAAATACAATAGTATTAAAATCAAAGCTACCAGTTAGGGCATTGTACGTTGTTTCGTAACCTACACCGATTATATGTGGAAATTCTAAAGCTAAAAAACCTAAAATTAGACCTGCAAAAGTGGTCCTTAGCCAAATGGGGCTATTGGTTTTTTGTTGAACCTTAGTAAATAATTCATCAATCTTAAAAATAGATTTAACAAGTATTACGGCAACTAAGCCGCATACGATACCTAAAAGGATAAATGCTGGTAACTCTGAGTAAAATGCAAGGCTGGCTTCATTTTGCAAGGCAAATTCGGTAACGTTTCCGTAAAAATAACGACCAACTATTGTACCAGCAACGGACGATATAGCAATTGGTGCAAACGCATGAATAGCAAAATGGCGCAAAACTACCTCTAATGCAAATAATGCGCCCGCGATAGGTGCATTAAATGATGCACTTACCGCAGCGGCGACCGCACATCCCATTAAATCTCGAGCAGAAATACCATGTATATTAGTAAGATTTGAAATATATGTGGAAATTGTTGCTGCCAAATGAACTACTGGACCTTCCCTTCCAGTTGAACCACCAGTTGTTAGGGTTATCAAAGAAATTATCGTCGATATGATGCCAAACTTTAGATTAACACGACCGTTATTTAATGCAGCACCTTCGATAACATCTGCAACTGAACCATTGCGTTCTTCATCACAAAAGAAATATAGAACGAGTCCAACAGTTAAGCTCCCCAAAATTGGAATTATTAAAAACCATATCCAATGTGTAGTATAATCCCTTAATAACAAACTTTGTTCATTAGCCCGATAAAATACTTCTTGTAATGAAGAAATAGCCCATCTAAATGAGATAGCTGCCAAACCACTAATAATTCCCACTAGAAAAGCGATCATCCAGAACATTAGTGAACTTTTTTTGCTTACTGCCAAATTATTATTCAAAAGACCAGTAATGCGCTATACCCCTAGAAAAGATTATCATTGACATAAGGCGTCAAAATCTAAAAATCGAATTGTCAATTGTCAATTAAGAATTCTCTTAATCCCATCCAGATTAATAAAGATTAGTCAACCCTGCAATAATACTTTCGCCGCGGACTGCGCCTCAGCTGTAAGAGACCCTCCTGAGAGCATTCTACCAATTTCATCTACTCGCTCTGCTGAATCTAACCTTACAATATTAATTGTGTTTGAAGTGTTTTCCCTCATTTTCACAACTTTAATATGATGATTGCCCAATGCAGCAACCTGAGGACTGTGTGTTACCACCAATATTTGTGAGCCACGAGCTAACTCTCTGAGTCTTTGGCCAACAGCATCAGCGGTGGCCCCGCCAACACCACTATCAATTTCATCAAAAATTAGCGTAACATTATCCTCAAGACCCGCTATCGAAACCTTAAGGGCCAAAAGAAATCTGGAAAACTCTCCTCCAGATGCAGTTTTGGCAATTGGCGCCAAAGGCATACCTGAATTCGTTGAAACGTTAAATGCGATCTTATCTATCCCATAAGGACCCGCCTCAGCCAGCTCTATATCTACTTTAAACTGCGCTTGATCCAGCTTAAGAGATGGCAATTGATCTCTCATAGCACTATTTAATTTTTTAGCAGCTAGTAAGCGATCCTTGGAAAGTGACTCCGCTAACTTTTGATATTTACCTTCCAAACTCTGTATTCGCAAAATGCTTTTTTCTTTTGCATCAGTTAAATGATCCACCTCATTTAACTTTTTTGAAAACTCTCTGGCTAAATCATTCAACCCATCACTCGGCACATTATACTTTCGAGATAGATCCTTTAGTTTATACAGCCTGTCTTCCACTTCTTCCAAAATATGGCCTTCAAAATCAAGATTAGATATCATATCAGCAATATTTTTTTTCACATGAGCTACAAGACTGGATCCTTGCTCTAAAGATTCTACTGCATCCTCAAGTTCAAGTTCAGATTTGGCTTCTAATCTTGTAAGTAATCTCAAAGCCTGATCAATGTTTTGTTCAACTGCCTCACCCTCTAGAATTTGAAAAGTTTCATTTAACTCGTTTTTTATCTTTTCAGAATTTTTAATAACACGCCTCTTATTTGTTAAATTTAATTCTTCACCCGCTTCAGATGAGAGACATTCAATTTCCTCAATAGCATGGGCAAAATAAGCTCTATCTCGATTTGAGTCAGATTCTCTTAAAGTTAATTCTGACAATAGACTTTTTTCAGTAGATATTGCTTTCCAGACAGATCCAACTTCGGAAACCTCATTAACTAGATTTCCAAAAATATCGAGTAGAGTCCGGGGTCCAGTTTCATTCCTGAGCTCATTATCGTCATTTTGATCTTGGATTTCTATTAAGAATTTTGAAAATTCTCTTAAAATTTGATTTGAACAACGTTTTTCATTTATAAAAGCAATCTTTTTTCCATCTCGAAAGCTCTTTCGTTTGACTACAAGTTCATAATCAAAATTTTCAAAACCGGCATCTTCAAATTTCTGCCATATTTTATGATCAGCAGGTAATTCAAACGTTGCGATTACTTCACCATAATCAGCCCCTCTGCGAACATAACTCGTACGCCCTCGAAAACCTAGCACAAAGCTAATACAATCCAAGAGAATTGACTTACCCGCACCGGTTTCTCCAGTAAAAACATTCAAACCATCGGTGAAATCAATTTTTATATCTTCAATTAAAAGTATATCTCTTATCTCTAAAGAAGATAACATTATTCAAATATCCCTTAATTTTATATCCACTCACCGCGAATTACTTGTCTGTAGATGTCACCTAACCAACCTCTAAATCCAGTCAAATTTGTATTACTACCCTTATTTCCTAATAAATTATATGACTCCTGATACCATAAAGATGATTTAAAGTTATGCCCTAAGATTGCGGCCGCAACTGTAGCCTCTCCTTCTAATCCCAGAGATAAATATGCTTCGACTAAGCGATGAAGTGCTTCTGGGGTATGACTGGTGGTTGGATATTCTTTAACAACCGTTTCAAAGCGATTTATAGCTGCTATATAATGAGAGTTTTTTAAATAATATCTACCTACTTCCATTTCTTTTGCCGCTAGATGATCAAAAGCGAGGTCTTTCTTTAAAGATGATGCACTGGCAAATTCACTTTCTGGATATCTTTCGATAATGATCCTAAATAACTTAAGCGCTTCGTAAGTATTTGCCTGATCTCGCCCTATTTCATCAATCTGATCATAATAACTTAAAGCTAACAGATAATAAGCATACGGCGTATTTTTGTCAGCAGGGTAAAAAGTTATAAATCTATTTGCAGAGAGGCGACTTCCTTCATAATCTTTCTCTAATTGAAGTACTACCGCATTATTTAATAACGCTTGCTTAGCCAATTCGGAATAAGGATAAATTCGCTCAATCTCCAAGAACAATTCAGCAGCTTTTTCATTATCACCATTACCCAATGCTTTTTCTGCTTTAATGAATATCTCACGAGCAGAAAGATCCTCCAAAACTATATCCTCATCTGTATTAACACATCCGAACGTAAACAATAAAGTTACACTCAAAATTAAATTTATTTTTGAGATAGAGTTTCTTGAAGAATCCATAGGCATCAGCCCCTAATTACTAAACTGTACTTACTATTAATATATGAATGAAAATAGCACGCTCAAGCTATATTTAAATAAAACCAGTAAGTAAAACTTAATATAATGATGGTAAATCATCTTTCACTATTCCAACTCCTGGCAACACTGAAGCCGTTTTCTCAGAGCAAACGCTCATTTCGAAAGCAGAGGAGTCCGAAAACAATTTTCGAAGTAACTTATTCGTTAGCGAATGCCCTGATTTACTACCTTTAAATGCCCCAATTATTGGAACCCCTGCAAGTGCCAAATCACCTAACACATCAAGCATTTTATGACGTACACATTCATCTGTATATCGAAATCCTTCAGGATTTAGAACCTTCTCACCACTAACTACAATCGCGTTATCTAAGCTACCCCCAAGGGCTAAACCATTTTTCTTCATAGCTTCAACATCTGAATTCCTACAGAATGTTCTGCTATTGCAGAGTTCCTTAACAAATGAGCCATTTGCCATATTAAGTGACTTTTTTTGGTATCCAATAGCTTCATCCTCAAAATCAATTTCAAATGATATGGAAAGTTCACTAAATGGAGTAATACTTGCAAAGGAATTATCAGTTTTTACTGAAATCTCTTTTTTAACATGTATAACCCTCAATGGTTCAATTAACTGTTTTGTACCTGCAGAAATTATTTTTCTAACAAACCAATCAGAACTTCCATCCATGATCGGTATCTCAGGTCCATCTACTTCCACTAGTGCATTCTGGATTCCACATCCCGCAAAAGCCGCCATCAAATGCTCAACCGTGGAAATAGTTACTCCGCTTTCATTGGAAAGAGTAGTACAAAGCTCGCTTTCACTGACATTTAAATAATGCGCCGCAATCATATTATCTTTGGTATTTATATCTGTTCGTCTAAACCAAATACCATATTGAGCAGCTGAGGGTTTAATTTTCAATGATACCTTAGATCCCGAATGGAGTCCAATTCCATCACATTTAATTTCCTGTTTTAACGTTGTTTGCAACTCTATCTCCAAAATCGCGCCTAAAATTCAAATTCAGATCATTATTATTAGAAGCTCGATACCTGAAATTCCGTTTTTTTACAATTCAAAGATTATGTCGTTTTGTAACATCAAAACCACTCGATCTCAGTGTTGAATATCAAGCCTTATTTTACATCGCATTATTATTAGATCGGCTTAATTTGCCTGCCGCCTTAAAAAGGCTGGAATATCTGTAGTATCTTTCAATTCAGACTGCATTTCCACCTCCTCAGTTTCAACCTCAAGTTTCGTTGCCAATGAGTCTGATGATCCTGTCATTCTATTAATTAGTTTATTAATTCCAAATCTAGAAGGCTCTTTTCGAGGTGTTTCAAAGTGACTCTTCTCGACAACAGGCGACGTTGAATTAACATCATCTCGATAGCTGTCTCCTGCAAATTTAGAATTGTCTAGAGAACTATTGCTTGTAACGTTGCTATCTTCTTTAAATGATCCAACAACGTCTGGTAGTTTTTTCAATGTGTCTTGGGATGGCACGCTTGGTTCTGGCGCCATTGGTGGAATAAAACGGAAAAGGTCTTCATCATTCGTCTCTTCCGCCATGGGTGCTGAAGTCACGTCACTATCAGGTTGATAAATGGGTTCAGGTATAGAGCTTTCTTGGAGAATTTGCGACTCTCCCTCTAGATTATTATCCATATCGCTCTGATCTGTAATGTTGGTATCTTTAAACAATGTATTTTGGCTCTCTGAACTTAACTCATCAGGTGCACTTTGATTATTTTCGACATCCTTTGCTAGCGGCTCCGCCATTGAGCGTCTGGGTAATGGAGTCTCCTTACTTGCCTCAGTGGCATCTATTCCGGTAGCAACAACTGAAACGCGCATTATTCCTTGCAATTCTTCATCTATTGTCGACCCAACAATAATATTAGCATCTGGATCAACTTCTTCTCTTATACGGTTCGCGGCTTCATCCAGCTCAAATAGTGTAAGATCATGACCACCCGTAATATTTATAAGAACACCTCTAGCCCCTCTTAAAGAAATTTCATCTAATAACGGATTTGCAATTGCTTTTTCAGCAGACTGGACTGCGCGATCTTCTCCTGAAGCCTCTCCAGTACCCATCATTGCTTTTCCCATCTCGTCCATAACTGCTCGAACGTCTGCAAAATCAAGATTAATTAATCCTGGGCGAACCATTAAATCTGTTATTCCTTTAACTCCTTGATAGAGTACATCATCTGCCAAATTAAAGGCATCCGAAAATGTTGTTTTCTCATTAGCAATTCTAAATAAGTTTTGATTTGGGATAATTATCAGCGTATCTACTACTTTTTGCAATGCTTCAACACCATCTTCCGCTTGCTTCATCCTCTTAGATCCTTCGAATTGGAAAGGTTTAGTAACAACCCCAACCGTAAGCACCCCAAGTTCTCTCGCTGCTTGAGCTATTATTGGTGCTGCACCTGTACCTGTACCGCCTCCCATGCCAGCGGTAATAAAAGCCATATGAGATCCAGCTAAATGATCAACGATTTCTTCAATTGTCTCTTCAGCTGCTGCTGCTCCAACCGAAGCTCGAGCACACGCACCTAAGCCTTCGGTGACCTTCACCCCCATTTGAATTTTATTTTTTGCATTTGATTGCTGTAAAGCTTGGGCATCCGTGTTTGCTGCGACGAATTCAGCCCCCTCTAACTCTTTCTCAATCATATTGTTAACAGCA
>Ga0315315_10003589_pt1 | contig 14238 bp, 10 predicted proteins | sample M140m3416metaG_FD_203699 | JGI IMG/M metagenome (GOLD analysis project Ga0315315, IMG submission 203699) | Ammonia-oxidizing marine archaeal communities from Monterey Bay, California, United States - M1 40m 3416 | ecosystem: Environmental > Aquatic > Marine > Intertidal zone | place: USA...
ATACACAGCACGGCGCTGATTGTTCATCACCTCGTCGTACTCGAACACCTGCTTACGGATGTCGTAGTAGTAGGTCTCAACCTTTTTCTGAGCACCTTCAAGGGAGCGAGTCAGCATGCCCGACTCGATTGGCATGTCTTCCTCCACCCGAAATGCATTCATCAAACCAGCCACCCGCTCACCGCCGAAAATGCGCAATAGGTTATCGCCGAGAGAAAGGAAGAAACGGGTGGAGCCAGGGTCACCCTGTCGTCCAGCACGACCGCGAAGCTGGTTGTCCACACGGCGCGACTCATGCCTCTCGGTACCAATCACGTGCAAGCCGCCGGCATCGCGCACCCTTGCCTCCTCCTCTTTCACAACGGCGTCGTATTCACCACGCACTAGAGCAATCGATTCCCGCAGCGATTGAATCTCTGCATCTTCGGTTGGGGCCTTTTCGGCCGCGGTGGCAATGCGCTCCTCAAGATCGAGCACGCTGAGGGCGCGATCGCCCCATGCCTTCACCAAGTCGCGTGCCAGTTGGGCAAGGACTTGATCCGTGGCCTCCGAAAGCTCACAGGGGTAAAGACTGGCTCCTGCACGAGGCGAAACAGTGGCAGACGTCTCAGAGAACCCGGCCGCAGTCGCTGAGTCCTGGATAGGAAGCGATGGAAGCGGACCATCTTCTGGCTTCACCAGCCGGCCGAGCAACACCTCTCGCAGCTTGAGGCGCGCCATGTAATCGCTGTTACCACCAAGGATGATGTCGGTGCCACGGCCCGCCATGTTGGTGGCAATCGTGACGGCACCGGCGCGGCCTGCTTGAGCCACGATTTCTGATTCCCGTTCCACATTTTCGGGTTTTGCATTTAGCAGATTGTGAGGAATGTCTTGCTCCGCCAGCAGGCTGCTCAACAACTCACTCTTTTCGACCGACGTGGTGCCCACCAGCACCGGACGCGCTTTTTTGTGGATCTCTGCGGTTTCGTTGGCAACAGCCCGCCACTTCGCCACTTCAGTTTTATAAACCTGATCAGCCCAGTCCGAACGTGCGCGAATGCGATTGGTCGGAACGATCGTGGTCTGCAATTTGTAGGTTTTCTCGAACTCCACTTCCTCTGTTTTGGCGGTGCCAGTCATGCCCGCCAATCGCGGATAAAGCAGGAAGAAGTTCTGATAGGTAATCGAAGCGAGGGTTTGCGTTTCCGGTTGAATCTGAAGGTGTTCCTTCGCCTCAATCGCTTGGTGCTGACCATCGCTCCAACGACGTCCTGGCATCACGCGACCAGTGAATTCATCAACAATCACCGCTTCGTCATCGCGAACGATGTAGTTCACATCCTTCACAAACAACTCCTTCGCCTTCAGGGCGTTGGTGATGTAGTGGGCCCAGGGGTCCTGAGGATCAAACAAATCCTGCACACCCAAAGTTTTCTCGGCTTTTGCAAAACCTTCATCGGTGAGGGTGCAGCTGCGCTGCTTCTCATCCACCTCGTAATCACCCTCAGGATCGATGCCGTCTTTTCCCATCTCGGCAGAGCGCTCAAGGGAGGCGGCCAGCTGGGCGGCTTGTTGGTACTTCTCCTGCTCCCGTTCCACCTGGCCAGAAATAATTAATGGTGTACGCGCCTCATCGATGAGAATCGAATCCACCTCATCAATCACACAAAACTGAAATTCGCGTTGAACCACTTCACTGATATCCGCAGCCATGTTGTCGCGGAGGTAGTCGAAACCCAACTCCGAATTCGTGGCATAGGTGATATCGCAGGCATAGTTGCGCCGTCGTTCCTCTGGACGCATGTCCTGCTGGATCAAACCGACGGATAAACCCAGAAAACGGTGGACCTGTCCCATCCACTCGGCATCTCGACGAGCCAGGTAGTCGTTCACTGTGACCACATGCACACCACGACCGGTGAGGGCATTGAGATAGCTCGGCAACGTGGCAACGAGAGTTTTGCCCTCGCCCGTTTTCATCTCAGCAATCTGACCTTCATGCAGCACCATGCCGCCGATCAATTGCACGTCGAAATGACGCATTCCAAGAACACGCTTTCCGGCTTCTCGAACAACCGCAAAGGCCTCAGGGAGGATCTCCTCGAGAATTAGCCTTTGATTTTCAAGGCTGCCAGCATTGGCAAGACGTTCTTGAAACGCAGCAGTCCGACGTCGGAGATCCTCATCGCTTAAGGGAGCGATCTCCTCCTCAAGCAGGGTGATATCTGAAACAAGCGGCTGGTAGCGCTTCAGCTTGCGGGCATTGGGATCACCCAGCAGGAGCTTGAGCATGGTGACGGTGGCTACCGAAATCGTTGCACCACACTACTGAGAGCACAGGTCATTAGTAAGCATTGTTCTGCAATTGACTGGTTCACCAATCCCCAACCACCGAGGAAATTCAGATCATGAAACGAATGGCCAGAACATTTGTTAAGGATTAAGGCACCAATTCTCTGAATGTCAACAACAACATCACGGGTTCGAAAGCTGATGACATTCATCCATGCAATGCAATTTTGTCAGACATAGACGTTTAATGCGTACGCATTAAACGATGAAAAATGTCATTGAAAAGCGGATGAAGAGATTCGAACTCTCGACCCTCTCCTTGGCAAGGAGATGCTCTACCACTGAGCTACATCCGCAGGGGTCGGTTGGGAACGATCCCGCTCGACCGCACCAGCATGCACCACTAAGGCCCCTGTGGTCAATCCACAAAAGCCCCAGTTCAACCAGTCCGTTAAGCCGCCTGCAGCGCCGCCATCAAGCTGCCCATCTCCAAGGCTTCCAGGCCATAACTCCAGCCCAGATTGCTCTTGATTCCAGCCCGCTCTAACGCCTGCTGCATCGTGTCGGTGGTGAGCACACCAAAGATCACTGGCACCCCCGTATCGCGGGCCACCGCGGCAATGCCCTTGCTGGCTTCCGCCACCACCACATCGAAATGGGGTGTGTCTCCGCGGATCACAGCACCCAGGGTGATCACCACCTGGTAGCGGCCACTACGGGCCAACTGCTGCGCCACTAAGGGCAATTCAAACGAACCCGGCACCCAGGCCACATCCAATTGAGAGCTCTCAGCCGTGGTGTTGATGCCATGGCGATGCAGGCAATCCAAACAACCACTCAGCAGCTTGGCCGTAACCAAGTCATTGAACCGGGCCACGACAACAGCAATTCGCAGGCCCGCCGTATCAGTAAAACGTCCCTCAAAGGTGGCCATCCAGGCAGATCAATGGAATCAATCCATCGTGCCACTGCCCGGTGATGAAACGTGGTGATTCATCGTGATGTTGAGTCGTGGTGACGAATCAGACCACGAAAAAGCTCATTCCCCAATTGAGCAGGACAAGGCCCACCCAAACACCACCGCCAAGCAAGATCAGCCGATTCGAGCGGCCACTGTCCTCTGGCGAGGCGTACAACACAGGCACAGCCACAATCAGGGCGAAGGACACCACCACAAGGGCCAGAACGGTGAGGGTGTTAATAAACTGCATGGATCAGCGGATCGTGGCGAGATTCTCCCATGACAAGCGAGTCCTAGCGCCGAACCAACAACGGAGTCTTCACACGCTGTGGCCCCTACGATTTGAAGCTTCGATCGGGAGCCTGTGCCGAGATCCATCGACAGCTCCGCCGAACTCTCCATGCAGGGCAGCCTGTTTGGCGCGCCGGAGCCAACGGTTCATGCCGCCAAGAACAAGGTTTCCACTGGCGATTTGCTCGCCCTGAATGCAGGCGACGACAACCTCAGAAATAAGGATCTAAGTGATGCCGATCTAAGCGATGACGCGCTAACTCGACCGCGACGACGACGCGAAGCCGACGGTGTTGAGGCCGATTGTGTTGATGAAACCAACGGCAACAGCACCACAGATGAGCCTGCCTGGGCCCACCACAGCCAACTGCAGCCGGAGCAGCTCACCCCCGTACTGCGCCATTACGTCGAACTAAAAATGGCGCACCCCGAGCGGGTACTGCTGTATCGGCTGGGGGACTTTTTTGAATGCTTCTTTGAAGATGCGATCACCCTGTCGCGGGAGCTGGAGCTCACCCTCACGGGGAAAGATGCTGGCAAAGCAATCGGGCGCGTGCCGATGGCGGGCATTCCCCATCACGCCGCCGAGCGCTACTGCAGTGACCTAATTCGCCTCGGGTATTCCGTGGCCCTCTGCGATCAACTCGAAACCACCCCCGCCAAAGGTGCCCTGCTGAAGCGGGACATCACCCGCGTACTCACGCCGGGAACGGTACTGGAGGAGGGCATGCTCAGTGCCCGACGCAACAACTGGCTTGCCGCAGTGGTGGTGGAACCAGCCAACAAACAACAGCCCTTCCGCTGGGGGCTGGCCCAGGCCGATGTGAGCACCGGCGATGTGCAGGTGTTGCAGCGGGAGGGCAGTGATGGCTTGCATCAACACCTGGCCCAACTGCAAGCGTCCGAACTGCTGTGGAGTGGCGACGATCCTGCTCCGGCCTGGTGCCCCGATCGCATCAGCCTCACGCCGATGAGCAGCACCCCCTTCAGCCGCCCTGAAGCCGAGGCGGCTCTGCTGCAGCACTACAACCTGGCCAGCCTCGATGGCCTGGGCCTGCCGGAATTGCCGCTCGCCTTACAGGCCATCGGTGGGTTGTTGCGATACGTCCGCGACACCCAACCCCTCGACGACAACACCCGGGTTCCCCTGGACGTGCCCGCCATCGTTCACAGCGGCGACGCCCTCGTGTTGGATGCCCAAACCCGCCGCAATTTGGAACTCACCGCCACCCAGCGGGATGGACTACTGCAGGGATCGTTGCTCTGGGCGATCGATCGCACCCTCACCGCGATGGGCGGCCGCTGCTTGCGCCGCTGGATCGAAGCCCCATTGATGGATCGTGCTGCGATCGAGCAACGCCAAGCCGTTGTCAGCAGTCTTGTTGAGCAACGGGCCTTGCGCCAAGCGCTGCGTCGGCTGCTCCGCCCCATGGGGGATCTCGAACGGCTAGCCGGACGTGCCGGGGCTGGCCATGCCGGGGCACGAGACTTAGTAGCCATCGCCGACGGGCTGGAACGACTGCCGCAACTGGCCGCTCAACTCAAAGGCCAGCTCACAGATGGGCCTGAATGGCTCCATGCCCTGTTTAATCCACATCCTCAGCTGCAAGAGCTTGCAACATCAGTGAGCAACACCCTGCTCGAAACGCCGCCGCTTTCCCTCAGCGAAGGGGGGTTGATCCACGACGGCGTCGACCCCTTGCTCGACGGCCTCCGCAACAAGCTCGATGACCAAGACGCTTGGCTCGCGCAACAGGAACAACAAGAGCGGCAGCTGAGCGGGATCAGCACCCTGAAGCTGCAACACCACCGCACCTTCGGCTACTTCCTTGCGGTGAGCAAAGCCAAAGCTGCAACGGTGCCCAACCACTGGATCCGTCGCCAAACCCTGGCCAACGAAGAACGCTTCATCACCCCCGAACTGAAAGAGCGGGAGGGACGCATTTTTCAGTTACGCGCCCGCGCCTGCCAGCGCGAGTACGAGCTGTTCGTGCAACTGCGGGAGCAAGTAGGAGCCATGGCCACGTCAATCCGTGAGGCTGCACGGGCGGTGGCTGGCCTCGATGCCCTCACTGGGCTGTCGGACGTGGCCGCCGTTAGCAACTTCTGTGCGCCTGAACTCACCAACAGTCGTGAGCTCACTCTGTCCGCAGCGCGGCATCCCGTAGTGGAACAGCTGCTGGTGGAAACTCCTTTTATCCCCAACGATGTGGCCCTCGGCAACGGCACCGATTTGGTAGTGCTCACTGGGCCGAATGCCAGCGGAAAAAGCTGTTATCTCCGCCAAATCGGACTGATCCAACTGCTAGCTCAAATCGGTAGCTGGGTACCAGCCAAGCAAGCCCGGATTGGCCTCGCTGATCGCATTTTTACCCGCGTTGGCGCTGTGGATGATCTCGCCGCTGGCCAGTCCACCTTCATGGTGGAGATGGCTGAAACCGCCAACATCCTGCATCACGCCACAGCACGCTCCTTGGTGTTGCTCGATGAGATCGGCCGAGGCACCGCCACCTTCGATGGCCTATCGATCGCTTGGGCCGTCAGCGAACATCTCGCCGGTGATCTGCAAAGCCGCAGCGTGTTCGCCACTCACTATCACGAACTCAATGCCTTGGCTGGCGAGCGCGAGAACGTGGCCAATTTTCAGGTGCTAGTGGAAGAAACCGGCGACGACCTGCTCTTCCACCACCAAGTGAGCCCGGGGGGCGCCAGCCGCAGCTATGGCATCGAAGCGGCACGACTCGCAGGAGTGCCCGTTGCAGTGGTGCAGCGGGCCCGTCAGGTGCTCGATCAACTCGGGGCTGAGACCTAAGCAAGCAGAGGATCGCAACACACAAACCATCAGTTTTCAAACGGCACTGGCCTTTTGAAACCTCTGTGGGGGCAAGATGAAAGGCCCTGGCGAGCGGCCCGTGCCCCCCATCCGGTTGGTTCACCACGCACCAGGCGCTCCCGGGCTGCGCTTCTTCGGACTGGGTCCGAATTTCATCCCCGCCCGCGCCCTGCTCAAACTGCAGCGCCTGTTTGATCGCCATGCCGTCTGGGCCCGCGGCAGAAGCTTCGCTCAGTTGCGGCGACTGTTATCCGGCAGTGATGCGGTGGTGAGCCTGTGGCGTGGAAAGCGACTCGTCGGCTTCGGGCGAGCCACCTCAGACGGCTTCAGCCGGGCCGTGCTTTGGGACATTGTCGTGGCCGGTGATCTGCACGGTCATGGCCTCGGGCGCCGCGTCGTTCTTGAGCTGCTTCATGCTCCGGCCGTGGTGGGCGTGGAACGCGTGTATCTGATGACCACCAACAGTGCCGGCTTCTACCGCCAACTGGGCTTCAAGGATGCCGACCCTCAGCAGTTGATGGTGCTGCGACGCTGAGCGCCGAATCAGCGGCTTCCCGCCATCTTTTGGCGCAGTTGTTTCACCCGGTCGCGCAGGTTGGCCGCTTCCTCAAAGTCGAGCTTCTTGGCGGCATCTTTCATCTTGCTTTCGAGTTGATCGATCAGCTCCGGCAAGGCCTCGAGCGCCAATCCCGCATCGGCGTCGTTCTCCAAGGCGCGAACCGCTTTACCCGCCACCTCAACCAGGTCGGCATCAGGGCCGTCTTGCTTCAACTTCCTGGACAATTCCAGGAAGCTCAAAATCGAGTTACTGGCCTTCTTGCCCGCAGCCGTGGGCACGATGCCGTGCTCCTCGTTGAAGGTCTGCTGGATCTTGCGCCGTTTCTCGGTGACATCAATCGCCTTGAGCATTGAATCGGTCATGTTCTCGGCGTAGAGCAGCGCCTTGCCCTCCACATGGCGCGCCGCCCGACCGATCGTCTGAATCAGGGAACGCTCCGCCCGGAGGAAGCCCTCCTTATCAGCATCCAAAATCGCCACGAGCGACACCTCTGGCAAGTCCAAACCCTCCCGCAGCAGATTCACCCCCACCAACACGTCGTATTCGCCGAGCCGCAAATCTTGAATGATCTCGATCCGCTCAATCGAATGGATCTCGGAGTGGAGGTAGCGAACCCGTGTGCCGTTTTCGGCCAGGTAATCGGTGAGATCTTCCGCCATCCGCTTGGTGAGGGTGGTCACCAACACCCGCTGATTCTTGGCAGCACGATCCCGGATTTCACCCAACAAATCATCAACTTGGCCGGTGGTGGGGCGCACCTCAATCAACGGGTCCAGCACCCCGGTGGGACGAATCACCTGTTGAGCCACCTGACCAGTGCTCACCTCCATCTCCCAATTGCCAGGAGTGGCACTAACGAACACCGTTTGGCGGGCTTTCTCCCAAAATTCTGACCCCTTCAAGGGCCGGTTATCGGCGGCACTCGGCAGGCGAAAGCCGTGGTCGACAAGCACCTTTTTGCGGGCCTGATCGCCGTTGTACATCGCCTGCAATTGCGAACAGGTGACGTGGCTTTCATCCACGATCAACAGCCAATCGTCGGGGAAGTAATCAATCAGGCATTCGGGCGGTGTGCCCGCCTCTCGACCCGCCAGATGCCTGGCATAGTTCTCCACGCCATTGCAATACCCAACTTGGTCGAGCATCTCCAAGTCGTACTTGGTGCGCTGCTCGAGCCGCTGCGCCTCGAGCAATTTGCCTTCGCCGTTCAAAAACTCAAGACGATCTCTGAGTTCCGTCCGGATCGCCTTAATCGCATCATCCAAACGATCTTTCGGCGTCACGAAGTGCTTCGCCGGGTAGATATTCACCTCCTCGAGGCTCTGCAAAATCTCACCCGTGGTGGGATCCACATAGCGGATCGCCTCCACCTCATCGCCAAACAACTCAATGCGCACCAGCCGGTCGTCGTAGGCCGGACCAATTTCCAGAACATCTCCCTTCATCCGAAAGCGGCCCCGGGCGATTTCGGTGTCGTTACGGCTGTACTGGTTGTTCACCAACTCCCGCAGCTGGCCGCGAATGTTCAGGGTGGCTCCCACCTCAAACTTCACCGCCGCCTTGAGGTATTCACTCGGAATCCCCAGGCCATAAATGCAGCTGATCGAAGCCACCACGATCACATCGCGGCGCTCGAATAGGGAGCGCGTGGCGGAGTGGCGCAGCATGTCGATCTCTTCGTTGATCGACGCGGTTTTGGCGATGTAGGTATCGCTAACCGGAACGTAGGCCTCCGGTTGGTAGTAGTCGTAGTACGAAATGAAGTACTCAACGGCGTTCTCGGGGAAGAACTCCCGCAGCTCATTGCAAAGCTGAGCCGCCAATGTCTTGTTATGGGCCAACACCAGGGCTGGTCGCCCGGTCTGGGCGATCACGTTGGCCATCGTGAAGGTTTTGCCCGTGCCCGTCGCACCCAGCAAGGTCTGATAACGCTCGCCACCATTCACCCCATCCACCAGTTGGGTGATCGCCGTGGGTTGGTCCCCTTTCGGGGAATAGGGCGCCGTGAGATCGAAGGCGGGCATGAACGGGCGAGCCTTAATGCCGGCTGGTCAGGTTAAAGCCACTAACAGGGGCATGGTGGTTCAAACAACCCTCAGGCCAGCGCTGCCCGGATCAGTTCCACATCGCCCAAACCGAGCAGACGAATGAACACTGTGCTCAACACGCCGTAGGCGACGGCCCCCAACACAGCACTGGACAGACCATTTTTCAGACGGAACCCATCAATCAACGCCGCCGCCAGGCTGAACAAGATCACCGTGATCAGCCAATTGAACAGCCAGCTCACCGGAGCCAGCAATCCGCCCAGGCTGGCCACAGCCCACGGCAACGCCAACAGCAGCTTGAACGGAACGATCAGCAGGGTCCCCAACAAGCCAATCAGCGCTGCAGAGCCGAGGGCCGTTGAAAAACTTGAAAGTTCCACCCCCAATGGCATCGCCGCCACAAGGAGAAGCACCAAGGCCCGAACCGGCCACTGCAACAGCCAGCCAATCGGACCCATGGAGCTCCTTCAACCGTTGAGGCCAGGCTAGGCGCGGTTTAGACGCTGACCCGCACGGAAGAACTGAGGGCTTCCCGCAAGCCCCGCACCACGGCCACCATCGCCAGCTCATCGTTGAGGCGGTTCACCGCAGACCCAACACCAACACCGGCGGCACCGGCCGCGATTGCCATCGGCACCGTGATGGCGGAGAGCCCTGAGGCGCACACCACTGGCACTGTCGACACACGACTGATGCTGTGGGCTGCGGCCAAGGTGGGCGCGGCCTTCTCGATCAAGCCAAGGTGACCGGCACTGAAGGGCTTGGCACTTGTACCGCCTTCGGTCTGAATCAGATCCGCACCGGCCGCCACTAAATCAATCGCCAGCTGCTCTTGCTGGTCCATCGGCAACACGTGGGGCACGGTGACACTCAGAACCACCTCAGGGAGGAGGGAACGGGTGCGACGGGTGAGTTCGATTACCTCGGCTGAACCAAAGATGCGGCCCTGGGGATAAAAGGCGTCGTAATTACCGATCTCTACCATCGCGGCACCAGCGGAAACGGCTGCAGAGAAAAGCTCTGGCTCCACCGATGACACACAAATCGGCACACCACCGGAAGCCTCGATAGCCAGTGCAACCAACGCAGGATCACAAGCCACATCGATTAGGTCGGCACCACCACGCCCTGCAGCACGGGCGACACGACCGACGCTATCGGCATCAAAATTCATCAGGCCGGCGATCACCTTGAGGGTTGATCGCTGCTCGAGGCTGCGCTGTAGAGCGACGGGCAGTTGCTGAAGACGGGACATGGGACTGGACAGCGATGCCCTAATTCTCACACCGTGGAGGAAAGTCGCCTGCAATTGTTGTCCTGGACTCCCTGGCATCACCGGCTGCACCAGCAGCTACTCAAAGCCCCAAACCTGCTCCCCCAGGGCAAAACACTGGTGATAGCGGTGTCGGGTGGCCAAGATTCGATGGCGTTATTGGGCCTGCTGCGGGATCTGATGGCCGTGCATCAGTGGAGGTTGCTGCTGTGGCACGGCGACCACCATTGGCATCCACACTCCGGCCAAATCGCCTCAGAGCTAAAACAGTGGTGTGACGACCAAGGCCTAGCGCTGCAGGTCGAGACGGCCCCAGAGGAGCTGCCCCAAACGGAAGCCGACGCACGCACCTGGCGCTACCGCTGCCTTACGCAGCTGGCCAACGTCAACGGAGCTGATGCGGTGACCGGTCACACCGCAAGCGATCGGGCGGAAACCCTGCTTCTGCAGGCCAGCCGAGGCTGTGATTTGGCCGGCCTCGGCAGCCTGCGCGCGGTGCGACCCCTTCAAGCCCATGCTCCGGAGGAAGCCCAGCTGCGCCGTCCGCTCTTGGGTTTCAGCCGCAACGAAACTGTTCAAATCTGCAGCGACCTACAGCTGCCGATCTGGAACGACCCTGGCAACCAATCCAGGGATTTCGCCCGCAACCGAATCCGCCACGAGGTGATGCCTGTGCTGGAGGAGCTCAACCCCGGCAGCAGCCGTCGCCTCGCCGACCTTGCTGAACGAATGTCCCAACTGCGGGACACACAACACAACCTGGCGGCGTTAGCCCTCACAACGCTGCAAAGCAACGAAGGACTGGATCGCAAAGCCCTGGGGCTATTGCCCCAGCCGACGCGCCGGCAACTGTTGGCCCAATGGCTGAATCAGCAAGGCGTTCCTGGCCTAGATGCACCAACCCTGGAACAGCTAAGCCATCGGCTTCGTCAAGCAGCCCCAGCTAGCGAAGCCCACCTTCCCAAAGGCTGGATCCTTAGCTGGCAGGGCTCTGATCTGATCCTGCAGCCGCCCGCAGCAGGGCATTAACGGCCGCAGCAACGAGTCCTGCACCGCCACGGGTGCCCTCCAGCCGAATCTGCGCCAAATCACTCTGAGCCAAATGGCGCTTGCTTTCAGACACCCCCACAAACCCCACCGGCATACCAATCACCAGGCTGGGCCTCGGTGCACCTGCCTCCACTTGCTTAAGCAACACCTCCAATGCTGTGGGAGCACTGCCAATCAGCACCAAAGGGGCAGGTTGCACAGCGGCGAGCTCCTGCCAGGCCAACAACAGCCCTGCCGCCGTTCGCGTCGACCCTGACGGAGCCAAGGATGGGGCCCACTCGAGCACCGTGCGCACGGAAGCGCCCAACGTGCGCTGCGCCATCGGCCGAATCGCCGCGGCCGCCATCTCCGTATCCGTAAGAATCACCGCGCCAGCTTGCAAAGCCGACAAGCCAGCCTCACAGGCGCCCTCACTAAAGCGCAGCAACTCAGCAATGGAGGGATCTCCACTGCTATGCACAAGGCGCTCCAACACCTCCTGCTCCAACGGCTGCAACCCGGTGTCTCCCAGCAACGCGCGAATCCTGCGGATGCTTTCGGTAAAAATCGGGTGGTCTTGGGCCATCCCGGCCATCATCGACCCATGCCGATCCATTTGATCTGGGGAGATGACGCCGCAGCGCGGGATCGGGCCATCGATGGCTTGATCCAAAGCTGCGTGGATCCCAGCTGGAGCAGCCTCAACCTCAGCCGCCTCGATGGCGCCGAAACGGGCCAGGCCATCCAAGCGCTGGAAGAAGCACGAACCCCGCCTTTCGCCACAGGAGAACGCTTGGTGCTGCTGCAGCGCAGCCCCTTTTGCAACAGCTGCCCAAGCGAACTCGCCGACCGCTTCGAAGCCGCCCTTGGGCTGATTCCCGATAGCAGTCATCTCGTGCTGGTGAATCCCAACAAGCCGGATGGACGGCTGAGGACCACCAAAACGCTGCAAAAGCGGATCAAACAAGGACTGGATCTAGAGCAAAGCTTCCCCTTGCCAACGGCTTGGGATGGGGCTGGGCAACGGCAGCTGGTGCAGCGCACAGCAGACGCTTTGTCGCTCACGGTGAAACCAGACGCCATTGATGCCCTGGTGGAAGCGATCGGAACCGACAGCGCCCGCTTGGAATCAGAGCTGCGCAAACTCTCCCTACGCACCACCACGATCACAGCAGCCCTGGTACAGGAGCTGGTAGGGGGCCGAGCCACCAATGCCCTGGCGGTGGGTGATGCCCTTCTGGATGGCAATGCGGGGGAAGCGATTGCGCGCTGGGATGCCTTGATCGAAGCGGGGGAGCCGGCCCTCCGCATCGTGGCCACCCTCACTGGGCAGATCCGAGGCTGGCTTTGGGTGAGCCTGCTCGAGCAACAGGGCGAACGGGATGTGGCCGTGATTGCCAAAGCTGCGGGCATTGGCAATCCCAAACGGATCTATGTGATGCGAAAACAGCTGCAAGGCCGCCAACCAAAACGGTTTTTATCGCTGCTGGGACGACTTTTAGAAGTGGAGGCGCTGCTCAAACGGGGTGCCCTTCCGGGCAATGCCTTTCGAGACGGACTGCTGGGCTAATAGCCGCCACAGTGAGACAATCCCGTGCTGTTAGAGACCGCTGAAATGGCCCTGCTGGTGCAGAAATTTGGCGGCACCTCCGTCGGCAGTGTCGAACGCATCCAGGCTGTGGCTCAGCGGATTGCCCGTTGCCGCGAAAACGGAGATGACGTGGTGGTGGTGGTGTCCGCCATGGGACACACCACCGATGAGCTCACTGGGCTGGCGAACGCCTTAAACGCCACCCCAGCCCAGCGGGAAATGGACATGTTGCTGGCTAGCGGTGAGCAGGTGTCTAGCGCTCTGCTCGCCATGGCTCTCCACAGCGAAGGCGTCGCTGCCGTGTCGATGACGGGGCCTCAAGTGGGCATCGCCACGGAATCCACCCATGGCCGAGCCCGCATTCTTGAAATCCGAACCGATCGAATCCACAACCGCCTTAGCGAAGGAAAAGTGGTGGTGGTCGCGGGCTTTCAAGGCACCAGCACCAGCAGTGATGGGATCCATGAAATCACCACCCTGGGCCGAGGCGGATCCGACACCTCAGCTGTTGCTTTAGCCGCAGCCCTGGCTGCCGATGCCTGCGAGATCTTCACCGATGTGCCCGGTGTGCTGAGTACGGATCCACGCAAAGTGGCGGATGCCCAGCTGATGGACAGCATCAGCTGCGATGAAATGCTCGAACTGGCCAGTTTGGGCGCATCGGTGTTGCACCCTCGCGCTGTGGAGATCGCTCGGAACTACGGCGTGAATCTCGTGGTGCGATCCAGTTGGAGTGATGCTGCCGGCACCCGACTCACCAGCCGCACGGCTCGCCCGATTGGCCATGGCGGTCTGGAACTGGGTAGCCCCGTGGACGGGGTTGAACAGGTGGATGGTCAGGCGATTTTGGCGCTGTCGCAGATACCTGATCAACCCGGCATTGCCGCCCGCCTATTCGAAACCCTTTCGGATGCTGGGATCAATGTGGATCTGATCATTCAGGCCACCCATGAAGGCACCAGCAACGACATCACCTTCACCGTGAACGAGCCAGACCTGGACCAGGCCCGTGAGGTGACACAGAGCGTCCTCAACAGCCTGGGGGGGGAACTCTCCTCAGCAGAGGGCGGCCTCACCAAACTGAGCATTCGTGGCGCCGGGATCATGGGGCGCCCCGGCATTGCAGCAAGCCTGTTCAATTGCCTCTGCCAGCAAGGGATCAACCTGCGCCTGATTGCCACCAGTGAAGTGAAGGTGAGCTGCGTGATTGCATCCAACTCTGGGCGCAAGGCCTTACAAGCCGTGCGTGAGGCCTTTGAAGTGGCGGACTCGCAGGTCGCCATCAATCCTCCCTTGAGCGGCGAAAACGAACCCGAGGTTCGCGGTGTTGCCCTCGATCGCGATCAGGTGCAGCTGTCCGTGCATCACATCCCCGACCG
>Ga0315315_10003590_pt1 | contig 14235 bp, 11 predicted proteins | sample M140m3416metaG_FD_203699 | JGI IMG/M metagenome (GOLD analysis project Ga0315315, IMG submission 203699) | Ammonia-oxidizing marine archaeal communities from Monterey Bay, California, United States - M1 40m 3416 | ecosystem: Environmental > Aquatic > Marine > Intertidal zone | place: USA...
TTCAAATACAACTCATGAGTTAAAGTAAAAAACTTATGAACATGATTTTGCGCAACATATGAAATAGTAATAAAATCGTCAAGAAAGTTCTTTTTATTTTAGATAAGAATTGTGATTAAAATAATTTAAAACTTATGTCTTTAAAAAAGAAAATTGATGAAAAGTTAAATCAAGCGCTTAAAGCTAAGGATAAAAACACCTACCCAACGTTAAGATTAGTGGTATCCGCAATAAAAGATGCCGAAATTGCAGGACGTACAAAAGGACAAAAAGAAATATCTGATGGTGATATAACTTCCATTTTAAAAAAAATGATTAAACAGAGAAATGAGTCTTGTGAAGTATACAAAAAGGCAGGACGAAATGAACTTTTAGAGAATGAAAAAAAAGAAATAGATGTAATAGGTACTTTTCTACCCAAACAATTGAGCGAAATTGAGACAAAAAAAATCTGCGAAGACGTAATAAAATCTGTGGGCGCGTCCTCTATAAAAGATATGGGTAAAGTTATGGGAGCATTAAAATCAAAACACGCAGACACACTTGATTTTTCAAAAGTTAGCTCAATAATTAAAGAACTTTTGAATTAAGATGAAATATCCAAAAGAATATCTTGAAGAAATAAAACTAAGATTAAAAGTATCTCAAGTTGTTGGAAAAACAGTTCAATTAAAAAAAAGAGGAAAAGAATATATTGGACTTTCACCTTTTAAAAATGAAAAAAGTCCTTCATTTACTGTAAATGACGAAAAAGAATTTTATCACTGTTTTAGCAGTGGTGAACATGGAAATATTTTCGATTTTTTAATAAAAACAAAATCGATTGGCTTCGGTGAAGCAGTAAGAACTTTAGCAGCAGAGGCGGGTATGCAACCCTATAAATTCTCAAATTTTGACGAAAAGAAAGATGCAAGATTTCAAACATATAAGAATATTTTTAAAGATTATTCTAATTATTTTCATAAACAATTATTTATTTCAAATAATCGCGAACCATTAGATTATCTTTTGAGAAGGAGTTTAAAGAAAAATATTATTGAGAATTTTCAATTAGGTTTTGTGCCTTGGAAAAATAATTTTTATGATGATTTGAAAAAAAAGTATTCAGAAGAAGAAATTAATTTAACTGGTCTTTATTATAAAAATGATAAAACTGGGAAATATGTTGATCGTTTTAATTCTAGAATAATTTTTCCAGTCAACAATTTATCTGGAAACACCATTGCTTTTGGTGGAAGGATAATACGTGAAAGTAAATTAGCTAAGTATATAAACTCACCAGAAACAGAATTTTATAACAAAGGAAGTACAATTTTTAACTTAGATAAAGCAAAAGATTTAAGATCAGAAACAGATGAGGTGCTGATCGTAGAGGGTTATATGGATGTCATTAGTGTTTATTCGTCAGGAATTAAGAATGTGATTGCAAACTCAGGCACCGCTCTTACAGAGAGACAGATAAGTTTAATTTGGAAATTTTTTGCCAATCCTATTGTTTGTTTAGATGGCGACGAAAGTGGACAAACAGCTGCTTTAAGAATAGCAGAAAAACTATTTCCATTAATTAACGATAAAAATAAAATTTTTTTTTCTATAATGCCAGACGGAAAAGATCCTGATGATTTTATTAAACAGAATGGCAAGGCAGGATTATTTAACTTACTTAAAGATAAAGAAATTATTCAATCTTTTATTTGGAATTATCATTTAAGCAAAATAGATCAGAATAATCCTTATGAAATTTCTAAATTTGAAAAGGAAATTAAAAGCCTTTCATATACCATACAAGATGAAACATTGAAAAAGTATGTTCTTGAAGATTTTTTAGAAAAGTTAAAAAAATTAACACCAATTCAAACCTCAAGGCAAAATTATAGGTATTCCCCATTTAAAAAGAAAAGAGATTATCAAATTTTAAAAGAAACAAAACTTTTACACCAAAAAAGAAAAGATTTATCCAAAATTCAAATTATCGAATTTTCAATTTTATTTATAATACTAAATTATCTAGAATTAGCCTTAAAAAAATTAGAAGAGCTTTCCGAAATAGAATTTCTTGCTGAAAAAAATGAGAGTCTTAAAAGAGTTATAGTTACCTCATTATCCGAAGGAGAAGATAAAGAAGTGATTAGCTCAAATATTAATTCTGGATACGACAAAATCATTAAAGAAATTAATGAAAATTCAAATATACAAATAATAACTAAAAATAAAACAGACCAAGATATACTAGTATTACTGGATGAATTAATTCAAGACCACAAAGAGCAAGGAAATTTAAAAAAGATAGAATCTCTTGAACAAAAATTAATTAACAACTTAGACGAAAACTCCTATTCTGAGCTTATAAAGCTTAAAAGTCAGCTAAATAGGGAATAAATAAAGTGTAGATTTTTTGGACTTAGTCATTATATATATCCCACTATCCTATTATGGCTGAAAAACTCATAACCAAATCATTTGAAAGACTTCTTGAGAAGGGAAAACACAGAGGTTTTATAACATATGAAGAATTAGGAAAATCATTAGGAAAAAGAAATAGCACAAATGAGAATATTGAGCGTGCACTTATTATATTGGTAGATGAAAAAATAACCCTTGTAGAAAAAAAATCTCAGTACCAATCAAACAAGAAAAAAGAGTCATCAACTCAAGCAGAAGAAAAAACAACTGACAAAAGTGATGATCCTATAAGAATGTATTTAAGAGAGATGGGTGGTGTAGAACTTCTCTCAAGAGAAGGTGAAATTGCAATAGCTAAAAGAATTGAGGCAGGAAAAGATGTCATGATTAATGCATTAACTCAAAGCCCAATAGTTGGAAAAAAAATATTTGAATGGAAAGAACAAATAGAAAATCAACAAATGCTGGTAAGAGATATTATAGATATTGACTCAACCTATGAAGATTTCGAAGCACTGGATGAAGACGATGAATTAAAGATTAATAAAAAATCTAAATCAAAAAAAGATAATGAAAAGATAGACGATACAGAAAAAAAAGATGAAAATACTAGCAGTGAAGATGATGAGTTCAACGTTTCTCTTGCAAAAATGGAAGAGGAAATAAAACCAAAAATTATAAATATTTTAGACTCTTTAAATAAGAATTATTTAAAACTTCAAAAGTATCAAATCGAAAAACTTGAATGTTTGTTAGCCTCAAAAGAATTATCAGTATCTAAAAATAAAAACTTTAAAAAAATTCAAGAAATTTTAGTTGATAATTTTAAAAATCTTCAATTAGCTCCCCATGTTGTAGAAGAATTAGTTCAGTCGCATTATAAAGAAAATAAAAAGATTGTTTCACTAGAAGGTGTTCTTTTAAGACTGGCAATGGATAACAAGATATCTCGAGAAGAGTTTTTAAAATATTATGTTGGAAACGAGATAAATCCAAAATTTGAGTCTTTTCTAAAAGAGAACCCAACATGGAAAGCTTTTTTCAAAAAATTTAAAAAAGATTTTACAGAGATAAAAGATAGATTAGTTGAATTTAGTAAAAAGATTGGTTTATCTGTAGGTGAATTTAAAAAATTAGTGAGCAGAATTCAAAAAGGAGAGAGGGAGTCAAGAATAGCTAAAAAAGAGATGGTTGAGGCTAATTTAAGATTAGTTATATCAATCGCAAAAAAATATACTAATAGGGGTCTTCAATTTTTAGATTTAATTCAAGAGGGAAACATTGGTTTAATGAAAGCAGTTGATAAATTTGAGTACAGAAGAGGGTATAAATTTTCAACTTATGCAACTTGGTGGATAAGACAAGCAATAACAAGATCAATTGCTGATCAAGCTAGAACAATAAGAATACCAGTTCACATGATTGAAACAATTAATAAAATTGTTAGAACCCAAAGACAAATAATGAGTGAGTTTGGAAGAGAACCTACACCAGAAGAACTTGCTAAAAAATTAGCTATGCCATTAGAAAAAGTTAGGAAAGTTTTAAAAATCGCCAAAGAACCAGTATCACTCGAAACTCCTGTTGGTGATGAAGAAGACAGCAGTTTAGGAGATTTTATTGAAGATAAGAATGCATTACAACCATTGGATACAGCTATACAATCCAACTTAAGTGAGTCTACTACAAAAATCCTAGCTTCTTTGACTCCAAGAGAGGAAAGAGTTCTTAGAATGCGATTTGGTATCGGGATGAATACCGATCACACATTGGAAGAGGTAGGACTTCAATTTTCAGTAACAAGAGAGCGGATTAGACAAATTGAAGCAAAAGCTTTAAGAAAGCTAAAACATCCTAGTAGATCAAAACAACTTAAAAGTTTCTTAGAAAAATAATTGTGATATAAGAGAAATGTTTCGGGCCTGTAGCTCAGTTGGTTAGAGCAGTACACTCATAATGTATTGGTCCCAGGTTCGAGTCCTGGCGGGCCCACCAAACTAATTATTTACAAACTCTTCTAACTTTTCAATTAATATTTTTATATCGTTGTTATTTGAGCTCAGAATTGATGCAAATTCCTCTTTTTGAGTTCTCGCTAAACTTAAGCCTTCTACAATTAAATCTCTAATTAAAGGCTTATCTGGATTTTTTGTGTAAATTCTCCAATCTATCTTTATTTCAGGACTTCCATCTTCCGGTAATACTTTTGAACTAATTATTGTATAACTGGCACTTTTTTTATCTTCGCCTGATATTTCAAATTTACTTGAGGAATAATCTGTCAATCTTGAAGTTAAACTCTTTAAAAAATATTTTTCAAATGATTTTTGGTAATTAGAAATATCATCTTCATGTGATGATTTTCTCAATTCACCTAATGTATAAAGACCAAGGGCATTTATATCTACATTTTCCAGAGCAATCTTTTCAATGAAAGAAGATTTTTGTTCTTTATCTAAATTTTTGTCGGATAATTTAGTTATAGCGTCATTAACTAATTCATCTACAAAATTTTTAGGATTTGTGCTGTAAGCTAATAATGAACTTTGATGAAAGAAAAATAGTGATATTAAAAAAACACCTAATCTTATCATTATTTTTAATTATCTAGATTTCCCCACTCATCTTGAGTGTCAGTAGAGTTGTTGATTTTGTTCTCTCTATCTTGAAGATAAATACTTTTAACTGATGAGTAAAAATCTAAAGAGTTTTTTTCTAGACTTTCCAAATTATTATCGTTTTTTGCTCTAAAATCAACTGCACCAGTTGCCTTAACAGAGTAATAATCTAAATCATTACCTGAAGTGCTCAGTAGTTCTTTCTCTCTTATCGTAACATGAGCGAATGGATCAATAAAAGTATCCGCAAACATACCCAAGGTATCCCTTGCAGTAGTAGGACCTAAAATTGGAAGCACAAAATAACATCCAGGACCCACACCGTACGTAGCCAAAGTTTGTCCAACATCTTCTTTATGAGAATTTAAACCTAATTTTTCTGCAGGGTTTAAAAAACCTAAAATTCCTACGGTAGAATTAACCGTGAAGCTTCCTATTGAATGACCAAGCTGTTTAAAATTCCCCTGTAAAATATTATTTGGAATTGATAACAAAGTTGCAATATTAGATGTAAAATTACTAGTACCGGTTCTAACTGGATCAGGTAATTTATTATATCCTTTTGCTATGGGCTCTAAAATTGCATCATCTATAGCCATATTGAATTTAAATATTGCTCTACTAGTGTTTTCAAAACATTCTTCAGCAGTATTGGCATTTGTATTTATTAGTACAAGTAAAGCAACTAGCGATAATAAAGTTTTTACTTTTTTTATTAATTCCATAATGGCTATATATATAATTTTAACCTATATTCTATATAAAATTTAGCTTAAATTTGATTAAAATATGCTTATAAATAGGTAAAGATAACTTGTGAAGATAAAACTAGATTTTTCGCCAAATTATACAAAAAAAATAAGGTCCAAAAGAGATATAAAATTTGTGATATTGCATTATACAGGAATGCAATCAGAAATTGTATCTTATAAAAGGCTTAAAGATCAGAAAAAAAAAGTAAGCTGTCATTATTTCATTAATAGAGAAGGTCTGATAACTCAAATGGTGAGAGACAAACATATAGCGTGGCATGCAGGAAAATCTAAATGGAAAAATTTTTCAAATCTTAACAAAAACTCTATTGGAATCGAGTTAGTTAACAAAGGGCATAGGTTTGGATATCAGAATTTTACCATTAAGCAGATAAATAGCTTAATCAATTTATGTAAAATTCTTAAAAGAAAATTTTCAATAAAAAAAGAAAACTTTTTGGGACATTCTGATGTTGCTCCATTACGAAAAATCGATCCAGGAGAAAAATTTCCTTGGAAAAAATTGAGTTCTCACAGCTTGGGCAAATGGTATAAAATTAGTCAAAAAAAACTTAGGATTGATATTGAAAAAATTGAAAAAGTGTTTTTTTTAAACCTAAAAAAATTAGGTTATAGATATTTCAGTATAAATAAAAGAAACGTCAAAGACAAAAAAGTAGTTAAATCTTTCCAACAACATTATTTGCCTAACAATGTGACAGGAAAAATAGATAGAAAAACCTACGAAATTAGCCATTTTTTAACACATTAATCATAACCTTGATTAATGATCTTTAATTAAATAAAAGGTTACCGCCAGATAATTGGATTGTCGCTATTAATTATTTAATAGAGGAAAGTCCGGGCTCCATAAAGACACAGTGCCAGTTAACGGCTGGCGAGGGTGACTTCAGGGATAGTGCCACAGAAAATAAACCGCCTAATCAAGGCAAGGGTGAAACGGCGAGGTAAGAGCTCACCGGTTTTTTGGTAACAAAAAACGCATGGCAAACCCCACTGGGAGCAAGGTTAAATAGAGAAGACAATGTGCTAGGCACTAAAAACAGTCTTTAGTTAGTCTTCTGGGTTAACCGCTTGAGCTTAAATGTGAATTTAAGTCTAGAGAAATGACATCTTCAATGACAGAACCCGGCTTATAGATTGTCTGGCAAAATCCACCAATTCAATGTTCCTATTTTGTGCTCAAATCATAGATTATAAATTTATTGACTAATTTTTAAAAACCCATACTATCCCAAATAATCCCATAATGGGGGGTATGATGAAAAATTTAAATAAAAAAGGATTTTTAATAAAAGATGTTTTTATCAAGTTTCGAAAACAAAATAGACAAGAAAGGGCGTGTATCTGTGCCAGCAACTTTTAGAGCTTATTTGAACTCAATAGGTTATAATGGATTTATTAGCTATCCATCTTTTAACCATTCTGCATTAGAAGCTTGTTCTCAAGATAGAATAGAAAAATTATCTGATACAATTGACTCACTAAATCCATTTGAAGAGAAGAGAGATTTTTTTGCTACCTCTATATTATCAGAAAGTGAAAACTTACAATTTGATACAGAAGGAAGAGTTTCATTATCTGATAAATTACTGAAACACGCAAATATTAAAACAAATATTTTATTTGTTGGTCTTGGAAAAACTTTTCAAATCTGGGAACCAAATAATTTTGAGAAATTCAAAATTGTTGCGAGAAAAAAAGCTTATCAAAATAGATCAAATTTAAAATGGGATAATAAACTGAAGGGAGAACAAAAATGAGCATAAATATTAGCGGAGGAGAACTAAAAGAATTAAAACCTAGAATACTAGTTTTGGGTGTAGGTGGTGCTGGCGGAAATGCAATAAATGCGATGATTAAATCTGGAATGGAAGGTGTTGAGTTTGTTGCCGTTAATACAGATGCACAAGATTTAAAAATGAGCAAGGCTCATGCAAAAATTCAAATTGGTATGAACTTAACTAAAGGTTTAGGAGCTGGAGCAAAACACGATATTGGTCAAGCTGCTGCTGATGAATCATTAAATGAAATTATAAATTATATGCAAGGCGCTAATATGGTTTTTATTACATCAGGCATGGGTGGAGGAACAGGAACCGGAGCCTCACATGTAATAGCAAAAGCAGCTAGAGAGTTAAATATTTTGACTGTAGGTGTAACTACCTTACCGTTTTCTTATGAAGGACCTAAGAGAATGAGAAGTGCAATTATGGGATTAGAACAATTTAAAAAACATTTAGATACAGTAATTGTTGTGCCAAATCAAAATCTTTTCAAAATTGCTAGTGAAACTACTACATTAGAAGAGTCATTTAATTTATCTAACAATGTTTTAAAACACGGTGTACAAAGTGTAACTGATTTAATGGTTAGACCGGGAATGATAAATCTTGATTTTGCTGATGTTGAAACTGTTATGAGCTCAAAGGGTAAAGCAATGATGGGAACGGGTGAAGCAGAGGGAGAAAATAGAGCGATGTCTGCTACTGAAATGGCTCTTAATAATCCACTGATCGATGAATATTCTCTTCAAGGCGCTAAAGGATTGTTAATAAATATTACAGGTGGAAATGATCTGACGCTCTTCGAAGTAGACCAGTCCGTAAATAAAATAAGAGCAGAAGTAGATCCTGAGGCTGAAATAATTTTTGGCGCTATAAAAGATGAAAACATGACAGGGAAAATTAGGGTATCTATAGTTGCCACTGCTCTTGATGGATATAAAACTGAGGATAAAACTGTACTTAACATGGTCTCTCGTATCCACAATAGAAACACAGGTTACTCAGAAAATTTATTTTCTCACAATCCAAGAATGGATAATAATACATTAAATTCTATCGATGGAGCGACAGCCCTCAAACTTGATGAAAGCTTTCAAATAGAGGAAGATGAGCAAAGTGAAGCAACAGCAAGTCTTAATTATAATTCAGAAAATCAAAATTCTATCGACGGGATGGCTAACGTAGAACATGATGCAGGAAGTCTACCTACAGGAGTTTCTATTGAAAGCGCATCCTACATTGAAAATAGCAATTTAGATGAAAATGATAGCATTGAGCCTGCGGATGAAAATTTTAAAGAGGAATATACTCCAAAACTATTTTCCGAGGATCAAAGCAATCAAACAGAAAATATATCATCAGATGAGACAGAAAATGTTGAAACAGATCAATTATTTAATCAAGATTATAATGAGGAAGATGAATTTGAAATTCCAGCATTCTTAAGAAAACAAAAGTTTTAATGATAAATTTTTTGACTAATGAACAATCAAACTTCATCACTGGAATTTTCACATTTTCCAGTGATGTTGAATGAAGTTATAAAAATATCATCACCTTCTACTGGTGGAAATTTTATTGATTGTACATTTGGTGTAGGCGGTTATTCTAAAGAAATTCTTAAATTTCCTAAAACAAAAGTAGAAGCAATAGATAGAGATAAAAGAGCACTCTCCAAAGCTAAAGATCTTGAAAAAAAATATCCTCAAAGATTTAAATTTTATCAAATCAAATTTAGTCAATTAGATGATATTTCGAATGATCTTGCAGATGCAATTATTTTTGATTTAGGTTTATCATCCGTTCAATTAGATGACTTAAATAGAGGTTTTTCATTTAATTCTACAAAAAAGCTAGATATGACCATGGGCTTAAACGAAATTTCTGCTTTAGAGGTGATTAATAATCTTAGTGAGGCAGATTTAAAATCTGTAATTAAAATTCTTGGAGATGAAAAAGAAGCATCAAAAATAGCAAAAAACATCGTAAAATTTAGAAATCAAAAAAAAATAACTAGCACCAATGATTTAGTAAAAATAATTCAAAAAAGCAAAAGAAAAAATTATTTGGAAAAAATAAATCCATGTACTAAAACTTTTCAAGCAATAAGAATTTTTGTTAATAAAGAAGTTACCGAATTAATAAATGGTGTTATTAACGCAACAAAAAAATTAAAACCTGGAGGAAAAATTCTTGTTATTAGCTTCCATTCAATCGAAGATAAAATTATAAAATATTTTTTTAACAATTTTTCCATTAATAAATCAAAGCCATCAAGATATTTTCCCGAAAAAAATGATAATGAACAAGTTTTATTTGACGAATACAAAAATAAGACATTTAAACCATCCAAAGAAGAAATCGATCAAAATAATCGATCGAGGTCAGCAAAACTTAGATTTGCTATTAGAAATGGGAATAAATTTAAGTACCCAAATGATTTTATTAAAAAATTTAAAAAATATTTAGATTTGGAAGCTACAAATGTTTAAAAAAAAAATTATAATTGCAAGTACTTTGTTTATTTTATTATTGATATTTACATCAATAGTTAAAAATAAAACTAGATTAATCGAAAAAAAAATAACAAACCTAAAAATTCAAGTGGCATCCCAAGAAAAAAATATTAATGAAGCTCAATTAGATTTTTTCTACTTAACATCCCCAGAAGAAATAGAAAAAAAACTTAACGAGATTGGATTTAATAATTATCAACCAATTGAATACTCAAAAATATATTTTAGTATTTCAGAGCTAACCAATATTCAAAATAAAGTTTCGATACTTAAAAAATTAAATGAAGAAAAAACTCAAAAAAAATAAAGATATAAATCAAACAAGCTTCTATTTTGAAGATTATTTAGAAACAAATAAAAAGAATAAGATATTAAAAAAATCAAATAATTTACAAGATAGGATTTATCTTTTATTTTTTTTCTTTTTTTCTTTAGTACTAATTTTTTCTTTTAAGATTATTCACATATCATTATTTAAAAAGGATATTTTTAGTTTAGAGAATCATAAGTCAAAATTTTCATTACTTAGAAGAGATATTATTGATAGAAATGGAATAATAATTTCAAGAAATATAAATACTTTTCATGTTGCAGTAGATCCGAAACTTGTTAGTGACAAAAAAAACTTCTTAATTAAGCTAAGGATTAACTTTCCAGAACTTCCATTTAACGAAATTAAAAAGAGATTAAATGGAAATAAGTACTTTCGCTTAAAAACAAGAGTAAATCAAAAAGAAAAAGAAAAGTTTTGGGCTCTTGGAGAAAAGGCAATTAGGTTCGAACCTTTTCAAGCAAGAATGTATACACATGGAAACCTATTCAGCCATATAATTGGTCAAGTTGATTATGATAATTATGGAATATCGGGTGTAGAAAAATACTTTGATAGAGAACTTAAAGACAAGAAACTTAAAGAGCAACCTTTAAAATTAACCTTAGACAGCAATATCCAATATTTAATTCATAAAGAACTTAACGATTCTATTTTAACATTTAATGCAACTGGAGGCGGGGCATTATTAATGAATGCAAATAATGGTGAAATAATATCTCTAGTCTCATTACCTAATTTCAATATTAACAAAAGAATTACTATTACTGATAAAAATTATATCAATAAAATTACAAAAGGAGTTTATGAATTAGGTTCAATTTTTAAAACTTTCACAGTTGCGTTGGCACTTGACCATGAACTTGTTAATCCGAATACCTTAATTAAAAATATTCCAAAAAATTTAAAATGCTCAATTCATAATATTACTGATATGAAAGAACATCCAAAAAACTTAACTGTAGAAGAAATTTTGATCAGGTCATCTAATGTTGGATCGGTAATTTTAGCAAGAAAGATAGGTGAAGAAAGATTTAAAGAATTTATAAATAAAACTGAGTTAACAAAAAATCCAAAAATTGAATTGGAAGAAGTAGGCGTTCCTCATCAATTTAATTGGAATAAATGTAAATTAGAAACAATTTCATTTGGCCATGGAATTACAACCACTCCTCTTCAAGCTACATCTTTATATGCGAGCATGGCTAATGGTGGAGCACTAATTACCCCAACTCTAATCATGAGCAAAAATAAACAATCAAAGGATAGAATAATTTCCAGCGAGACAAGCAAAAAATTGACAAATATATTAAGAAAGGTTGTAAGCAGCGAGAATGGAACAGCAAGTTTAGCTGACCAAAACGGTTATCATGTTGGTGGAAAAACTGGTACTGCAGAAAGTTACGGAAATACAAAAAAAAAAATAAATACCTTTATTTCTGTCTTCCCTTCTCATAAACCTAAATATGCTTTACTTGTGATGCTTGAGAATCCGAAAATTAATAAAGAATTAATTTACAATTATAGAGGAGTCAGAACAAAAGCCCCTTATAACACATCTGGTTGGAATTCAGTTTATGTTGCAGGCAAGATTATAAAAAAAATTGGGCCAATTTTAGCCATAAATAACAATGAATTTATTAACCAACATGTTGTTGAAAAATTTAATTAAAGATACCTCAAAAGACAAAAAAAATATTTATGTAAAAGGAATTGCTGTTAATAGCAATGATGTCAAAAAAAATTATATTTTTTTTGCAATTAAAGGAAAAAAAAATAATGGTCAACATTTTATAGAAGAAGCAATTCACAAAGGAGCTTCTGTTATCGTTTGTTCTAAAAAATATAAAGGCAAGCACAATGGTGCTTATATTTTAAAAAAAAATAATTTAAGAAATTTATTAAGTTTAACAGCATCAAAATTTTACAAACTAAAGCCTAGAAACATAATTGCAGTTACCGGTACTAATGGAAAAACTTCTGTAGCTGATCTTTTTTATCAAATGTTAACAATCAATAATATTCCTGCAGCATCCATTGGCACTCTAGGTATTAAGTATAATAATAAAACTATTAAAACAAATCTTACTTCTCCTGACACAATATCAATTCATAAAAATTTAGAATTCTTAAAAAAAAAAAAAATTGATAATGTTATTATTGAAGCCTCTAGCCATGGCTTAGATCAAAAAAGATTACATAATATTAATTTTAAGGCAGCTATTTTTACCAATTTTACTCAGGACCATTTAGATTATCACAAAACAATGAGATCTTATTTAAATTCAAAATTAATTTTATTTAATGAAATTCTTAAGAAAAAATCTGTAATTATCTCAGATAAAGAAATTACGCCATTTAAAGAATTAAAAAAAATAGCTCAGAAGAAAAAAATAAAACTTTTTGATATTGGTCAAGAATTTGAAAAAATACAAAATCATTCAATTGATTTAGTAGGCGATTTTAAAATTAAAAATTTAGCAATGACTATTGCAAGCTTGAGGATATGTGGTTTAAAAGATGAGTTAATATATAAGTCAATTAAAAAACTAAGAGATGTAAGTGGCCGTCTTGAAATGGTCAAACAGTATCCGAATAAAATAAAAGTTTTCATTGATTACGCTCATACACCTGATGCATTAATTAAGACTTTAAAAAATTTAACAGAAAAATATGGAAAAAATATTTCGTTAGTTTTTGGTTGTGGTGGTGATAGGGATAAAAAAAAAAGACCTTTAATGGCTAGGATTGCAAATCAAAATTGCAAAAAGATTTATGTAACTGACGATAACCCAAGGAATGAAAATCCAAAAAAAATAAGAGATGCATTATCAAAATTTATTGTAAAAAATAAATTATTTAACATTGGCAATAGAGCTTTGGCTGTAAAAAAAGCCATTCAAAATGCTCAACCTAGAGAAATTATTTTGATAGCGGGTAAAGGACATGAAGAACAGCAAATTTATAAAAATAAAACATTAAATATTTCAGACAAAAAAATTATCAAAAATTTGAAAATTAAAAAAAAATTACTAACCAAAAATCAACAAAAATATTTTCAAAACAAATTATTATTAAAAAATATATTAGGTAAAATTAAACCTATTAACTTTAATGGTTTATCAATCGACTCTAGAACAATTAAAAAAAATAATTTATTCCTTGCGATTAAAGGGAAAAAAAATGATGGAAATAAATTTATTAAGATTGCTCTCAAGAAAGGAGCAGCCGGAGTCATTTCTGATCAAAATATTAAAAATATAAAAAAGAAAATTATTAAAGTAAAAGACTCAATTTCTTTTTTAAATAAATTTGCCAAAATAAAACGTGAAACTACTTCTGCAAAAATAATCGCAATAACCGGTAGTGCTGGAAAGACATCCTTAAAAAACTTAATGAAAGAACTATTGAAAGAATTTGGAAAAACATATTCATCCCCAAAGTCCTTTAATAATCATTTTGGAGTCCCGATTAGTCTTTCAAATCTAGACATTGATGATAAATTTGGTGTTTTTGAAGTTGGGATGAGTACAGCAGGTGAGATTAAAAATCTTACTAAGTTAATCAAGCCTCATATAGGAGTAATTACAAATATTGGTGAGGCGCATTTAGAAAACTTCAAGAATTTAGATGGCATAGCAAAGGCCAAATCAGAAATTATAGAAAAAATTATTCCTGGTGGAACCATAATTTTAAATAGAGATGATAAATTTTTTAATTTTCTTTATAAAAAAGCAGAAACATTCAATTTAAAAACCATTACTTTTGGAACTCATAAAAAATCAAATATACGTGTTTATAAAATTA
>Ga0315315_10003594_pt1 | contig 14228 bp, 9 predicted proteins | sample M140m3416metaG_FD_203699 | JGI IMG/M metagenome (GOLD analysis project Ga0315315, IMG submission 203699) | Ammonia-oxidizing marine archaeal communities from Monterey Bay, California, United States - M1 40m 3416 | ecosystem: Environmental > Aquatic > Marine > Intertidal zone | place: USA...
GTACTAAGCTGACCGTTATTCATTTCAGGCACCAGCACCTGATCGTAACCCTTCAGCAGATCGCCAAGATTACTTGGCAACGGCCAAATATGGCGAATATGAATGTGCGATACATCTACGCCGTCATCCTGCGAGTTAGCAACCGCACGTGCGATCGGGCCATATGTAGAACCCCAGCCCACAACGGCAATCTTGCCGGCCGCCTTCCCGGAATTAACTTCCTGCTCGGGAATATCGTTCGCGATATTGTTTATTTTTTCAGCCCGAGTTTTAACCATCTTGTGATGATTTTCAGGCTCGTAGGAAATATGACCGCTGTCGTAATCCTTCTCGATGCCGCCAATACGGTGCTCTAGCCCTGGCGTGCCTGGTTTCGCCCAAACACGAGCAAGGGTCTTCTCATCACGTAGGAACGGATGAAACCCCTCCGTCTCCGAATGGAACTGGATCGGGAACGGCTCATAATCCGACATGTCCGGAATGCGCCAAGGTTCCGCAGCATTGGCGAGATAGCCATCGGTGAGGAAAATTACCGGCGTCATATATTTTGTCGCCAAGCGCATGGCTTCAATCGCGCAGTCGAAGCAATCGCCGGGTGATTTAGATGCGACCACTGCCAGTGGACTGTCCGCATTCCGGCCATAGACAGATTGGAAAAGGTCCGACTGTTCGGTTTTTGTTGGTAGGCCGGTCGAAGGGCCGGCACGTTGCGAGTTCACGATTACCAGCGGCAGTTCCGTCGAAATTGCCAAACCAATCGCTTCGCCCTTTAAGGCCACTCCGGGGCCGGAACTTGACGTCACACCGATCGCTCCCGCATAGGAAGCACCAATGGCGGAACAAGCCGCAGCAATCTCATCTTCCGCCTGGAAGGTGAGCACATCATATTCCTTAAGCCGAGCAAGTACATGCAATAGGGCGGAGGCCGGCGTAATCGGATAGGAACAAAACGCCATGGGCGCACCAGCTAATTGCGCGCCAGCAACCAGTCCCCAGGCAGCAGCTTCTGTGCCGGTGACGTTACGATAAAGACCGGGCTCCAATACCGCAGGTGGCACCGCGTACGCACCGATATCGTTCGGCATTTCTGCCGTCTCGGCAAACGCATGACCTGCATTCAATGCAGCAATATTAGCTTTAGCAATTTCCGGACGGTTTTGAAACTTAGCATTCAACCAGTCGACTGTAGGCTTACGGTTACGGTCATAGAGCCAGTAGATAAGGCCAAGCGTCCAAAAATTCTTGCACCGAAGGCCTTCCTTACTTGTCAATCCTTGGTCTTTGACTGCTTCAAGGGTGTGCTTAGAGATATCGATCTTCAGCGCACGAAACTTATCAAGCGTGCCGTTTTCTAACGGATTCTCATCAAATCCAGCCTTTTCCATATTCCGCTTATTAAAGGTACCGCTATCGACAATGATCAGACTACCGGACGGCAATTGATCCATATTGACCTTCAGCGCCGCCGGGTTAAACGCAACCAATACGTCCGCCACGTCGCCCGAGGTATTGATATTGCGCGCACCAAAATTAATCTGGAAGGCTGACACACCAAATGTAGTGCCAGCAGGCGCACGAATTTCCGCCGGAAAATCCGGGAACGTCGCCAAATCATTGCCGGCAAGAGCCGTCGTCTCAGTAAACTGGCCGCCGGTAATTTGCACGCCGTCACCGGAGTCACCGGCAAAACGGATAACGACGGATTCTACTTGTTCACGACCTTTTTTTTCGGGCAAAGCTGCACTAACCGCCGCCATTAATTAGCATCCTCTCATTCAGCGCACAAAACCTTGCTGCACTGACTATGATTTTCATAAAGTCGACCATTCCTGTATAACCCTACCGCCTAGAACTACTACTCCCCAGCAGACAAACTTTACACATTGCTGAAAGCGTGTTGTTCGGGTCTTCTAACCCAAATTTTACGTTACTCCAGTCACCCACTGCGGGATCAGCGCGCAAAAATGGTACTTTGCGCAGCTAAAGTCCAGCTCAAAATGAAGCCTAATCCAATACCGCGAGCATCTCCTCAACCCGTGTAAATTTGCGCCTGGGCGCTTCCGGATTAGCCGCTGCCTGTTCGGCCGCGTCGATCTTCTGCCACTCCTCATAAGTGACCCAACGAACCCTTTTTTCAGTTAGCAATTCTTCAAAGGCCGCACGACCGGGTTTCTCACTTTCTGAGAAATCTTCAAGAATTTGTGCCGCCGCCCGATCACCGTCATGCTTGTTAGTGCCAATCACACCAGTCGGCCCTCGTCTGATCCAACCAACCGCATAGATACCAGGAGCTACTCGGCCTTCTTCATTGACGGCAATGCCGGCCCAATCATCGAACGCCACACCGTCGAAAATTTCACCACGATAGCCAATAGCAGAAATGACCAAGCCGCAAGGCACTTCGGTAAATTCGCCTGTGCCAAGTGCGCGACCATCTCGCACTTCGGTTTTCTCGAACCTCACTCCTTCAACCTTATCGTCTCCGAGCACCTCGACTGGATTGGCATAAAACGTAAAATGAATCCGTTTATCTTTACCTTTACCGGATGCACCCACAAAAGAGCGCAAACTCTCAAGGTTTTTCTCACGTACACGCAAATCACGTGCATCCATTTCTTCGACTATCTCATCGGGGAGTTGAGTGCCATCCACAACAGGCATACAGTTTTCCAACTCACCCATCTCGCGAAGTTCCACATTGGTGAATTTCGCTTCCACCGGTCCACGTCGGCCACACATATAAATTTCTTTGAGAGGGGACGCCTGAATAGCCTCAGACGCATGGTCCGCCAGATCAGTCGCCGCCATTTCCGCCGGCGTCTTTGCCAACACGCGGGCGCAATCGATAGCTACGTTACCGTTACCTACCACAACGACACCCTCGGTGTTCAAATCTGGATCTAGATCGCGAAAATCGGGGTGCCCATTATACCAACCTACAAAGGCCGCAGCACCAAACACGCCGTATTTATCATCACCCGGCACGCCCAATGGTCGGTCCAACGCCGAGCCTATCGCAAGGACAACCGCATCATAGCGCTTCGTAACCTCTTCAAAGGTAACGTCCCGTCCCACTTCTACATTGCCATAGTAATTGACTTTTTCATCAAGCGCGGATCGCTCATAGGCACGCGCCACATTCTTAGTTTTTGCATGATCGGGTGCTACACCGCCACGAATGAGACCGAAAGGGCTTGGTAGTCGCTCGATAACATCGATTTCACAATTGGCTCCCGCCTTCAGCAAAGCACCAACGGTATAAAACGCACTCGGGCCAGACCCGATAATCGCTATTGATAATGGCATAGGGTCTCCCTCCCCGTGTGAAGGCAACCTAATGCAACGTTACGCCTACGCCAAGCGACAAAAACCTCTACCGAATTGGTTTCAAAACATCCGAACGTCACCGCCATCATGCAAAAAGTCGAACAGTTTAGTTGCATCTTTCGTTTTTATTCAGTGCGGATCGAACCGGCTGGCTCCAAACCGAAGAATCGGTTCACCACTGACCACTACAATATCGTGCTCGCGGTCGGCTACCTTCAAATTCGGTTTGGGTTGCTTACTTTCTACTTGCTCCGGATTCGATGGCAATATTTCTCCATCGGCCGAGAGTTTTTTGCTATTTAAGGCTTGTTTGAAGGTGCCCTGTCAGTTCTTCAATTTTCATTTTTCGTCGCAATCCCCTCTTTCCACGTTTCGTGGCTTAGTACGGCCCAGTTTCCGTGCCATCCCCAATTCACCAAAGTCTCAAGCGGTTGCAAGCAATTAGCAGGGGAAGGGGCAAACTGACAGACAAACACAGCAGAATATTTTGCCCTTCTCGGCAAGAATCGCCCAGAAGGCACTAGTCATCAAGAATGCGCGCTTATAAAATACCGTTATCATGATTGATCAAAAATCCAATATACCGCCATCCAGAATTAGTAGTTCGGTCAGCCACAACACCGGCTTTTCAATCTGGCACGTGGTGAACCTTTGGCAAAAGACACAGAAAGACGCGCTCTCGCCATTTGATATTACACCAGTACAATTTTTGCTCATCGCCGGCCTTGCAGAACTTAGTGCAAATAACAATGCCATCAAACAATCCACACTTGCGCAACATTGCCGAACCGACGCAATGATGACCTCACAGGTGATAAGAACATTAGAGAAGCGTGGGATCGTGAGGCGCACCCAACATAGAAAGGATGGTCGTGCCATCGCCGTCCAATTAACCGAGTTCGGTCAGAATCAGTTTGCAGCTGCGACGCCAGCGGTGGCTCAAGCTGATGTGCAATTTTTCATCGGCCTCGGCGACCGGGTCGATGAATTTACGGACGCGTTGGCAATGTTAGCCGGAGAGAAGCGCCGCCGAAGGGTAAAAGCCATAGGTCAATAGCCGCCGTACATTAGCCGACTGCGGACGACGCCTTTCTATTGCCGAAAAACTCTCGAATCTCCGCAACTGCCTCAGCTAACCCAACGGGTGCAACCGTCACGCCTTCAGGAAATGCCCCCAGCAATCGCGATGGTGTCATGGGGTCCAGCATGACGAACACGCCGCGATCATCGGCACGGCGCACCAAACGGCCATAGGCCTGTTTCATCCGAAGCCGGGTAATCATATCGTCATATTGTTTTTTTCCAAATGCGGCGCGGCGAGCACGGTGCAAAATAGTCGGCCGTGGCCACGGCACCCGATCGAACACAATTAGCCTGAGGCTCCGCCCCGGCACATCGATCCCGTCGCGCACCGCATCGGTGCCGAGCAAACAGGAATCCTCTTCAGCGCGAAATATATCGACCAGCGTCGCCAAGTTAGACCTATCCACATGCTGCGCATATAGCGGCAAGCCCGCCCCGTCGAGCGGCTGGACTAGGCGGTTATACACCGCACGCAGACGACTGATCGCAGTGAACAATCCAAGCGCGCCGCCACCGGATGCAAGAAACAGTTCCCGGTAAGCCGCCGCCACTTGGTTTAGATCGTCCTTGCGGACATCCTTCACAATGAAAACCCGTGTTAACTTTTCATAGTCGAAAGGCGATGGCACCTCGGCGCGGATTGCAGGATCGGGCATGTGCACTGCGCCCGTGCGAGCTTCGGCGGCCTGCCAATCGGCTTCCGTTTCGCCGGTTCCGTCGCGTAACGTCGCCGACGTCACCAAAACGCCATGGGCCGGCGCCGCCACTTGTTCGGCAAACGGCACGGTCGGGTCTACCCAATGGCGATGCATACCCACATCGAAATCACGCCCATCGATACGCTCTACACTAAACCAATCAGCAAATGCCTCGGGTCGTTCGGCCGCAAGAGAGGCCAGCATAGACCGCCATGAGGCAAGGCTCATTTCACCGCGATGCTTAATGGAATGAGCCACGGCTTCAATACGATTGCGGGTCTGCGTATCCAATTCGTCTGCTTCGTCATCCAAGCGCATTTCAAGACCGTGACGGAGCGATTTCAACGGTTTCTCAATTTTCAAGAATGCGTCCTCTAACGTAGCAGCGACCTCCAACAAACCCTCCGTCGGCTCGCCGATATCGCATTCGAGATCGTAAGGACTGCGCGCATCAGAGCAGCGCGCGTAAGCTTGTTTGCGCACGACAGACAGGAAAGCTTCCGTCGGACCGACAGACTGACTGTCGCTACAGCGCTGATGCCATGCGTCGCCGGGCAAAGCGCCGGCTGCCTTGAGCGCGCGATCCATATGGGCAAGGAGCCCTTCATCCTCACCAACCAAACCTTCGATCCGCCGCCTAAGCCCACGCGCGCGACTGCCTGAGCCGCCTTCACCACCCCTAAGCCAGCGGCGTAATTCAGCGGTCTCACGTCCGCTCAAATAGGCCGAGAAAGCTCCATCTGCGGCATCGAACACATGATGGCCTTCATCGAACACCAGTCGGGTAGGCGCGCCCGGCCCGGTAAAGCGCCCACTTGCAGCCTGGATCATTACTAAGGCGTGGTTCGCCACCACCAAATCAGCCCGCCGGGCACGGCGAATACCTTTCTCGATGAAGCATTTCGAATAGTGGGCGCAGCTTGCATAGATACACTCACCGCGGCGGTCCGTCAGCCCGACCGTCCGTCCACGGCCCACCAAATCCACAAGCCAGGCTGGAAAATCGCCACCGGTCATGCTTCCGTCACGGCTCACAGCGGCCCAACGAGCTAGCAACCCAAGCGCAATGGCATCGCGCTTGCGAATGGCGACCCCGCGCACCGCTTCTTCCATGTTCAAAAGGCAGAGATAATTCTCCCGCCCTTTGCGGACTACAACGCGGCGCGCTTTTTCTTTTTCATCGGGAAACAATCTATCAAGTTCCTGATCGATCTGATGCTGCAAATTGCGGGTGTACGTAGATATCCAAACCGGCGCTTCATTCTTTTCCGCCCAGACACTCGCCGGCGCCAAGTAGCCCAGCGTCTTACCGACCCCGGTGCCCGCTTCCGCCAGCACGAGATTTGGCGCACCTGCATGGTTGCGAGGTTGGAATGCACTGGTCGCAGCCGATGCATAATCGGCCTGGCTCGGACGTTCTTCTGCACCCGTACCCAGCAATTGAGTTAACCGCGCACGCGATTCAGCGGGAAATACGGATTCGCTTCCCGACGGTGTGCTCGGCGCATGCTCGGACCACTCCTGGAGGTGGCTCCACACATCAAGACCACTGCCTGGAGCACGCGTTTTATCTTCTACTTCATCACCGAGAGCTGCCAAGACCGTTGGCGCCCAAACCCAGCCACCGCGCGCCATAGCCCAAGCGACATTAATCAGGTTTCGGGGTGATACTTGGCCCAATCGCCTAAGCAACTCTAAAACCACCTGACGCAAGCTCGATGCTTCTTCCCCAACCGATTTTGGCGCAGGCAAGTCCAAAGCATCTGCCAACCCTTTAGGTGTTGGAATCGTAAAATCGCCCGGACACACAAAGGCAAAAAGTTCGAGCACGTCGAACGCTTCAAACAGATCCACGCCGAGCCGCCCGGCCGTTACTGGCCCGTGGCACAATATCGGCTTCGCACCTTGGCGGACCTTCTGGGCTACTTCTTTCCGTGACAATTCCTCAATTTCACCATCGAGCGACAACCAAATCGCGCCGGTAAAGCCGGCCACTAATATGGGCGTTTCGGGAAGACGGAGAGGATTTTGAACGATCATTAACACTATCATACCGGACCTAGCGTAATTATTGAAAAGCGAAAGCATGTTGACGCGATGACACGGCCTTCATACTGTCCGCCGCTAAATCAAAGTGGATGGCCCTTAAAGGGGCAAAGAGATATGGCAATAGACCAAGATATAGCGGAAAAAGCCAAGGCGTGGCCGTTTGACGAGGCGCGCCGCCTGCTTAAACGGTTAGCCGGAAAAACACCCAAGAAGGGTTATGTGCTTTTCGAAACGGGCTATGGCCCCTCGGGTCTGCCACATATTGGCACGTTCGGCGAAGTGCAACGCACGACGATGGTGCGCCGCGCCTTCGAGGAACTAAGTGACATACCCACCAAGCTGTTCGCATTTTCCGACGACATGGACGGTCTCAGGAAAGTACCCGAGAATGTGCCTAATCAGGAATTACTGAGGGAGCATCTCTATAAGCCGCTGACGGACGTCCCAGACCCATTTGAAACCCATGACAGTTTTGCCGCCCACAACAATGCGCGACTGCGAGCCTTTCTAGACGATTTCGGTTTCCAATATGACTTCAAAAGTTCAACCGAATTCTATCGCGGTGGCCTTTTCGACGATGCGCTCATCCGCTTGTTAGAGGTCTATGACGATGTAATGGCGATCATGCTCCCAACGCTGGGTGCCGAACGGCGACAGACGTACAGCCCGTTTTTGCCCATCTGCCCTGAAAGCGGACATGTGTTACAGGTATCCGTCCTAGAAACGAACGCGGCTGCCGGCACCATTGTCTATCAGCGCGAAGATGGCAGAAAAGTCGAGACCGCTGTCACCGGAGGCGCCTGCAAGCTGCAATGGAAACCGGATTGGGCCATGCGCTGGTATGCACTCAACGTGGACTACGAAATGTCAGGAAAAGACCTCATCGATTCGGTTCAACAATCCGGACGGATTTGCAAAGCTCTCGGTGGCCGGACGCCGCAAAACCTCACCTACGAATTATTTTTGGATGAGAATGGCGAGAAAATCTCCAAGTCGCGCGGAAACGGTCTCACCATCGATGAATGGCTCTCCTATGCACCGAAGGAAAGCTTAGCGCTTTTCATGTATCAAAAGCCCAAATCTGCTAAGCGGCTCTATTTCGATGTCATCCCCAAAAATGTAGACGAGTACCTAACATTTCTCAGCAAGTACCCAGACGAAGAACCGACCCGGCAGATCGAAAACCCGAGTTGGCACATTCACCAGGGAGAGCCGCCAGCAAGCGACATACCGCTTAACTTCGCCATACTGTTGAACCTCGCGAGTGTTTGTAACACTGAGGACAAGGATGTGCTTTGGGGTTTCATCTCTCGCTATGCGCCCTATGCCAGCCCTGAAAAAAACCCCATGTTGGATCAAATGGTTGGCTTTGCCATTCGCTATTATCAGGATTTCGTTAAACCGAAGAAAAGCTATCGTGCCGCCAGCGAACAAGAAACAGCTGCATTAGAAGATTTAGCGACTGCGCTGTCCGGAACGGCCCCGGACACCGACGCCAGAGAATTGCAGAATAAAGTTTATGAAATCGGCAAAGAGCACGGTTTCGAGGACCTGCGCGATTGGTTCAAAGCCTGTTACGAGGTGTTATTTGGACAAGCGCAGGGTCCGCGCATGGGTTCATTCATCGCGCTTTATGGTGTTGCGGAATCGGTTTCACTGATACGGCGCGCACTTGCCGGAGAAGATTTAGGCAAGGGCTAAACTCTGGGCCTATGCTAGCCGCATCAGATTTTATGTGCCGCTCGATTGGGCCGCTTGGCCGAGTAACTCACGCGCAAATCGGCGCGCTTGATCTCGAGTATCTTCTTCGCCGGGCTGCGGTGTGCCGAAGCGCGTAATCAACGCGTCTACTTCGGCTCCGTCGACATTTTGCTTGCGTGCTAACGCCACGACGATTGCCGCCAGCGCCACCAGACCACCGCTATGATTCTTCAGCATATCTTCCGTTGCACCGAAAGCTTCTTGGATTTCTTGAATAATATTCTCGTCCATAAAAACACCGTGATATTGGATTGGTTGAATCAGTCTAACATGGCCCCCTATCGCTGAGGCAATGCGATCATACGACCAATAAGGGCGGCGTCCCTAATACATCCGTAGCCATCCCAATAACCGACTCGCATGCGAGCGAAATGGCCAATAATTCAGCGTCGGCATTGTTTCTAGCGACGAGTTGAAATCCGACCGGTATGCCGGACGTATCGCGCCCTACAGGTAAACTCACCGCGCACAAGCCTAACAAATTAACGACGCTCGTATTTCGAAGAGCAGCCATATTTAGTCGGAAATATTCTTCTTGCACCGCAACCACTTTTTCCGTTGGTGCGGTTATGGGGACAGTGGGACCAACCAGAACATCCACATCATTAAAAACCGCATCTACGCCAGCCGCTAATTCCACCAAGCGGTTACGGCGCGAAATAAAATCAACCGCCGGGATCGCCTCCATTCTATCGAACCGCGCCCGCACATTAGGATCAAGGGTCACCTTCCAATCAACAAATGTATCATTGATCAGGGCCGCAAATTCAGGCGCTGCTAAACCGCCTCGTGAGAAAATCTCACCGGCCTCGTCAATGGCAGACACCTCCAAATCATTTATTATAGCACCTGCTTTCTCCAGCAGCCCCAAATTAGAATCCACGCACTCTGCAACACCTGGATCACACCCATCGAACATGGCCTTGCAAACACCAATACGAAGTCCACTTACGCGCCTTGCCCGCATCTCGGTTAGAACTTTATCGAACGTTTCTGTCGTTCCGGGGTCGATCACCGAAAATGCAACGATTGCATCCGAGACATTTCTGGTTAGTGTTCCCGGCGTGTCCAAACTCGTGCTAAGGGGCACGAGGCCAGCAGTAGACCAACGGTCTTTTGTGGTTTTAAGACCGACTGTCCCAGTCCAGCTCGCGGGCACTCGAACTGAGCCTGCCGTATCGCTTCCAAGCGCCACAAAAGCCGAACCTTCGCAAATGCTCACGCCGGCACCAGAGCTCGAACCACCGGACACGCGATAGGTTTCGCTATCCCAGGGATTACGTGGGTTTTCCCAATGGGGATTAGTGCCGATCCCACCGAAAGCGAACTCGACCATATGGGTTTTACCCATAAATGCCCCACCAGCGGATTTGAGTGCTTTCACCACAGGTCCTTCTGAACACCATTCCTCGGATAAGGCAGTCGGTGAACCGGCAAAGGTTTGAAACCCGTCGAGGCCGAACAGATCTTTCGCAGATACCGGAACACCAGCAAACAGGCCCGGTTCCCGACCAGCTGCAATAGCATCGTCTATAGCCATGGCAGAGCACAACGCATCCTCTGGTTGCCACTGACGATAGGCACTTAGTCGCTCGCCAAAGACTTCGTGTCGCGAAATCGCCTCTTCAATCAGTTCTTGCGCCCGGCATTTACCGTTGCGTAACGCCGGAATAATGTGCTCCAGCCGTAGTTCATTAGGTTGATTAGAACTCATCGCAGATTCCCTTATAAAGCCGAGCCTCATCTATAGACCATCTTTCATGAGTCTCTAGGCCCTTTTGGCGAATCGCACTAGGATTGCATTATGTCGACGATCTATCATCTTGCTCAGAAAGAAAATTGGGAGGCTGCCGAGCGATCCGGGATTTATGCAGGCGGGCTCACTGACACGCGCGATGGCTTTATCCACTTCTCGAGTGACGCAGAAATAGAAACTAGCGCGGCTCTTTATTGCCAAGGAATGACAGACCTTATGCTAGTTTCAGTGGAATCAGAGAAACTCGGCCCAATTTTGAAATGGGAAAACTCACGTGATGGAGTTTCCTTTCCTCACCTTTACGGCAGCCTTGACACTACACTTGTGAACTGGGTCAAACCTGTGCCTCTCGGCAAAGACGGTCTTCATGAATTCCCACCGCTAGATTAAGACGATAATAGGACAATGGACTACTCATCTTTCATTCTGCCTCTTCTGCGCTGCCTGGACCCCGAACGCGCGCATAATCTCACCTTAATGGGACTAAAACTCGGGTTCGGCCCCGATCATTCCAAACCCGACTATCCCTCGCTCGCAATACAAGTTGCCGGGATCGAATTTCCTAATCCTATCGGCCTTGCTGCAGGATTCGACAAGGATGCGCGAGTTTTCAACGCTATGCTCCAAGCAGGGTTTGGTTTTACTGAAACCGGAACGGTCACACCGAAACCGCAAGCGGGCAATCCGAAGCCCCGTATTTTTCGCCTCCGTGAAGACAACGCGGTCATCAACCGGCTTGGGTTTAATAATGGTGGGCTCAATGCCTATGCAAAACGCATGGCCGGACCCAAAAACGGAATCGTTGGAGCCAATATAGGTCGTAACAAAGACTCAGAAAATGCCATAGAGGATTATGTAATCGGCGCACGGCGACTCGCATCCTCTTGCGACTATATCACCATCAACATTTCTTCGCCCAATACGCCAGGTCTGCGAGCTTTACAAAGCGCAGACGCTCTCACCGCCCTCATTGCTGCGGTCCAATCCGTGTTGACGGAAACCGGAGCAGAGCCACCATTGTTCGTTAAGGTCGCGCCCGACCTAAATGAAAAGGATATAGAGGAAATTGCTGCCGTAGCGATCTCGTCTGGTATCGACGGAGTTATTGTCTCTAACACCACCATTGATCGACCTCGGTCATTAAAAGCATACCATAAGGCAGAACAGGGTGGCCTCAGCGGCAAACCTCTGTTCGAGCCCTCTAACGCGGTACTATCCGAGATGTATCGGCATTGCGCAGGAAAGCTGCCGCTGATCGGTGTTGGTGGAATAGCGTCTGGTGAGCACGCTTACCAAAAAATGCGGTCCGGCGCGTCGCTCGTACAATTGTACACCGCTTTAGTCTATCGCGGGCCGCGCCTCATCTCCGAGATCAAACGGGATCTCGCGGCCTGTTTGGAACGGGACGGATTTAGCAGCATCTCGGACATCATCGGCGTCGATGTAAAATAACTGACAAAGCTTGCTCGAAGATCAAACGCTGCGTAACCTTTCGGTGATTCGAAGTTTTATTAACTGGCCCGAGAAGATAGACCTCGTTGTCAAAGCAACAACATATAATTATTTTTGCCTGCTACGTAGGCGCCGCGCTGATTGCCATGTACGCGTTGCCCCTACTGGTATTTGGGCTGGATTATTTTATGGCGATATTGTTTGGTATCGTCCTTCTTCTCTCCGGTGGCCTAGTGCATGGAATCGCCATTCGTCGAGTTAACGAACGTCAAACGATACACCGCCTCATCGTCCTCCGCAAAGCCTATAATCAAAACCAGGAAGACCTATCCCGCAACCGCGATGAACTGCGCCGCGTTTATGAAGTTCTCGAACAGTTCGAAAGCCGAAGCAACGACAGCAAAACAACCGAAGACCTCCAAGAGGTCGCCTATGAAGTTAAAGTTTTGCATGGTTTGTTCAAGCAGCTTTATTCATCCGGCAAGCACACTACACGCCCCACTACAGTAGATTCTTTAGATGAGGACCCCACAAATGCTGACATAGGAATGCTGCCAGCTGTCGGCGGGCGGAAAATTAGCGAACTGAGCGACAATCTAATTTTAGACATCGTCCGTGACGCCCTTCGGCAAAGCCGCGTTGATCTCTTCCTGCAACCCATTGTCAGCCTCCCACAACGCAAACGTCGGTTTTTCGAGAGCTTCATTCATATGCGTTCAGCAGACGGAGTCCTCATTGCTCCAGAACAGTGTATGGGGCTCGCAAAAGAGAAGGAATTGGGTCTCGCCATTGATAATATGTTGCTTTTCAGAAGCATCCAATTGCTGCAAAAGGCGCAACAGCATAATTACTCCACGGCATTCTTCTGCAATATATCTCCCAATACGTTCTCAGACCGAAACTTCTTTAGCGATTTTATTGAATATCTTGAAAGCAACCGGAAGCTCGCACCGTATATCGTTTTTCAATTAGCACAGACGGATCTGGCTGCCCATGCGGAAGATAAATCAAATGATTTAAAACGGCTCACGGATGTCGGTTACCGGCTTTGCATGAGCCAAGTTACGGATTTGAAATTCGACCCGAAGGAATTGAAAGCAATAGGCTTTCAGTTTGTCAAAACGCGTATCGACCGCATTCTTAGCGCAAACTCACCGTATTCCACCGCCGATATTCGAGCAATCAAAAAGGGACTCGACGACGCCAATGTGGACTTGATCATCGAAAATGTGGAGACTGAACAAGCATTGATTGAAATTTCAGACTTTAACATTGATCTCGGTCAGGGGTTTTTGTTTGGCGAACCACGCCTCAGCAAGGACCCCGCTGCGGTGCAGAAAGAGCCTGAACTCAGCGTCAAATCCGAATGACCAACCAACCTACAGTGAAATAAATTCCAATGACCAAACCGATATTTATTGGCCATCTTGCCTCGATTATCGACGATTATGATTTATTCATTCTAGACCAATGGGGTGTGATCCATGACGGAGAACGCGCCCATGATGGTGCTATTGAAGCCATGATAGCGATTAAGGCAGCAGGTAAAACCATCATTCTGGTATCTAATTCCTCAAAGCGCGTGCCTATCAGCATAAAACGCCTCTCTAAACTTGGCTTCTCATCAGAGCTATATGATCATATTATCACGTCGGGCGAACTTGCCTGGCAAGCGATGAAGACAAAATCAGATCCGCTATACGAAACTCTTGGAGCAAAATGTTTCGTCATTACCAAATGCGATAATTTTGCTTTTCTCGAAGGGCAATCCCTCGAACTCGTAGATACGGTAGCGCAAGCAGATTTCCTGCTAGTCGCAGATTTGCCGAAAGAACCTGTTGAAAGTTTGGAGCCTATTCTACAGGCCGCAGCGAACCGTGAGCTGCCAATGCTGTTGCTTAATCCTGATTTCGCCAGCATCAATTCATTAGGGGAACTGCACCCCACTCCCGGAATCGTAGGCCGCATCTATGAGAGATTTGGCGGAACTGTAAAAATTCACGGCAAACCTGATCCAAAGGTTTACGAAACTTGCTTTAAGCTAGCTTCGGGAGCACAAAAAGCAATTGCCATTGGAGATTCACTACATCACGACATCGCCG
>Ga0315315_10003595_pt1 | contig 14228 bp, 12 predicted proteins | sample M140m3416metaG_FD_203699 | JGI IMG/M metagenome (GOLD analysis project Ga0315315, IMG submission 203699) | Ammonia-oxidizing marine archaeal communities from Monterey Bay, California, United States - M1 40m 3416 | ecosystem: Environmental > Aquatic > Marine > Intertidal zone | place: USA...
AAATCCACCAAAAGTAAAAATAGAATTTTATGATAATATTAAAAACCTTAAATCAATAAATTGTTACTCTAATGAGGCTAATAAATGGAGACAGTCGAAAATAACTTTTAATTCAAAAAATGTTATTGAAATTTTAATTGATGAAAAATTCACTGGTGAGCGAGGACGTATTAATTGCTCATTAAGAGATCCAAGTGGTTTTTGGCGATGGCTTGGAGTTCAGTTTGTAATAAGTGATAAAAATTAAGAAGTAAGTTCAATTTGTTTAACAGAGTTTACTAATCTGACTGGCTCAAAGTCTGTTAATCTATTTTGTTTTATAATTTGATTTAAAATTTTTATATATTCAGTTCCTGTTTGAGCATAATTTTTTAATGTTTCCGTTAGTTCTAAACCTGAGATGTCTTTATTTTTTTCTCTCATTGCCAATCTCTTGTTTCTAAAATTTGCATAACTTTTGTGTGTATTAAGATTGTTTTGATAGGCTTTTACAGAAGCCCTTAATATAGGAAATTTAAGAATTTTATGATTTTTATTGCTCTCTCTATCTAAAGGTGCAATTCCATTCCCGCTCCAAGTCCACTGACCAAATATCGCGTTTCCTTCCAAAGCAAATCTAGAAGTTCCCCAGCCACTTTCTTTAGCTGCCTGGGCTAAAGCTATCGAAGTTGGGATGATATCCATTCTATTCAATAACTCATCCATATTTCCTTTTTTAACTTTATATTCTAACAGTTTTTGTCTTAACCACTGCTTTTCTAAATCACTAGTTTTTTTCTTTTTTGTTATTCTTTTAAGTTTTTTACGATCAGCTAAAATTCTTTCATTTTCCGCAACAATTAGAGGTAAAACAATTTTTATGAATGTATCTTTTTTTAATCTTGTACTTTGTAATTCATCTAAATCTTTGGGAAATTGAGTAAAGTAAATTGGTTTCACAAGTTTTTTATTTCTAACTTGACTAAGATCATAGTCCACATCTTTGAAAAGATTTAAAACAGTTTCGGTTTTAAGATTTAAATCGGGAAGAATTACCTCAGCAACATTATTTTTTTTCACTTTAATCTCTGGTTGTTTTTTTTCTTTTTTAACTTGAGCTTTTGGTTGTTTTTTTTCTTTTTTAACTTGAGCTTTTGGTTGTTTTTTTTCTTCAATTTCTGATTTTATTTCAATTTTTTGAGCTTGATTAAAATTTTCTAAATTTCCTGAAAAGGAAATTATAAGAGTTGTCACTCCTACAATCACAAAAAAACCAATAATTGCTTTTTTTGCCCCTCTAGGATTGATTTGTTGATTATAGATTCCATTAAATAGTTCGGTTAAACCATTAGCAAAGAATTGGTAAAATGTTTGGCCCAGTGTAGGAATTATATTTAAAAAATTTAATCCTATATTACCTAAATTTTTCCATAAGTTTTTTATATTTCCACTAATTTGTCTTTGAGTGTCATATTTAAAATTTTCAGTTTTTCTAAAAAATCTATTTTTTGCTTTAATTTGATTATCTCTAAATTCAGCAAGATTATTTTTTATTTTAGATATTGGTTTAGTAAAATTTTCTTTTATAAAGCTGGTTTTTAAATCTTTTGGTATAGCTATATTATTCTTCTTTAAAATTAATTCTAATTGTCCAGTAGTTAAATGCTTCCTATTTGAAACATATTCCTGAATCTCTTTTACACTATAAATATGTGCAAGTTCTAATAACTTATCTCTGTAACTTAGTTTTTTTTTCATAATTAAATTGCCTCTACAGAGTTTACTTCTTTAATGTAGTGTTTAAGAAGATTTTGTACCCCTTGCTTTAAAGTCATTAATGAACTTGGGCAACCTGAGCAGCTTCCTTGTAATTCAACTTTAACTACTCCATTCTCAAACGATTTAAATTTAATGTCTCCACCATCTCTTGCCACAGCTGGACGTATTTTGGTATCTAAAACTTCAATTATTTTATTAATTGTTTCGTTGCTATTATTGGCTTTATTAGGTTGTATTTTATCTTCTTTTAAAATCGGTTCGTTATTTTTCTCGAAATAGTCGTTTAATAGAGAAATGACCATCGGCTTAAGTTCATTCCAAGTAATATCTTTTGTTTTTTTTACCGATAAAAAGTTCTTTGAAAGCAAAATAAGTTCAACGCCTTTAAATTCTAAAAGCTCTTTTATAAATGAATTTGATATTTCACCTATATTTTCTTTTTGAAACTCTTCTGTGCCAACAGCTGAAATAGTTTTTTCAGATATAAATTTTAAAGAATCTGGATTAGGTGTTGGTTCAATTTGAATCATGTAAAATTTATATTATATCAATCCCACTATATCACGTATATTTTTAAGGTTTTCCTCAGCTATTATATTAGCTTTTTCACTGCCTTTTTTTAAAATATCTTTTAAATGAGATTTATTATCAAGTAATTTTTTTATTTCATTACCGACTGGTGTTATTTCTTCAATTAAAATTTCTGCTAACCTTGTTTTCAAAAAAGAGTATTCTTTTCCAGCCATCTCTGTAAGTGTTTTTTCCAATTTGATTTTTGATAAGTCCGAATAAATGGTTAATAAATTTAATGCTTCAGGTTTTTTTTCAAGAGATTTAAAATTGTCAGGAATTGGTTCTGAGTCAGATTTTGCTTTTTTAATTTTTTTGATTATTTCATCTGCGCTATCTTTTAAATTAATTCTAGAATAATCAGACTCTTCAGATTTACTCATTTTTTTAGTTCCATCTCTTAAGCTCATCACTCTTGAAATATTTTTAGATATTAATGGTTCTGGAATTGGAAAGAAATTATCACATTTAAAATCATTATTAAATTTTTGGGCAATATCTCTAGATAATTCTAAATGTTGCTTTTGATCTGCACCAACTGGCACGTGCGTGGCCTTATAAAGTAAAATATCTGCAGCCATCAAATTTGGATAAATATATAAACCTACACTAGCTTTTTCTTTGTCTGATCCTGCTTTGTCTTTAAATTGTGTCATTCTGTTTAGCCATCCAATTCTAGATACGCAGTTTAAAATCCAGGCCAATTCTGAGTGACCGGAAACTGCAGATTGATTAAAGATTATACTTTTGTTTGGATCTATGCCTGCCGCCAAAAAACTAGCTGCTATTTCAAAAACATTGTTTGATAGTTCATTAGGTTTTTGAAAAACTGTAATAGCATGTAAATCTACTACACAATAAATACATTCCATCTCTTTTTGAAGAGACTCAAATTTTTTAAGTGCACCTAGATAGTTGCCTAAATGTAAATTACCTGTAGGCTGTACACCGGAAAAAACTAATTTTTTATCACTCATTTAATTTACCTTATAATTTTTAATTTTTAATATTCCTAATAAGTAACAAGATAGCAAATAAACAATCCCTACGAAACCTACAATTGATATTAAATAAATTATTTTGAACTTGTAAGTGTAATTCAAATAATCTGCAAAGTTATTTATCGCTGAAACTAAAATAAATGACATTATTATTGTTGAGATTAAAATTTTTATAAAATTAGCTATTAGTTGAACATTAAATAATAAAGATTTTTTTTGACTTAAAAGATATAAATAAAACAAAACACCAATCCAGGTGGCAATAGAAGTGGCAATAGGAATAATTATAAATCCGAAACTTGAAAATAAACTCACGCTTATAAAGATATTTATTATAACCATTGCTGTTGAAATATAAAAAGGAGTTTTTGTATTGTCTCGAGCAAAAAAGAAATTTGATAATATTTTAACTAATGCAAAAGCTGGCACACCATATCCAAAATATTTCAAAGCATCCGCAGTTAATTTAACATCTTCTTGAGAAAAAGATCCATATCCAAATAAAGCATTAACTATTTCTTCTGAAGCTAAAATTAGACCAAAGCTGGCTGGCATTGATAACAATAGACAAAGCTCGAAAGACTTACTTTGAATATTCGATAATTTTTTTTTGTTATTTTCTTTAAATGCTTTTGATAGCACAGGTAAGGAAACCGTACCGACAGCTATTCCTGCTATTGCTAGATTTATTTGATAAATTCGGTCTGCATAATATAAATAAGAAACAGCTCCTGTTTCAAAAGAAGCGATAATTGTTCCAATTAAAATATTAATTTGAGTAATACCTGATGAAAAAATACTCGGAAGTAATTTTTTAAAGAAGAATTTTACTTTACTATCAACTTTAAATTTTAAAGTTAAAGATGGCTTGTAAAATTTTAAGGTAATAATAAATAAAAATATAAGTTGTATTATTCCAGCAAACGTAACCCCATATGATAATTGCTTAGCAAAATTGAGATTTAATTTATATGAAACAATCAAAGTTAAAATCAAAATAATGTTTAAGATGATAGGCGCAGCAGCTACAGCAGCAAATTTGTTGTTTGAATTTAAGATGCCTGAAAAAAAAGATGAAAGACTTACAAATAATAAAAAAGGAAATGTTATTCTTGTTAACTCTACGGCAAGATTAAATTTTATATCATTTTCAATAAATCCTGGTGCAATGATGTAGACTAAATAAGGTGTAAAAATTTCTACAACTGTAACTATTAGTATTAAAATTAATAACAATGAACCTAGAATGTCATCAGCAAATTTTTTTCCTTTTTTTTTATTTTCTATTCTTGCAGATGTGTAACTTGGGATAAATGCTGCATTGAAAGTTCCTTCCGCAAATAACCTTCTGAAGGTATTAGGCAGTCTAAAAGCAACAAAAAAAGCATCAGCAAATATCGACGCTCCTAGAAAGAACGCTATTAAAATATCCCTCAAATAACCTAAAATTCTACTAATTAAAGTAAAAAAACTAAATATAGAAGTCGAGGAAAGAAGGTTCATATGTAATCTTAATTAAGCCATAAATATTTAGTGAATTATCATTTTTTATATTACATACTCATCATACTAAATGCCAAAAAAAACAGAAATAGATCATTATACTGATAAAGAAGCTCTTGATTTTCATATACAAGGAAAGTCAGGCAAAATTGAGATAGGCTCCTCAAAACCATTAACCACTAAAAGGGATTTATCACTTGCATATTCACCAGGTGTAGCTGCTCCAGTTAAAGAAATAGCTAAAAACCCAGACCTTGCTTACGATTACACAAGTAAAGGAAATTTAGTTGCCGTTATCAGTAATGGAACGGCTATTTTAGGTTTAGGTAATTTGGGTTCTCTTGCCTCTAAGCCTGTTATGGAGGGAAAATCAGTCTTATTTAAAAGATTTGCAGACATAGACTCTATCGATATTGAAATTGATAATAAAGATTCTAAGTCAATTATAGAAACTATACAAAATATAAGTGGCACATTTGGAGGAATTAACCTTGAAGATATAGCTGCACCCGATTGTTTTATTATTGAGCAAAAATTAAAAGAAGTTTTAGATATTCCTGTTTTTCATGACGATCAGCACGGCACTGCTATCATCACAACAGCCGCGCTGATGAATGCTTTAGATATTTCAAAAAAGAAAATTTCTGATGTGAAAATTGTTGTTAATGGAGCTGGAGCATCAGCGCAAGCTTGTGCAAATCTATTTAAAAGTTCAGGTGTCAAAAGTGAAAATATAATTATGTGTGATAGTAAAGGTGTTATTTACAAAGGTAGAAAAAATATTGATCAATTTAAATCTGCACATGCTTCTGAAACTAAATTACGAACTTTAAGTGAGGCAATGAATGGGTCTGATGTATTTTTAGGATTGTCTGCTAAAGATGTGGTTAGTAAAGAAATGGTAAAATCAATGGCTAAAAATCCAATCATATTTGCTTGCGCCAATCCTGATCCAGAAATCAAACCTGAACTTATTAAAGAAGTTAGAGATGATGCAATTATAGCTACAGGTAGATCAGACTATCCTAATCAAGTAAATAATTTAATTGGGTTTCCGTACATTTTTAGGGGTGCACTTGATGTAAGATCAAAAGCAATTAATGAAGAGATGAAGGTTGCCGCGGCAAAAGCTATTGCTTTGCTAGCTAGGGAAAATGTACCAGATGAGGTAGTTTCGGCTTACGGGGGAGATAGACCAAGATACGGAAAAAATTATATAATTCCATCAACATTCGATCCTAGATTAATTAGCGTAATACCAGCTGCAGTGGCTGAAGCCGCTATGAAGAGTGGAGTAGCGCGTAAAAAAATTAAAGATTTTGATTTATACAAAGACCAACTTTTAAATCGTTTGGATCCTTCGATGTCATTGATGCAAGGTATAAACGCAAAAATTAGAAAAAATCCCAAGAGAGTTATATTTGCTGAAGGAGAAGATGAAAATATGCTTAAAGCCGCAGTGGAATTTGGAAAAAATAAATTAGGTAAACCAATATTAATAGGTGCTGAAAAAAGAATTAAAGAACAATTAAAAAAAATAGGATTGGATGAAAATTATAAAATTGAGATTGTAAATTCTACAGATAAAGAAAAAAGAGAAAAATATGTAAAACATTTATATAAAAAACTGCAGAGAGAAGGGCTGTTAGAAAGAGACGTTGATAGACTTGTTAGAAATGATCGTATTGCTTGGGGTTCTTCTATGATTGCATGTAGGGATGCTGATGCAATGGTTACAGGAAATATTAGACATTATGCAGCATCAATTGAAAAACTTAAAAAAGTTGTAGAGGCAAGACCGGGTGAAGAAATATTTGGTATGACGATGATTGTTTCAAAAGGTAAAACTATTCTCGTAGCAGATACTAATGTTAAAGATTTTCCGTCGTCTGATAGGTTGGTAAACGTATCTAAGTCTTGTGTGAGAGTAGCTCGTTTATTTGGGTTTGATCCTAAAGTAGCTTTTTTATCCCATTCAACTTTTGGGAAACCTATTTCTAAAAATACAAAACATGTAAGAGATGCAATTCAAATGCTTAAGAAAGAAAAAGTTGATTTTGACTTTGATGGTGAAATGCAACCTGATGTTGCTTTAAACCCAATTTATCAAGAAATTTATCCTTTTTCAAAAATTGTAGGTAATGCAAATATTTTAATAATGCCGGCACTGCATAGTGCAGCGATTTCTACCAAACTTATGAAAGTTTTTGGTGGTGGAAAGTTAATAGGCCCTCTTCTTATAGGTTTAGGCTTGCCTATAGAAGTTGCTCCCTTAAGAGCAAGCACATCTGAAATTTTAAACTTAGCTTCAATTGCCTCATATTCCTCAGGTATAATTGATTATTCAAATTAAAGTTTGTTTCGGCTTAATTCTGTAGCCAAGTAAATTGAAGGGAAAATTTTTTCAACATCATAAATTTTATTTGCTTCATTAATTACTTCTTTCTTCTCTTCTTCATTCATTGCTATACCAAAAATGTAAATATTTTTATTAATAGTTTCAAGAGTATAATTTCTTGCTTTCGTTTTTTTATTAAAAATTAAAGCTGTTCTTAATTGACTGGTAATTAAAATATCTTTTGCCGTGCTTTTAAAATCACTTTGACCTTTGATTGTAATAGCATTTTTAACAGAACGAACTCCCTTTGTTTCCCATGCCATTTTTGTAATTTTAATTTTTTCTTCAGGTTCATTAACTTTACCTGATAAAAATATTCTTCCATCTAGAACTTCCGACTGAAGAGATAAAAAATATTTTTTATCAGCTAATAATAGTCTGGCTGATAAATTTTTTTGCATTATTGTGTCATCAATTTGCATGCCGATGGTTCTAGGATCAAAAGTAATATCGACACCAGTTCCAAATCTTCCAATTGAAGTGCACGAGGTTAAGGCAAGAATAATTAAAATACTAAAAATTTTTTTCATTTTTTATTTTTAAACATAATTTATAAATTTCTTTTTTATTAGTTTTTTCTGATTCTAAAATTAGATCAACAGTATCCTTAAGGCTATATTTTTTTAAATATTTTTTTGCTTTATTAACAATTTTATCTTTATCTAAAGTCTTTTTTTCATTAAAATTTTCTGAAACTACTACAGTAAGCTCACCTTTTAATCTTTCGCTAAATGGTATTATGTCATCTATATTTTCTCTAATTAAAGTTTCGTGCATTTTTGTCAATTCTTTTGCGATAAGAATTTCTCTACCTGAAAAATATTTTTTAAATCTTTTTAAATAAAAGTTTATTTTTAGCGCTGGAACAAAAAAGATTTGAGAGTATGAATTTTGAGATAAATTATTTAAAACTTTTTCCAGTTTATTTTCAGTTTTAGGTAAAAAACCATAAAATAAAAATCGATCTTTAAAACCAGAAACACTCATGGCAGATATTACAGAAGATGCTCCTGGTATCGGGATAACCTTTATATCATTCATAATACAATGATTAACTAAAATATGCCCAGGGTCAGATATAAGTGGTGTTCCAGCGTCAGAAATTAATGACAAAATTTTGCCCTGATTAATATATTCAATAATACTTGAGACTTTTTTTTTTTCGTTAAACTTATGATATGAGATTAGTTTTTTTTTAATTTTTAAATGATTTAATAATTTAAGAGAACGTCTTGAGTCCTCGCACAAAATAATGTCAGAATTTTTTAACACATCAATAGCTCTAAAAGTAATATCATCTAGATTTCCAATAGGTGTCGAAACGATATATAAGCTATTAGGGGATAATTTCATTTTATGAAAAATAGATACATATTAGTATTAACTTATATAATATTTTTTTTTAATTTTAATCTTTTAAGTGAGGAAAATAAAAAAATTCTTAAAGTAGGCCTGCTTGCTCCCCTAACTGGGACTTATAGCGAATTAGGGAACTCTCTTTTATACTCTTTGCAATTAGCTCTTGAAGAAATAGGTGATGAAAATGTCATTATTGTTCCACGAGATACTGGTTTCAACAATAAAGAAAAGCTGAATGCTGCTATTCAAGATATTAAATCTGAAGGCATAAAAATTGTAATTGGACCAATAACTTTTGATGAATTTGACGAAGTAAAAAAGCATAACGATTTAGTTTTTATTTCACCTTCTAATATTAATCCAGAATTTACTAACAATATTATTAGTGTTGGAGTTAGTTTGGAGTCTCAACTTTCTACATTGATAGATTTTATTGCAAAAAAAAAGAAGAATAAAACTGTAATACTGTACCCTAAAAATCAATATTCAATATTGATTGAGGAAAAAATTAAAAAATTAAATTTAAGTAAAATAAAAACTTTTACATATAGTCCAAATCCAGAAATTTTAACTGGTGAAATTGAAATTTTAACCAACTACTCTCAAAGAAAAAATAATTTAAAATTAAGAAAAAAGATGTTTGAAGATAAAGAAGATGCGCAATCTATAAAAGAAATTGCAAAATTAGAACAGCTATATACGCTCGGTGATGTAAATTTTGACTCAGTAATAGTTATTGACTTTGGGAATAATCTTAAGAGTGTTTTAACTTCTCTAGTTTACGCAGATGTTGATCAAGATAAAGTTTTATTTACGACTATTAATCAATGGTTTGATGAAAGTATATTTTATGAAAACACAATAAAAGATTTATATTACCCATCAATTAATTATAAAGAATTTAAGAAATATAGAGAAAAATATTTTAAAAATTTTAAAAATTACCCTAATGAAATAACTATCTTAACTTATGATGCCTTGGGATTAATTTATTATGCATGGAAAAAAAATGGGCAAGTTGAGTCGATTAATGACTTCTTTTTTAAAAGTGAGATTAAAGGTAAAATAGGTACATTCAACTTTAAAGACAAAAAAGTCTCACAAAAATTAAATATTTATAAAGTGGGAAAAAATAAATTTACAAAATTTTAATTTTTTTTTTTAATTTTTTAAAAGCAATATATCGATGATCTATTTTAATTTTCTTAGACTTAGACATTTGACCAAAAGTCATTTTTTGTCCGTTAGGAATAAAAATTGGATCATATCCAAAACCTTTTTTACCCAAGATTTTATATGAAATTTTGCCATTTATTTTACCTTCTGTCGATACTATTTTGCCATTAGAATATTTATAAGAGAGATTGCAAATAAAGGTGGCAGATCTATTTTTATTTTTTAATTTATTTAAAATAAATTCCATTGCTTTAAAAAAGCTTCCTTTTTTTTTTGCTAATCGCGCTGAATAAATACCTGGCCTATCTCCTAAGACCTTAATACACAAACCAGAGTCATCTGAAATGACCGGATAATCTACAAATTTTGAAAAAAAATTTACTTTTAATTTTGAATTTGACAAAAAAGTCTTTCCTGTTTCTCTCGGACTTTTAATTTGTAGTATTAATGGAGATATCTTTTTATACCTTTTAGAAATTAGGTGAGAAATTTCCTTAAATTTTCCCTTATTATGAGTGCCTATTAAGATTTTTTTCATTTCGATCTAGTAATTTTTTGATTTCTTACTATATAGCATCTTAGATGAGTGAAGATAATAAAAAAAATCAAGATATTCAAGAGAGCAATAAAAATGAGGCTAGCTCTTCTAATGATGTTTCTGAACAAAAAACATTAGAACAAAATCTGAAAGAGAAACTTAAAGAGACAGAGGAAAAACTACTTAGGTCTCTTGCGGAAATAGAAAATCAAAGAAGAAGATTCGAAAAAGAAATAAAAGATGCTTTTGAATTTGGTTCATTTAATTTTGCAAAAGAAAGCTTGTCAATTCCAGATAACCTTGAAAGAGCAAAATTAGCAATAAAAAATGACGAAACTCTTAAGACAAATAAAGACTTAAACAAGTTTTTAGAAAATATAACAATTATAGAAAAAGACTTAATTTCTATATTTGAAAAAAATGCAATAAAAAAAATAGATACAAAAGATAAAAAGTTTGATCCTAATTTTCATCAAGCCATGTCTGAAATCGAGGATGACAATTATGAGCCAGGCACTGTTCTTCAAGAAATACAAGCTGGTTACATGCTTGGGGATAGACTGTTAAGACCCACTTTAGTTGCTGTTGCTAAAAAAGGTATAAAAAATGAGGCTAAAAAAGAGAAAAAAGACCTTGTAGATGAAAAAAAAACACCCATATAAAAATTACAAACATAAGGAATTAATTTAATGAGTAAAGTAATTGGAATAGATTTAGGAACAACGAATTCATGTGTCGCAATCATGGACGGTACGCAAGCAAAAGTATTAGAAAATGCAGAAGGTGCAAGAACAACACCCTCTGTTGTAGCCTTTTTAGAAAATGAGGAAAAATTAATTGGACAACCGGCTAAAAGACAAGCTGTAACTAACGCGCAAGATACAATTTTTGCTGCTAAAAGATTGATTGGAAGATCATTTGAAGATGAAACTGTAAAAAAAGATATTAATAAAGTTCCATTCAAAATTGTTAAATCTGATAATGGTGAAGCTTGGGTAGAAGGTAAAGGCAAAAAATATTCACCAGCACAAATTTCAGCTTTTATTTTACAAAAAATGAAAGAAACAGCAGAAAAATATTTAGGTCAAGCGGTAACTAAAGCCGTAATTACAGTGCCAGCTTATTTTAACGATGCGCAAAGACAAGCCACAAAAGACGCAGGTAAAATTGCAGGACTAGAAGTCTTGAGAATTATTAACGAACCTACTGCTGCAGCTTTAGCTTATGGTCTAGATAAAAAAAATGGTCAAAAAATTGCTGTTTATGATTTAGGTGGGGGAACATTTGACGTTTCAATTCTTGAAATTGGTGATGGTGTGTTTGAGGTAAAATCCACAAATGGTGATACATTTTTAGGTGGTGAAGATTTTGATGATGCTATTGTAAACTATTTAATAGATGAATTTAAAAAAGATAATGGTATTGATTTAAGAAATGACAAACTTGCTCTTCAAAGATTAAAAGAAGCAGCAGAAAAAGCTAAAATAGAATTATCTTCTGCAACACAAACAGAAATTAATCTTCCTTTCATAACTGCAGACAAAACTGGCCCTAAACATGTAAATTTAAAATTTACTAGAGCAAAACTTGAAGCATTAGTAGCTGATCTTGTTGAAAGAACTTTAGAACCATGCAAAACAGCTTTGAAAGACTCTGGTTTTTCAGCAGCAGAAATTAATGAGGTAGTTTTAGTAGGTGGAATGACTAGAATGCCTAAAATTATTGAAACTGTAAAAAATTTCTTTGGTAAAGAACCTAACAAGAGTGTTAATCCTGATGAAGTAGTTGCTATGGGTGCTGCTATACAAGGTGGAGTTTTACAAGGAGACGTTAAGGATGTTTTGTTGTTAGATGTAACACCATTATCACTTGGAATTGAAACATTAGGTGGGGTTTCAACAAAATTAATTGAAAAAAATACAACTATTCCAACTAAAAAAAGTCAAGTTTTTTCAACAGCTGAAGATAATCAACCTGCTGTTTCGATCAGAGTTCTTCAAGGTGAAAGAGAAATGGCTACTGACAATAAAATTTTAGGTAATTTTGAGTTGGTCGGTTTACCACCAGCCCCGAGAGGAACGCCTCAAATTGAAGTAACATTTGATATTGATGCTAATGGTATCGTTAATGTTTCTGCAAAAGACAAGGGGACTGGTAAAGAGCAAAAAATTCAAATTCAGGCATCTGGTGGATTGTCTGAAGAAGAAATTCAGAAAATGGTTAAAGAAGCAGAAGCAAATAAAGAAGCTGATAAAAAGAAAAGAGAATCTGTTGATGCTAGAAACCAGGCAGATAGTTTAGTTTTTTCTACAGAAAAAAGTTTAAAAGAACATGGAGATAAAGTTTCAGCTGAGGAAAAGAAAGCTATTGAGAATGGTATAGCGGATCTTAAAAAATCTTTAGAAGGAGCAGACTCCGAAGATGTTAAAAAGAAAACACAAAATTTGATTCAAGTTTCGATGAAATTAGGTGAAGCTGTATACAAGAGCCAACAAAAACCTGGTGCTGACAAACCAGAAGGAACTAAAGAAGCAAAACCTAATGAAAAAGAAAATGTAGTTGATGCAGATTTTGAAGATGTAAAAGAAAAAGAAGAAGACAAAGAAAAAAGCGCCTAAGAAAATAATTAAGGAGACGTCCTGTGGCTAAGAGAGACTGTTATGATGTCTTAGGTGTTACTAAATCAGCATCTAAGGACGAAATTAAAAAAGCCTACCGAAAACTTGCTTTAAAGTTCCATCCAGATAAAACTAAAGGTGACAAAGCTTCAGAGGAAAAGTTTAAAGAAGCTAGCGAGGCTTACCATATTCTTTCTGATGAAAAAAGAAAAACAAATTACGATCAGTTTGGTCATGCTGCTTTCGAAGGAGCTGGTGGGGGCGGTCAAGGTTTTGGAGGTTTTGATACTTCATCTTTCTCAGATATTTTTGAAGATTTTTTCGGTGACTTTGCTGGAGGAGGCTCTTCCAATAGATCAAACAACCGAGGAAATGATTTAAGATATGATGTTAACATAAGTTTAGAAGATGCTTTTAAAGGTATTGAAAAAAATGTTAAGTACACCACCTATAAATCATGCTCGTCTTGTTCAGGCAGTGGCGCTGCAAAAGGCTCTAAACCTATCAGATGTAATTATTGCTCTGGAAAAGGAAAAGTTAGAACCAACCAAGGATTTTTTACTGTTCAACAAACATGTCCTCAGTGTAGTGGATATGGTGAGACGATTGGTAAGCCATGTAATACTTGTAGCGGTAATGGTAAAGTCCAAGCTAATGAAAATGTAACTGTTAAAATTCCAAAAGGTGTAGATGATGGAACAAGAATAAGAGTCTCTGGAAAAGGTGAAGCAGGATCCAAGGGTGGTTCCAGTGGGGATCTCTATTTATTTATTTCAATAGATAATCACGAAATTTTTAAAAGATCAGAAGAAAATCTGTACTATGAGTTACCTGTATCATTTGCTGACGCAGCACTTGGAACTTCTGTTGAGGTGCCGTCAATTGACGGTGGAAGATCAAAAATAAAAATCCCACCAGGAACACAACATGGTAAGCAATTTAGATTAAAAGGCAAAGGTATGCCAATTTTAAGAAGAAGTGTTCTTGGAGATTTGTACATTAGAATTATCACTCAAGTGCCCTCAGCACTGACAAAAAGACAAAAAGAAATATTAGAAGAATTTAATAAAATTGAAAGCAATAAACCCGACCCAATCATTAAAACTTTTTTTGAAAAAGCAAAAAAGTTTTGGAAAAATTCCTAGATAAAATGCAAATTGATCAAACAATGTCTGCAATTTTTTTAATTGCTGTTTTAACTTTAATCTTACCTAGCTTTTTATCTACAAATAATAAACTTAAGGAATTTTTAAGAAATATATCTATTTGGGCTGTAATTACATTAGTTATTATTGTAGTAATTTATT
>Ga0315315_10003597_pt1 | contig 14227 bp, 11 predicted proteins | sample M140m3416metaG_FD_203699 | JGI IMG/M metagenome (GOLD analysis project Ga0315315, IMG submission 203699) | Ammonia-oxidizing marine archaeal communities from Monterey Bay, California, United States - M1 40m 3416 | ecosystem: Environmental > Aquatic > Marine > Intertidal zone | place: USA...
GGGCTTGGCGGGCGGCTTGGCGGCGCCCTTGGCGGTAGCGCCGGCGCCCTCAGCCGTCGACATGTTGCGAAGGATGGAGGTAGGTCTTACATTCTGCAACGCGCGGGGACGGCATACGCCGGCGCGGTGCAGGGCCGGAGCTGCGGCGGCTCTGGCAGCACTGATCATTTTTCTGTGTGAGTTGTGCGTAGACGATGGCCGCAATGCCACCAAAGGTTGGTGGACGTAATGCGTAGATCTGCGTAGAAAACGCATGATCGCGTCGGAATTTTGTTTTTGATGTATTTGTACTTATTTCAACCGTGGTTGGCGGCGGATGTGAAAATAGATATCAGAGCAGATCCTCCGGAACGTTGCATAGTACTAACCAGTAGTGTCCAACCGTAGGATTCTACAGCCCTGTTACATTATTTGAGCGCACGCGCTCATAACCTTCGACTTACTTGGTGTCCTGTGTGTGCGCATGCGCAGGCGTCAAACTCATTCACGAACATTCATAACACACACGTCGAACGCCACAAGCCACACGCCATTAACCTACGCTCGTATGACGTACCCCCTCGTATACGAGATCGTAATCACTGAAAAGGTCGACCGCGCGTAACTCAATACCCGCTCGGACCCAAAAGCAAAATACTACATTAACTGAACCGTTTCCCACAGCCGAACCGATTAGAGCACATGATAGCGCCCAGCTTGGCCCTCCTCGCAACGACGATGATAGCTGCAACCCACACCTCGGCCTTCGCCGTATCGTCACCCAACAAGGCCGGGGACTTCCTGGCCAAAGTGCCCATGGGGGCCCCGGACGCCATTCTCGGCATCGCCGAGGCCTTCAAGTCCTGTCAGGACCCTAACAAGGTCAACGTGTGCGTCGGGGCCTACCGCGACTCAAGCGGCAAGCCTTGGGTCCTTCCTTCCGTCAAGGAGGCCGAGAAGCTCATGCTGGAAGACTCCTCCGTCAACAAGGAGTATGCCTCGTGAGTCAAGTTCAATCTAGGCTTTGATGTGTCGTTCTGAAGGGTCCCTCGGTCTTTGCGCTTCAATCGAATCATGCACGTACATCGTCGGATCTCTAACACATCCGACGGCCCCACTTAATTTTTACTCCTCCTTTCCTTGCTCCCCGCTCTGCAGTATCGCCGGTGATGCCAAATACGTCGAGCTGGCTCTCAAATTCGCGTACGGTCAGGACGCCGACATGTCCAAGCTTGCCGGTGTGCAGAGCCTGAGCGGGACCGGCGCCTGCCGGGTCGGGGGCAAGTTCTTCTCCAACTCTCTAGGTGCTGGCACGCCCATCTATATCCCCACCCCGACTTGGGGGAACCACATCGCAATCTTCAAGGAGGCCGGCCTCGACGTCCGCCGCTACCGGTACTACGACCCCTCCACCAACCGGCTGGACTACAACGGCATGATGGAGGATCTCGCCGACGCCCCGGATGGATCCGTCATCCTCCTGCACGCCTGTGCCCACAACCCAACTGGATGCGACCCAACTCTGGATCAGTGGAAGGGCGTATCGGCGAAGATCGCCGAGAAGTCGCACCACGTCTTCTTCGACAGCGCCTACCAGGGTTTCGCATCTGGAGACGCCGAGGCCGATGCCAAGGCCCTGCGCCTGTTCGTTGAGGATGGGCACACCGTTGCGCTCGCCCAATCCTTTGCAAAGAATTTTGGCCTATATGGGGAACGCTGTGGGACCTTCTCTGTCGTGACGCAGAACACTGACCAGAAGGAGGCCGTCCTATCCCAGCTGAAACTCATCATCCGGCCCATGTACAGCAGCCCCCCTATCCACGGCTCGTCCATCGTGAAGACGGTCCTAAGCGATAAGGTTCTGACCGACCAATATTACAAGGAGTGTGCCACCATGGCTGACCGAATCCAATCGATGCGGAACTTGTTGGTGGAGAAGCTTGCTGAGGCGGGTAGCACTCATGATTGGTCGCATGTTACGGAGCAGATTGGCATGTTCGCCTTCACGGGAATGAACTCGGACATGTGCGACGAGCTTACCAGCAAGTATTTCATATTCTTGACTCGGGACGGACGTATCAGTTTGGCTGGATTGAACGACGGAAATGTGGAATACGTTGCCAATGCCGTTCATGCTGTAACTGACGGAAAGAGCATCGTCTCTCAATAGTATGTCATGCGGAGAAAGCTTAATTGTAATTGATATTTTATTGATCCAGAGGCGGCCTCAAAGGCATCCCCAATCAAGGGCGTTGCTGAGAAATTTTCCTATTGATGTTCTGTATAATAATATCTCATCTGCTTGGATGCTGCAGTCGCATCATCGGACTTCAGCTTTTAGTTCAAAAGCTTCTTGATCTCGTCGTATGCGACCAAACATACTGCCGATCCTATGCATCTTGCGAGGTTTGGTCCCAGGCCGCGATAGAACCCTGAGACTCCTTCCTCTGCCCAAATCTTTCTAAAGCAATGAAAAGTATGGCGATAGATTTGCTCCTCCTCAGATCGACCCGCCTCCATCATGAGTCTTCGCCGGACAGAGTCAAGCGGATAGTGCACAGTGGATGCTGACATACTGACAAATTGAGCAGCGGCAAACCGTTCTGACACTGGCATTTCTGGCATTGTTTCCCCCTTTGTGGCTGCGTAGTCGCTCTTTATGAAATCGTACCCTCCCAAATACACTACCCTGTGCAAAGAAACGCTTACCAAGGCTATACCATAACCCTTATAGAATCCTCGCAAGCCATTGCTGGTCCATATCGTTTTGACAACATCTCGCATCCCCTTTGGAAAGCGGCGCTCTCCTTTTGAGGCGACGCCAACATCAACTGCTAATCGCGTTCGAATGAATGCAAGTGGATACAGAAAGGTGATAGTCGTAGCTCCGGCTAGACCGCCGCTGACAAAAGATCTCAAGAAGCGACGTTTTTTATCTCCAGAAGCTCCGTCTGCGCGGATCGTCGGGAACCTTTCGGCCAATCCCTCTAAAGCATGGTTTGATGCATCCTTATAGACGTTCAAAAGTACAAAGTTTAAGGCCGAAGAACCGGCCTCAATGAGAATGGTCGGCGAGTTGCCCCTCCAAAGTGACAGCAGTCCTTCTTCGCGCACGATGGACCGAAGCAGCTCCAACGCGGTTTTGGAGTTTGAAATCGATGAGGGTTGGGGCGCCGCCGAGGCGGAAGAAGAAAGCGGGAAGGTGATCGAGCCTCGGAGCTGCCGGAGAAGCTTAATTCTGTCTATAGGAGCGACAGCTGTTCGAGCGATGGCACCGGCAAGGGCGCCGGCAAAGGCATCAGTCGCCGCCCGCCTTGAGGCGCTTTGCGTCGAACTGGAAGGCTGTCTCATCCCTTCCAATTAATGGAAACGAGCACGTCTTTATTCAAACACATAGCATTTATGCCTGCATCGTCGGGAGAAATGGTGAAATTAAGGGAATTTTCCTTCCGGCACAACAAGTATGAATCATCCATGAGTCAATCAATCCGTCCATCAGGCTAACGATACGGATCATTGAATCAACTCAATCAGAATCAATCAGAAGCAGAATAAAAATAAAAATAAAAATAAAAACATCTTTCTTCTGAGAGTGTGGTATCCGGGTTACTCTTGGTTGGGAGTACGAGAACTCGGACAGTGGCAGATAATGCTCATACTACAGGCTGATTATATTCATCAGAATGTTTTTATAGACTACGATGTAACCTCGTCGTGTATCCTCTTAAGATCCTCGACCCAATCTTTACCCGCAAGCTCGCACAGGTACCGCACTCCATCGTCACAATCACCCTCAAAGAAGTTATCTCTAGAGACGTCTTGGGAACTACTAGCATGGGTACTGGCGTAGGCAAAGTCTCCGACCAGCTCGCGGTTGATAAGCAGCCTAGGCACATCCCCTCCCACGCACGAAGGGAGGCTCGCAACAGGGTTGACCATAAGGCTGGTCCCGAGGACAATGAGGAGGTCGCATTCCGCGAGGTCGGCGTCGACAAACCTCACGAAACGCTTTGGCAGCTCCTCTCCGAAGAACACAATGTCGGGTTTGACGAGCGAGCCACATCTTCGACATAATGGTGCCTTCTTTCCACCTACATACGCCTCCCTGCACTCTTCCGCCACCATTTCCTCCCGGCAGCCCACGCAAGACGCCGATGAGAAGTGCCCATGGCACTCAACCAGGGAACTTTCCGAAAGCCCCGCCATCCGCTCCAAACCGTCTATGTTCTGCGTGTACACCCTTCGCAATGCTCCCCGGGACTGCAGCAGCCGCAGGAAGGCGTGTCCCAACGTGGGCCTGGGTCCCCCCTCCCCCGTCTGCCCCGGCCAAATCTCCCGCGCAAAAGTAGCGAACGGCGCTGGATTGCCGCGGAAAAAGTTCAGGTCGAAAATTGCTTCTGGGTAGGGGAGATTATACCGTTCAAGTTGGTGGTATAGTCCCGTCTTTGGCGAGCGGAAGTCAGGCACCCCCGCGGCAACTGACAGGCCTGCGCCAGCAACGATGACGACGTCGCGGAAGGATCCCTCTGCCAGCCTCTTCGCCAGGCTGGGAAGGTCGCCATAACTCCGACCACCGCCCGCTTCAGAGCTTAGCGGGCGAAGGTTCGGGCCGTCGCCGCCAACGCCAGCGGCGGCGAAGCATGCGCGCAGCCTCGGGGCAGAGGAAGCTGCTGAAGTTGAGGACGACGCCGCGGCGAGAAGGGAGAGCCAGCGGGAAATTTTGCGGACAGCTGTTGAGTGCACACGCCTAGGCGTAGGCCTTGCGGTGACTCCACGGAAAGCGATGATCATAATGGTGGTGATGGCGATTGGTTGCTATCTACCTGTGGGCATCTTGCCTAGCGACAGCTGTCATCATTTAATATCAAAATATTATGATGTGTCCCTTTTTGGCATTGTGGTCCGCGCCTGCGCGTATTTCGCTGAGGCACAATGCTACGTAAAGCTGTAGTACTACTTTAGTAGCTACAGTATGCATACTAGCTCGTACTACTCTAGCTACTAGCTAGTACCCTAGCTAGAGTAATCTAGTATCAGTACTCCTTTAGTAGCGTATGCGTACTAGAGTAGTTGTAGTGCGAGATCGTATTAAATTCAAGGCATCGCAGCAAGGATGCACCATGACATAGGCCACCACAAAAGGTCTCAATGGCACCGAGCACAACCCTACTACTCTCGTACGAGCTCGTAGTACGAGTCGTAGAGTACTACGAGATCTAAAGATGTCCCATCGTCCCAACACGTCAGTCAGACTAAGAAAAGTTCAAGTTCAATCATGGGGTGATGATGCACTACTGTGCAATTTTGAGAACGAAGAATTCGTGCGCCATGTTAGCTTGAAGAATGCCCACTAGTCGCGGTTAATTTTTTTTTACTATGATACTTTCTGCAAATTGCGCCGCGTTGTACGTGTCTTCGGTCCCTTCTTGCACCGGCGAATATCATATCATATCAGTATTGAAGGCCGATTCATTGCCACGTCCACCCCGCACCCCCGTCCAAAAACGCGCCCAAACTGCAAGCTACAGAAAGATCCACAACAACGAACAACGATACTGCGCTCCCGCCTGGGTATTTTTCAAACGAGACGGGCCTCGGAGACACCTCCCCCGAGCGCGCCCCGGCCGGAAGCCAGTCCCCCTTACCATGAGCACCGCCGAGGACGGCGGACCCAAGGCCGGTGACAAACGTCCCCTCGAGGCCGACAGCGCGACTTGCGATCCGGAGGCGGCGCCGGCAACCGCCGATGACGAGGGCGCAGACGCCAACGACGGCGAGGGCGCAGAAGCCGACGCGGATGGCGAGGACGAGGGACAGCAAAAGGACGACCGGCTACGCAAGAACCGGGAGAAGGCCCGCGATCGGCGCAACCGGAAGAAGGCCCTCATAGAGGACATGCAACGGAACGTCGTTGTCCTCAGCCGGATGAACTCCGACCTCAGGAGGAAGAACCAGGAGCTCATCCGCTCCCTGGCCCAATACGGGGCCGCCGGCAATCCCGGCATGGACGGAACGGCGGGAGCGGACTTCCAGCAGGCTGCGGCGGCCGGGTCCAATCCCCTCATGCAGGTGCAAATGGGAGGAGGGAACCTGCCCATGGTGGCGGCTCCCGGCGGTGCCGATGGGGGCTTCGGGGGGGGCATTCCCCCGACGTCCGGGTCCGAAGGGACGCAGAACGCCACCCTGGCGGCGAACTTCCTCGGCGGCCTCAACCTGCAGCAGCTCGCGGGCAATCCCGCTCTCCTCAACCTCTTGACCCAGCAGGTGCAGGGAATGCAACAGTCTGGGATGATGCAGCAGCAGCAGCAGCAGCCCGCCGCCGCTCAGCTGCAGGGAATGATGTCCGCCCAGGCACCGCCCGCCCAGGGCACCGCCCGGGCGGCGCCCGGGGCGGGGGCACAGGGTGCCGTTGGTCAGAATGGCGCCCCCGTACATATTGTGTTCCACCACCATCACGACGCCGCGGCCGCGGGTCAGGGCGGGGCGATGACTCAGGTCGGCTCGAACCAGATGCAGCAGCAGCAGGCGGCGGGCGCCCAACAGCAGCAGCAGCAGCAGCAGGCGGCCATCCCCGACCTCCCGAAGATGCTGAACTTCCCGGGGGGGTCCGTGGCGCCGCCGAGCTAAGTCAAAAGGGGCGAAAGCCGCGCCATCCAATTCGTACTCGGGGGCAGGGAACAAAACGCAGACACGCGTGTCTTAAATATCTCGTGTACGTCAAGTGTAGGGGCGAATTCTCAAATCACGTTGTATAAACTTTGAGAAACCTACTAATGTAATATACATTTGTCAGTACTGGAGTCTAGAGGAATAGTGCCAATTTATTTGCTTTTCGTGTCAAGTTGCATCTGCGCGCCCGAGAACTTCCGTCGACTCTCTCCGTCGTACATGTATGTATGTGTGCATACACGCAGTCGCTCCTCCGTCCTCGCGAGCTCGTCCGCGCCTCTCCTGTCTCCTGAATCCCTCACACTACTAGAAGTGGATCGGCTTGTCGTACGTGTCCATGCAGGCCTCCTTGAAGGCCTCGCTGAGCGTGGGGTGCGCGTGGCACGTCCTGGCGATGTCCTCCGAGCTCGCCCCGTACTCGATCCCTAGCACCCCCTCGGCGATCATCTCCCCCGCGTTCGGGCCGATGATGTGCACCCCGAGGATGCGGTCCGTCTCCTTGTCCGACAGGACCTTGACGAAGCCCTCCGAGCTGCCGTTAGCGCGGGCGCGGGAGTTGGCCGCGAAGGGGAAGGTCCCCTTGGAGTACGCGACCCCCCCCTCCTTGAGCTCCTCCTCGGTCTTGCCCACGGAGGCCACCTCGGGGTAGGTGTAGATGACGCCCGGGATGGCGTCGTAGTTGACGTGGCCCGCGAAGCCAGCGATAGTCTCGATCGCCGCGATGCCCTCCTCCTCGGCCTTGTGCGCGAGCATCGGCCCATCGATGCAATCCCCGATGGCGTAGATGGACGGGACGGACGTACGGAAGTGCTCGTCGACCTCGATCCGGCCTAGGCGGTCGGACTGGATGCCCAGGTTCTCGAGGCCGAGGCCCTCGGTGTAGGGGCGGCGGCCGGTGGCGACTAGGACGACGTCGTACTTGACCTCCTCCTCCTTGCCCCCGGCCGCGGCTTCGGTCTTGAGCGTAACCCCGTCGGTCTCCACGGTGCTCTCCACGACCTTGGTCTTGAGCTGGAACTTGAAACCCTGCTTCTTGAGGGTGGTCTGGAACTTCTTGGTCGTCTCCTGGTCCATGGCGGGGCATAGCCGGTCCATGAACTCGACGACGGTCACCTTGGTCCCGAGGCGGGACCAGACTGATCCCATCTCGAGCCCGATCACCCCCCCTCCCACGACCGCCATCGTCTCAGGGATCCTGTCAATGTCGAGAGCGCCGGTGGAGTCGACGATCTTTCCCGCGGCGTTGTCGACCGGGACGGGGGGAAGTGGAGTCACCTCCGACCCAGTCGCGATGACCACGTTCTTGGTGTCCAAGGACTCGGTCCCCCCGTCATTCAGGCCAACCGAGACGGTGTTGGGTCCCGTTACCGATCCCTTCCCCTTGAAGTAGTCGACCTTGTACTTCTTGAGGAGCTGCGGTAGCGCAAAAAGAGGAGGAACACGTTAGGAAATGGATTGGGAATCGCGAAGCGAAGGAACAAACAAAAAAGTCGCGGTACTCCCCGCCAGCTGCCGGCTGTCCGAAGAACGAATAGACTCCATAAAATGGGTTGGATCCGCGGTTCCGAGGGCGCACATCATGTGGAATCCGTCATGGCCTCGTGGCCTGGCAGCATGGTGCGACTCTCGGCCCACAGACCGACCGACTCAACTCACGTGCTCGATGCCGCCAGTGAGGCCCTTGACGGTCTCGACCTTGGCCTCCTGCATCTTTCCGACGTCCATGGTCACCTCGCCGCTGAACTGGATCCCGTGGTCTGCAAAGTGCGTCTTGGCGTCGTGGTAGTGGTGGGACGACTGCAGCAGGGCCTTGCTGGGGATGCACCCTACGTTGAGGCAGGTGCCGCCCAGGCTGCCGCGCATCTCCACGCAGGCTGCCTTCAGGCCCAGCTGGCCGGCCTTGATGGCAGCCACGTACCCCCCCGGCCCGCCCCCGACGACCACCACGTCGTACTGGTCCTCCAGGGGGGATGTGGAGGTGAAGGTCCGGGCGGTGCCGGGGCCGAAGCCGGCGGTCGGGCCGCTGAGCAGGGGCCGGGCGCGCATGGCCGCGGAGGCGGCGCGGGAGAGCATCGTGTGGCTTACGGGTTGCTGATTCGGGGGAAGGGGTGTGCGTCCGGGAGCGCGCGGATGCGGGCGGCGAGGGCGAGTGGGGGGAGGGGGGAGCTCAAAACATGTGATATGATGGGAGGCCACCAGAGGCTAAGAGCAATGCATACTCTAGATTTATTAGTACTACGACTCGTACAGTATGTGACGCGCCGCATCGTTGGGGATTTCGGGCTTTTGCGGGATGCGGGGGACGATGCCGGCAATTTCGAAAGGAATTCTGCTGCAAGCTGCAAAGAATAAGGTCTGAAATGCGCGAGCGCATGCTACTAGGAGTCGTAAGTACCATAATACTAGATCTACTATTAGCTAGTATGCATATGCACATACTACTAGAGTAGTACTACTCTGCATACGAGCGTAACGATCGTACTAGACTAGAGTAATATCTACGAGCGTAGTACATGTTGTACGTGGTGTGTATTAATATAGCGACTCGCGTCCAAGCGTACACGAGCGCAGTGTAACAAGCCAAAGCAGAATCATGCCGGATGCGGATCGCGGATTCGTCATCTGCGTGCTGGCGCGCTGCAGGATGAGGCACGATGGATCCCGACACATCATCTACCGCGCCGCCATTCCCGCGAACGAACCGACGACGCGATGGGGGGCGCCCTGAGTTCCTCGTCGTCCTCGGGGGCGGCCGCGGCCAGGAAGGCGGGCAACGCCGCCTCCATCACCGCCATCGACCGCGCCGTCCTCGACCTCAAGAACTCCCGCGACCGACTGCAGAGGTACCGCGCGCGGCTCGAGCAGGACGAGGCCAAGCTCCTTTCCAGGGCCAGAGAGGCCAAGGCGGCGGGGAACGAGAAGAACGCGATGCACTGCCTCAGGGTGAGACGGCACAAGGTCAAGGAGGCCGACAATGTCCAGGCGCAGCTCCTGACCGTGCTGCAGATGGTGGACACCATCGCGGCCAAGGAGAACGAGAACGAGGTGCTGGCGAGCCTCAAGTCGGGCAAGGAGGCCCTGGCCAGGCTCCACTCCGAGATGTCCGTCGACGACGTCATCCAGCTCATGGAGGAGGTTGAGGACGAGATCGAGGTGGAGAGGGAGATCAACGACATCCTGGCCCAGGGGGCGGGACTGGACGGCCTGGACGAGGAGGCGCTGGAGCAGGAGCTGCTGGAGCTGGTGGGGGGCGAGGTCGAGGTCGAGGAGAAGGCCAAGGTGCCAGATATGCCGGCCGCCCCGACCGACAAACTTCCCGATGCCAGTGTACCCGAGGTGGCGTTGGAGGAGAAAGAGAAGGGGCCGGCAAGAGTTGCCGTCGCGTCGTGATGCTTGATTCTGCTTCGTGCGCTCAGCTATCCTCAAGCATAAAATTAGAAACCTACACTCGTTGCACATTAAATGCCCATACACAAAAAGGCAAACTCCATTCTCTTTTCAGCTGTTCACTTTAAATTTATATTTCTTACATACCAAGCGGTCCCAGTTTAGGACTCGGACTCCTCGTCCTTCTTGGCAGCACGGGCGGCCTTTCGGGCAATACGGGCGCGGGCGCGGGACTTGCGGGACTCGGCCTGCTCGGTGAGCGACTTCTCCTTGGCCTTCTCGGCCTTCATGTCGTGGATAGTCTCGATTAGGACGCGCTTGTTCTTGAACTGGTTACCCTTGGCAAGCATGTAGAGGGAGTGGTAAATGTGCTTGTCAATCTTCTTGGCGTCGCGCATCTTCTTGAGAAGACGGCGGAGGACGCGGGCGCGGCGCATCCAGAGGACCTTCTCGGGAAGACGGGCGTTGGCGGTACCGCGGCGCTTACCGGTGCCTAAAGAAATAAAGAAAAGAAGGGCGGGCACAATGCGGTTAGGGGGCGGAATCACAAGAAATGATTTTGGAAAATGTGGTCGCAGTGACAAATAGTACACGGTCAGCGTGGGAAAGGTAGCCGGACCATGCGTGGAAGATGGACCACCGGTTGTCTGGCCGGTTCGGCCCCTGCCCGTATATTTCTAAACGGGCGGACCGGTTGCGATATCGCCCCCTGTCCATTTTCGTCCGCGAAAGCACCGTTGGTTCGTCCCCAAGCGGGCGATCCCAATGTCCCCTCTCGGAGACCGGACCGCGAAAAAGGAATGGGGGGCCTGGAAAAACAGAACTGTACGTCAACGTTCTCCGCAACCGATGGAGAGGCCCGACGAAGAGCAGAAACTTACCAGTGTGGCGTCCCTTCCTCTTGGCCTCGTTTCTGAGGGCAACACGGGCGCGCGAGTGCACGACGGTGGGCTTCTTGATGATGAGGCCATCGCGGCTGAGGCGGGCGATGTTGCGGCGGGAGTTAGCCAGAGAGATCTCGTTGATCTCGTTGGGGTCCAGCCAGATTTTGCGCTGGCCGCACTTGAGAACGGACGCAGCAAGGCGCTTCTGAAGTTTGAGCGACACTGCGAGAATCAGTCGAGTTTGAGTGAGGATAGGGAATACGAGGAGTGGGTGAGTACAACGATGGGACAGGACGTGTGGCAAAATGAGTGAGGTACCCCAGCAAGTGTGAAAACCCCTGCGCGAACATCGCGGAGCTGCCGCCACCACCGCCATATGCCACACATACTGATACTGGTTTCCCTATCCGTATCCAAGTGTTCTCTTGGTCTGTGGTGGGTCCAGCCATCCGATACCACCCTCTCCCCCCTCAAGCAACGGAGGTGGTCTCCAGGTATTCTATCGGACGCATAAACCCGTAGGCTCTCTACGAACAGACCGCACACGACCAACTGCTCCGGAAAACTCAGGACCCGAAGACGAGCCCTCTCGCCATGGCCCGCCCAATCCTTCCACTAGTCCCTTCCGCATCAAATCCCAGCCGATATCTAACCCTTCCAATCGCTCCGCAAAGTATCATATCTCCGATATTGTCCCATATCGACGGCGCAGCTTCGAACGTACCCATGGTGGTAGTCTTCGTCGATCACGATGTGAGCGCCTCGTTACGCCTGATTAGGGTTACTGTACGCTTGCATATCGCTTAGAGAGCGATATAATCGTCTGTCCGTCGCCAACATCTTCACTCACTCCCAACCCCTAACCCTTTGTTTCCGTCAACGAGTAAGAAGTAACTCGGAATATCTTCTTCCAGGTGTTTCTCTCTTTGCAAACAAAACATAAAATTAACAGTGTGACAACGTCGTCACATGTGAGGGAACAAAGTTCTGGAACAAAATTGTCAAAAGCGTTTTCAAAGTATAACTTTTAGTCTAAGATTATCGATAATTCAAAAATGATTGTCTATTCCACGCGACTCTTCTCTTGCGCACTGAGTTATCACTCGTGGCTACTCTCTTTCACTTAGTGGTTTTGCGGATGTAAATCCTCTCCTTCCATTGGGCTCAAACAACGTTCATGTCCCATAGCATTATCGACGAAGCTCAGAAGCCCCCGTGACCTGAGTGGCGTCCCACACACGCTCCGCCATGGCCGATCCACGAGCGAAAGCCCTGTTCGCCCGCCGTGCAAACCTCCTCTTCAGCTTAGCTGTGCGGCTCTCGGCCTCCCCCAGAATTGCATTGTAGTATTCATCCTCATCGTACCCGCGCTCATCCAACAGCGTGACAATCTCCCCCCCGTTCGAGGGTGGGTCGCGAAAGTACTCCACAGCCCTCGCAGCGGCGGCGTCCGCCAGATCCTCGCGGCTCCGCCTCAGGAGGTTGACCTCGTCGCTGCCGGCGCCAGCACCGACGCCAAGTTTTCTGCTCGCGCCCAGGATCCGACCCAGCCCACCCTCTCCGCAGTCCTCTCCAATATGGGAGCCGGACGGGATGGGGCAGTCCACGACAAGGAACCCTGGTACATATCTCGACGCCACACCCGCCACCAGGGAAGGAGCTTCGTCAATGGAAGATAGTCTCTTCCCCTTCAGCTCCAGAGTCGCAGGCTGCGAGGGGCGGTACCAAGGGGGTGACTCCCCGAACCGTGTGTACCTTACGGTCGGCATAAGTGGGTTCGTCACAAGATCCGGCGGGGGCGGGGCACCGGGAAAGAGGAAGCGAACCTCGACGACCGCTCTGCCTGCCAACCGACCCACGGCCACCGCCGCACGGCCCAGGCGGCCCATGGCCGAGGCCGGTGCGTCTCTGGCGGTGCCGGCGGCAGTACCTGTGCGGTCAACCAACATGTTCTCGAACGAGTACGTCTCCCTGGCCCCGTATCGTGACCTCTCAACATTGTCGTCCTTTCCGAACTGGATGAAGCGTGAGCGTGGGGGGGAAATGACGACCCCATCCGACGACTCCGCCCGCAACGGGGGCAGGGTAGGGCCGGAGTCCCCGGCGGACCCCCTGTCCGCTTTCTTGTCCCTATTCCCCATGCGGGCGAAGACGGCGAAGTCGAAGCTGTCCACGGCACCGCCGGCTGCCGTGCCGTCGCAGTTTCCCATGATCCAGGATCCGTCGGGGAACTCCGACAGGATGGCCATGCTCTTCCCGCCGTCCCGGCTGACGTAGGTCGTGGCCACGTCGTACAGGGCGACGGTTTCGTCCAGCCCCAGCCTCTTCTCCGGCGAGGTCGGCCTCAGCCTCACGGACCGCAACCGGCCCGGAATATCCGGGAGACGACATCCCGGCGCTCCCATGTCCTCCTCCGCGGAGGAGGGGGCGCGGTAAACGAAGAGCCTCCGGGACAGAATCGTAGTGGCAAAATCCCAAGCCTGCCGCTCCTGCTGCAGCATGTCCCTGGCTCTGAGGTCGCCCATCCTTCTCATCCCCCTTTCCCTGCGTAGCTGCGGGTCGGAACCCCCGGGGACCTCCGAGAGGTGTCGGCAGAGCTCGATCCCCTCCACTTGTGCCACGGTGTGGCCGTTCGATGGGTCGACGAGGGCCCCTTCGTACGCCCAGACGGCGGAGGTCGGAGCATCCGCCGGTGGTGGCGGCGGCGGAGGAGGAGGAGGAGAGTCGGTCGGGCTTGAAGCGCCGTCCGAGGCAGCCTGCCTGGCACCTCGTTCGCGATCCGGGGGGACGTCGCCACCGCACCGCGCAGAGATGAAGCTGCGGAGGGCAGCGGGGTGATAGGGTCCCTTGGGCGGGGATGGGCCGGGAAGGTTGGAAGCTGTCCCTGGCGCAACATGGAGCAGAAGGAGCAGCAGCGGGGATAGGGAGGAGGCGGCGAGCGCCGGCATAGTTGGCTTGGCCGCGCCTTGGGTGGCGACGACGACGACGACGACAGAGAGAATTGACGCTTGACGTGTATGGATATTATGGACGGACTGTGTGGATGCCGTGGTTTGGATACCGACCAGACGACAAACAATACCAACAATTGCGCGTGTGCGCGCAAATTTTATCTCATCATCATGTTTTGCTACTCTACACCAAGTAGTATGCATACTAGCTAGTACTACGAGACTACTTTGCTATGCAAAAACTTACTTACCAGAGTTCGTATGCATACTTAGTATAGCTGTAGCTACACTGTATGAAACATACATAAATGACGTACGAGTACGACATTACTTACATATACCCCTTCCCAGCGCCCG
>Ga0315315_10003599_pt1 | contig 14226 bp, 13 predicted proteins | sample M140m3416metaG_FD_203699 | JGI IMG/M metagenome (GOLD analysis project Ga0315315, IMG submission 203699) | Ammonia-oxidizing marine archaeal communities from Monterey Bay, California, United States - M1 40m 3416 | ecosystem: Environmental > Aquatic > Marine > Intertidal zone | place: USA...
ACTCGTCATTGTATTTTGACCTTCCCAATCAACAACCACCGCACCATTTTGTGCTGCTGCTGCTGCTGCTTTGTCGGCTGCCACTTTATCGGCTGCTGCTTTGTCGGCTGCCACTTTATCGGCTGCCACTTTATCGGCTGCTGGTGTTGCTGGTGTTAGGTCGTGTCTCGCCTTGATACATAATTTTTTTTGTGACGTGTTTGCCTCTCTATTTCCTTTTGGACTAAAATAAATGTAATTCTCACCCTGCGAAGTTTGTGAGTAACAACCTTTTGGGTAGTAGTCAGAACCCCCGTGCGTGTACTCTACTGGTGTATTTCCGTTATTAAAGGTGAAATTTGCTTTACCAGCTTCGAAACATTTTTCAGAACTATTTATTGGTGTGTATCCATTTTTACAATACCCACTCGTAATTATTTTGTACTCGGGCTGGTTGCAAACACCAGGGACCTCTACTCCATTTTGACATTTTATAGTATCCTGGCAAATTTTTTCTTGCCAATATCTGACTGACGACGAGGACCCCTCTCTCGGATATTTATCACAATATCTATCGGTATTCATTCCCCCATTCCCTGTTTTTTGGTATGCTGCTATTTCGGAACCTGTAATACAGGATTCTTTTCCTGAAGGCCACGCCTTATCCCAATCAGAGCACTTGGTTATAGTGTGATCATTGTCGCCCCCCATCATTTTTATATAAGTAATTGGGTTATTGAGTTTTTCATTATATTTGTCTTGTTTTTCACTTTCCATTTTTACTAATTCTTCTCTGTCTTTCGGAAGATTCACTCCTAATGAATTCGCAGTCATGTAGGAAGCAGCCATTAGTGGTGGCACACCACAAGAATTATTGCTCTCAAGACCCATATATCTGTTTTGCCACGAGCTTGTTTGTCCCTCGCGGTTCCAACTACAATCCCTACCGATTATTTGATGTTGATTTCTTAAACCTGAAATACTTTTCATGCTATTCCATTTAATTTTACCATCATCACATGTTTCACCTTTCCATTCCATTGTTGTATTTTTTGGGAGTTTATGTTCACCATTTCCACAAAAGTCATTCTGATTTGTTTTAGTCTTATAAACGATGGGTAGTATTACTTTACCTTTTTTGTCGAGCTCGTCATGACGTTTGATTTCTTTTCTACAAACACACCACGTATCGCTGCCTTTGCTTGGTGTTCCAATTCCTCCTAGAGCTTTACATCTTTCTACACATTTTTCGTTATTATCCATGGAATGACCTTTGCTTTTCCCTGGTTTCTCCTTCCATGTTTTATAATTTGTTGTGTCTATATAATGCATATCAACAAATAAGGTTGGTGGTATTGGGACCCCACCTGCTGCTTTTAAATTAGCACCATAACCACATGCCTTTTTACCCCAATTGGTGGTGCTTTGTTCATTAGGTTGACCGATATTATGGGAGATATTATTACATCCACTAGTTCCTTGTGTTAGTCCTATATTGCAATCAGTAGCTAACCACCTACCAGCGGGGTAACTTTTGTATGGCCCCACGCTTGTTGTAAAATCATTACAACTCGTCATTGTATTTTGACCTTCCCAATCAACAACCACCGCACCATTTTGTGCTGCTGCTGCTGCTGCTTTGTCGGCTGCCACTTTATCGGCTGCTGCTTTGTCGGCTGCCACTTTATCGGCTGCTGCTTTATCGGCTGCTGCTTTTGCTGCTAATCTTTTTGCTTCATCTTCTAATCTTTTTGCTTCATCTGCTAATCTTTTTGCTGCTTCTTCATCTGCTAATCTTTTTGCTGCTGCTTCTGCTAATCTTTTTGCTGCTGCTTCTGCTGCTAATCTTTTTGCTTCATCTTCTAATCTTTTTGCTTCATCTGCTAATCTTTTTGCTGCTGCTTCATCTTCTACTCTTTTTACTTCAAGTGCTTTTGCTTCATCTGCTAATCTTTTTGCTGCTGCTTTGGATGTTTTTGCTGGTCCTATAGTTTTTATGTTTGCACTCGCACAATTATTAAAAAAATTTCGCCATTCGCGATCTGGGTTTTTAGCATTACCTTGAACACCCACCATTTTTTCTAACCATTCCTTTGCCATGACGCCGACCTGTTTCTCATTTTCACCTGGACCAACGGTATATGTTGTTCCGTAAGTTGTGTGTGCGCCACCACCAGGACATGTAATTTCAGCAGTCCATTTTCCGGACTGTGCTCCTGTTGTTTCCTTTTGTTGGTTGTTAATCACATTAATATTTGCTTTATCTACCAATTCTTGTAAACTTGTCCGCGCCTCAACAGCTTTTTCTGCCACTGCTTGTGCCACTGCTTGTTCTGCTGCTTGTGCTGCTGCTTGTGCTGGCCCTCCTGGTGGTCCTCCCTGTGCTGGCCCTCCCTGTACTGGTCCTCCCTGTACTGATGGCTGCTGTACTGGTCCTCCCTGTACTGGTGGTCCTCCCTGTACTGGCCCTCCTAATAATATTTTTGATTCTGTAAACGGGTTTGTTATCGTTGTATCTACTGGTGGTTGTATGGTTGGGTCTTTTATTATATTTTTTTGTGTATAATTTCCTAAATCTTCTGAATTATAAGACCCTAATCCTGGTGTAGAATCTAATAAACAATTCGAACATTCATAATCGGTACATGCTGTTATACCATCATTACAACACCCATATTCAGTACCTTCACAACCTCCCACGTTAGGTCTAGGAGGTCCGGGTGGTATAGGTCCAGGTGGTATAGGTCCGGGTGGTATAGGTCCAGGTGGCATAGGTGGATTAACATTCGCAGGTATATATTTTACTCTTATTAATCTTAATATTAGAATTAATGCCACAAGAATTAAAATTAAAATAATCAATTCCGTATTTTCCATTAATATATAATATATATATATATATTAATTTATATTTTCAACCATTTCTCATTTTTATATAATTTCATAATATCTGGATGTTCTTTTTCATAATTATCATTATATATCCCGAAAAAGAAAGGTAACATTTCACCAACATTAATTGCGGATTTTCCCATAATTTTCCAAATATAATGTGCTAAAATATTACCATATCCATATGTATCTAATAAAACAATATCAAAATCATATTCTTTCAAATTTTCCATATATATACTAATAATTTGGTCGCTATTATAATCGTTTATACGCCGTGGTTGAAAATCTAAACATTGTATTTTACAATTAGGGAATAAATTAACTCCATAATATTCAGTATTATTACCTTGATCGGAAATTTGTTTTGCGAATTGTGAAACAATCAATATTTTTTTACAAGATAGTGCGATAGTCCAAGGGTAATATTTAATAAATGCTCCAATATTGAAAACATTTTCCCAAACTTTATTTTTTTTTGGGTATTGTGTTTGAAAGTATTCTATACCTTCTATAATACCACTATTTTCTTTATGAAATTTTTCATAGCAAGTATATACTTCTGATTCTTTAATGGCTTGGTCGTATAATATACAGTAATTTATACTTTTATCTGGATCATCATAATATATATAAGACATTTCCATGGCTTTTAATATTTTTTTAATTTCTTCTGGGTCTGTGGGTACTTTTTTTTTAATAATTGTATTTACTGCATAACTATAGAAACACTCAATACCAAGAAGTTTAGGAATATAAAATGTTTTATTTGTATTCATTTTATCAGTTATAAAATTATATAATCTGAGATTATCATCATAATTAAATAAAGTTAAATTTTCGGTCATTTCGATAGCTTGTATATATGGTTCAATATTACTTTTTTTAGTAGAAAAACCATAAGGTTCTATATATATATGTGGTCTAGGAACTAAATCTTCACGTGAATAATCTCTAGTTTGAGATTTATGTACGTGATATGTTTTAATCAATTTAGGTATATTAAACATTTTATATCCGAGTATTTTCATTAAATAAATTAGTTTATTATCACAACCGGGTTTACCGAATTGGAAATCGAAAATATCAAGTATGTCTTTATTGGGTAGATAGTCTGTATGTATAATCCATGTATCTTGTGAATCAAATCTAGGTCCAAAAATTTTAGATTTTTTAGAACCGACATCATAGTCATATCTTAATAATCCAATAAAATTTTTATTTTTATGAAAGTGTGTTCGTCTAATATTATCAATTGTATCATCTAAGAAAATATCACTATTTGAAAATACAATATATCCCTTAATGTTTTTTTTATGAATATAATTAAATAATTTTTTATATGATAATCTAGTTTTTATTTTTTTTTGTATTATTTTATTAGATGAAATACCAAGATCATCTTCTTTATAAATTCTTTCATTTAATAAATATATTTTATCAATAAGATTATTTTCTACATTTTGTTTCAAACAAAATTTAATTTCTTCTTGTCTTTTAGAGTCAGAATGAATAAAAAATTGTTGAAATAAATGTATTGGTTCATTATTAAATTCAGAAGTTTTCGCTAAATTGTCAGATTTTGAAAAAGATAACATATATTATATATTAAATAAAAGATTTTTAATATTTAAAAATATTAATTATATAAATTTAATGAGTTCTATTTTATATTATAGTGAATTTTGCCAACATTGTAAGAATTTATTACGTTTATTAAGTAAAAGTAAGACTAGAGATAAGATCCATTTTATTTGTATTGATATAAGGGAAAAGCAAGCGAATGGAGAGATACATATAATTTTAGAAAACAGTCAAAAATTATTATTACCAAGTACTGTTAATACGGTACCTTCTTTATTACTTTTAAATAATGGTAATAAGGTATTAGGTGGTATTAGTAAAGTGATGGAATATTTAAAGCCCCAACATGAAGAGGAAAAAAAGGTAGCAACAAATAATAATATGGAACCAATGGCATTTTCAACGAGTGAGATGGGTACTATACAATCGGATAATTTTTCTTTTCTGGATTTATCATCAGATGATTTATCTGCAAAGGGTAATGGTGGTTTAAGAATGATGCATAATTATAGTAGTATAAATGATAATTATCAAAAAATAGAAACACCCGAAGATGATTATGAACCAGATAAAATAGGTGAAGTTGATTTAGGTAAAATCCAAAATGAACGCGAAGCAGATATCAGATTAGGTCAATAATTTTTGTTAAAAGAGATTTAAACATTAAATATAATAATAAGACATATAATGAGTTTATTAAAAGTATTTAATACACATTTGGTGGAGTTTTTAGATGATTTTCAAAGCGTTATAAATAGCTCAGAATTAAAAACTGCTATTTTGTTTATAAATACAACAAAAAAAATAAATCCAAGTATGTTTATTAAAGGATGGGATAGTTATATATATATTCCTTATAAAAAACAAATAGAATTGGGTGATTTTACTTTTTTTTTAGAAAAAAATTATAGTGAAGATGTAGATAATGATAATAAAATACTAGATATAATTAATACAGTAAGGGTTGAATTGAAAAATTTAAATGAAAAAGATAGGGCGAAGGTAATAAAATACGTCCAAAATTTAACAAAAATTTGCGAAATGTATAAAAATAAATAAACCAAACATATATTTAAATAAAATTAATTATTAAAATATATACATGGAAGAAACACACGAATCAAAAAATGAGGAAGAGGAAATTCCTGAAAAGTTACCTAAGATAATAAAAGATTTAACAAATGATATTTTGACAACTTTTCCAGAATATAAAGAAAATTTAGATGTAAATCTTAAAAATATTTTAGAGGATAATACAGGTAATGATTCAGTATCTATTCTATATAAATATATAAAAACTGTATACCCGGAGAGATTTTTTGATATTTTATATCAAAATGAAAACATGTTTATGGATAAAGAAATAAATACAGAATTTTTACCAGGTATAGATTTTTCTATACTTATGAATGATGATATAAGTGAAAAGACAAAGGATATTATTTGGAAATATTTACAATTAATATTATTTTCAATAATAGAGAATTTAAATGAGTCAAAGACTTTTGGTGATACAGCCAAACTTTTTGAAGCCATTGATGAGAAAGTATTAAAGGAAAAATTAGAAGAAACAATGAAAAACATGTCAAATATTTTTGAGAATGAGGATATAGATGAGGAAACAGAATTTCCTAATCCGGAAGACATTCACGAACATTTAAATGGTATTTTAGAAGGTAATTTGGGTAAATTAGCAACACAAATCACTGAAGAAACTTTAAAAGAATTAGACCTAGATGTAGATTTAGAAGACGAAGGGTCTGTTGGTGAAATATTTAAAAAGTTATTTAGTGATCCTGGTAAATTGATGAAAATGATAGGGAAAGTTGGTAAATCTTTAGATGAAAAGTTAAAATCAGGGGAAATAAAAGAAAGTGAATTAATGGAAGAAGCTAGTGAATTTTTAAAGAAGATGAATAATGTCCCTGGTATGAAAAATATGTCTTCAATGTTTAGTAATATGGGTATACCAATGAAAAAAGGTAAAATGAATGTTAATTCGATGCAAAGTCATATGAAGCAGAATATTAAGATGTCAAAAATGAAGGAAAGAATGAGGGCAAAATTAGCAGAAAAAAAAACATCTAAGGATAAACAGATAAGTTTATTAGAAAAGCAGTTAGAAGAAGCACGAAATGAAAATAGTAAACTTACAGCAAAAAAAAGAAGAAAACGTAAGAAGAAAAAAAATAAAAAAAAGTAATATATTATATTATGAATGATAATTTTTGGTTAAATAATCCAAATATTTTATTAAATAGAGAGCATATAACTGAAGTTTGGCCCACAGAAAATTTAGAATATCCAGAAAAATTAAATGCAATAACTAGATTAATTATATTACTATCACTGACAGGTTATTTTTTAACAAAATCTATTAAAATACCAATAACTTCTTTAATTACTATAGGTATAATAGTTATGCTTTATAAATCAAAGGCTGGAAAAAATGAAAAAAAACAAGAAAATATTAAAGAGGAATTTTCAAATATAAAAGATTTATTTGATAAAGATGAAAACAATTTCGAAAAACCAACAAAAAATAACCCTATGATGAATGTGATGTTAGGTGATACCAGTAAGAAACGAAAACCTGCTGCTCCAGCTTATGATGAAAAAATAGAAGAAGAAATAAATCAAAAAGCCGCCAATATTGGATTGGAAAAGGATCTATTTAGAGATTTAGGAGATAGTATTGCTTTCGATCATTCTATGAGACAATTTCATACTATGCCTAATACACAAACACCAAACGATCAAGAGGCTTTTGCTAAGTTTTGTTATGGTGATATGCCATCTTGTAAAGATGCAAAGGAAGGTGGTGAAGTATATTGTGGGTAACTCATAAAAGGTACTCTTTAAAAAAATAAAATATCTATTATAATTATATTATGTCAGGAACATATAATTATATGTTTGATTCTCTTTCAAGAATTGGAAATGATAGTTGTGGTATAACAGCAAGAAACATACAAAATAATAAAACCGAAACATATTTAACCACAAATTATGTATTAGATAATTGTGGTATGAATGCACCTATTAATTTTGCCACAAAACAACCAAATGTTTTTTATAAAGGTGGTATAGGAACTAATAATGGTGCTGGTGGTTGTGAAGTAAATAATGAATCAAGACTTCAAAAAGGTAATAAACCAACTAGACATAAATGTAGATTATCATTACAACAAAGGAAATATTTAACAGTACCTTTTTTAGGAAAAGGAAAAGTACAACCCACCATGGAGTCAAAAATGCAACAAGGAGTTCAAATTACAGATAAAAAAAGCTGCCGTGTATTAATGGAAAAGACTTTTATGGGACACCATATAACACCAATGATACCTTCATTAAATAGTACTATTCAAAATCCAGCAAATTTGATAGAACAGATAGCAGCCGAAGGTTGGATTCGGGGTGGATTACCTAGTCGTGAATTATCTAGAAATCAAGATTATTTAGAGAGAAAAGGCTAAATTATTTTAATACTAATTATTATAATGTATAATAGAGATTTAATATTAACTTATAAAGACCCGTCAAATAATGAGAATACTAATGAACTTTATAAAAAAGAATTTTTAGCTATATTTAATTTAGAAACTTATGATGAAAAAGAAATAAATAAAGAATTAGATAATTTATATTACTCACAAAAAAGTGTATTTGATGTAATTTTAAAATATATTAGTGAGAATCATAAATTTCCAATTGAATTAACACCAGCACAATGTTTCCCATTTTTATTTTCATGGGAGTATTTACATATAACGCACGAATGTATTAAAAACAATAATATGTATACAAAGAGTTTATCTTTAGTAAAATTATGGGATGCTATAAAAAAATCTGAATAATTTTTAATTAAATAAATTTTAATTAAAAAAAATAAATATATAATTTATATGTCCTCCACACATGAAAAAAATGACCCTTCGAGATTTTGTCAAGAGCAAAAATCATTATATGATACGCATCGGAATATAATGTGGAAATATAAAAGTATTCCTTTTATGTCTGCTTATCCAACAGTAGGTATTAACATGCCTACAATGACAAATGGTTTTGTGAATAATATATTATCAAATAACGCTTGTGATATAGAAAGTTCATTATTTGGAATTGGCTCTAGTAATTTAGTAAATAAAAAACCAAAAGTTACCCCTCAATTAAATAAATTAAGTAATGCAAAATATTTCGATAGATTAAAAGTACATATACCAGACCCTTTAGTAATAGAAAAATCACAGAGACCAAAAGGTCCATTTTGTTAATTTATTTTTAGATAATAAAAATAATATATTATTTTATATAATGTCATTTACTCGATTTAATTATGATGATTGTAGAACACAAAAAAGTCTTCAACAAGCGACTGGTACTAGTAGATATATATTAAATACACCAGGGTGGGGTAATAGACCATCTACATTTGATGACCCACAAATTCGTATGCAAAAATGGGGAGGTAATTTAAGAAAAGTTTATAATAGTAGTGCTATCGATATTCATAGTGATTTAATTGGTATTACAAGACACTTATCTAAAGATTGTAAAGATAAATCTTTCCCATTTAAGGGTGTTACCAATTCAACAAAACAAATATATCCTTCCGTAAAAAAAGCTATAACACATGAATCTAGGGTAACTCATCCAGCATGGATGTATAGAAGTTTACCACAAACAAGAGAATACCCATTATTTTTAGATCCACTAGAAAACTGTTTAGTACCATTTGAGACAAATTTAAACACTAGACTTTTAGAAAGAGATAACTTTATTCCTGAAATCCCTCAATAATTAAATATATTTTCTATGAAGAAAATATATTGTTTAATATATATGGCTGAAATTGCAATCCCTATTGCCGCTTTAGGTTTTATGTATATTTTATCAAATAAAAAGAAAACTATTGAAACTTTTGATACATCCAAACCATCTAATATGAAATTACCAAATACAAATATACCTGTAAAAAATTTCCCAATAGAAACATATGTCGAGTTAAAAGATAATCCTTCAAAATATATTAAACCTAATAATCTTAAACAAAGATACTATGACCCAGAAGTACATAGAGAAATGACAAAAGAAAATGATAGTACATTTATGTCTTTAACAGGTGTTAAAATGGACCAAAAAGATATAGTACATGCCAACATGAAACCATTTTTTGGTTCAACCGTAAAACAGGGTGGTGCTGGTGATAAACACGAGAGTTTACTAGATTCGATGAAAGGGTGTGGCTCACAACATGTTAAGAAAGAAGCCAGAGCACCACTCTTTAAACCACAAGCTAATTTAACTCATATATATGGTGCACCAGACCAAGGTGAATTTATAAGAAGTCGTATTAATAAACCAATGAGAGTGGCAAATGTTAACCCCTTCGAAGAAAAAAAAGTTGGACCAGGATTAAATAATGGCTTTAGTGCTGAAGGCTCTGGTGGATTTAATTCAGGAATGGAAGCTAGACAGATTTGGAAACCTAAAACGGTCGATGATTTAAGAGTAAAAACAAATCCTAAAAATTCATACTCGTTAGGAGGACACCAAGGTCCAGCACAATCCAATATTGTTAATAGAGGTATACATGGGAGAATAGAAAAAAAAAGACCTGATACTTTTTATCTAAATACTCCAGATAGATGGTTTACTACTACTGGTGGTGAAAAAGCACCAAAAATCATTGCTGAAGAACCATTGCAATATCAGAATAGACCAACCACAACCAGAGAACATTTCGGTAATGCCGCAATAGATGTTAATTGTGGTGAAGCACCTACACAAAGAGGTAACTTTAGAGAAACTAGAAAAGTTCAATTAAATCCTTGTCCTCAGGGACCTGCTGGGTGTGGAGAAACATTAAAAGCACCAAATAGAGATGGATATAAAGTTTATCCTAATTCACGAACTACAACACAACACGAAACTGATATGGGACCCGTACAAAGAGGATTATGGGCTGTTGTCACACCTGTATTGGATATATTAAGACCTACTAGAAAAGAAAATATTGTGGGTGCCGCTAGAAAAGTTGGTAATGCTGGTGGTATATCTAGAGGTAATGTCTGGAATCCAGCAGATAGACCACAAACTACTATTCGCGAACAAACAGAAAAAACTAAACATAATACACAACCTTCTATGGATATGGGAGGAGGTTATGAAACAAACCCACAATACGTAAAGCAAACACAAAAACAAAGCACACACTGTGCTTATACATCTAATGCTAGTGCAGGTTCAAATACTAATAAACCTTTAACATATAATTCAGCATATAATGCTACTCTTAATCCCAATAAACAAATTATTTCACAATCTAGATTAAACCATGGTAATACATCTTCTTTTAATTCCGCACAAAATGTAAAAACAACTAAAATAGGTATTAACCATCAAGCACAAATGTATGCTAGTATGCCTGGTAATATACAAAATATATCGAATATAGGTGAACTTAGTGGTAGAAATACTAGAGAAAATAACCAAATTGGTAGAAATAATCCACAATTACTTTCCGCTCGTAATAGTAATCCATACGCTCACTCATTAAATAGTTGGGCTTAGTGGTAACCTGTCACGAAGAACCTTTTGCTCTATTTTTTATAAAGAGTTTTATATATATAAAAATAATTCATTAATTATTATTATATGCATAAAAAAATTAAAAAACAATTAGATTGTTTCATAAAAACTAAAAAAATACCACATATAATATTTCATGGTCCCCATGGTAGTGGTAAAAGAACATTATTATTATATCTTGTTAATAAACTCTATGAAAATAATAAAAATATTATGTATGTCAACTGTGGACATGGTAAAGGTATAAAATTTATACGTGAAGAATTGAAATTTTTCGCAAAATCAAATATTAAAAATAATAATAAAGGGGTATTTAAAAGTATAGTACTACTTAATGCTGATAAATTAACTATTGATGCACAATCCGCTTTACGTAGATGTATAGAACAATTTAGTAAAAATACAAGATTTTTCATTATTGTGGAAAATAAAGATAAACTCCTTAAACCAATTTTATCTAGATTTTGTGATATATTTGTAGAAAAGCCTTTAATTGATTCTAAAAATATAAATATACATAATCTTAAACACAATTATATTATAGTAGATAAAAAGAGGAAAGAATATCTAAAAAAAAATTTAGAAAACAAAGATCATTCATTAAAAAATTGTTTTAGTATATCTGAAAAATTATATGAGAATGGATATTCATGTTTAGATATTATGAATTATTTGAATGGGAAAGTACCAACACTTCTTATATATTTTGATAAAATAAGAAAAGAATTTAGAAATGAAAAATTATTAATATTAAATTTTATATGTTTTTTATTTATTCGTAAAAATCTAGATTTAGAAAATATAGAATCTATGTAAATGGACGATTATAATGTTAATATGCTATCACAAGCTAAAAACGAATACTCTGTAAATCTTGTAAATATTATCACACCTTTAATCATCGAAGGTTTTAAATCTATCTTTAAAGAAGCATGGAATTTATGTATCACTAATGATGAAGATAATAAATATTTAATGACTTTTCAGAATTTTCTCACAAGAGTTCCAAAATGGAACCAAAATATAATACAAGATGAAACAAATCGTATTTTAGAAAAAAGTAAATGTAGTTATTTAGAAGATTTACTCACTTGTGTTTATATTACACAACTTAAAATACTTACTAGTATACGTGTAAGCTCTAAACAAAAAAAAATAGATATTGATATACCAAAACTTAGTGAATTTATACATAAAGTATATATCGCAAGTGCTAGAAAAATATACTCCAATGTATATTTATTCGAAGAAGCCACTTTACCATTACAAAAACAAAAAAATATGAGAGAATGTGAATTAATCTGTAAAGAATGTTTACTCAATGTTATACGTGACAGTATGCCTGTTGAGAAAATATTACGTGCTTATTTAGATGAGACTACCGAAGAAGAAATTATTGAGGAAAAAGTTACTGAAATTGTTGATTCTAAAAAAGAAGAAATTGAAAAATTAGCAGCTATTGCCGTTGATAATAAAGTTATTGACACATCTACTACTGATACTACTACTGATACTACTATCAAAAAAGACCTAACTACAATAGAAAATAAAATTTTAAAAGAATTAAACAATGATATTAAGAATGAACCTTCGATTACAACACCTATAGAAACACCTATAGAAACACCTATAGCAACACCTATAGCAACACCTATAGCAACACCTATAGCAACACCTATGGTAACACATGCACCACCACCTAGTCCATCATCGAAACCTAGTAATATTTCTTTTAATGATAACGACCAAGTAATGAACTATAATAAAGTTCAATCGCCAAAATCTATTAAGAAAAAAACAGTTGATACTATATTGGCACCCAAAACAATTGATAGATTAGAAGAAATTAGTAAATCGAGAAACGAACAACGTAAATTAGAGGAGGAGGAGGAAGACGAAGATAAATTAACGATACATAGTGAAGCACCATCATTATTATTAGATGAATTGGATATAAATGATATTGATGATAAAATTAAATTGGAAAAAACTGTTTTACATGATGTAATTTCATTGAATTAATTGCGTATATTTCTCTCTAAAAATATAGATTTTTAAATTAAATGAATGAATCTATATTTTTCCAAGCTTTCATTATGTCTATTGTCTATATCTTATTTAAATTTATAGAAATGAGATTTATACTGAAAAAAAATAAACCACTCAAAGAGCTCGCCAGGGAGGCACTGATTGTATATTTTAGTGTTATTGGTGGCAAATTTATATTAACTCAAATTATACCACTGAAAGAACTTATATCAGCACCGGAAGTTTTCACTAATGACCCTGGATTTTAATATTATTAAATATAGCATTTAATATTTATATTATCCCACTATGTTTGAAATAACTGTGTGAATACTATCATGAAAATCATTGTATATATCAACATTTAATAATAACTAATAATGCTATTATTAAGTTATTATAATTAAACCTTTTTTTCAGTTACATAACACGGTAATTTATCAATATTTATAATTTTTGCTCTAGCACTTTTATTTAACTTCTTACTACTAGCCTTAAACGAATTAAATATAATATGTGTTACCTGTTCTTCTGGTATATGTTTATGTACTGTTCTTGCTATCATTTTATATAATTTAAACTCAGGATATCTTTCCTCTCCATTTTTCTTATATAAAATATTCCTACCATTATCATCCTTACACCATTCATTTACAATATTTGCAATAGGACATTTAATAGGCTCATCGATATCATCTATGAAAAAATCAAATAAAGAACATGCCAATCTACATAAATCGAAACTCTTATTAGGTTCTAATCTTGGTTTATTTTTATTAAAGAATGGTTCACAATTATACTGTGATGAAGCATCACCATTCTTACTATAACTATCACTACAAATAACAGTATTATTGAATTTATAAATAGCACGCCCAAAATCAATAATCTTAAATAATCTACCAAATGTAGGAACTTTATAATGTGAACCATTTAATTTATACCGAATGAACTGTTTTTCTGTTTTCTTATACATAACATTATTTGTATGTAAATCATTATGTGTAAAATCAAACATTTTTTGATAAATAACTAAATTCATTATCACTTGAAATAAACAAGAACGCCATTCATCATTAGATAATTCATCTTCTGACTCCATTAAATGGTCCAATGTATAATCTAATTTTTCCAGACATATAATCTGTATAG
>Ga0315315_10003602_pt1 | contig 14222 bp, 12 predicted proteins | sample M140m3416metaG_FD_203699 | JGI IMG/M metagenome (GOLD analysis project Ga0315315, IMG submission 203699) | Ammonia-oxidizing marine archaeal communities from Monterey Bay, California, United States - M1 40m 3416 | ecosystem: Environmental > Aquatic > Marine > Intertidal zone | place: USA...
TATTGCCGATGAAGGGTACTCTTTCCAGACCTCGTCCACTTTCTCCCAAATAGTGTCCTTATCAGCAACCTTTCGACCAGAACTCTTCTTCAGGACAATCGTATACAACATAGAGTATAGAGTACTCTAGTAGGATGAATAATACACAACATGCTCTAGCTAGTATCGTAGTATTAATAATAATATACTATTAGTATGGATAGTACGACTCGTACTTTACTACTCTAGAGTAGTATAATAATATAATATAATATTACTAGTATTATTCTAGTATACTACGAGCTCGTAGAGTAATATACTAATGGATGACTCGCTCGCTTGCGCGGGTTTTTCACGAATCATCCGTATCCTCACCCTCCTACTAGAGTAGTAATCCTCACCATACATTACTAGCTAGTACACCCATTTTCTGCACATCAAAATTCTGTTCGAAATACACACGTAGCCCATCATCACTTATTAATAAAACCTCGGTCCTCCACCCTTCGACGGCCAGTGGCAGACCCAGCAAGCGCACACGTCCGAGAGCACAGCCTAATATCATAGATTCAAGAGACTATTATCGTTGTACTGATACCAAGGAAGGATACACTCAGAGACAATGAAGCCGATCCCGTCTTTGGCAGCGCTGGCGCTGATGATGGGCCATAAAGCGCTCCTTCAGGCCAACGCGTTTGCCCCCTGCAATTCCATGAAGGTCTTCAATCGCATCGGAAAATGCGACCAGCGACAAAATCATATGCCGATCCGGCGTGTAATCTCCTTCGTGTCTAAGGAGGTAAATATGTCGCCGTCGGCTTCCCCGGACGCCGAAGGCAATATGGACGACGAGACGCTCTTGAACACCGTAACCAAACCGTACCTGGTTGACTTGTGTAAGCAAATGGACCTATCGACCAAAGGAAGTAAGACTGACCTACTCTACAGAATCCGCTCGTTTGTTGATGCAGAGGCTGCAAAACAGCGAAAGAGGAGGCAGAGGCTGAACGAAGAGATAGAAGCAGGCATCGATAAGGATGGATATCCGACCAAGCACAGGCTTGTTAACGATGGAGTGCTCACCGACGGAGGCTTTGACGAAGTGCAGATGCTGGACGAGGGGGCGTTCTATTTCGAATATTCTGGTTCAATGAAGGGTAAGGAAGCGGAAGAAAACAATGGAGGCGCAAATTCTGACGGTGACCGTGATGATGACGCGAGCAACTCGTCAGTTCCAATTACCGTGCCTCCGCCTCCTCCCATTGAGCCAAATGCGGACGGAGAGCGAGTTGTCACCGTCTACTCGACGAAGGATGAAAATGACATGACAGGGACAAATGCAGAATCTCTAATGGGAGAACCGGGTCAGGAGGGAATGATGGGTGGGTACAGCCGAATGGGCGGAAGCTCTAATCCCGAGGATACGCTTGCAGGGGGGCCTTTTGGAGACACGTCTGGCACACAGCGGCGACGTGCAGACGAGAAGGAACTAGATGATGCCGCAGAGGGCATCGTTGAGCTAGTTCAAGGTCTCCTTGCCATGACGGGAGCACCAGGGTTTCAGGACGAATTCCAAGGAGGACTGCAGCCCGTCGGTGACAAAGATTTCCTCCACATTGATCGGAGCGTCGAGAGCTCGTCCCAGCCGCAGCAGGCATTCATTGGCTTTGATCCATCCAACATTCCCACCGATATGCTAACTTCTGCATCGAAGGCATTACGTGCCGGAGGAGGGCAGGCATTACGAGAAACACTGTCGCAGTTTGAAATTCAGGCCATCGGCCATGATGGAATGGGCGCAGACGACATCTCCAAGGGAGGTGGGCACTACCGGGAGGTGCGAAAGGTCGGTGCATTCTTAGAGGGTTATCGTCGTGCTGAAATAAGACGAATTGCGAGAGAGACGGCTACCATGCTGCTCGACAAATTAGTGACCGAGGGCGTAAAGGGTCTCGACTTGATGCTGGCAACGATGGGAAAGGCCGGTGACGACGGTGCAGGGGACGCTGGAGAGCTGAATGACTCTCTAATTGAATATTTCAACGACGCAATTCGACAGCAAGAAAAGAAAGTGGAACAGCTTCTTGGGAATCAAGAGAAGAGCGAGAAGAGAATGGGCCCAAAACCCACCACAGGCAGTATCCGTCGAGAGAAACTCGAAGATCAGACTTCTGGGCTGTGGAATGTAACAATGGTTGGAGGGGATGTGGTCGAATCGATCGACCCGAACGAACCATCGGTCCAAGAAGCCATCAAAGCTGAGTTGGAGCGGTCTGCGCAGGCACCGCCCGTTGCACCAGCGCTGCCGACATCGGCCTCGGAGCAACTTTTGCTCTTGCTCACATGCCTCCGCGATAGAGTAAAGGCTGAAGCGGCCTTTTCGACTGATGAGAAGGGCCGCAACCTCAGAATCCTTGCTTATGTCATTCACGCGATTAACGACCAGGAGCGAGAGCAAATCGTTGTCAAAGAGCTTGGATCGTCATTGGACCGACTAGAATCCTTTCTAGAATTGCTAAGAAGTGCCATAGAGTTCTCCGAAAGCACTTCGAATGAGCTGCAACCATCAACAAGCGGCAAAGGCCCCAGCGCACCAATGCTCAAACACATTAAAAAAATGGTCGAGGACGTTCTTGAAAGACACATGTTCGAGTCCTCGGGGATAGCAAAGAAAGGTGACGCAAAACCATAATCTATTTTTTTTGCATAGTAGATGAAATCGATTTTATTGATTCAGAACAACTTAGGTAGCCCTGCGAAACTACGCTATGAGAAGCCGACGCCATTGAGCAAGCAGCCTCCAGCAAACCATTGATTTTAATTCGTGCCACATCAGTTTGTCTGAACCCCACAGTATTGACGACACGCCAATTTACAGAAAAAATCCCAACACATTGAACACCATAATAAAAACGATTCATTGCAGCGCCATTCAATAGAACGAGTCTCGTCAGAATGAGAACTATATTTACTCGACCGAACCCTCGCTCTTTATGATAGGCGACTTCGCCTGGTCCAGGGGCCGGTAAAGGACCATCTGCAGCTTTCCTGTGTTATATCTCATACCTCCCTTGACGCTGCTGTGTATTGTCTTCATCAGATCCATCCACTCATCCTCTTCCTCCTTTGGCATGCGCTTGTATCCTTTGTTGGCGATGTAATTGAAGGCCTCCTCAAAGAAGTCAAAATACACTCGCATTCCCTTCTCCTCCCGGACAAGGAAGTCGCCCTTCTCGAATCCGCTAGAGACGGTGGCAATAGTGACAGCTGAAGAGTTCAAGCTGCCGGCACGTGTTTCTGGTGCGGCAGCGTGCGGAAGTGCGGCGACAAGACCTTCGACGTCCATGCTGGTCAGTAGCGGGGGCTCCGTCCTCTGTCCGTCGGTTTGATGTGGAATTTGGAAAGCAAGCTGGGGGCGTGGGCAACATTTTTGGCGGTTATTTATCTATTTTTCATCTCAAATATAGCGAAAAGTGATATTTTGAATAAGCCTTAGACCTGACATGTGAATTCGGTGATGGCTAGTACTCGCTATGGATAGTGTCCATGCTGCAGAGTATGCATACAGTTCCCATACTCTAGAGTAGTACTAGCTACTCTAGAGTAGCTAGTACTACTCTACTAGCTAGAGTATGCATACATGCATATGTATGATTTGTATGGATACTACGCTCGTATGGCACTACAAACGTAAGTTGTGTATTTTGAGCCTCCTACAGCAGGTGTACGCATCATACAGCATCGTTATGTAGGAAATTTAATTCTGACTTACTTGATTCGTTACTATAGCTATTAATACATGCAATTGGATGAATCTGCGCGCGCCTCTACTGGCTGGTATTTCCAGGTCCAGCCGAGAATAAACGGGTTGGTCCAACGTCGTCAATTACTGTCTCATATCTCGATAGCAGGTGGCAACTCAACCTTCTCCAGGTAGTCGTCGAGTAAGGCCTCCGCCTTCTTGTACGAATCACCGACTCCCGACTTTGATTTCTTATCGATGGCCTTTTGCATGGCATCGACCTGGCCCTGGAAAGCTTTCCAAGCTTTTACACTTGGCAAACTGCGCACATAGCATGATGTGAATATGGCATACGGGTAGGATATGAGACACGGTTTAACTCGGCATTTTTACGGGAGCGATAAGAAGAGAGCTACCCCCCAGGGAAACAAAACGAGAAGAAAAACTGAAACTTACCTATCAGGAGCGGTATTAGAGCTGCGTCTGAATGCGTTGGAGAGAAGGTAGCCGGCGGCTTTCAAATCTCCCCACCCCCCTTCTTCGCTGCTAGATAAGAAGGCCTTGGTCTCGACAATGCTCCCGGCCTCAATAGATTTTGAGAGGGCGAGGAATCCCTTGACACCAGCGGTGACGCGGGCGTTGTACCTCTGCTTCGCCGAAAGGAGATAGGCCCCACCTGCGGTGGCCCCACCTGAGGCGATGGCGTCAGGTGGAAGGGCAAGAGAGGCCGAAACAGCAAAGGTGGCGGCGGCGACCCTCTCCAGGGCATATCGACGTGAGCACGCGGAGACTTCAAGGTCAGGTCTGTGCCCATCCATGGCCGCAAGGGCCACGGAGCGGACCTTCGTCGACGCGGAAAGCGGAGGCGAAAACGCGGCAGCACATACCACGCCGAGAAGAATAATGGATGTCTTCATAACTGCTCTCATAATGGACGACGATTCTATTCAGCTTCCGTTACCCAATATCAAATTGGGACGAAATGAGAAAAATGAACATGCATTTTGCATGGCTGATGTCCTCGCTACGCTGTGCATACGACATACTACAACTAGCTAGTAGTACGACTCGTGCTGGATGTACACCATGTAAAAATTCGTACTGTGACTGACGTCTCGGTTGAAGAATCTCAAAGATTTGACAAAACCCTACACAGATGACGCTTTAGGGCATCCTCTAATCCTCTAGCGTATGCTCGGGGCCGAATCACCCCCCCACACTCCCTCCACAGTCCACAGGAGACCCCCCCCCCCCTTACCCTCAATGTCCTCCCAGATCGCCGCCGCGTTTGAGAAGAGACTGGCCGCTCTCGCGGAGCGCTCGTCCAAGGAGGCGACGCAGAGCTTGGCCAAGTGGGTTTGCTTCAACCGCAAGAAGGGGCCCGCCCTCGCCGCAGTCCTTGCGCGGGCAATTGCCGACGCCCCCACGCCCTCCCGCAAGATCCAAACCCTCGCCGTGGCGCACGAGGTGCTGTTAGCCGAGTCGGACCTTTCGCCCAGCGCAAATGGGGCGAAGTGGGAAAAGAATGCCGACCTTCGCTCTGTCCTCGGGGAGAGCGTCGTAGTGGCGGCCGCAGAGTCCGTCCGCGAATGCGACGGGGCTACGGAAGCCGATCTGGACGCCGTCCGGGCCATGGCGGACAAGTGGAAGCAGGTGGAGGCCTTCGGCGGGCCGACCATCGTCGACGCCGTCCTGAAGGCACTGGTGGCCCCGAGGCGGGAGATCGATGCGGCCGCCGGCGGGAATCCGCCGGCGCAGCAGCCGCCGGAGCAGCAGCAGGGGGATCAAAAGCCACAGAGCTCGGTAAACGATGCAGAGCAGGCTGCCGGCAGGGCATCCGATTCTGCTTCCGCTACCGCGAAAATTGGGCTTGCTCCGGGGGCTGGGGAAACCAAGACGGGGGTGGCCGGGAGCCCGGTGGACAGTACATCGTCGACGGCCGTAGATAAGAAGCCGGAGTCGGCCGATAAGATACGGGCTGGCGGGGCGCCTGACCAGAAGAAACGCGCACCTGCCGTTCCCGCTGCCCCGGCCTTCGACTTCGAAGCCGAGGGCGTCCCGTACGAGAAATTAGACCCCCGCACGCTGCTGAATTCCTGCCGGTCCATCGCGTCCATGCAGATTTCCAGGGATCTCAGGAATGACTCGTGCCACCAGACCTCGTCCATTCTATCGGGCCTCCGGTCGGAGGTGGCCGACGCCTGCAGGAAGGCCCTCGCAGATGCCGAAGGGGATGCTGCCAAGGCTCGGGGACTAATGGACCTAGATTCCCTGCCGGCCATAGGGGACGACATACTGGACATCAAGATCGGCGAAGCCTTGAAAAACGTTCGGCGATACCGTGAAATCATCATTCGACAAAAGGGCGCCCGCAAGGCCCTCATCGACAATATGATCAAGAGTTGGTGTAGGTTCGGCTCCACTGAGGCTGCCGAGGCATATTACTCCATTGCCAAGAAGGAGGAGAAGCTTGAGAGGCGGAAGAGGCTGCTTTCAGACGCCATGGAGTTGGAAGGCCTCGATGTGTTGGAGGACGACGGGGGCGGTCAAGGTGGGGGTCGGGAGGGTGTCGAAGGTGCCGTGGAGCTGGAACCTCTCACGTGGTACAAAAGTACTAAAATTGATGCTGAAGCTGGTGCTGGGGTGGGTAAGAAGGTTGCAGAGCCAACTGCAAAGAAGGCGAGAATTCAGTAGGGTGTCTGCCGCTGTATATGCTTACATGTAAACACAATTACTGATAAGGCATTAGCTCCCATGCATACCTAAGTTAGCCACACTAAATATTGTGCAGATGACCTTTTCCCATGCGCGTCTGGATGGAAACTCCCGAATCAAAAATGTAGTACGCGTCGTACGGACGTAGTAAGATAGCAATGTGCATAGATATTTTACTGTTTTTGTACATCATGTATGTTGTGTACGAGCTCGTACTATGCATGTATGCATATATTATGATGTACTACTAGCTAGTATGCATACTAAGTACAAGCAAGTAGTACATGATAATTATCTTGTCACCTCGTTGCATCACTTATTTCTTTTTTCTCTTCTCTCTTGACCATTCATCGTCGTACACAAAATCATCGGCCATGGGAAAAGGAAAAAAAGGAGGTGGAAAGAAGCAGATCAACAGCTATCGGCGTGATAGTGGCGTGTCTAGCCACAGAGATGGTAAGAGATACCAAGGCCCGCCAGATGAATTTTTCCGAGACGGAGACGGGATCCTGTGCAGGGAGGTATCCACACCGGATGACGATAAAACCAATTCTCTTTCCGGACTACGCCTGCGCATGTGGGATTTCAGTCAGTGTGATCCAAAGCGATGCACGGGCGCCCGACTCGCGCGGCGGGGCGTGTTCCAATCTATGCCACTACGAACACCTTTCCGAGGCCTCGTGCTCAGCCCAAATGGCCGTGTTCCCGTGTCCCCCGCCGACCACAGCATCGTCACGTCTCTCGGGCTTTCGGTGATCGACTGCTCGTGGGCGCGCCTCGCCGAAATACCTTTCAGTCAAATGAAAGCCGGACACCACCGAATCTTGCCTTTTCTAGTTGCTGCGAATCAAGTCAACTACGGCATTCCGGGGAAACTTAGCTGCGCCGAAGCCGCCGCAGCCACCCTATACATTTGCGGTAAAGTCGAAGCTGCCAAGGCAGTGATGCAAGAGTTCGGCTGGGGAATGGAATTCATTCGCCTCAATAAAGAGCTCCTCGAAATTTATCGGCAGTGCGAAGATGCAGATGATGTTGTAAAGAAGCAAAAGGAATGGCTCGCAAAGGTCCAGGCAGATAAGGAAGCTGGTGTTCTCTTGGGCAAGACAGGGCGCACGAAAAAGCACTGGGAGGAAGGCTATGTTAGCGACCCCGATTCGGAAGACAACGAACCACGCAATGCGAGAGCAGAAGCCGGCGAGCTACCCCCAAGCGACGATGAATATTACTACGACGAATCAGAAGAAGAAGTGGAGTACGATAAATTCGGCAATACGATTGAAAAGGACCGGAAGACGTCGGGGGAACTCAGTGAATTGCAACCGAGTGACGACGAGGACTACGGGCGTGATTCCAAAGGAAACGAAACAGAGCATGACAAATTTGGCAATACTGCTCCTAAAAGGATAGTCGGATCCTTGGACTGTGCTGTATTAAAGGAGGCATTGGGCTAATCTAAATGGAGAACGTTCGAAGCTATCATCATGTTCAAAATTTGAATATAAAATCTGCTCTAAAGGTCATTCGCCCAGAGGCGCACGCATGTGCACTTGCTGCTGCAGAGCGTCCCCATCCACTCATTTAATTTCCGTAGCGGTCTTCAAACTTCTGTTTTTTGATCTTGTTCTTGAACGCAATGAATTTTTTGTAGTACGTTTCTTCGTCTTCTCCGTCCAACACAGCTGAAGATTCTACTTTAGAGCCACCGATGGTAACACTGCCATCGCCGAGCTTACCGGCGAGCTCGGCGATCTTTTCGCTCTGGTTAGTAAAACGGATTGCAGCATTTTTTTCTCCCCGAGAGTAGTCTGCGTAAGCTCCAAGGTCCTTGATGTCACCTTCGTGGCCAAGGAAAGTCTTAACCGTTTCAATAATCTTCTCGCGGTCGCAATCATCGGGAACGCCCTTGATGGAGATGACAGTGCCCTTCTGCCACTCAAGAACAAACTCCTTATATTCCTTCTTTGGTGTATCCCTCTCTCGCTTCTTTGACGAGGTTCGGTCACCCTTCTTGCTTTCAAGCCACTTGGCCAAACTCTTAACCTTGATCTGGTCGTCACCCAGTACAATAGTCGAGGGAGGCTCGGCACTGTCAGAGGAGACCAAGTCAGACACGGCCTTTTCAAGACCCTCTGCGTTCTCAAATTCAACAGTTCCTACCCCGGCAGCTGACTTTTTCCCGTTATTTCCGCGTTTAAAATGCATGTCGACCAAAGCGACTGTTCCGTACTTCGCGAATGCATCCTTGATTTGGTCCCTGGTAATCTTGTACTTCTTTGTACCTCCGTCGACGTCTTCCACAGGAAGGTTGGAGATGCGAAGACTCAGCTTGATGTTGTCATACTCCTCAAAGCGACTGACGCGAGCAATTTTCTTCGAATCTTCGCTAAGCTTGATGAGGCCTTTCACAGAATCATGCTTGGCCGCTTTGGCAACGATGGCTGCGTCGGTGGTGTGCTGTTTCAGTGTGTTAAATTTGAGCAAAATGTCAATACCAACAAAGCCATCATTCCCGTCAAGTTCGTTTCTCAGAAACTTATCGCGACGCAGGTTCGCATTCGAGAAGAAGAAGGCGAGGCGCTCAGCCGCGCTCTCGATAATCTTTGCATCGTCTGTCGTCATGGTAGAGTAGTGGCGCAAGGTAGTTTATTTGCCTGTGAAATAAATAAATGTTAAGCAAAAAGTGCTCTAGTAGATACAAGCCCTCGCTCTAGTAGACCCAGAAAAAGAAACAATGAAATTGGATCGCATTTTCGGCTGGATCATATTTTACTCGCAATAATAAGTAACTCCATATTTACACCTGCGGCCGCGGCTGGTGCTGGCGGCGGGCGGCGGGCGGCGGGTGTTTGACTGGTTCGGTGAAGGACAGACCACAAAGTAGTCTACCATTTCCGGGTTTCCAAATAAATACTTCTCGTACGAGCTCGTACTAATTAATTAACATACATATTGTACCATTCAGTATGCATACGTACATACCAGTCGTACTACTAGCTAGTAGTGGTAGATAGTTGTTGCTGTTGTTGTTTAATCGGCCACCGGGATCCCGCCTCCTTTAATCTACACCAAGTAGTAGTATTGGCACAGTTCTCTAGAGTATGCATTCATATATTGTGAATTTTGTTTTCCCTTCAGAGTGAATATGAAAAGGGCTGCATTTAAGCAGAGGTCCCGACTTCTTTGATAGAAGCACCCGAAGAGGCATTTGATGGCGAGCTCAAGAGCAAGGACGAAAACATATTCTCAAAGTTTGCGACGCTGCAAATGCCAGGATCTTTCCATTCATAAGCAATCTCGCCGCTTTGCGCGTCGACAATGACAACTCCACCGAGCTGGGTCAAAACCCCGGCATTGAGAGCATCATCCTGAGGCGCAAGATCCTTCCAATTCTTGATGCTAATGTCAACCATGTTCTGCAGTCGCAGGGTCGCCAGTTCTAGTGGTCGGCGCTGCCAACCGCCAACGTAAGGCAACTCTGCAAATTTGTTCACTTTGATAGCCTTTGTGTCATCGTCCAGCTCGAGCGCAGTGTCAGGCCACCGCCCCTTTACTTGGCCAACCGCCATAGCATCTTCGATCCAGGGTTGAGGAGTGAAGGGGTTGCCGAGGTAGCCTCCAATCACGGAGGGGAGGGTCGCCCAGGCACCCAGGCCCCAAAGCATTCCGAATAACTTAAGGTATGGACTCATTTCCTCATCATCTGGACGCCAACCCACACCGACGCCAAATTTGCGACCACATTCTCCAAGGGGGTCAATGAGGAGCTCCACAGGAGATGACTCGGAGCTCACTTTGGTCTCAAGGTCGACTAGTTCTACCATCTTCTTCGCTGCGTCGGCCTCGCAGTTTAGCAGTAGGCCGATGTTGCTGACACCTGCTGTCTGTAGCTGAGGAAGGTAGTAGCGCAACCTTTGTGCGTATTCAATTGCATTAAAATCGGCGGCGTAAGTGCCAAAGATAAGCATGTTAAAGTCCCGACTCGGGTTGCCATCGCCGGTACTTTCGGCCGAAGCCGACAGAAACTCGGACAAATCAACGGTGCTGCCCGTGGATACAGATTTCGCTATTGCTCCAGCGAGGGCAGGGATTGCGAAAGCATCCGAGAATGAGGTGCAGGCGGCAGCTGTCGCCAAAAAGATTGCCAAAGAATTCATGAGGCAATTACTGGACGGCGCAGAAGTATTGAAACGGAAGAAGATACAAAAAATAAATAATACCTAAGCGGGCCGGTGCCGGCCGAAGATTTTCAGGAAAGATAATGGAATGCAGGAATAACGAGGGTTCATTCGCATCCAATGACGTGTTCTGCTTTGCGGGTCAAAATCACCATCTGACCCCGGCCATCTGACACGTGAGGAACTGCGAAAGGTGATATAACACCCGGAGATATTAATAACATAAATATTTTTTTGTCGAGACCTCATTATGCCACCCACCACAGGCCAGCAATAAATTGTCGGTTGCTTCTGAACTTTGATCCAGCCATACTTCGTCCCTTATTATTCTTTGCCCGATGCCTTGATGCGTGGATGAGAAATAGGTCTTGTTTCCTTTGTAACAGGAGTCACCATGTCCCCTTTTAACGGCAACAACCGCTCGTCTCCGTCCGCCAATTACGCGCTGGCCATTTCCCACATAGTCACCTGCCTGATGAAGGCGTACGACGACGGATCGGAGCTTAACCTCACCCGCCTTAAAGGTCAGGCGGCAAGGAAGTTCAAAATCTCAGGTATACCCAAGGTATCGGACATTATCGCCGCCCTTCCACACACGCACCGAGACAAGCTGCTGCCCCATCTGCGTCAGAAGCCGGTTCGGACGGCCTCGGGTGTGGCCGTCGTGGCAGTCATGTCAAAGCCCCACCGCTGCCCCCACATAGCCATGACGGGAAATGTCTGCGTGTACTGCCCCGGAGGTCCCGATTCAGACTTCGAATACTCGACGCAAGCCTACACGGGCTATGAGCCGACTTCGATGAGGGCCATTCGGGCGAGGTACGACCCATACAGCCAGGCCAGGGGAAGGGTGGCACAGTTGCGGGCCCTCGGTCATGCCGTGGACAAGGTGGAATACATCGTAATGGGGGGGACCTTTATGAGCCTAGATCGCAGGTACAAGGACTACTTTATCCGCAATCTCCACGACGCTCTGTCAGGCCACCACTCTCAGACGGTTGAGGAGGCCATCAAATACTCGGAGCAGAGCAGCGTGAAGTGCATCGGGATTACAATCGAGACAAGGCCAGACTACTGTCTAAAACCCCACCTGGACGAAATGTTGGGCTATGGCTGCACCCGGATCGAGATCGGGGTCCAGTCTGTGTACGAGAGCGTGGCGAGAGAGACCAACCGGGGCCACACTGTGGCGTCGGTCTGTCACTCTTTCCACCTGGCGAAGGACTGCGGCTTCAAAGGTGGGTGGCCGTGATTTGCGGTTTGCTTCGGCGCTGCATTGCAATGTGCCGTATGGCTGCCACCACAGGTTCCTTTCTATGCGGTCAGCGGCAAAGATGCCGGACTGTGTTCCTTCCACTCTCCCGTATCCCTTCTTTTTCTAATCAAACCCTCGCCCTCCTTGTCAACTCTCTTTTGTATCTGACCTCCCTTCAAAGTCGTGACCCATATGATGCCAGATCTTCCAAACGTTGGGCTCGACCGAGATCTGGAGGGGTTCAGGGAGTTCTTCGAGAATCCCGCCTTCCGTCCGGATGGTCTGAAGCTATACCCCACGCTCGTCATCAGAGGCACCGGCTTGTATGAGCTGTGGAAGACGGGCAGGTACAAGAACTACACCCCCGAGCAGCTCGTCGAGCTGACGGCGTCGGTCCTGGCTATGGTGCCCCCATGGACCCGGGTCTACCGGATTCAGCGTGACATCCCAATGCCGCTAGTTTCTAGCGGGGTTGAGCACGGTAACCTCCGCGAGCTGGCGTTGGCTAGGATGCGCGACCTCGACCTCCCCTGCAAAGACGTGCGAACGCGCGAGGTGGGGATGAAACAGATCCACGAGCGGGTGAACCCCGAAAACGTCGAGCTCGTCCGGCGTGACTACGTGGCGAACGGGGGGTGGGAGACCTTCTTGGCATACGAGGATCCAGAAAGAGACATCCTGATCGGCCTCCTCCGCCTCAGAAAGGCGAGTGGAGTCTCATACCGGCCGGAGGTAGTGGCGGCGACGGGCGCGGTAGAAGAAGGACAGACGCCGTCGTCGTCAATCATCCGCGAGCTGCACGTATATGGAACGGCGGTCCCGGTCTCTGGCCGAGATCCCACCCGATTTCAACACCAGGGCTTTGGTATGCTGCTTGTAGAGGAGGCAGAGCGTATCGCAAGGGAAGAGCACGGGTCCTCGAAACTCCTCATCATTTCCGGGGTTGGGACCAGGCACTACTACCGGAAGATGGGATACGAGCTTGACGGGCCGTACATGAGCAAGAGCTTGCTGGACGATGACTGGGACGGGCCGGTGCAATAACGCAACGGTGCCACCTAATTCTAAACTAAGAGGCGCGGAACAGCTACGGCATATGGAGCTCGCACTATGCACCATGTTTGGTTGATGATACGCCGTATTTACGACAATGCTGTCATACTTCTCATTTTCATTATACCGCCTCGGCATCCGCAGCGGCATACCTCAGCTCCTCAAGTACTTCGTTGATGGCTTCGACAATATCCCTAACCTCGGCCCTAAGCGCCGCGACTCCCCGCTGTAGCATCCGTAGCACGCGCCGATCACCGCCGTCCTCCATACCGACGGAGACGGCCTCGTTCTTTTCCCGGATCCGTTCCAAGTGCAAGGCCGCCGTCTTTCCAAGTTTGTCTTTCTCTAGTCTTTGCAGCTCGCCAATGATCTTTGACAGGTCCTCCCTCCTCGTCCCATCGCTGCCGCCTTCCACGAGCACCTCCCGAACTGCGTTGATGGTGTCGCTCAGGACTGAGAAGGAAGCCGTTGCGGCCGCCACCACAGTGGGATAGGCGGTGAGGTTGCCGGTCGCGAGCAGATCGTCTAGCCCGTGGTCGTATGCGCGGTACGCTGCGACGCGCTCCTCCTGGGCCCGGAGGACAGCCCGGATCAGTTCCGTGGCTTTCATGGCCGACAGCGCCTCCCTCAGCTTGACGGTGTTGGCGTCCCTCTGCTCGGCGAGGGCGCTGCGCTGCTCCTCCAGATCGGCGTCGGCGTTGGGATTGGCCGCATTGGCAGGGCCCGCCGTGCCTTCCGATGGCGACGGGAGGCGTCCGCACCCTTCCCCCACGCGGGTCCACGCCAGCGGGTCGTCCCCGTCCCCGCCTCTGGCGCCCCCAAGGTCGATGGACTGCCCCATCCCTCTCATCCTCTCCGCGACCCCGGCGGGCACCGTCCGCTGATGATCTGCAGCAAGATCTGCCTCCCCTCCAGCGTCGGCCCGGGAAGACAGGATAGAAAATGCGGTCCGCAGGTCAATCCCTCTGCCCGATGCCGCCGCCGCCCCTGACGATCGGGGTGGAAGGGGCTTTATCTGGGGTTGGGGTTCACTTCGGTCGGACATTATCATTCCTGCTCCCGCTGGTGGCGGCATTGTTGCTGCTTGTGGTGACATTCGGCTCCTGGGAATACAGTGATATTCGGAAGAGCTCGCGTTGGTGCTTGGTTGTCGGGAATGGGTCACAAAACATATGAGATGGAAAGCCGTAGATTGGTAGATTGGCTCCGATTCGGATCGAAGATGGAAGATAAGGAGCTACGCTCGTGTAAGAGATGAGGGAGCTACTCTAGAGTACGACTCGTACTCTGTTTGTGCATACAA